>WNGO01002126.1_pt1 | contig 12721 bp, 12 predicted proteins | sample 5400511 | NCBI WGS metagenome assembly WNGO01 (sample SAMN13153380, study PRJNA577476) | soil metagenome | isolation source: 20 cm soil or saprolite under Garry oak tree replicate 2 | place: USA:California | collected 2016-06-15
ACGAGCTTCCTGTTCCAGGCTCATCCGGTGAACATGGTCTATGCCGGTCCGGTCTTCTGGGATCTCGAAAATGCCCGGACTATCATGCAGAAGTACAGGTATTTCCTGCCCGGCGCTCCCGAGGAGCTCGGAGCGTTTGTCGGATTGAAGACTGTTCCACCGGTGGATCCGTTCCCGGCGGAGCACCAGGGCAAGCGCGCCTGCGCCATCATCGCCTGCTACAATGGCCCGACAGAAGAAGGCCAGGCGGTCATGGCCAAGTTGCTCGGTGAACTGCCCCCGCCGCTCTTCAACTGGATGGGCGAAATGCCCTATCCAACCCTCCAGTCCATGTTCGATCCACTCCTTCCGAAGGGCATGCAATGGTACTGGCGCGGCGATTTCGTGAAAGAATTGACCGACGAAGCGATTGACGCTCACATTGCCCAGGCTCGGAATGCACCGAGCGCGCTTTCGCTCATGCACCTTTATCCGATCGACGGCGCTGTCCGTCGCGTCGGCAAGAGCGACACCGCCTGGAACACACGTGACGCGACGTGGTCGATGGTCATCGCCGGCATCGATCCCAATCCGCAGAAGGCGGGCGAAATCACGCGCTGGACCAAGGGCTATTGGGGGGCCGTGCATCCCTATTCGGCTGACGGCTGCTACGTGAATTTCATGATGGACGATGGGGACGACAGCAGACTCAAGGCCACTTACGGCGATAACTACGACCGCCTCGTCGCCTTGAAAGCCAAGTACGATCCGACGAACTTCTTCCGCGTGAACCAGAACATCAGGCCGCTGCACTCGTAGACGATCACGTCTGCCGCACGGTTTAATTGTGCCCGAGGGGTCTTGCCGGAGCGTTCTTTCGTTTTCATGGAACGAAGGAACGCTCAGGCTAGACTAGTCTATTCATCATCTCTGCCAGTCACTCACGTTCGAGCAGCGCCAAATCCATATCGAGGCGAATCCTGCCGATCGATCACGGCATGAAAAGACCCCGATTTCTGTAAGTCAGGAAGGTCCGCTTTGGGCCGTCCAAAACCGGAAAAGCTCAATGCGAGCAGATGTGTTCCGCTTTACCCCTGAAAGCAGACATCCGATCTGCGCATTTATGAGTACACGCCCTTGTCCTTGAACGGCGGCTCCTTGCCGGCAGGCACGGTTTCTTCCGCCATGGCCAGCATCATGGCCACCATGACGTAGTTGCCGGCCACGGCCGTCAAATCCACGATCTGCTGATCGCTGAAAAGCTTCTTCGCCCGCGCGAAGGTTGGGTCGGAAATCTTTTTCGCGGTCGTGAGCTCGGTGACGAAATCGTAAACGACGGCCTCATCCTCGGCCATGCTGGGCGGACGCTTGCCCGCTTTCAGCTCGGCAATGATCTCAGACGAAAGGCCGGCCTTTGCCGCCAGCGGCGCATGCGCATGCCACTCGACCTGGGAGCGCCATTGCCGTCCGACGATCAGGATCGCGAACTCGTTGAGTTTTGTCGGCACCGAGGTTTCCCAGCGCAGATAGTGAAACAGGTCGAACAGCCGCTGGCCCAGCACCGGGCTGCGCAGCATCGGGTTGTACGGTCCCGCAATGCCGATGCTGGAAACCTTCATGATCTGCTCGCCGAGCGGCTTCTGCTTCTCGTCGAGCTGATCCATGGTGAGTTGGGAAAACCGCCGTTCCTTGCGGGTCACAGGCCGTGCCAATATCTCGGCCGCTACGCGGGTATTCGGCAGAGGCGCCTGCTCGATGGGGGATTCTTCCGGCAGCTTCTCCCCGTGCACGGCAAGCTGCGGTCCAATCCAGAACGGGTCTGCAAGATGATCCCTGCGCGGATTTGTCGTGTTGGGGTGGACCAGAATGCTCAGCCGCCCGTGGTTCAGCATCAGCCACGGCACCAGCACGGGAAATACGTCCGCGGCAAACGCCACTTGAAACATCGCCTGATCGTGGGGGCCTACTTTGACGTCATGCCAGCGGCCCAAGGTGACCGAAAAGCGCTCGTCGATCCATGTTCGCAGCCGCTCGGCCTCGAGCCGCGTGGTCGCCGGATCGTAATAGATGTGAGCATGGAAGCTCGCGATCTCGCTCGTCGATCGCGGGGCGGGACTCTCTGGCAAATCGATCATCTCTGTTGCCTCGGATCAAATCGCGCCGATATCGGCAAGGCACGCTTGCGTCAGCGTCATGCGAGCGGCGATGTGGCGGGGCTCGCGGACATCCATGTTGAGCGCAAACACGGTATTCGCGCTACCCTTTTCGGCCCAGCCCACCATCCAGCCGAGCGACGGCTTGCCGAGTTCGGCGCCCAAAAGGCCGCTCTTGGCGCGGATGACGGCATCGCCTGATTTCGTAACGGGGAGGATGTCGCGCACCAGTTCCTGGCTGCGTTTTGAAACCGGCAGCGCGCCGCGCCGCAGCCGGTCGACGAAATCGATCTGCTCGACCGGGTCGATGCGCAGATTTCCGGTCAGCCAGAACTGGTCGATGCCGCCGCCAATGTCGCGGTTGCCGTATTCGAACAGATCGACATATTTCTGCATTCGCTCCTGCCCGATGCGGCGCGCGATCTCCTGATAGACCGGCACCGCCGAGGCGGCAATCGCCGAGCGCATGGTGTGGTCGCGATTCCAGGCTTCGATGCTTCTGACAACGCCGTCCCACTTGAACACATCCTTGTCCGGATCGGCGACCACGCCGGTTTCCAGCGCAATGATCGAATTCGGAATCTTGAAGGTCGAGGCGGGCAGCATCGCCTCACCGGAACGATCCTTGTCGCTGGCGATCACGAGATAGTCGTCGGTCTTGTAGCCGACGAAGGTGCCGACCGTTCCCGCGTCGGCAAATCGCTTGGCCAGATCCTCGCGGATCTCGCTGCGCTGGGGCGCGACGTGGGCAAAGCCGCGCGACGGCAGAAGGCTCGCGGCGGCCAGGAGACCGAGTGCATGGCGGCGATTGATCACGGCAACATCCGATGCAGGTGAGGAGACGGCGGCGACGATGCAGATGGCATCGTGGTAAAACAACGACAATCGAGAAAAGCTCGAGCATAACGATATTGGAACGAAGCGGCCACTGAAACCATCTCCGTCATCCTGAAGAGGCCGCAACGCGGCCGTCTCGAAGGACGACGGCCCGCGCCGCTCATCCTTCGAGGCTCGCTCCGCTCGCGCCTCCAGCGACAACGGCGAAGCCGTTGCGCGGGGATGACGGACTTGCTTTAGCGAATTCGCCCCGACAGCCGCAACACAAAGACCAGCACTTCGGCGACCGCCTTGTAAAGCTCCGGCGGAATTTCGTCGCCGAGTTCGACCTTGGAAAGTGCGCCTGCGAGCACTTCGTTCTGCTCGATCGGGATGTCATTAGCCCGAGCGATCTCGATGATCTTCTCACCGATGCTTCCCCTGCCCTTGGCAACGACTCGCGGCGCGCCTTTCTTGTCGTAGTGCAGGGCGACTGCGAGCTGGTCTCGTGCTTCCCCGCTCATAGCGCGCGATTGAGAAAATGTCCGGCGGGCGCCGGCGCGGGTTGCGGGGGCGCACCATCCCGGATCACGATGTCGCCGGGCCGAAGCTGGGCCTCGCTCAGCGCTTGGCTGAGGCGGCTTACCCCGGCGCGCAATTGCGCCGCAGTCACGGGGCGTTCCGCCCAGATTCGCACCGACGTCCGCTCGCCGCTGAGCGATACCAGCGCATGGACCGGACCGGCAGGCTCGATGTCGAGCGAAAACCGCGCCCGCCAGACCCGTCTTGCCGCCTCGACTTCGCTGCCGCCGCCGCCGCGCGAAATCTCAAACTGCGCAATCGCGGTCCCCTGCGGCGTCGCGAACGGGATTTCGAAATTCCATCGTGGCGCCGTTGGATCGAGACGTGCGCTGGCAATATCGACATGGTCCGGCAGCGACGCCACCTGCAACAATATCTGGCGCGCAATCGCGGCGTCGGTGTCGCCGAGCAAATGATGCGCAATCGTTGGCGGCGGTGCGTCAGGCGCGACCGATGGCGAGGCAACCGGTTGCGCCGAGGGCAGTGCCCCGCGAAACGGCGGAGGTGGTGTGTTGGTATGGACGGTTACGTCGTCGTTGTGTCCGTCTTTCAGGAATGCCGTCGGTGATGCGTTACGGATTTCCGGTGGACTTTCCGGCAGTACCTCCTGCAGCAGGGTAAATGCAGCACCGGTTGCCGCCGCGCGTGGGCCGGCATTAGGCGTTTCAGGAAGCACGATGCGGACAATGCTGCCCAGTTCCAAAGTGTCATCCGCAACCGGCACGCGCGCCTGCGGCAGAAGAATTTCCTGCACGTCGATTTCGGGAGACCATGGGACAAGCGTTGGTGTCGCCGCAGCAAGCGGCGGAGTTGCTGCTTCAGCGGCCGACGTCTCAGCAGCCGCTGGCGAGACCGGTTGCGGCGCGACCGTCCCCGACGCGGCAGCCACGGTGGGATTGACGGGGGCCCCAGGCAAGACAGGCTGCTGCGCGGCGGTCGCGGATGCAGCAGGGTTTTCGGCAGCTCCGGTTGCGCCAAGCGATGACACCAGCGTCTGACGAAGCACGATCAACGCGGCCTTGAGATCGGGCATGCCGGCCGGGGATGAAATGGCTCCCGACGCCAGCGAAGCCTCCAGGAAAAGTCCGGATGTTTGAAAGGCATTCCTGACGTCGCTGCCGCTCAGGGCCTGATCGAGGCTGGTGCGCTGCGCCAGCACTTGCATCGCGGCCTGCTGCAGTTTTGGCGGCAGCGCATTCCACGCAGCCACCGCGTCCAGATCTGCAAACAGTGGCGCAAGACTCTCCTGCCGCGTGGCCGCGCTCTCGGCCGCCGCCGCGACCGCCACCCGCTCGAGCGGCGTCAACTCATTTCTTGAAGGCTGATTTAACGGCGGCGCCGTCCCAACCGGCGGGGTCGCCGCGACATCGACAATCGTATCCGGCGCCAGGGTTGCGACATCAGCTGATACGACGGCCCCGGCCCCGGACTCCTGTCCCACCACCGCGAGCCTGATACCATCCGGTGTCTGCGATACCGCAAGCTGCAACGCTTGCCCGACCTGAAGCGGAATTTCCGAGAAAACCTCGATCGTAAGACCTGAAATCGCGATCCGCACCAGATCGTCGGAAAGAAGCTTGAGCACCTCGGCGTCGATCACCGTCCCCGGCTGCAGCACCAGATCGGGCGCCGCGCCCTGGGCGGCGATCACGGGAAAGATCGGATTGATGGAGATCGACATTTTGAGGTCTCGGCGCGGCCAGCAAGCTAGCGCAAGCGTCGTAAACCTCTCGTTAATCCTGCCATGCGGTAATTGATCTTTCATCGCTTGCGATCAAGGTGTCCTCGGCAACTTTATCGGGCTTCGAGGGGCAGATTGTCGAAGATGAATTCCGAAAATGGCATGATTCAAGGGTGGCTGGGGACCGCGTTGTCCTGCGGATTGCTTGTCATTGCCTCATATCCCTCCGCCGCTTTGGCGCGGTCACGGGATACCGATGCGGGTATTGCCAACACCAGAATGGCATTCCTGTCCGCGCCCCGGGAGGAGGCGGCGCGACCCCTGGAAGAAATTCCTCGCGTCATGCCGCAAGTGGACAACAGAAGCTTTGACGGAGCATGGGTCTTCACCAGCGCCGGCTGCCCATATACCGGCTCGTTGCCCGCGATGATTGCCGGCGGGAGGATTCTGATTCGGGGCGGCAGCGGTCAGGTCGATCCGGATGGCGCATTGCGTTCGGTCGGTGCCGGCAATGGCATGACCCTTACCGCAGCCGGACGATTGTCGGGAAATACGGGCGCTGGAACATTCAGCCGATCCGACGGCTGCGTCGGTAGTTGGATCGCGATCAAGCGGTAGATTTGAGAATGGTTGCGGCGGCCCGGAAATCGACCAGCCGTGCGGCGCGGCGCGCGGCAACCTCTTCATCCCCGCCCCACTGTTCGATGTTCCAGTCCTCATCGACGTGGGCGGCCGCCCAGGCCTGGTCCTGATCGATGACCCCGCGCATCAGGGCCAAAGCAAGCAACGCCGAACCGGTCAACGTCGTAACCACGTGCAGGGCCGCGATCGACCAAGGATTAGTCGGTAGCGCGGCGCGGACGGCTGTTATCGCCGAATCGGGCTGGCGGACATGCACGATGCCTTCGGCCAGAATAAAATGCGCGCCGAGCGCATCCGCCGCCCAAAACACGATGGGATCCCAATGCGCCGCTTCCCAGGCAACCAGCGCCTCCGGATGGCCGGCGCGATAGAACAAGAGATCGGACCGGAAATATTTCGCGACGTCGTCGGTAACGGCTTCGACCTGGTCGACCACGGCATCGATGACGCTGTTTGCCAATCGGGTCAGCGGCATCGTCAAGGGATCGATGGTCTCCTGCTGCGCATCCCATTCTGCAACGATGCCGTCGGCGATCTCCCGGTTTGGCGCAACCAAAGCACGGCCGGAAGGCGTGCGGACCGGCTTGTCGTCGAGCACGATGGCAAAGCCATCCGGAGCTTCGACCGCGCCGGCATGGGCGTAAAAGCGCCGGCGGCGCGGCGCGCGCGTCGCGCGCCGCACCGCCTCCTGCGGATCGAGCGGAGATTTTCCGGCCACTTCATCGAACAAGTCGCGCATCTGTTGTTTTCGGTCGCCCATCGTCGGTGCTCATTGATGGGCCAAGAATATGATAAGGCTGTGCGTAAATAAAGCGAGCGGCGATGGCAAAGATAGTTGGAACGATTCTCGTTTTTGTGATTGCCGTGCTCGAAACCTCGGCCGCAGCAGCCGGTTTCCGCTCGCCGGAATCGCTGGTCAGAAATGTCTACGCCCACTACGGCGATGGTTCGTCCGATCTCTCCAACGGGCTACCGCATGACACTGCCACGGCTCGCCAGTTCTTCGATCCGAGCTTGCGGTCCGCATGGATTTCGCTGAAGAACAAGCCCTACGATTTCCTTGTCCAGAGCATGACATGGAAACTTGGCGCCATCTCGATATCGATCCTGCGCAGGCAATTCGACAAGACCTATGTCGCCGTCGCCTTTGACAATAATGGCCGCGCGGTCACGCTGAATTTCATCGTCGTCAATGGTCCCGACGGCTGGGTGATCGCTGACGTCGAGAGCCCGCATGATTCATTGCGCATGTTTCTCAGCCACTATCGAAACTAAGGCGGGTTTCCGATTATTGATTGGCGCAGGCGCGCGAATAGGCCGCGCGCGCGCTCGGACCAAGCCCGTTGGCTGCGGCTTCATCGAGACAGCTGGTGATCCGGTCGCTGAAAGACGGCTGCGGCGCCGGCGTATAGTTCTGCGTTACCGGTGCGTCCATCTGCGGAATGACCGGCGCCTCGATCCTGGGCGGTGGCGGCGGTGCCGGCAGCGGCGGGTTGAGGAGTGACCCACCGGGGGGAATAACAACCTGCGCGACGGCCGCATTCGCGGCGAACAGCGCCGCTATCGTTGCGCAGACAAGGATCGATGATCGTTTCATGAGGAATCATGTCGTGATCATCAGGAGAACCGCAAGTAAATTATGCTTCAGGCGCGTTCTCGATCGGGTCGAACCTGTCAGCCTCGAGGCCGAGCAGATTCCACGATTGCAGCATATGCGGGGGCAGCGGCGCAGTCACGTCGATCACGCCGCCGCGAGGATGCGGAATCACGATCCGGCGCGCCAAAAGATGCAGCCGGTTCTGCAGGCCGCCCGGCAGCTGCCAGTTTTCCTTGGTGAAATATTTCGGATCGCCCACGATGGCGTGATCGATATGCGCCATGTGCGCGCGCAACTGATGGGTCCGGCCGGTGACCGGCTTCAGCGATACCCATGCGAGCTTCTGCGCCGAGGTCTCCACCACGGCATAATAGGTCACGGCATGGCTGGCGCCCTCGTCGCCATGGGCTGCGATGCGCATGATGGTATCCTCCTCACCCTCTTCCCTGGCGAGATAGGTCGAAATGCGGCCCTGCTTCGGCTTCGGCACGCCGGCCACCAGCGCCCAGTAGATCTTGCGCGCCGAGCGATGGCGGAACGACCCGGTCAGCGCGGTCGCGGCAAAACGGGTCTTTGCGATCAGCAGGCAGCCCGCGGTGTCCTTGTCGAGCCGGTGAACCAGCCGCGGTTTTTGCCCCTTGGCATCGCGCATCGCTTCCAGCATTTGATCGATGTGACGCGTGGTGCCGGAACCGCCCTGCACCGCAAGCCCGGCCGGCTTGTTCAGCACCATGACGTCGGCATCCTCATACAGGATCATGTCCTTCAGCGCCTGAAGCGTCTTCGTCGCCGCTTCCGAGAGATGTCCTGCGGCCCTGGGCACATCGAGTTTCAGCGGCGGAATTCGGATACTCTGCCCTTCCTGCAGCCGGTCCTTGCTGTCGGCACGCTTGCCGTCCACGCGCAGCTCGCCTTTGCGGACGATGCGCTGGATATGGGAGAATGACAGACCGGGAAAGCGCGCCTCGAGAAAGCGGTCGACCCGCATGTTGCTCTCATCCGCCGACACGACAACGGTCTGAACTTTTGTCGGCAGCGGCGGCGGCTCGGCGACGGACTTTGGAGGCTCGGTAACGAAAGCAGCCCGCTTCTCGGCGCGCGGCGCAGACAAGCGCGCAGGCTTGCCGCCTGGGCGATGCGCCTGCGGCCGCTCGGCTTGCGAGCCCCGATACGGCCGCGCGCCCTTTGGGCGATCGCCCGTTGTGCGTTTCGCTAGCGGTCTCTTGACGCGGCGGCTCATGGTGACGCTAGCTCCGAATTTGTCGCGAGGCCGGCCGCTGGCCCGCACGGCGGGGTAATGCAGCGATCTTCGCGCCAACCTCGCTTTCAGCGAGACGCAGCTCGTAGAGCTGCTGCAAGTTCATCCAGAATTGCGGACTGGTGCCGAACCAATGCCCAAGACGCAACGCCGTGTCGGCGGTGATTCCGCGTTGGCCATGAATGATGCCCGTGATGCGATTTACGGGCACATCGATCTGGCGCGACAGTTCCGCAGCGCTGATGCCAAGCTCGCGCAATTCTTCGGCAAGATGTTCGCCGGGGTGAATGGGGGTACGAGGCATGATATTATTATTCCTCAGTGGTAATCGACGATCTCGACGTCAACAGGCCCTGGTGATCCGTTAGGCCAAGCGAAGCAAATCCGCCATTGATCGTTGATTCGAAGTGAAAACTGGCCGATGCGATCGCCTTTGAGTGCTTCCAGCCGATTGCCCGGCAATGCCGCCAGATCAGCCAAGCTCGTCGCGGCTTCCAGGCGATCAAGACGTGTCTCGGCCTGCCTTGCGAAGCCAGAGAACTCCTTAACCCGTTGTCCGGAAGCGAACCGCTCAGTGCGCCTGTCCCGGTAGCTGACGATCATGATCCCTAAAGGTAGCAGGATTTACGACTTACGTAAAGAGTAAATCGGGGCCCGCGGCCGGGTTTCGCCCGTCGCCAACCTAGGGGGTATTTCGCTCCCTGCGCAATTTCGCCCAGTAATCCAGCCGCTTGCGAATCTCGCGTTCGAAACCGCGATCGGGCGGATCGTAAAAGGTCTGACGGCCCAGCGCATCGGGGAAATAGTCTTGTCCGGAAAAGGCCTCCGGAGTGTCGTGATCGTATTCGTAACCTGAGCCATAGCCTTCCGACTTCATCAGCCCAGTCGGCGAGTTCAAGATGTGCTTTGGCGGCAGCAGCGAACCGCCTTCCCGTGCGGCGCGCATCGCCGCGCCAAACGCCTTGTAGGCGGCGTTGGATTTCGGCGCGGCGGCGAGATAGATCACGGCTTGCGCGATTGCGAGCTCGCCCTCGGGATGGCCGAGAAAGTCAAAGGCATCCTTCGCCGCATTGGCGATAACCAGCGCCTGCGGGTCGGCGAGACCGATGTCCTCGACCGCCATGCGGACCAAGCGCCGCGCCAGAAACAGGGGGTCTTCGCCGGCGTCCATCATGCGCGCGAGATAGTACAGTGCAGCGTCGGGATCCGAGCCGCGCACCGATTTATGCAGCGCCGAGATCAGATTGTAATGTCCATCGGCGGATTTGTCGTAGATCGGTGCGCGGCGCTGCAGGATGTCCTGCAGCTGCTGCGCATTGAAGGTCTCGCCCTGGCGCGCGGCGCGCCACACTTCCTCCGCGAGCGTCAGCGCGGCGCGGCCATCGCCGTCGGCCATGCGCACCAGCACGGCGCGCGCTTCGCCATCGAGCGGCAGCTCTTTGCGCTCGATTTGTTCTGCATGAACCAACAGCTTTTCGATCGCCGCCGCATCGAGCGGATTAAACACCAGAACGCGCGCGCGCGACAACAGCGCGGCGTTGAGCTCGAAGGAGGGATTTTCGGTGGTGGCGCCGACCAGCACCACGGTGCCGTCTTCCATCACGGGCAAAAACGAATCCTGCTGCGCGCGATTGAACCGATGCACCTCGTCGACGAACAATAGCGTCCCCTTGCCCATCTCGCGGCGCGCCCGCGCCGCATCGAAAACCCTCTTCAGGTCCGCCACCCCGGAAAACACCGCGGAAATCTGTTCGAAATGCAGTTCGGTGGCATCCGCCAACAGCCGCGCCACCGTTGTCTTGCCGGTACCCGGCGGTCCCCAGAAGATCAACGAACCCAGCGTGCGCGTCGCCAGCATGCGCGTCAGCGCCCCGTCCGGCCCGAGGATGTGATCCTGTCCGACCACGTCCGATAGCGTGCGCGGACGCAATTTGTCCGGCAGCGGATGCGGCGCGTCCTGCTCCATCCCCGCGGCAGCGAACAGGGTTGCACCCTGGTGTGGTCGCTTCGGACTCATCCGCCGAGCGTAACCTGGATTTGCTGGCCGCCGCGCACCACGGTGATACGCCACAGCCGCGCCGCCTCGCGCGTCGCCTTCTCGAGGTCGCTGGTCTTGCTGATCTTCTGATTATTGACCGCGGTGATGATATCGCCTTTCTGGAATCCGACATTGGCGGCGGTGGTGTCACTACCGAGATCGGTGACCACGACGCCTTCGGTGTCCGCATCCAGATGCAGCTCGTCGGCGACCGCAGGCGAGATATTCGCAACCTTCGCGCCCTGGAACGGTGAGCGCGTCGTCAAGACGATTTCGTTGCGGCCGGTATCGGGCGCGGTCTCCAGCGGCACGGTCAGCCTGATCGCCTTTCCGGCGCGCTGCACATCGATCTGCGAGGCGCCACCCAGCGGACGCGTCGCAAAGCGGTAGTCGAAGGCATTGGGGTCGTCGACCGTCTGGCCGTCAATCCCGACGATCAAATCGGAGAGTTTCAGCCCTGCGCGGGCCGCCGGACTGTTCGGAACAACATTCGCGACCAGCGCACCGGACGGGAGCCGAAGCCCCAAGGTCTCGGCGATCTCCGGCGTCACCGCCTGCAATCGCGCCCCAAGCCACGGCCGTTTCACGGCCTTGCCGCCGCTCTTGGCGGAAGCGACGACGACGCGCACCATGTTGGCGGGAATGGCAAAGCCGATGCCCTGCGATCCGCCGGAGCGCGAGAAGATCGCGGTATTGACGCCCGCCAGCCGGCCGGTCATGTCGACTAGGGCGCCGCCCGAATTGCCCGGGTTGATCGCGGCATCGGTCTGAATGAAGAACTGATAGTCGGTGATACCGACTTGCGTGCGCGCCAGCGCGGAGATGATTCCGTGGGTAACGGTCTGCCCGACGCCAAAGGGATTGCCGATCGCAAGCACGACGTCGCCGACCTGCAATTCATCGGAATTGGCAAAATCCAGCGTCGGGAATTTCTCGCGGGAATCTTTCAGGCGCAGCACGGCAAGATCGGTGCGGCTGTCCTTGAGGACGATCTCGGCCTCGAACTCGCGCTTGTCGGAGAGCGAAACCTTGACCTGATCGGCGCCTTCGATGACATGGTTGTTGGTGACGACCAGCCCGGACGGATCCACCATCACGCCAGAACCCAGGGAACGCTGCATCTGCTCTGGCTGCTGGCCGGGCACGCCGAAGAAGCGGCGGAAGATCGGATCGTCGAGCAGCGGATTGCGATTTTGCACCATTTTGGCGGCGTAGACGTTGACCACGGCCGGCTGCACGCGCTGCACGATCGGTGCATAGGACAGCCGGATGTCCGCAGGTGACGCCGGGACGCGGCGATCCTGCGCGGCCGCGCGGTCGAGGGTGCCTGCCAAAGCAATGCCGCCTAGCAGGGTGATCGCAACAACAAGTGATCTCAGCATCCAAACCTCTCAGGAAGCCGCCGGAATATAATGCCCCGATCCATCCAATAGAAGGCCGGTTTCCTCATTTCGCCCTGCATTCGGCATGGAATTGGGGCTGATTCGACGCCCTTCGCTCGACCGGCCTTTCGTGGCGATGCCATTGCAACTGTCACATGACGTTCGTCATATCGTAGCATGTGGCAGCAATACAACATGTCGAACTTCTCGCGTGGGCGAGTTGTGCGCTGCTTTGCCAAGACCTGGGCCCGTCGTAGGCTATTGCCAGCTTTGCCGAGAAATTCGAATCGGCACAGGGGCCTCGGTGTCACGGTTGGAAATTCCTAAGCTGCCGCGACGGCTTTGGCGCAATCGAAAAGACCACCTTCGCGCAGGGTGCGCGCGACTGAAATCTTAACGGGGTAGCAAGGGGCGACGTCATGTCTAAAGCACAACTCACGGCAGTTGCCGCGATCAGCCTGATCGGGGTGTTCACAACATCGCAAGCACGCGCGCAGTCCGCCGGCGCAGACGCCGAGATTGCCGCGTTGAAGCAGCAGCTGCGCCTGATGGAGCAAAAGCTCGACAAACTGCAAAAGCAGACTGCGGCCAAT
>WNGO01008036.1_pt1 | contig 12715 bp, 14 predicted proteins | sample 5400511 | NCBI WGS metagenome assembly WNGO01 (sample SAMN13153380, study PRJNA577476) | soil metagenome | isolation source: 20 cm soil or saprolite under Garry oak tree replicate 2 | place: USA:California | collected 2016-06-15
AGTCCGCTCACCATCATTGCCAGCGATGCATACTGGCAGAACGGCACGGGCCATCCGCGGACCACGGGGACCTTCGCAAGGGTGCTCGGCCATTACGTACGCGAGGCGCGGGCATATGTAGGGGCGCAGCATGCTGCGCCCCTACCTACCGACACCCTCTCGCTAATGGACGCGATCCGGAAAATGACGCTCATGCCGGCGCAGCGACTCGAGGCGCGAGTGCCGGCGATGCGGCAAAAGGGACGCCTGCGTGTCGGGGCGGACGCGGATATTACGATCTTTGACCCGGCGACGGTGGTGGATCGATCGACGTACCGAGAACCGTCGCTATCGCCCGTCGGCATTCAACACGTGATCGTGAACGGTGTGTCGGTGGTCGCGAACGGGCGAGCAGTCGAGGGCGTGGCGCCGGGAAAGGAAGTACGGGCCCCAAGATGACCGACGCTCGCGACCCGTCGCGCCGCGACTTCCTGGCCGCGTCGGCGATCAGTCTCATGGGACTCGCGCGTGGCTCAGAGAGTCCTCCGGATGGTGATCTTCTCTACGTTGGGACGTATACGGAAGGCACCCGGTCTGAGGGCATCTATCTCGTCCGCATGGACCGCCGCTCCGGACAACTGCGGCGAGTCGGCTCGGTGGACGCCGGCGGGAACCCGTCCTTCCTCGCCATCCACCCCAACGGGCGCGTGCTCTACGCCGTCAACGAGTTGGAGAAATACAAAGAGAGAGCGACTGGTGCGGTGAGCGCTTTCGCGATCGCCGGAGATACCGGCGCGCTCACCCGACTGAACGAGCAACCGTCAGAAGGTGGCGCGCCTTGCTACCTGAGCGTGGATCGCAGCGCCCAGGTCGTGCTCGTAGCCAACTACGTCGGTGGAAGTATCGCGCTGCTCCCGATCCAGCCGAATGGAGCACTCGCCCCAGCCGCGCAGGTGGTGCAGCACACGGGAAAAGGACCGAACGCCGAGCGTCAGGAAGGGCCGCATGCCCACTGCATCCTTCCCGATCCCTCCAACCGCTTCGCGCTCGCCGCGGACTTGGGCGTCGACCGGGTGTTCGTCTACCGTCTCGACTTGGGCGACAAATCCCTGCGCCCCGTCGAGGAGGGGGCCGGTGACGCCGTCATGCGTCCCGGCGCCGGCCCGCGCCACATCGCCTTCCACCCCCGGCTGCCGCTGGTGTTCGTCGCCAATGAGCTCGATTCCACAGTGGTCACGCTGCGCTTCGACGCCGGGCGCGGCGCACTGTCCCCGCTCGACACACGTTCGACGGTCCCGGCTGGGTGGACCGGCACGAATTACCCGGCCGACATCCACGTCGCGGCATCTGGGCGCACCTTGTACGTGTCGAACCGCGGTCACAACAGCATCGCCGTGTTCTCCGTGGCGAAATCAACCGGGGCGCTCGCGCTCGAGCAGGTGATCCCCACGGACGGCGATTGGCCGCGCAATTTCAGCCTGCATCCGAGCGGGCGGTGGCTGCTCGTCGCCAATCAGCGATCTGACTCCGTCGTCGTGTTCGGGCGTGACGCGGACAACGGCAGGTTGACATCCACGCACCAGCGGATCGCGCTACCGAGTCCGGTCTGCCTGCGGTTCGCCTGACTACGCCCGTTGTTTCACAGGCGCACGATCTCCGCCGTGTCATCGGGCTCGCCGGCGGCACGGCGCTGATCGTCGGCATCACGATCGGCAGCGGGATCTTCCGCACACCCCCCACGATCGCCGGGCTCGTCCCCAATCCGCTCGTCATCATGGGACTGTGGACGGCCTTCGGTCTGATCAGCATCTGCGGCGCGCTCGCGGTGGCGGAGCTGAGCACGCTGCTGCCGCGGGCGGGCGGCGTCTACGTCTTCTTGCGCGAGGCATATGGTGATGCGGCGGCGTTCGTCTTTGGCTGGTTGTATGTGTTAGTCACGACACCCACCGCTGTTGCCTCGCTTGCCACCGTCTTCGCGGAATTTCTGCTCAACCTGCTCGGCATGCCGACCGGCGCCGCGACCGTACAGATGATAGCGATCGCCGCCATCATCACGCTGACGTACGCCAACGTGCTGGGAGCGCGCGTCGGGGCCGCCGTGAGCGAAGTGACCACCCTGGTGAAGGTGATCGCGCTGGCGGCGATCATCCTCGGCGCGTTTCTGTTGGGGCACGGCAGTCTTTCCCATCTTACCGAGGGTGGGGCCGTGCGGGGCGGCGGCCTGGCGCGCGCCGTCGCAGCGGTCATCTGGAGCTACGACGGCTGGATTGCCGTCAGCATGATCGCGGGCGAGGTCGTGGCACCGGAGCGACTGATGAAGCGGATCATCATCGTCGGGATGCTGGTCATCGTCACGCTGTACGTCGGCGCGAATCTGGCCTACCTGTACATGATGCCGGTCGGCATCATGGCACAGCAAAAGGAAGCCATCGCGCGGACGGTCATGACGGCGATTGCAGGACCCGCCGGCGGCGTCCTCATCATGCTCGCGATCATGACGAGCATTTTCGGCGCGCTCAACGGCAACTTGCTCGCCAAGCCGCGCGTCCCGTACGCGATGGCGCGCGACGGCCTGATTTTCTCCTTTCTAGGGGCTACCCATCCACGCTGGGCGACGCCGTGGGCGGCGCTGCTGGTCCAGGGCGCGGTCGCGATCATCATGGTCCTGGTCCTCAGGGACTTCGATACGCTCACGACCTACTTCGTGGTCGTCGAGTGGGCCGCGTTGATCTTTGCGGTCGGCGCGGTGTTCGTGCTGCGACGGAAGATGGCTGAACGCCCTAGGCCGTTCCGCACGCCGGCCTATCCGTGGGTGCCGCTGGTGTTCGTGGTTGGCACCGTCGTTGGTGTGTCGGCCATCGTGTGGGGACAGATCCAGGTTGGCAACTTTTCGCCGATCTACGGTCTGGCTATTGCGGCGGCAGGGTTCCCCGTTCATCACCTTTGGCAACGATTGAAGAGGAGCCCATGAGAAACGCCGTTGTGACCGAGCAGGCGCCCAAGCCGATTGGCCCGTATTCGCAAGGGATCATCGAGGGAGACTTCATTTTCGTTGCCGGCCAGGGATGCATCAATCCGCTCACCGGGAAACTGGAACTTGGCGACGTGCGGTCGGAGACGAAGCGGACGTTCGAGAACCTGCGGGCGATCCTCCAGGCGGCGGGGTCGTCACTCGATGACGTCGTCAAGTGCAACGTGTATCTGCGCGACATCAACGATTTCGCCGCGATGAACGAGGTGTACGCGACGTTCTTCGCGGCGCCGTTTCCCGCCCGCACCACCATCCAGGCGGGCGCGCTCCCGGGCGGGATCGCCGTCGAGATCGAGTGCATCGCCAAAATCACAAAGAAGGCGCGCTAGTGGACGCGCATCTACCTCAGGAGGGCTCCAATGGCCGTGACCTCTAAGCGAGAACGCGCGCTGCAGGTCGGGCTGGTGGTATTGGGTCTGTTGACGGCCGGCGCCAATATCTATCCGCTGGTCACCTCTTTCGTGGCCGGGCTGCGCCCAACTGGGGGGACGACAGCGCCGATGTTTTATACCATCCTGGCGACGCTGGGCGTTTTCCTGGTGCTCGCGGCACGCAACCCCTCCGCGCATCGCAGCTTGATTGCGTACACCGTATGGTCCAGTTTCGCACACACGGCGGTCATGGCGCTGATGGCGATTCAACTTCCCACCAAACGCGGCGAGCTGCTGGCCGGCGTGGCCGTGACCGGCCTGGGGGCCGTGCTGCTGTTCGTGCTCGCGCGGTCGGGGAGCACAGATAGTACGGCATCCGCGTAAAATTGAACGCCGCGCCGCTCGGTAGCGAGGGTGACCGGAGGAAAAACGCCGAGCCGACTGGCTTTCAGCGTGCTCACGGCGTATACGGCGGCCACTCCCCGTAGCTCACAAAGCCCGTCGCGCCTACGACGTGGTCGTGAAGCTCGAAGCACCCAGGCGAAGCCGGAGTCGTGGAACAGGCCGGGTTCACGTAATCGAACCGGAGGTCAACCGGCTCGAACTGGACCGTTGCCTGCGCGGTGGTGGGCTGCGCGTCGCCCGCCCCTTGCACGGACAGCCGGCCCGAGAAGTCCGGTCCCAGCGTGACCATGGGTCCGACGTCCATCCAATCGTTGGCGAGCCAAGTTTGGTGCAGCTGACCGCTCGGATCCCAGTAGTACACGTAGCTGTCGCTGTGATAGTGGACATCCGCGCCGCTCCAATCGTACTGCACGTACGTGTAGCCGGCGAGGCGGCCCTCCGTGTAGACGCAGACGTATGTGACGCCTCTGGTGTCGAAGTTGTACCGGTAGTCGCAATACCCCTGCTGCCAATCCACCCAGGGGAGTGACGGGTAAGTGTCGTCAACGGTGTTCACCGTCGCCCCGTTCGTGCTCATCTCGCCGCGGAGGCTGATCGGCGCGGTGTAGTCGAGCATCCGCGGGATGAGGCCGTTGAGGATGGCATACTGCGACGGCCCCTGACGCGTGTAGATCTGATCCCACGTTTCCACCGTGCCGTCCTGGGTGGTGAGCGTCGAGACGACATGCCACCACGCACTGTCTGTGACCGCCCAGGCCTGGAACGCGTAGGTGGAGAAGCCGCTCGGCGCGACCGCGGTGATGGACGCGCTCACGCTGTTATTGGTGTCGTCGAAATCGCGCGGGCGAACGTTCTCGACGCGCAGTTCCAGCGAATAGGTCCGGGCCTCCGTGAAGACGTACGTCATGGCGCAGGCGACCATGCCGCCAGCATCCACCCAAATGCCGGTGGCGCGATCGGCGGCCGCGCCGTCCACATAGAGGACGCAGTCGGCGCGGGCACCCACCTCGCCGTTCCGCTCGAGGATGAATCCCTGGAGGTTCACGGCCGCTCCGATCGGCGCCTGGGCAGGCGCGTCCAGGCGCGAGGCGACGAGGTCCGGACGGAAGTGCACGGCGGTGGCGAGCGTCACGACGTCGGTCCGTGAACCGTCGCTGCCGGCGACCGCGCTTTGCACCTGCAGCGAGGTGCCGTGCGGCAGCGTGGTGTAGGAAAAGCTGGCCGTTGCGCCAGCTGAGAGCGCGGTGTGGTTGTCGGTGAACGCGAGATTGCCTGACGGAGTGAAGGCCTTGACCTGAACCATCCGGAGCGTGCCGGGCGCCGGGCTTCCGTCGAACGTCCCGGTGGTGACCTCGACGTCGGTCGTGCCCGCCTTATCGAGCAGGGCGCGCGTGGAGACGCTGGCCGAACCCGACCGACCCGTCGCAGGCTGGAAACCCGAGTCGCGATACTTCTCGCTATTCGGGTGACTCCTCGCCGCGACCGGCGACATCATGCTCGCGGTGATCGGCCGCGTGAGACTGGGACGGGGGGCGAGCGGCGGTGGGTCGGTGCACGCACTGGTGAGCACGGCGGCGCATGCCAGCGCGCAGACAGATCTGACGATAGGCATTTGACGGCTCCCTCTCAGAGTGGAGGCGCGCCTGCCCTTCTTTACACGCAGGACCGTGCCGCCTTGCGGCAAGAAGCGAGCCTTAGCGTCGCAAGGGCGCCACAGCACTCGGCCGTGGTATGCGCACCGCAGTGGCAGGCAACGACAGCGCAGCCGCGTCGCATCCAGGCCCAGCCCTAGCGTGGCAGCATCGCAACGGTCGGGGTACTCAATCGGGACGGCGGGATTTGACCGGGAATCTCGACGACTCTGAGGGTTCTTACGACCGGATCCCGAGGCTCAGCCACGTGAAGTCGTGCGCTCGGTCCAATGCGTGAACGCGGACCTCGACGAAGAGACGGGGCCCGCGGGTGCGCAGCGGCGTGGAGCCCCCGAGACCCAGTGAATAGCCGAGTCGTGTCGCACGTCGAATCGGCGCCCCTCTGCGACGCAGCGGTCCCGCGCTTGACATGCGTATATATCCAACATATACATATGCATGGCCGGCTTTCCCGATGATCTCGCTCGCTGCACCGGTTTTCAGTGGGACGTCGGCAACGTCGACAAGAACTGGGACCTGCACCAGGTCTCCCGGGGAGAGTGCGAGCAGGTGTTCTTCAACCGCCCACTCCTGGTGGCGCCGGACATCGAACACTCGCAACGCGAACCACGGTACGCGGCCTTGGGACAAACCAACGCGGCGCGCCGGCTCGCAGTGGTTTTCACGATCCGAGAGACGCTGATTCGAGTCATCTCGGCGCGGGATATGAGTCGACGAGAACGGAGGATCTATGAGCAAGGGTAAGCGAGCGGCTAGGAAACCGTTGCCGCGCTTCGCGAACGAGGACCAAGAGCGCCGTTTCTGGGCGAAGCACGACACCGCTGACTACTTCGACTGGAGTAAGGCGGTCCGGCCGGCCTTGCCAGACCTCCGACCGTCCACGGCGGCCATCTCCATTCGTCTTCCGGTTCCACTGCTCGAGGAGCTCAAGGCCCTGGCCAACGAACGGGACGTGCCATACCAATCGTTGATGAAGGTGTTCCTCGCGGAACAAGTTGCGCGCCAGCGTCGGCGGAAGGGCAAGGTGCCGGCGTAGGGTGGGGCGACGTCGCTGCGGCACCGCTCTTAGTGAAACATGCCCGCGGGCGGTTGCCCTCCTGAGCCGCTCGTCGCCGAGCCGTTCCTGGCGACGATGACATAGGCGCCCGCCAACATGGCGGCGATCAGCAACGCCAGGAGAGTCGGGCTGTGCATTCGCTTGGTCATGGTGCCTCCCTTAGTCATGGTTCGAGGCCAGTGCCGGTTTGCCGTTCTGGATCACCCAGACGGCCGGCGTCGATTCGAACGTGCCGCTCCCGGGCTGCTTGGTCAGCCTCCCCGCGGTCCCGTCATAGGTTGCGATGGTACGGAGGTACACGGCGGGGTTTTGCCCGCGCTCGAACGCCTGGACGAGCATGTTGAAGTCATCGTAGGCGTAGGGCATCATGTGCGTGGCAAACTGTGTCCCCGGATACTTCGCCTCGAAGCGCGTCCGGAACGCCATATCCCGAAGATTGCTGTCGGTGTACCAAGTGCCTTCGAACAGCTCCCGCTGCACGCTGACCGACGGTGCCACGACGGAGGCGAGATTGCGGATCCGCGCGTCGGCGAGCTGGCGGCCCAGGGTCTCCAGCTGAGGGCTAAAGGCCTCGACATAGTAGACGTCGGGGTTCGAGGCCCGGGCCTGCTCGATGAACGGTCGAAAGTCGGACAGCGAATCCGTGAAGACGTGTTCGTAAGCAATCACGAGACCAGCGCGAGCGGCCTCGGCCTTGACCGCCCGGACGTGCCCCTGGATGCTCGGATTGTCCCGTGTGATGAGCGCGAGCCTCCTTATCCCCCGGCGCTCGGCTTCCCGCACCCACAACACCGCCTCCGCCTCGGGCGTCGGAATGTTCGTGAAGTTGTACGCCCCATCTCCGATCCAGGTTTGGCTGCACACGCAGGTCTGCGGTATCCGTGCCGCCGTGGCCAAGGGCCTGGTCACGGCGCCGAAGAGGGAGATGCCGCCGACGATCGCGTCGACGCGGTCGATGCTGATCGCCCGCTGGATGGCTGCCCTGGCCCGGGCGGGGTCTTCCCCGACGTCGACGAGGACCACTTGGTACCGGTATTTCGTTCCCGGCAGGTCGGCCTGCGCCAGTTGGACGGCTTTCAGAAAGGAGTTGCCAAGGATCGCATACGGCCCGGTCTGCGGCACAATGACCCCGATCTTGACCACGCCGCCCAGGGGCGCGCGCCACCGGTCCCGATCAACCAGCACAAAGGCCGCGACGAGCCCCACCGCGGCCGCGAGCACGCTCGTCCGTGCCCACGATCCTGGCAGGACGGCCGCGCCGCGCTTCGCCTCGACGAGCCGGTAGGCGTAGTACGCCACAAACAGGCTGCCGATGAACATCAGGATGCCGCTCGCCTCGAAGCCGTAGGGCCCGAGCATCGGTTTGGGATAGGCGGTGGACACCGCGGCGAGCCCGGTGCCCAGATATAGCGGGAGCGTGATCCCCCAAAAGCCCTTGATCAGGCCGAAGCCCGCAACGATCCAGAGATTCATGAGCAGGTAGCCGACGAAGGCGACCGGGCTCCGGGTGTTGCGAAACCACCAGAGCAACGCTGCGGGACCGACGAGGAGCACCGCTGCGAGACCGAACGCCTTCGGTCCGAGCACGTAGAGGTGATTGGCGGTGATGATGACCGCCGTGAGCATGACGCTGATGAGCGACCGGCGCGCTGCCTCGTGCATGGCGTCCTCCCGTTTGTGAACATCATGTTCCCTACTTGACATACTGTTCGCTAGAGAACATTGTGTCTGATATCACAGACAGGCAACCGACACCAGGTGGCGATGCGTTCGATTTCGAACAGGGACGCCAGCTTTGTTCGGGAATGAGGGGGACTTGGTGAAGCGAGCGACCGACCGCCGGGTGCAACGCACCCGCCAGCTGCTACAGGACGCGCTGATCTCGATGATGATCGAGAAGGGCTACGAAGCGACAACCATCCAGGACATCATCGACCGCGCGAACGTCGGCCGGGCCACGTTCTATGCCCATTTCGCAGACAAGGAAACCCTCCTGGCTAGCCGCATCGAGGACCTACGCGCCATGCTGACGCGGCAACAACAACAAGCGCTCGCGACGCGGGGCGGAGTACGCGAGCGAGGTCTGGGCTTCAGCCTCGCGATGCTGGAGCATGCCCGCAGTCACCTGCCGCTGTACGCGATGATCGTGGGCCAGCCTAGCGGTGCTTTCGTGGTGCAGCGCATTCACCGCACGATCGCGGATCTCGTGGCGCTGGACCTCAAGGGCCTCGGTGTCAAGGGCACGCCTGAGCAGCGCGCCCTCGCGACCGAGTACGTCGCCGGCGCCTTCATGGCCGTTCTGACGTGGTGGCTGGACCACGGCGCGAAGCTGCCCCCACAGGAGGTCGACCTCATCGTTCGCCGTCTGGTGATGCAGGGGCTGACGGCTGGGGAGTTGCGGCCGGACGTAGACCACACGACTCGCTAGGACTCCCTACTCCAATGGCACCGAAACAGTCTTGAGCTCCTCACCCTTTGCGAGCGCGACGTCGGCAACGGCGCGGCCATCCTTCAACGACGGTGTGACGCTGACTGCGCGAAAGCCAGCGTTGCCTCGCAGGGCCTGCTCCACCGCTGCGCGCAAGGACCCCTTCGCCTTGGCCATCGCCGCCTTCTGGCTCTGGGCGGCGGTGTAATCCTCGCCTGCTGCAATTGGCTCGGCCTTGACGACCTTACCGGTGGTGTGGTCTACGACGACCTCGAAGAACTTGGCATCTTTCATCGTGTAAACGGAGAGCTGCAGTTTGCCTTCCTCCATCTCGAACTTGGCGGAAATCGGCTGGCCGTTACTGGCGCTCGCCGCCAGACCACGCTCGAGCGGCACCCGAGCGCTCAGAGCCGCCTTTGCCACCGCAGCCTGGTTCCCCTCCTGCTCGTCTTTGTCCTGGGCCGCGAGCGTGCTCCCCCAAGACGCCGCTGTCGCGGCCAGAACCGGGACAAGCCATGCCTTCCTCGTCATGTTCATGTGATGCCTCCGATCTAAGGCTTCTTGACGTTCATTTTGTCCAACGCGGCGCGGAGCCCGTGCGCCAGCTTGAGCACGTCGTCGTTCGCCCAGTAATGCATGAAGAAGAGGTGCGGGCTGTCGGTCAGCATATGGCTGTGGAGGGCCGTGACGGCGATGCCGTTGTCGCGCAGCGCCCGGATCACGGGATTCACCTCATTCCCGATCAAGACGAAGTCCCCGGTGATCGCTGCTTTGCCACCACCGGTCGGCTGGAAGTTGATCGCCGTCGCGAGTCCCATGGACGGCGGCACTACCACCCCGTCAGCCGTGATCTGCTCCGCCCGCGGCACGCCCACCTGATACACGCCTCCATTCACTCTCCCGTGAAACCCGAGGATCTGGCCGATCTGCGCCGTGTCGATGCCGAAGCTTCCCGGGGGCGCCGCCGCCGCGGGCGCCCCGAACGGCGTCGTGGTGAGGGCCAGCGCGGCGTGCAGCGCCGCCGCGAGCGTCGCCGGCGTCCCACGCCCCGCGATGTGCATATACATGACCCGAGGGGATTCATGCAGCAGGTGGTTGTGTAGCGCGGTCTGCTCGATCCCCCCGCCCTGGAGCTTGCCGAGGACGGGGCCAACCTCGCCCTCGAGCAGCACGAGGTCGCCCATCACCATGGCCTCGCTATCAGTCACCTGCTTGAACGCGACCCACGAGCCAAGCGCCAGCGCGGGCTTCACCGCCACACCGGCGGTGGTGACGTGCAGGTCACTGCGCGGCATTCCAACCTTGTAGGCCCCGTCCGGCTGGAGCGCCCCGGACTTCCCGAGCCCCGCGTCCACCTGTTTCCAGTCGATGGGCGCGAGCGGCTGTTGCGCCTGCTGGCGTGCGGGCATGATCAGTAGCAGCGCGGCGAGCGCCGAGATTCGTTGACCCATACCTCCTCCAGTGAGCTGATCCCAATCGGGTCGAAGCTTGCTCGGAAAATTCTCGCATGATACACTTGTGATAGTCAAGGGATTCGTTTGGGAGGCGACGCCGACATGCCGCAGTCCGCTGCGAACCGCTGGGTCTTACTCATCCACCAGATCCCGCCCAAGCCCGACTACTTCCGGGTCAAGGTGGGGCGCAGGTTGCAACGGCTCGGCGCGGTCGCGATCAAGAACTCGGTCTACGTGCTCCCCCGGTCGGACGAGACGGTCGAGGACTTCCAATGGCAGAGCCGGGAGATCGTAGCCGGCGGCGGGGACGCCTCCGTCTGCGAGGCCAACTTCGTGGATGGCCTCACCGACACCCAGATCGAGGCGCTGTTTCGTACCGCTCGGAACGCGGATTACGGCGAGATCGTGGCGGACGCGCAACGCCTGCGCAAGGCAACCAACGGCCGTGGTCAGGCCGGGGCCGATCTCAGCCGGCTGAAACGGCGCCTCGTGGACGTCGTCGCCATCGACTTCTTCGGGGCCCCGCGCCGCCGGGCGGCCCAGGAAGAAGTCGCGCGGCTCGAGGCGCGACTGCGCCCGCGGGAGACGCAGGACCCACCACCAGCTCATCCCACCAAGGCGCCCCGCGGTGCCACGTGGGTAACCCGGGAGGGCGTCTACATCGATCGCATCGCGAGCGCCTGGCTCATTGGCCGGTTCATCGACTCCAAGGCGCAGTTCAAGTTCGTCGCCGAGGGGTACCGGCCGCGGCCGGGCGAGCTCCGGTTCGACATGTTCGAGGCCGAGTACACGCACGAGGGGGACGCCTGCACCTTCGAGACGCTCGTGGCGCGCTTCGGCCTCGGCAATCGTGCGCTCCGCGTCATCGCGGAGATCGTGCACGACATCGACTGCAAGGAAGCGAAGTTCGGGCGGCCCGAGGCCTCAGGGATCGAGCGACTGATCGCCGGCATCGCGACGCAGCACGCGGAGGACACCGCGCGGCTCGCGCACGGCGCCACGCTGTTCGAGGCACTGTACGCGGCATTGACAGCTACGACGGCCGAGACAGGCGCAGCGCGTAAGACGAAGCGGTCGTCGCGACGGTGACCACGAGCCTGCGGGCGTTACTCCTCTACTTCCTGCGGCTTGGCACCCTGGGGTTCGGCGGGCCGATTGCGCTCGCCGGACACATGCAGCAGGACCTGGTGGAGCAGCGCGGCTGGATCAGCGCGCAGGAGTATAAGGAAGGCCTCGCCTTTGCGCAGCTCGCCCCGGGCCCGCTCGCGGCACAGCTCGCCATCTACCTCGGGTGGGTGCGTGGCCAGGTGCTCGGCGCGACGCTGGTAGGGATCGCGTTCGTGGCGCCCTCGTTTCTCATGGTGCTCGTTTTATCCGAGCTGTACGTCCGCTTCGGCGGACTGCCGTGGATGCAAGGGTTGTTCTACGGGATCGGCGCCGCGGTCATTGCCATCATCGCCCGCAGCGTGCTGAAACTCGTGCGGATGACGCTGGGCCGAGATCAACTGCTCTGGATGCTCTTCGCGGTGAGCGCGGTGGTGACCGCCTGGACCGAGTCCGAGATCATCTGGGTCTTCCTGGTGTGCGGGTTCGTGCCGATGCTGCTCCGCGGACGGCAGCGAGCTCCGGCCACACGCGCGCTCGCGGTCTTGCCAGTTGTTCCGGGGCTTGCCACCGGTCTCGGCGGCCCGGCGTCGGTGGGCGTGCTGTGGAAGATCCTGGCGTATTTCGCCGGCGCCAGCCTGTTTGTATTCGGTAGCGGGCTCGCGATCGTGCCGTTCCTGTACGGCGGCGTGGTGCAACAGTTCCACTGGCTGACCGAACGGCAATTCATCGACGCCGTGGCCGTGTCGATGATCACGCCGGGGCCCGTGGTGATCACGGTCGCGTTCATCGGCTACCTCGTCGCCGGACTCGCCGGCGCGACCCTCGCCGCGATCGGGGTTTTCTTGCCCGTCTATCTCATCACGGTTCTCCTAGCTCGGCGCTTCCATCGGGTGGCGAAGAATCTGCAGGTGAAGGCGTTTGTGGACGGGGTCACGGCCGCGGCGACCGGGGCGATCGCCGGGGCCGCCGTGATCCTCGGGCGGCGGGCGCTCATGGACGTGCCGACGATCCTCATCGCGCTCGTGACCTTGGCGCTCCTCTTGGCCCCCAGGAAGATCCCGGAGCCGGTGCTCATCATCGCTGCAGGGGCCATCGGGTTGGTGCTGAGGGGCGCCGTTCCGGCCGCTCAGTGACTGGGGGTGTGGCACCGTGCAGTGGGTGACGCGACGGCAGATCCGCGTGAATCGCGCGGCGACCGCCTGGCTGATCCGGCGTTTCATCGATCCGGGCG
>WNGO01008910.1_pt1 | contig 12715 bp, 10 predicted proteins | sample 5400511 | NCBI WGS metagenome assembly WNGO01 (sample SAMN13153380, study PRJNA577476) | soil metagenome | isolation source: 20 cm soil or saprolite under Garry oak tree replicate 2 | place: USA:California | collected 2016-06-15
ACACGGGTAACACGCTGACCACCACCGGCAACGCCCGCCAGAAACATGCCGACCTCCGCAAGATGATGGTCTGGGGCAACATGCTCGATGCCGACAAGGCCGCCGACCGCGCCGACGACGGCACTCCCGCGCTGGTCCCAAAAAGCTGGGAACTGATCCGCCGCCAAGGCTCGACTGAAGAAGTCGTCGCCAAAGGCGTTCTCTGCTACGACCTCTATTCCGATGGCTCCGTCCTCTATTCGAATGGCAGCGGAATCTACCGCGTCGACCAAAAGGGATCGGTAGAGAGCCTCGCCAAAGACGCGCTGATCGAGCAGGTAGTCGCCGTCGAGTAGTGAATCAACTCGAAATACGAATCCCACGCAGGGTGCCCCACTTCTCCCTGCCTTTGGGAGAAGTGGGGATTTCTCCCGACTCAGCCACAAGTCGCCGGCTTCAATCCGCAAAAATCCACCTCTCCCCTTTTCCACAGATGTAATTGTCATTTCATCCTCCTTTCATCGCTCTGCAACCCAAGCGCAACATTCGGCAGATATGTTTACTCTCCGTCCCCGAATCCGGAAACCGGTGCCACGCGCCGCAGGTGAGGATTGCGTCCCTTTGAGGTGTTGGCCGGCGGGGCAGAGGAGAAGAAAAAATGATTGAGAAGTTGAAATCAGCCATTCAAAAGTCGATCGCGATGATACTCGCACTGACTGCGGCGCTGGGACCAAGCACGCTGCCCGCATTTGCGGCATCGAACCCTGCGAAGAACGCTCCCTCCACCGCAACGCCCATCCAGCATCTCGTCGTCATCTTTCAGGAAAATGTTTCGTTTGACCACTACTTCGCAACCTACCCCAACGCGACCAATCCGTCCGGCGAACCCAGGTTCAAAGCTTTCCCAGGCACGCCAACCGTCAATGGTCTGAGTGGCGCTCTTCTGACCAATAACCCCAATCTCAACCCGGCCAATGGCGCTGGAGCTTCGAATCCATTTCGCCTGGACCGCTCACAAGCCGTCACTCCAGACCAGAATCACGATTACACCGCCGAGCAGGCTGCCTTTGACGCTGGCGTGAATGGCGTCACCGCGACTCTCAACGGTACCGGCGACGAAACGAGCGGCGGTAGCGACGGCTCGCTGACCGTAATCGGCGATCCCGATCCGATCGGTGATGTCTGCTCCGCTGCAACCCGCAACCAGGTCACCATGGGAAGCAAAAACATCGGCGACCTGCTCAGCGGGTCCGGCGTGACCTGGGGATCGTTCATGGGCGGCTTCAACCTCAGCATCGTCAACCCCGACGGCTCCACCGGATGCAACCGCACCTCCACCGGCCTCGCCGGACCTACGAAGGACTACATCCCACACCATTCCTTCTTCAACTACTGGACCTCAACCTCGAATGCCGCGCACACGCGACCCGCCTCGCTGGCTGAGATCGGCAACGCCGGGCCCGCCAACCACCAGTACGACGTGCTGGACTTCTTCGCTGCCGCCGCCATCGGAAATCTTCCCGCCGTCAGCTTCCTCAAAGCCCCGGCTTACCAGGACGGCCATGCCGGATATTCCGATCCGCTCGACGAGCAGACATTCCTCGTCAAGACGATCAACTTCCTGCAAGCGCTCCCCACCTGGAACAGCACCGCGGTAGTAATCATGTATGACGATTCTGACGGCTGGTACGACCACGTGATGGGCCCCATCATGAACACCTCGACCGGCCCTGCCGACGCGCTCACTGCGCCCGGCGCCTGCGGAAACGCGCTAACAGCCCTTCCGGGTGTGAATCCGGCGAACCAGCACGCTCTCGGTCGCTGCGGCTATGGACCGAGACAGCCTCTGCTCGTAGTCTCACCTTGGGCGCGAAGGAACTTCGTCGACCATACCGTCACCGACCAGTCCTCGATCATCCGCTTCGTCGAAGACAATTGGCTCGGCGGAACGCGCATCGGCGAAGGCTCGTTCGACGGAATTGCCAACTCGATCTCGCAGATGTTCGATTTCAGCCGACACCGCGAAAACGGCACCCTGTTCCTCAACCCGACGACCGGCCAACCCGAAGGCGACCGGTAAAGCTAAAACGTTGATACCAAAAGAAATAGGGCATGCTTTTTCGGCATGCCCTGTTTTTCTGTCCGTCATCTGTTGAATATTTCAACATTTCCACAGATGATGCCTTGCAACTGGTGCGATATATGGCTTCTACTGTCCCCACCTACGTGAGAGAATATGGGTTATGACACAGACCAACCTGCCCCCGCGGCACGAGCAGCGCAAGGTGGAAGCACTGCTCCTGAGACTCTCCAAAATGAAACCGATCTCAGCAAAACCCGCCCCGATCGGGATAGGACACTCCGCTCTTCGCGCAACCGGCACGGCGAATTCGCGCGTCTTTTTCTCGACATAGCGATAGGTTTGATTCAAACGCGCCCGCAGCTAGCCTCGCGGATCGGTTCGTGGATTTTCGGTTGAGCTAGCGCCCGCTAGCGGAAGTCATTCAGCGCCGGAAGCTCTAACATTCAAAAATGATCGAATTCCCCGGCCTGCACGGTGGTGCGTGGCTTCTGCCCCAGCACCGCCAAGCCTCGCGCCTGAATCAACCGATCCCACGGCCCCGCCTGCCAGTTATCCCGCGTCTTCTCCGGATGTTTCCACGGCGGTAAGTTCAGCATCAGATTCCGCGCCGTCGAATGCACATACGGCTCATACATCGACCGCAATTTCGCCAGCTTGTCCCGCCCGTACTCATCACTGCGCAGTTTCAATCCTGCTGCCGCGAGCGCCGCACGCAGCGTTTCATACTCCGCATCCGTTAACCGGTCCGGCGCAGTCGGGTCGTACCTCGCGTTCACTACTTGCGCCAGGTCTACAGCCGCATGGCGCGCCATCGCAAATGTCAGCTTTGCCTGCCCCGGATGCACTCCCTCAATCCCTGTCAGCAGCAGCGAAGTCACATCCAGCATAGTCGTCAATGCCCCTACCCACGATTGATTGCTGTGTTGCGATCGAAAGAATGCCAGCACCGGATAAGAAATCTGCGATTCCAGCAATTCCGCCGACCAGCGCTCCCAATCGCGCAAGACCTCATCCATCACCAGTTGATCCATCCCCGGATCTTCGGTGCGTCCCGCCAGCCGCACCAGCAACTCAACCGCTGCCGGTGGTGATCCCGCGCGCGCATCCAGCATCGAAATCTGAATCTCCCTCCGCGAAAACGACGAGTACACCACCGGGATATACCCGATCACCACGCCCAAAAACGCAAAACCCATCCCCGCTTCTAGCACCGACAGCGCCCGCGCCCCGCCCGACGTCGGCACAATATCGCCGTATCCCAGAGTGAAAAATGTCTCTCCGCTGTGATAAAGAATCTTGCCGAAGTTGAGCCGCTCACCGCTCAGCTGCTCATGCCCTCCCATCCCGTATTGAATGAGCGCGAATCCAAAGATCAGCCCCGCCGCCCAGAATCCCAGCAGCAGAATCAACGATAACGGCCCGAAATATCCCAGAAAATTTTGCTGACGCGAAGCCGGCCTGATGCGGCTCGCAATCTTTCGCCACGGAATCCACGTCCGCCGGTAGAAATACGCCGTCAGCCGAAAATTCCGTAATACCCGCCGCGGCAGCACCACGGTCTCAAACGCATCCAGCAACACCACGCAGAGGATGACAGCGCCGAACACGATCGCCACGATATGCACATGCGCTTGCATAAAAAGCAGACCTCAGGCGTCAGCCCTCAGACCTCAGCCCAATCAAGGTTCAATCTAGATGCGTTGGGTAGGTTACCAGATTCGCCCGATCTTCAGCTCTTCAGCGCCCGTCAAGAGTCATCTGAGGGTGCCTCGCGAATCGCTCGAGGGTGCCCCATCCTTGTCTCGCGTCTTTTGCGAGACAGGGCGGGGACTTTGACTTGTTTTAAAGTCCGAGGTCTGAGGTCTGAGGTCTGAGGTCCGAAGTCCGAAGTCTGAAGTCCGCCGCCCGAACTCCTACTGCGGCTTAGTCTGCCCCTGCTGCTGCTGCGCAGGCGGCGTCTGCGCCGTCCCCCCAGCCGGCTTTGTCCCCGGAGGTGTCGTACTCTTCGTCGCCGGCTTCTTCTTCGCCGCCGGCTTCTTCGGAGGCTCCGTATCATCCACTACAATCTTCTTCGGAGGCACCGCCTCGACCTGCGCCTGCAGCGTCTTCAACTGCCCCCGCAGCCGCGTCAGTTCCCCTTCTTTCGACGACGACAGATTCTCGATGCGCTCCGCCAGTTGCTTCCGCGTTCCCTCGAACGCGCTAAGATCATTCGATAGCGATTGCAGATCATCCTTTGACCCATACGCTGCCGCGTCCTCGGTGACGTTGCGCAGCACGTCATACAACGCGTCAAGATTTCGATAAAGCTTGAACGTCGGCGGCAGATCCTCGGGCGCATTCCGAAGCTGCGCTATCATTTCGGGCAGCGCTCCCTGTAGATTCCGCTGGATCGAATCCACATTCCCCAGGGCTTGCTTCTTATAAGACCCGTCCGCCTTCCACCTCTCGATGCGCAGCTTCCCCAAATCCGTCTGCGTATCCTTCGACGCCGCTTCGATCTGTGACAGCAACCCATTCAACTGGGTCACCGACGCGTAAGAAACAGGTTGACCCTGCCCGCCATTGGCAGGACTGGCAACGGGAGTTGGCCCTGATTGCGCCAGCGCCGCCGCCATGCACGTGAGATACAGCCCTGAGAATAGAAGATTGCGTTTCATTGTTCGCGCTTCATAATCAGCCCATCAGCATACTACAAGCATCTCCCCAGCCGTCATCCGGTAAACCCCTGACACGAGTCTCCACACCGTTTCCATAAACCCCTCCCGTAGTGCCGGCCTCCCGGTCGGCTGTGGGGCAGGTGTCTCACCTGCCTTGCTCTGCTGCGAAAGCGCGACGGAGTTTCGCGTCCGTAGGACGCCTGAAAATAGCCCGGCGCTTTCAGCGCCGGGAACGCTCGTCAGACATCAGCCGCATCCCGGAGGGATGCCTGAAACGGCGCTCCGAACGTCCACGATGGATTCGACTCCGCCCCCGCCCAGCGCGATAATGAGACGAATGCCCTTCCGATTGACCTCGCTCGCGTTCGCCATTATCGTTCTGCTCGCCCCCTCCTTCGCCCAGGACACTCCCCGCCGCCTCATCCTCAAAGACGGCTCCTACCAGCTCGTCACTAAATACGAAGTAAAGGGCAATCGCGTCCGCTACTACAGCACCGAACGCGAAGATTGGGAGGAACTCCCCAACGCCTTAGTCGATTGGCCCGCCACAGAAAAATACGAGAAGGATCGCGTCGCAGAGGCCTCTTCTCCCGCCGCAGTCGAACTCGATAAAGAACTCGAACGCTCCGACATCCCCGTGCCCGAGGTCGCGCCCGGCCTCCGCCTCCCGGAAGATTCCGGCGTCTTCCTCCTCGACAACTTTCAGGGAGAGCCCCAACTCGTCGAGATCAATCAGACCGCCGGCGACATCAACCGCAATACCAAGGTCAACATCTTCAAAGGCACCATCAATCCGGTTGCCGGACTCAAGCAGACCGTCGAACTCGATGGCACTCACGCCGCCATCCAGTCCCATGTTGACGTGCCCGCGATTTACATCAAACTGGAAGACGCGCCAGCCGAGCCCGCAGCTAAGGCGGATGCCTCGACCGCATCCGAACCACAAAAGCCACAACCACCTCCGCAGGCCGCGCAGCCGCCGATAAGCTTCGATCGCTTCCTGATCCTCCGCGTCGAAGTCAAAGGCAACAAGCGCATCGTAGGCGGCGTCAAGCGCCAGGTCAGCGGCAAAATCTCCCACGAGCAGCACGCCGTCAAGACGACCATCAACAACATCAAGGGCGGATGGCTCAAACTCACTCCCACCGAAAACCTCGCCCCCGGCGAATATGCGGTAGTGGAGATGGCCGAGAAGGGCGCTATGAATCTCTACGTCTGGGATTTCGGCGTAAATTCCAAAGCCCCAGCCAATCCCAATCCATGGAAGCCCGACGTCAAGTCGGCGAAATGAAGCAGTCAGCTCTTAAGGTGCGAGGTGTTAGGTCTAAGGTCCTAACGTCCGAGGTCCAAGGTCTGAGGTCTGACGGCCGGCGAAACGCTACTCCTGCAGCATTCCTCGCTGCGCGACGCCGATGTTGTCGCGCGTGGAATTCTTCACCATGTACATCATCCCGTCGGCCTGCCGGATCACATCATGTGCCGACCGTGCGTCATGGGGATACGTTGCCACTCCAATCGATGCCCGCACATTCAGGTTCAAGCTCTCTTCCTTGCAGAACGCACTCGCGCGCAGCGCATCGCGCAACCGCCTCGCTACTACCAGCGCCTGATCCTTCCCCGTCTGCGGCAGCAACACCACAAACTCGTCTCCGCCATACCTGCTGAACTCATACCCGAATCGCGAAGACCGGTACACCTCAGTCTCCAGCGTCTTATAAAGATGCCGCGCGTTGTAGAGCCCGGTGCAATCGTCAGTGATCGTCAGTTCCTGAATCTTCTCGACCCACTTCGCGTTCTCAATCGCAATGGCGGCGTAGTCGCACAGCGATTGCAGGAAGAACAACTCCGGCTCCTTGAACCGCTCCATGTCGACGTTCACCAGCTGGATCACGCCCAGCACCCGCAGCTTCGAGCGCAGCGGCACGCAGATCATCGACCGCGTCTCCCATTTGGTCGTGTCATCCACCCGGCTGGCGAAATTCGGATCGTTGCGCACATCCGGCACAATCCTCGCCTCTCCGTGCTTGGCCACCCATCCTGCGATCCCTTCGCCGACTTTCAACCGGACGTTCTTCAACGCCTCGGCCTTATCGCCCACCGCGATGGCAAAATACAGCTCGTCGTGCCCTTCATCCACCATCAGCAACGACCACGTATCCGGACGGAAATATTCCCCCATCTTCTCCATGATCGTTTGCAGGATGGAATCAAGGTCCAGTGATGACGTGAGCGCTTTCGCCACGTCATGAAAAATCGTCAACTCCTGGCTCTGGCGAGTCAATTGAGTGCCGGCCTCAGGCATGGAAATCCCGTCAATCCTCACTTGGTAGGGTGGCGTTCAAAAATTATAAGGGTCACTTTCGTGGTCGGGCAATGAACGTTAGTAACCCGTACCCCTAAAGCCAACCATAACAACCACTAAAAGACGCCCCCCGTAAAAATACAAACCACGTAGCGACAGCCGCCTCGGCTGTCCCGCGAAGCGTAGCGAGCGGAACCTCATCAAGGCGTTCGGCGCCCATTCCCCGCGCTTTTTCGAAGACGAATGAACCTCAAAATTACCAGACCCCTCCGTTACCCTCTGTGTCCTGTGTGGTGAACGTCTTTGGGTGATCGTCATATAATCGCACCGATGAAGCGAATCCCCGTCCTTCTCCTGTTACTAACCGCGGCCGTCGCTCAAACCCCCGACCCCAAATCCGTCCCGGTAATCGACGGGGCCCTCGGCCCCTGCACCGCCGACTTCACCATCAACAGCCCAGACAACAAACCCATCTACCTGGCGAAAATCAAGGTCCACATCGCCTACGGATTCCTCAGCGCTCACAAGCTCGATCTCGAAGTCAGCACCAATGTAGACGGCAAAGCCAAGTTCACCGGCCTCCCAAGTAGCGTCAAGCGCGGACTCTTCTTCGATGCCTCCGAAGGCGACCGCACCGGCAACGCCTTCGACGACCCCTCCAAAACCTGCCAGGCCCAATTCACCCTAACCCTGCGCAAACCAATCACCCCGCAACAATAGGAGCAACTTCCGAAACGAGCGCCCACAGCAGCAGCTGAGAACGTGCGGAATAGACGACGAAGCTGGGTGAGGTTTTCTCCCCAACGCGGGCAGACGTGGCTACCGAGCCTCATCAAGCCCGACGCGGCGCACCAAGTCCGCAAAACGCGCGTCGCCCCGAAGGGGATCAAAGAAGGGGTGGATTTTGATGTATTGCATAATCGTGGACTGTTCGTCATAGGCCCGCTCCAGCCAGACCATCGCCCGTTCGTTGTCGCCGAGTCCCAGGTAAGCATTCACAAAGGCCGCCGTCGGAACATACCCTTTCTGCTGCCGCTGTTTTAATTCATCAAGAAGGCGGAGTGCTTCCGTGCGACGCCCGGCATGCGCGTACGCTCTGATGAGCACGCCGATCACAGCCGGACTCCGATCCGTGAGAGCGACCGCATGTTCCAGCACCGGAATCGCTTCGTCCGCTTGGCCGTTTGCGATCAGCGCGAACCCGAGAAACCAGTAAGTCAAGCCATCCTTAGGGTGCACGGCCAGAGCGCTTCGCATTTCGAGAATGGCTTCATCGTAGTGGCGTGACTGAAATAGGATCCACCCAATGGTATTGCCGCCAACCCCGACGGGGTCCAGCTCTCGGGCACGCCGGGCCCATGCCTGCGCCTCCTCCGTTCGCCCCTGACACAGCAGCCAGCCCGCAAATGCGAGGTGCGCCGCGGCGTCGTTCGGCGTCAACTCGAGTGCCCGCTTGAATTCGCCCTCGGCATCGCCCCACTGCCATTGTTCCTGATATGCAACAGCCAGCAGGCCATGTGCTTCCGCAAGCGTTGGATCCAGTTCCAGCGCCTTTCGGGCCGCGCTGATCACTTTGGGCCGCACCTCACGCGGAGAAGCCCCGCCGATCCCGCTTGTCCCGAGTCCATCGTACGCATTGGCTAGGCCAAGGTAAGCGGGTGCGAACGCCGGGTCCTTGCGGATCGCGTCCTCAAAGTAAGCAATACTTTTCTCTACTGCAGCTCGGCTGTATTCTGCGGCGAACAGTCCCTTGAGATAGCTCTCATAAACTTCCGGCGCGACTTGGCGCGAGGCTATCAGTCTGGCGCGTTCTACGCCGGTGACCGAAACCTCTACTCTTCCAGCAATCTCTTGCGCCACTTCGCTCTCCAGCGCGAGGACGTCCCCGAGTTCGCGGTCGTAGGTCTCCGACCAGAAATGTTCATCGGTCGCGCCACGAATTAGCTGGGCGTGAACGCGGATGCGCTTGCCCTCCCGTACCACAGAGCCTTCGACAATGGCATCGACACCCAGGGTCTTGGCGATCTCCGGCACGGCCGTGTGGGTATCCTTGTAACGCGTGACAGATGTATGAGAGATGACGCGAAGCCCGCGGATCATGGATAGGCGTCCGATAACCGCCTCAGTCATGCCGTCGGCAAAATAATCCTGCGTCGGATCGCCCGAGAGGTTTCTCAGCGGCAGCACTGCCAAAGATTGGATTTTGGGCCCTGTCGCACTCCCGGTGCGGCCGCGGGTCGTCATGTAAGTGACGGCCAGCAGAGCAAGGACTGTGATCCCGCACAGAACAAGCCAGCGACGCGACAAGTGGAGCTCTTTGGATCCGCGTTTAGCTTCCTCCACTTCCGACCCTTCGGCCCTATTTTCTTTCTCCTCTTGCAAACGTAGACCGCGGCTTTGCAACCACGCATCGAGCTCGGAACTGTAGGCGAAAACCGAGCCCCGCCTCTCGTGGACATGGCGATGAACGGGCATGCCCTCGCGCTTTTCCCACCGTTGGACTGTACTGACGTCCCGCTTTACATAGGTGGCAATCTCCTTCCAGGAATCAAGGGGGGCCTCGGCGGGCTGGCCAGACGGCTCTGGAGGAGAGACTGGCGAGGGATCCTTCATATACAACTCACGATAAGGGACCTTGCCGAAAGGCGCCGAATTCTAACACGCGGACGCTGACACGGCAATTAGGCCGCATTACGCCGCAAACGTGCCTGTGCGGCCTATTGCAGCTTGCTTCCGCCGCTTGGCTGAGGGATTCTCGCGCTCAAGCCAAACTAGGAGGCTTCTTATGACCCTACGCAGGATTTTCACTCAGGCGCTTTTGGTGTGCCTGGTCTCGACGGCGGTTCTTTGTGTGTTCAAGTTCACCGCAAAAGCGACTCCACCGTCTGGCTTGTCGTTCACCCTCGTCGGCCGGGCAACCTTGCCGGAGTTCCGGGTAAAGAGAAAAGACAAGGCCCTGGACTGGGAAATGGAAATGGAGGCGGAACAGCCTGTTGATCTGGCCACGCAGATCGTAACTTTCCAGCCTGGTGGTTTCAGCGGCTGGCACACTCATCCCGGGCCTGTGTTCTTCACCGTGCGGACAGGTTCGCTGACCGTTTACGAGGGCAACGATCCTACTTGCTCGCCGCACGTCTTTACCGCCGGAACCGGGGCTGTTGAAGCCGCAACCAGCAACCACATTCATATGGTGAGGAACGAAACGGGCAGTATCGCAGAAGCAGTCGTGACATACATTGTCCCGGTGGGCGCCAACCCCCTCCGCACCGACCTTCCGGACCCGGGTAATAGCAACTGTCCCTTCTGAGGCCCCGACGAAAAGGCAAAACGCCTGACTTTCCTGGTGGCTCTCCCACAGGGGGCCCACCCCTGCGTTTCTTGCGATGCTTTTCCTTCGTGAACCTTCGTGCCCTTCGTGGTGGAAGCCCTTTTAGACCACAAAGGCCACGACGGTAGCCAAAGGAATCGCGGGAGCCCACCCCCAGTTACCCAGCCCCTGTCCGTCCGTCCCGTAGCGCGCTCTCCCCAGTTGTCCTATGATGTTGCCAACAGACACCGAAGGATCTTCACAACGTGGGCGAGTTCGGCGACAAATTCCGCAAAGCACGCGAGAAGAAAGAGCTCTCGCTCGACGACGTTTCCAACGTCACCAAGATCGGCGCGCGCATGCTGCAGGCCATCGAAGAGGAAAACTTCGAGCAACTGCCCGGCGGCGTCTTCAATCGCGGATTCATCCGCGCGTACGCCAAGCACCTCGGCCTCGACTCCGAGGAGGCCGTCAACGATTACCTCGCCTGCCTGCGCCAGGCGCAAGTCGAATCTCACGACGCATGGGATCTGGCCAAACCGCCCGCTCCGCAGCCGCCCGTCGCCACCAAGCCCAAACCGGCGCGCCCCATTAAGCCGGAAATCAAACCCGAGGCGCCGCCCATCAACGTCGAAGAACTCCCCGAGTTGCAGCTTCCTCGCGCCGAACATATCCGCCCGGCGAAAAAGGAATATCTCAGTTCTTCCTCTGGCATTTCCTGGATACGGATCGCCGCCGCTGTTTGCCTGCTGATTTCGGTGTTCTTCCTGTGGACCCGCCGTTCCCGTAACAGCGGAACCGCAGGGGCGTCGAGCGGTTCCCCAGCCCCAGCGCCATCGACTACTGTCGCTGCAGCGCCGCCGGTGGCCCAAAGCGCGCCGCCATCTCAATCACCAGCGCTACCCGCGCCCACCACCGCCGCTCCGTCGCCGCAGCGTTCGGCACAAGCAGAAGAATCGAACGATCCTTCGCTAGAAAATCCGCCGGCTGCCAAGAACGCTCCTGCTCCTTCTCCTGCCTCACGTGCAGAAACCAGCGCGGATCAAAATGACGTCAAGGTCGAAAAGAAGGGTGATGTGACCATCCGCTCCTTCGGCGCCGCGGGCACGAAACCCGCCGAGAAACCTGCAGCGACTCTCAAACTAATCGTCCGCGCTACCGAAAACTCCTGGATCTCCGTCACCTCCGACGGACAATTGGTCACCCAGGAAACTCTGATCGCCCCCGCCGCAACGTCCTTCCATGCCACGCGCGAGTTGGTCGTCAGGGTCGGCAATGCCGCCGGCGTCACCTTCCTCTGGAATGGTGAAGAGGTCCAGCCTCAAGGCGCAGAGTCCGAAGCGAAAACTTTCATCTTCGACGCCCAAGGCATGCGCACCAGCACTCCACCCCAACCCTCTCAACCTTAGAACGAACCCCGAGGGTGCCCCACTTCTCCCTGCTTTTGGGAGAAGTGGGGATTTTGACTTTCCTGGACCATGTAGCCTCGGACCCCTTCGTCCGGCGTTGCGCGCAAAGCGCGCAATTTGGAGGACCGACATCGACGCAGTCGAATCGCAAGCCTTGCTCTCGCCACGGAGCGTGGAAGAGCGGCCCTTCAAGGGCCGCGTGTGAAGTATCAAAAAAAAACAGGGCTTGAGCCCCGCTAGTCTCCTCAAACCTTTTCATTCCCTCCCCGTCGAAACTATGTTTCCATATCCCCACAGGAAACCGCCGCACCAGGCTTCGGAGAGTTCCATGAGCACCACTCTTCAAACCGCTCCCGACGTAGCAACTCCAGTCTCCATCTCCCGTATCGCTTCCATCGATATTATCCGTGGCGCCGTCATGGTCATCATGGCCATCGACCACGTCCGCGTCTACTCCGGCCTGCCCGCCGGCGGCCCCACTCCCGGAATCTTCTTCACCCGATGGATTACGCATTTCTGCGCCCCCGCCTTCATCTTCCTGGCCGGAACCAGCATCTTCTTCTACACCCGCAAACACACTGGCGTTTCGCGCTTCCTGATCATCCGCGGCCTCTGGCTCATCTTTCTCGAGCTCACAATCCTCCGTCTCGCCTGGACCTTCAACTTCGATTTCGCGCACTACGAAATGGCAGGCGTGATATGGGTCATCGGCTGCTGCATGATCCTGATGGCGGCTCTCGTCAAACTGCCTCTGCCCGTCTCCGCCGCGATCGGCATAATCATCATCGCCGCTCACAACCTCCTGGATCCACACATCGGAAAACTCCTCGAAGGCATGGACGCAAACAAATTCTCCGCCCTCTGGAAAATCGGCTACATCGGATTTTTCGCAGGCCCAGTGCAATTCGGACCAAACGGCCCCAATCTCATCGTGCTCTACTCGCTCGTCCCCTGGATCGGCGTAATGGCCGCCGG
>WNGO01002128.1_pt1 | contig 12713 bp, 11 predicted proteins | sample 5400511 | NCBI WGS metagenome assembly WNGO01 (sample SAMN13153380, study PRJNA577476) | soil metagenome | isolation source: 20 cm soil or saprolite under Garry oak tree replicate 2 | place: USA:California | collected 2016-06-15
CCCACGCGGAGCACGCGACGGGGGAGGGCCCCTAGATATAGACCACGCAAGGGAGTCCGCACGTCAGTTTCGCTCGCCCGGTGACGGGCGTACCGGACGTCGCGACCGTCCCAAGGGCGCGCGGTCGCAACGCACTATGCCCGGCGAATATACGCGTCCTCCCGCGCCTCGCTAGACGGCCCGGGAAGCCTCTCCGGGCGATGGACCTTGGCCTGTGGGCGGGGGGCGTCTGGTCGGAGGTCGGATGGACCTTCGTGACTCCTATCACTCGCGTGTCGCCCCTACGACAGTAAACTGTCCCCATGCCACCGACCCAGACCCGCCCACCTCAGCTGCTCGTCGCGACGCACAATCACGGTGCCGGACTCGACCTGTTGGCGCTCGCCGAGCGGCGGGGCTACACGGTGCGCCGGGCGCACACCGGCGCGCAGGCGCTCGAGCAGGCGCACACCGCGCCACCCGATCTGATCGCGCTCGACGAGTCGCTCACCGACATGGACGCGTTCGCCGCGTGCCGCGGCCTGCGCGACGACCCGCACGTTGGCCCGGGCATTCCCCTCCTTCTTATTTCTTCCCAGCGCCCCTCGTCGCCGCAGCACCACGCGGCGCTGCGCGCCGGCGTGTGGGAGTTCCTGCGCCATCCCTTCAACGCCGAAGAGATCGGCGCCAAGCTCGACACCTACGTGCTGCTGAAGCTCGACAGCGACCGCGCACGCCGCGACACGAGCGTCGCCGATGCCTCGGGTTTCTATACCGTGCGCGGCCTGGCGCTGCGCGCCCATGAGCTCACGCTGCAGGCGTTCCACCACGCCCAGCCGCTCGCCTGCGTCGCGCTCGCCCCGGTCACCGTCGACGGGCAGAATGGCGACGCCGTGAGCTTGCTCGGCCGGGTGTTGCGCGCCACCGGGCGGCGCTCCGACGCGATCGGGCGGGTCGGTCCGGGCGAGTTCGCGGTGATCGCGCCCGGCACCGACCGCGCGGGCGCGGTGCTCCTGGCCGAGCGGCTGGCGCGAGCGGTCACCACGGCGGCGGGAGGCGAGACTACGTCGGCACCGGGCCTGCGCGCCGGGTACGACGCCGTCGGCAACGCGCGCTACACGCCGATCGAGCCCAAGAACCTGCTGGCGCGCGCCACCACGGCGCTGCGCGCCGCCAAAGGGCTGGGCGGGCCGAACTGGATACAAGGGTTTACCGCCTAGACCTCACCCCCGGCCCCCTCTCCACTTCGTGGCCTCACCCCCCAACCCCCTCTCCACTTCGTGGCCTCACCCCCCGACCCCCTCTCCACTTCGTGGAGAGGGGGAGGCGATGACGTAAGGGTCAAGTAACGCGACTAGCCCAGCCTCGGAGATCTGTTCGTTCCTAATCCGCACGACGGTGATGCCTGCGTGTCCCAGCGCGCGCGACCGTGCTTCGTCATATTCGGCCTGTGTCCGGCCATCGTGCACCGTCCCGTCCACCTCGACGGCCAGGTGGAGCTCGGCGTAGTAGAAATCGACTATGAACCCACGGAGCACGTGCTGCCGGCGGAACTTGAGTCCAAGACATCGCCGATTGCGCAGGAGCGCCCAAGCTGCGGCTTCAGCGTCCGTAGGGTCGTGGCGGTTGCCCTTCGCTAGCGCAACCTTCAAGGCACGTTTCGTCATCTCGTCCCACCCGGAGAGTCCGGCCAAGGTGGCGGTTGCAGCCGTGACGCGGGTACCAGTTTCAATCGCATAGACACCTTTTCCTGCGTTCCCGCACCAATTGTCCCCCCTCTCCACGAACCTCACCCCCTGTCCCCCTCTCCGCATTTGCGGAGAGGGGGAACGAAATGGAGGAATCGTCCCCCCTCTCCACGAATGTGGAGAGGGGGATAGGGGGTGAGGCCGAGGTTACTTTTCCCCGATGCTGCGTTCCCTATCCCGTCGCCGATTTCTCGCGCTAAGCGTCGGCGCGCTCGGCGCCGCCGCGCTGGGCGACGGGTTCCTCATTGAGCCAACCGCCATCGAGGTCACGCGGCATGACGTCCCCGTCCCCGGCCTGCCGCCCGACCTCGACGGCTTCACCATCGCCTGCGTCACCGACGTTCATCTGCACGACGGGATCAACCGCCCTGCCCGCGCCACCATCGAACGGCTCGCCCGCGAGCGCCCGCATCTAGTGGCGCTGATCGGGGACATCTGTAACCACCACCACGATCTCGAGCACCTGGTCGCGTTCGCGCGCCAGGCCCGCGGCACGGTCGCGACCGTCGCCACGCTGGGCAACTGGGAGCATGACGCAGGGATCGACCGGCGCACCGCCGAGCGGGCTTACGGGCAGGCGGGAGTGGAGCTGTTGTTCAACTCGACCGCGCGGGTGCGCCTCGGCACTGCGACGTTGACGGTGGTGGGAATCGACGATCCGGTGATGGGGCGCCCCAACGTCGTCGCGGCGGCGCGCGGGCTCGACGGCCGGGAGCCGTGCGTCTGGGTGGTACATGCACCGGCCTACGTGGACCGTATTTCACCCGCCATCGTGCCGCGCCCCGCTGCGATTATCTCGGGCCACACCCACGGCGGCCAGGTGCGGCTTCCCTTCTATACGCCCTACACGCCCTACGGCAGCGGCCGGTTCGTCGCCGGATGGTACCGGGACACCTTGGCGCCGCTGTATGTGTCGCGCGGCATCGGGACGGTGACGCTCCCGGTGCGGCTGTTCTGTCCGTCGGAGCTGCCGATCTTCACACTGAAAAGGAGCGGGGAGCAGGGAGCGGTACCCGCCGCTGCAACGGAAGGTACCGCTCCCCGCTCCCCGCTCACGATTACTCGACTGTAACGCTCTTCGCGAGGTTTCGCGGCCGGTCCACGTCACACCCGCGCAACACCGCGATGTGATAGGCGAGCAGCTGCAGCGGAATCGCCGTGAGCACCGGCGACAGGAGTGGCGCGGTGGCGGGAACCCGGAACTGGTGCTCTGCCAACCCGCGCAGCTCACCATTCCCCACGGTCGTGACGGCGACGATCCGCCCGCCCCGCGCCTTCACCTCCTGCATGTTCGAAACCACCTTCTGGTACACGTCGTCCCGCGGAGCGACGAACACTACGGGCATGTCGGCGTCGATCAGCGCGATGGGCCCGTGCTTCATTTCGGCCGCGGGATAGCCTTCGGCGTGAATGTAGGAGATCTCCTTGAGCTTGAGCGCGCCCTCGAGCGCCACGGGGAAGTTCACGCCGCGCCCCAGGTAAAGAAAGTTGCGCGCACCGGCGAACTCCTGCGCGATCCGTTTCACCTCGGGCTCGAGCGCGAGCGCCTGGTCCACGAGGCCGGGCAGCTGCGCCAGCCGGCAGGCGAGGTCCCGTCCGGCCTCGAGCGAGAGCCCGCGCTGGCGTCCGAGAAACAGGCCCAGCAGCGCCAGCGCGACGATCTGAGACGTGAATGCCTTGGTCGATGCGACGCCGATCTCGGGTCCGGCGTGCAGGTAGACCCCGCCGTCCGCTTCCCGCGCGATGGTGGAGCCCACCACGTTCACGATCCCGAGCACCGCGGTGGCCCCGGCGGCGCGGGCGGCGCGCATCGCCTCGAGCGTGTCCGCCGTCTCGCCCGACTGGGAGATCGCCACCGCGACCAGGCCGGCCTCGTCGAGGGGGCGGCTGTAGCGGTACTCCGACGCATACTCGACCTGGACCGGGATGCCCGCGAGCTCCTGGAGCAGGTGGCGCCCGACCAGGCCGGCATGCCACGAGGTCCCGCACGCCACGATCACGATCCGTCGGATCGCGGCGCATTGCTCCCGGCTCAGGTTGAGGCCGTTGAGCCGGGCCCCGCCCGAGTCGAACAGCAGCCGGCCCCGCAGGGTGCTGCGCACCGTCTCGGCCTGTTCGCAGATCTCCTTCAACATGAAATGCGGGTGGCCGTCCAGCTCGATGCCCTGCAGGTCCCAGGCGATGTCGTTGACGGGGCGCAGCTGCACGTGATCCTGCGTGTCGACGATGTGATACCCCGTCGGGGTGAGCACCGCGATGTCGCCGTCGTCGAGATACACGACGGAGCGGGTATGCTCGAGGATCGCCGAGGCGTCGGAGGCGACGAACAGCTCGCCCTCCGCGATCCCCAGGAGCACCGGCGAGCCTTGCCGCGCGACGACCACCTTGCCGGGATCGTCGGCGGACATCACCGCGAGCCCGTAGGTCCCGACCACGTGCGCGAGCGCGGCGATGACCTGCGCCTCGAGCGTCTCTCCGCCGGCGTCCTCGATCAGGTGCGCCAGCGTCTCCGTATCGGTCTCGGTGCAGAAACGGTGGCCGCTCGCCTGGAGGGCGGCGCGCAACGCATCGGCGTTCTCGATGATGCCGTTGTGGACGAGCGCGAGGCGACCGGTGCAGTCCACGTGCGGATGGGCGTTGCGGGTCGTGGGCGCGCCGTGCGTGGCCCAGCGGGTGTGCGCGATGCCCGTCGAGCCGTGCACCGGCTCGCCCTCGAGCGCCTGACGCAGGCCTTGGACCCGTCCCGCAAGCTTGCGCACGGTGACGCCCGCCTTGTCGCCGTTCATCACCGCCACGCCGGCGGAGTCGTAGCCGCGGTACTCGAGCCGCTGCAGTCCCTCGAGCAGGATGGGCGTGGCCTCGCGCGTGCCCACGTAGCCGACGATGCCGCACATGTCAGGCGTCGTCCGCGGACGGGTCTGACGGCTTGAGGATCGGGTCCCCCTGATCGGCGAGCCCGAAACGGGCGAGCTGCGAGACTTTCGCCAGGAGCCGTCGCGTCAGCCCCGGGGGCGCGAGCAGTGCGCCGCACTGCGGACACAGCGCGCCCCCGCGCGCCGGCTGGGGCGCCGCCGGAACCGGGGTCTCGCAGCGTGGACACAGCATCGGTGTGCGCAGCGATACAAGTTCGGGGCCGCCGGTCCCCGCTTCGCGCGCGGCCCCCGTGCCGCGCCGGACGCGGCAGGTGAGCTACAGCTTGTGAGCATTCTCCCGCGACTTGGCGGCCGGCGGGACCCGAGTCCCGAGAAGAAGCCGTTCTGGTCCAACGAGTTGGCTGGGGTATCCCTCGGTGCACGCCGATTGCACGTACTGCACGGTCGCGAGTGCGGGTTCTGCTCGCTTCCGGCGGGAGCGACGCCGGTCATCCGTGCGGAAGGCTGTTCTCCCATGCCGAGCGGAAGGTTTCCCCCCGTGTCGAGCGCGCGAGCCGCAACCCGTGCCCCGCTGGTCGTGATCGCCGATGCCCAGGAGTGGTTTTCCCGGGCGCTCGAGACGGTGCTCGTCCCGGGCGGCTACAGCGTCCTGAAGGCGTACACCGCGCCGGGCCTCCTGCGGCAAATCGAGACGAGCGAGCCCGACGCCGTCATCCTCGCCGTCGACCTGCCGGGCGGCGACGGCTTGAACCTGTGCCGGCTGCTGCGCGCCGATGGTCGGGTGACGCCCAGCACGCCGATCATCCTCACCCAGCCATCGCCCACCAACCGTCGTCAGATGCTCGCCGCCCTGCGCGCCGGGGCGGGCGACTTGTGGGGCCAGCAGCTCGACGCCGAAGAGCTGCTGCTGCGGCTGGCGGCCCAGCTCCGGGCCAAAGCGCACGCCGACCATGCCTGGGCCGAGGGTCTCGTGGACGCCGCGACCCAACTGTACAATGCCCGTGGGCTCGCCCGTCGCGTGCGCGAGCTGGGTGCCGAGGCCCGGCGCCGCGCGGCCCCGCTCGCCTGCGTGGCGTTCGCCGTCGAGGAGGAGGCCGGCCAATCCGCGGAGCGGGTCACCCGGGTGCTGCGGGAGGCCGCTCGTACCTCCGACGCAGTGGGTCGCATCGGACCGCGCGAGTTCGCGGTGATCGCCCCCGGGACCGGTGCGGATGCGGCGCGCCAGCTCGCGGAGCGGCTGGCCGGAGCGCTCGTCGGCCGGCCCCGCCCCGCCACGGCCATGCACGTCGAGTTCCTGGCGGGCTACGACGCCGTCGCCGACGCCGCGGCCCCGAAATTCGATCCTGCCGCCCTGCTCGCGCACGCGAGCGCCGCGCTCGCGACGGCGACGCGCGATCCCGCCGGCGGCCGGATCCGCCAATACGAAAACGGATCGCGGCGCGTATAAGCACCGGGTGTGGCGTCGGTGCATCACATCTTGCGGCCCTTGACAAGTGCGCTTGAATAGGCTAAATCCGGCCCACTAGTTGCAACAATATTGTGACAACTTTGACGTGCGGATCGGGAGTGATGCGTCAGCGATACACCTTGACCCCATGATCCGCACGCTCTCTCCCCTCCCGGCACGGCGGATACCGTCCCTGCCCCCCGTTGATTCGGCCTCACGATCCAGTATCCGGATACTGGTCGTGGATGACGAGCGCACCCTGCGGGAAAGCTGCCACAGCGTGCTCCAGGCGGAGGGCTACAACGTCGTGGTGTGCGGGCGTGGCAACGAGGCCCGCGACACGCTGCGGCGCCGCCCCTTCGATATCACGCTGGTCGACTGGTTCATGGGCGAGGTACCGGGCAGCGAGCTGTTACAGACGGCCCTCGGCACCAATCCGGCGACGATCGTCATCATCATGACGGGGAACCCGTCGGTGGCCTCGAGCCTCGAGGCGCTCCAGGCGGGGGCCTGGGACTACCTGCCGAAGCCGTTCTCCGGCACGCAGCTGCAGATCCTGGTCGGGCGCGCGGCGCACGCGGTGGTCGTGGCGCGTGAATCCCGCGCCCTCGAGGAGCAGCGCGCGCAGCATCCTGCGGACGGCGACCGAATCGCGGTGCTGGGCGATGCGCCCCTGTTCCGCAAGGCGATCGCGCTGGCGCGCCGGGTCGCCGCCACAGACGCATCGGTCTTCCTCACCGGAGAGAGCGGCGCCGGGAAAGAGTTGTTCGCCCAGTTCATCCACGACAACAGCCGGCGCTCCAGTCGCTCCCTCGTCGCTATCAACTGCGCCGCGCTGCCCGAGCCGCTGCTCGAATCCGAGATGTTCGGCCACTGCAAGGGCGCGTTTACCGGCGCGGTGCGCGACAAGCCGGGGCTGCTCGAAATGGCCAACGGCGGCACGCTGTTCCTCGACGAGCTGATCGAGATGCCGAAGTCCATCCAGGCGAAGCTGCTGCGGGTGATCCAGGACGGCGTGGTGCGGCGCGTGGGGAGCGAGACGACCGACGCGGTGGTGAACGTGCGGTTCATCGCGGCGACCAACACCAATCCCGAGCAGGCGGTGCAGTCCGCCCTGCTGCGGGAGGACTTGTACTATCGGCTGCGCGTGGTGCCGATCCACGTCCCCAGCCTGCGCGAGCGTCCCGAAGACATCCCGCTCCTGGCCGACCGGTTCCTGTCGCATTACTGGGGCCGGCACCGCGACCCGACCACGCCGGTGCCAAAGCTCAGCAAGGGCGCGCTGCGGGCGCTCGGCTCGCATGCCTGGCCCGGGAACGTACGGGAGCTCCAGAATGTGATCGAGCACGCGGTCGTGCTGCTCGAGCCCGGCGCCGAACTGCGCCCCGAAGACATTCCCTTCATCGACTCCGGGGCAGCCGATCCGGAGAAGCTGGCCGACGAAGAGCCGGAGGGAGATGGCTCGAGCTATTACTCGGCCCGCGACCGCCTGCTCGCCCGCTTCGACCGGCGCTACCTGACGCGCGTGGTGATGCGCGCGGGGGGCAACCTCTCCAAAGCCGCCCGGCTGGCGCAGGTGGATCGGACGACGTTCTACCGGCTCATGGAACGGCACGGGCTCCAGCGGGATCTGCTGACCGGCGGCTCGGAGTGAAGGTGACGCGCCCGGCAACCAGCGACCATCCCGACGTGTCCGCGTCGACAACCTCGCTCCCGCCCCCTCTGCTCCCTCCCCCAGGCCGGCCGGGACCAACGTCGCTGTCACGCCCGCTCGCGGGGGTGACGTGCCCGATGCTCACCGCGGCGATCCGCCGGGCGGAAGAGCGGTGGGAGAACGACCCGGGCGACATGGAGGATCCGGACAGCGTGCCCCGCGCCCTCGCCGCCATCGGTCTCGCGGTCGACCGGCGGTTCCCGCGCTACCTGCTCTCCCTCGAGCCGCGCCCACCGCGCCTCGTGACGCAGCGGCTCCTGACCCTCGTTCAATCGGAGCTGCTGCGCTCATGGTCGGACGTGTCGCCCCAGGCGCCGCTCCGTCTGCTGCGGCACCTCAAGGCGCTCGAAGACGTGCGCGACGCGCTGGACCGCGATGCCTCGGAGCAGTTCGGGGCGCAATTGGGCGGCGCCAACGGGCTGGACTTCCTGGTGCAAATCGTGCACGACCTGCGCTCCCCGCTCACCTCGATCTTGTTCCTGGCGGAGACGCTGATGCAGGAGCGCTCGGGTGCGGTGAACGAGCGGCAGCGGCGGCAGCTCGGGCTCATCTACAGCGCCGCGTTCGGCCTGAGCTCGCTCACGAGCGATACGATCGAGCTGTCGCGCGGTGGCGACCAGCTGGCCGACGACCGGCCGACGCCCCTGTCCGTCACCGAGCTGCTCGAATCCGTGTGCGACATCGTCCGCCCCGTCGCGGCCGAGAAGGGCCTCACGGTCGGCGTGAGCCTCCCCGCCACCGACCTGCGGCTGGGGCATGCCCTCGCGCTGCGCCGGGTGCTCCTGAACCTCACCACCAACGCCCTGAAGTTCACGGAGCGGGGGTCGGTCGACATCGTGGCCACCGAGCAGTCACCGACGCGGGTCACGTTCTCCGTGCGCGATACCGGGCCGGGTATCAACCCCGAAGCGCTGGCGAGCCTGTTTCATCCGTTCCGCCGCAGCGCCAAGGCCGGCCGCTACCTGTTCTCGGGCACGGGGCTGGGGCTCGCGCTGACGCGCCGCCTGGTCCGGGCCATGGGCTCGGAGCTGTGTCTCGAGACGCGCCCCGGCTGGGGCACGCAGTTCTGGTTCGATCTGGAGCTCCCGCCCGCCGATCCTGTGTGAGCGGGCCGGTCCGTCACTCCGGCGCCTGCAGCACCTGCCCCGCCGCTTCGGCGGGCTCATCCTTCGCCTCGTAGCCTTCCAGGTAATACGAGTAGTAGCGGTACACGCCCCCCGGCCGCACGTCGTTCAGGACGGCGCCCAGCAGGCGGATCGGGAGGCAGTGCAACACTTCGAGCTTGGCCTGCACCAGGTCGCGATCGCTCACACCCGTGCGGAGCACCAGCAGCATGCTCCCGGTGGCGGTGCCGAGTGCGAAGGCGTCCGCGCCGGCCGCGAGGGGCGAGCTGTCCACGATGATCACGTCGTAGCCGGGCCGCAGCGCCGCGAGGGCGCGCGGCAGCATTGCCGAGCTGATGAGGGTCGGCCCCGCGTGGGTGCGCGTTCCCGACCCGAGGAACGTGAGCGTAGGGTAGGCGGTGGCCTGTAACACCTGCTCCCCCGCCGCCTGCCCGGCCAGCAGGTCGGTCAGCCCCGGCTTGCGGGCCAGGTTGAGGACGCGGTGCAACCTGCCGCAGCGGACGTCGCCGTCGATGAGCAGGGTGCGACTCCCGGCGTCGGCGAACGCCAACGCCAGATTCGATGCGAGAAACGACTTGCCATCGCTCCGGCCCGGGCTGGTCACGGTCACGACCGTGGGGCCCGTGCCGTGGGCGTGGAGGACGTTCAGGCGGATACCGCGGACCGCCTCGACCACCTGCATCACGCCGTCGGGCTTCCGGCTGCCGCCGTTGCGATTGAGGTGCGGTACCGCGCCCAGGATCGGTAGTCCCATCGCACCCGTGACCTGCTGCGGGTATCGCACGCGTCGGTCGGTGCGATCGAGGACCGCCGCACCTGCCACGCCCGCGCCGAGGCTCGAGAGGAACGCGAGCGCGATGAGCACCGGCCGCCAGTTCTCGGTCGGCTCCTCCGGCTGGACAGCGGGATCCACGAGTCGCACGTCCGGGATGGCGCTCACCTCGGCGAGGCGGGCTTCGTCGTACAGCGTCTGCAGGCTCGCAAGCGCCTGCTCCCCCCGGGTTACTTCACGCTCCAGCCGGGTCTCCTCCACAGCGAGGGGCGGGATGCGCCGCAAGTTGCTCGCCGCCGAGTCCACGCGCTGCCCGAGCTCCGCTTCCCGCACCTCCATCTCCCGCGTCAGGCCGGCGGCGAGGCCCGGGATCGTCCGGCGCTCGAGGTCCTGTACGTCGACGGCGACGCGGCGCACCGCCGGGTTGGCGTCGGCGTAGCGGGTGCGCAGCGCGCGCAGCTCGGCCTGCTTCGTCGTGAGATCGTGCAACGCCTGGCTCAGCTCGGTTGACTTCTGGACGGACCCGATCGCCGCGAGCGCGTCCACGGCCAGCGCCGTGTCCGGCCCATGCGCGAGGATGCGGCCGATCGCCTCTCGATCGCGGCGCAACTCCTCCCGATTCACCTTCATACCGACCAAGCCGGCGAACACGGGATCGCGTGGGTACTCCATGTTCGGCGTCACCGGCGCCGAGCCGTCGGCGTATTGCGTCACCGCGCCCACGCGAAATCTCTTGAGCCCCGTTTCGGCGCTCCGCAACTTGTCCCGCGCGCGCTCGAGCTGCCCGCCGAGGATGCCGGTGAGCTGCTGGAGGTTCTGCTTCTTCAGGTCCGCGGCGACGGAGACGAAGCGCTCCGCCACCATGTTCACTACCGCCGTGACCTCCCCGGGATCTGACCCGCCCAGCTCGAGCCGCAGGAAATTCCCATCCGCGTCCGCTGCAATCTTGAGGCGCTTCGTGAGCACCCTCGCAGCCTCGTACGGGGCGATCACCGTGAACTCCATCGTTCGCCCGGGCGTGAGCACGCCGGATGGCGGCACCCAGGCGAAGCCCAGTTCCGGCCCGACCGAGTCCCCCACCGCGCCATGCAGCTGCACGCGATGCTTCGTGTCGGTGAGCGCGAAGGTATGCCCCGCCGTATCCACCACGAGCCGGTAGACGCCGGGTCGCACGCGGTCCTTTACCCCGAACGTCGCGAGCGCGTCCGAGTCGTCGGGCCGGCGCGCCGTCACGTAGAGGCGCTGTCGGCGGACCACGTCCTCCAGCACGACATTCGTCTGCAGCAGGTCCATCCAGCCGGAAGAGATCGGCAACTGGCCCTGCCAGATGGGCCCTCGCTCCCGGGCGTCCCGTGCGTGGCCGGAGGGCACCTGGATCCATACCGTGGCGCGCGCCAGGTAGGTCGGAGGCAGCAACAGTGACAGCCCGATGCCCGCGGCCGTGCCGAGCAGCGTGACGCCGAACACCAGCCAACGGTAACGCCGGGCGGCGATCAGGTAACGCTGCCACTCGGCCAGTGGCTCGGGGTCGGGAGACGGTGGGGGCGGGGGGTCGCGCACCACAAACTCCGCTCGCGTCGGCTCGAACGGTACGGGTAGGTCGCCGGTCGTCATTTCCCTCGGGGTCTCCTGGTTAACCTGCCGCAAACACCGCAAGGTCGGTACCGCGGCGGCCCGCGCGGGTACATACTGCGTTCGTTCGGGAACGTGTAACGCAACTGCTACAAGATTGCCGGGTTGCAACGAGAGAGGCGATTCCTCGGCAGGGCCACCCGCCCGATCGGCTCAGGTCACCCCGACGGCGACGCGGCGCGGGGTCCCCCGTGGCTCCGAACCGCGACGGCGATCGGGGAGCACCCGGCGCTCGCTGCGTTGCGGCAAGCGAACCATGGCGAGGTGTCCGCACAGGCGCTCGATGCTCGGATCGCCACGGCCGTACCGCTCCCAGGTCCGCCGGTCCAGCAGCAGCTCGCGCACCGGCGCGATGTGAAAATCTTGCGAGAACACGACGCCATCGCGGGCCAAGCTGGGAACCACACCGCGCAGCACTTCCTGCGTTCCCTTGGCCGAGTCGCAATCGATGAAGACCACGCGGACGACGTCGGCCACCGGGCTCTTGGCGAGGGTCGCCGCGAACCACCCCTTGTGTATGGAGCACACGTCCGGCGCTCCGAACCGCCGCAGGTTGGCACGGAGCGTCGCGTCCGATGCGACATACTCGCCGGAGAAGTCGTAGCCGCGCTGCTTCTCCTCGGAGGTCATCGGTTCCACGCCCTCGAACGAATCGTAAATGCACAGCCGATAGCCGCACAGCTCGCAGAGCAGACTGAACTTGGCGGACGCTCCCCCATTCCAGCACCCGGCCTCAACCATCACCTCTCCGCGGCGGGCCGGCCGTTGTGCCAACGCGGTACACACGCTCGCAATCTCACAGGGCTGATGCGAATGCAGGACGTTCCAGTCGATCCGGACGAAGCGTGTCAGCAGCTTGAGGCGATCGATCAGGGTGAGGGCCTGAAGGCGAAGCAGCGGCCAGTAACCCCACATGTAGTAGAGCAGCTTGACGCGCTGTCGATCGAGCTCCCGAGGGAGGTGTGGACGGATCCACCGGACATACCATTCCCGGACCCGCTGCTCGCGCGAGCTGGGCGGGCTCTCAAGAGAACGTTTCATTATGCACTCGGGATGCGCAACACGTGCAGTTGAGCATGCGGTGCGGCGCGGAGAAACGCTAGTCCTACCTGCTCGCGAGGTGTGCGCCCTCGAAAAACTCCGCCATGTCCGGCGCGCTTGCTGCGGCCTTCGGGAACGTCCTCACGCCCACCGCCCGGAGCGACAACCGCAGGAGGCTCTGGTGCTGATACACGACGGTGGACTGGTAGCCGCGTTTCGCCTTCGGGCTCACGACCACGCAGGGAATGCGACCGCCGCCGTTCGTGGAGTCGTGGGGGCCCGCTTCGTCGAACACGATGATCAACAAGCCATCCTGTTGAAACGTCGCGCTCTGCACGAGCGGATCGATGTTGGTCTTTAGCCACGCGTCGGCGGTGCGCAAC
>WNGO01002129.1_pt1 | contig 12712 bp, 9 predicted proteins | sample 5400511 | NCBI WGS metagenome assembly WNGO01 (sample SAMN13153380, study PRJNA577476) | soil metagenome | isolation source: 20 cm soil or saprolite under Garry oak tree replicate 2 | place: USA:California | collected 2016-06-15
ACATTGACCCCCGTACAACTTAAGCGTGAGTTACGGCGCATCGCCTGGGGGCAAGTGCGACTCGCCGAGAAGCTTGGAGTGTGGCCAAGTGAAGTCCGGGATTGGCTCGCGGGCAAGGAGCCCGTGCCGGAGGTGGTCGCTTCAGATATACGCGATCTGCCTTCTCAGAATCTGCGGCCACCGCGGCCTGCGTAGCGCGGCGCGCGAATGAACGTGAGTGTAGTGAGTCGCTGTGTGTTGGTTTGAGCCTCACGTGATTAATAGCTGCTACATCCCAGGATCATCCCCGGAGGGTCCGTAGATCGACGGCACCTTGCCACCCATCGGCCGAATGTAGGTGCTGAGCTGCCCGCGATGATGAATGGCGTCGAAAAAGAGATACCAGAGGAACCCGCCCAGGGGCGGTTCCATGAGAAGGTTCTCACCCACGTAGAACTTCGATGGACGCGTCCACTGCTGGTCTTCGAGCGTCTGCACACGATCGTCGAGCGCCTTGTAGTTGGCCTGGAACGCCTTCACGGCCTCCGCTGCGCCGGGCGCTGGAACGACCGTCCAATGGACTTCGCCGCGATCGATGATGGTCGAGCACGCCGCCATCTCATTCGCGAGCGTCCAGACCAAGTCCAGCGTTGACGGAGACCGGTCATGCGGGCGATACGTGAATTGGGTCAACGGAAGCGCGTCCAGTACTCTGTTGAACGTCGGAAACTCCGCCTGGTGACGCTGGCAGAAGAATTCACGGTCATTCATCTTGCCTCCTCATAGCCTCTGGATCTTGAGGCCTGCATAGGTGTGCTCGACGTCAGCGACCAGTCGTTGGAATGCCGTGTGCTCCCGCAGGTTCTCGAGGTGTGGGTCGAGCCTGAAAAAGGGCCAGCAGGGATAGCCCGTATCGACGCTGCGCTCCAGCCACGCCATGGCCTTGTCTGTTTCGCTCAATAGAGCATAGATGCAGGCGACTTGATAGTAGGTATGGTGCGCATGGCCGAAACCGATCGGGAGATCGAGCGCCTTTCGCACGCACTCCAACGCGGCGCCGGTCTCATTGCGCCGGGCGTGCAGCATGCCTTGTAAGCTGAGCAGCGTGGGCTCATCGGGGTATCGTTTCAGACCAGCCGCCAACCGTTGCTCGGCCACATTCAGGTCTCCGGTCATCAGTGGCGGTTGGACGGCATAACAGAAAGCGAACCAGTTGTCGGGTGCTTCGCGCAGCCAGGCCGCTGCCGCCGCCTCGGCGCGCGCGAAATCGCCGCTGTAAAGATGGATATACTCGAGATTGTAGGTGCGATTCTTCGGATTGGAGCGCTGCGACGCCTCGTGGGCGATGCGAGCCTCGTGAAACCGTCCGATATGCAAACAGATCGCGGCCATCCGGTTGTGGGCCCGGTCAAAGTTTGGCCGCACGGCCAAGACCTGCTCGAGCGCGGCGATCGCGTCGGCATGCTGGAAATTCTTCGCCGGGCTCCACAGGATCGCCGACCGCGCCCAATGTCCCTCCGGCAATGCCGGGTCCAGCGCGAGTGCCCGGTGGCAGTGGGATTCCGCCTGCTCCAGCCACGTCCGCTGCGCGTCGAAGGCGAAGTGGATCTGCATCGAGACCTGCGACAGCCAGGCGTGCGCCAGCGCGAATCCGGGGTCGCGCCCGACGGCGCGCGTCAGATGTTCGGCCGCGCTCCGCAGCGTGTCTTCCTGATCGGAGTAGCTGTCGCGCAGACCCGCCATGAATTCCTCGTACGCCTCGGGATCGCTGCTGTAGCGGTCGCGCGATTTCGGCGCGGCCAGGAGCGAGCGGCTATGGAGCGAGTCGACCATGCGGCGCCCAATCGCGTCCTGCACCTCAAACACGCTATCGCGCTGGAAGTCCTGGTTCTCCGACAGAATGATCCGTTGCGCCGCGGCATCGAACAGCTGAATCGAGACGCGCCACTGCGCGCCGACTGTCTGGATGTTTCCCTGCAGGATGTGGCGCACGCCGAGATCGCGGCTGGCGCGGGCGGCGTCGCTGCCGGGCGCGTACTTGAGGATCGCCGAGGTCGGCAGCACGGCGACATCCTCGAGGCTCCCCAGGATCGTGATCAACGCATCGGCGAACCCCAGCGACAGCGCCGGCGACGCTTGGGCCTCGCTCAGGAAAAGAAATGGCAGCACGGCAATGGTGGTGAGCTGCGGGCTGTCCGGCGCGCCGGCCGCGAGCGACCCGGTGAGGGCAGCGGCGAACTGGGCGGCGGTCGCAAAGCGGTCTGCCGGCACCTTGGACAATGCCCGTCCCACGGCTTGCTCGACCGTGGCCGGCACGACAGGCCGCGCCGTGCGCAATGGGGGCACCGCATCGAGCGTATGGCGCGCGATCACCTCCCGCGCCGTCGCGCCGAGGAACGGCGGGTGTCCGGCCAGCATCTCGTAGGCAACGCAGGCGAGACTGTAGAGGTCGCTGCGACCGTCGAGGTACGGATCCGCCGTCGCCTGCTCGGGACTCATGTAGCCCGGCGTCCCCACCGCGATCCCCGTCTCGGTCAGGCGGTCCCCTTGCGCAGCGGTGATCGCCCGACCGATGCCAAAATCCACGACCAGTGCGTGTCCGCCGCTCAGCAGGATGTTTTCTGGCTTGATATCACGGTGGATGATGTCGTGGCTGTGGGCGTAGCTCAGCGCGTCGGCGACTTCGCGGACGATTGCGATCGCCTCGTCGAGCGGGAGTTGCCGCTCGCGGAGCAGCCGGGCCCGCAACGACTCGCCCTCCACGAACGGCATGGCGTAATAGAAGGTGCCGCCGGCCTGACCGCTGTCGTACAGCGCCACGATATTCGGATGGTTCAAGCCCGCGGCGATGGCAATCTCCCGCAGGAATCGCTCGGGGCCGAGTGCGGCGGCGAGCTCGGGGTTGAGGACCTTGAGCGCGACGGGGCGATCGTGCTTCACGTCGCGGGCGAGGAAGACGGTCCCATTCCCCCCCCGCCCGATCTCACGCTCGACACAGTACCGGTCGGCCAGCGCCGCGTTGAGGTGGTCCAACAATTCGGCGATCAGACCGCTCCTGCAAAGGTCTCGCCTACATTAGAGCAGGGGCGCCTCAACAGCTAGAGCAGCGACATCGACACCCCCGCCTAGCGAGAATCAACGGCCGGCCCGTATGCTTCTCCCCGTGATCCCATCGATGCGCAGACCGCTCGGCATGTTACCCGAACTGGCACCAGCCGACCGACGTGTACGCCACGTACAGCGACAAGGACTTCCGGCTCGGCCTCAACGCGGCGCAAACCACGCTGGCGGCCCTCGCCGGCCTCGTGGAGGCGACGATCAAGTAGCCGCTCGCTGAACATGACTGCTCGATTCGCAGGCTCATGGCCCGGACTCGCGGCCACGCTGGCGGCGCTCATGGTCTGGAGTGGGCGCCCGGCGGCCGTGCCGCCCGCGCCCGCCACACCTGCCCCCCGTCAGTTCGAACTGGTCTGGGCCGACGAATTCGACCGGGATGGGCGCCCGGACTCGACCAAGTGGACCTACGAGCACGGCTTCGTCCGCAACGAGGAGCTGCAGTGGTATCGTCCCGAGAATGCGCGGGTGGAGCACGGGCAGCTCATCATCGAGGCGAGGCGGGAGCGGCTTCCCAATCCGGCGTTCGACTCGACGATCAATGACTGGCGGGCGCGCCGGCCGTACGCGGCGTACACGTCGGCGAGCCTGACGACGCGGGGCCTCGCCAGCTGGCAATACGGCCGCTTCGAGATGCGGGCGCGCATCGACGTGCGCCCCGGCATGTGGCCGGCGTTCTGGACGCTGGGCGAGCAGGGGTTCTGGCCGGCGAGCGGCGAGATCGATGTGATGGAGTATTACCGCGGCGTCCTCTTGGCCAACGTGGCCTGGGCGGACAGCGCGGGGGGAGCGAAGTGGGACTCCGCGCGCCGGCCGATCGCAGAGCTCGGTGGCGCTCGGTGGGCGGCCAACTATCACGTGTGGCGGATGGACTGGGACGAACACGAGATCCGCCTCTACGTCGATACGCTGCTCCTCAACACCACGCCCCTCGACTCGACTTTCAACGGCGCCGGCGGTCCGGCAAACCCCCTGCGCCAACCGCACCACCTCCTCCTCAGCCTCGCCATCGGCGGGTGGAACGGCGGGGATCCCTCCCGGACGCAGTTCCCGGCGCGGTTCGAGGTCGACTATGTGCGCGTCTACCGCTCGTCAAGATGAGCCTTGCTTCCCCTGGCCTTTCAGAATCCGCACGATCGCAACGATGGTGTTCCAATTGCGTGTCGTCGCCGGCACGCCGAACAGTCTGTCGAGCTGGCCAAGATAGCCGATCGTCTTCATGTGACGGCGGTACACTCCGAAGACGAATGGGTGCTTCGACCCGATAACACGTAGCAACCACTTCCCACGTGCCGGAAGTGTGATGGGAATGGCAGCCGCGACGCGGCCGGCCTTCGACAGGACGCTCACGAATCGAACCACCTCAGGGCGCGACGGCCCGGTGCCAAACGGATTCTCAGTCACCAGACGGATAACAGCGCGGCCGTCGCACAGCATGACTTGCGTTTCGAACGGCAGCTTCCGCATCAATTCGGCACGGAACTCGGCTCGAGGGCCGGGTTTGCGAACGACAAACGTGCCCGCAGCACCCACATTCACGACATCGTAATCGCTCAGCTCTCTTGCGAGGATGCTGGGGCGAAACGTCCTGTGCCCGCCCACATTGACACCCCGGAGGAAAACAACGAGAGCCATATCGGGATAATAGTGTCGGCGGGATTGCCGGGCCATATTTCAGAATGCCGACGCTGGCCGCCTCCGTCCTGGTGATCGCCGTGCTCTGCGCCTCTGCGGTTGCGCAACAGGCCTCCCCCCCCGCCACCGCCCCCGCGGACCTCACCGCCGAGCAGGATCACCGGGGCATGATGGATCTACTGGGCATCAAGGCGCTGCGGCCCGGTCCGAGCGGCAACGACTCCGCGCCCAATCACGCCAACTACGACGAGGCGCTCGCCAACCCGTATCCCGACCTTCCCGACGTCTTGACGCTCAAGAACGGAACGAAGGTCACGACCGCCGACCAATGGTGGAGGCTGCGCCGCCCCGAGATCGCCGAAGACATGGCGCGCGAAGTCTACGGCCGCGTTCCCCGCGTCGTCCCCAAGGTGACGTGGACCGCGCAGGTCGGCGAACGGGAATTCGTGGGACGCACGGCCGTAAGCGCCAAGCAGCTCGTGGGCCACGTGGACAACGCATCGTATCCCCGGATCAGCGTCGACATCGCGATGACGGTCGTCGTGCCGGCCAACGCCCCGGGACCGGTGCCGCTGCTCATGATGTTCGGCCGGAGCGCTGGAAGAGATTCTGCGAAGCGAGCCCAGCTCCTCGACGACGGTTGGGGCTACGCCCTGATCGATCCGGCGAGCATTCAGGCGGACAACGGCGCCGGCCTCACCAAGGGGATCATCGGGTTGGTCAATCATGGACAGCCGCGCGGGCCCGACGACTGGGGCGCGCTCCGGGCCTGGGCGTGGGGTGCCGCGCGCGGCCTCGACTATCTCGAGACCGATCCCGCGGTCGATGCGAAGCACGTGGGTATCGAAGGCGTGTCGCGCTACGGCAAGGCCGCGCTCGTGGCGCTCGCCTTCGAGCCCCGGTTCGCCATGGGGCTCATCGGCTCGTCGGGCAAGGGTGGCGCGACGCTGCATCGTCGCAATTGGGGTGAGGCGGTGGAGAGCCTCACCGGTGGGGAGTACTACTGGATGGCCGGGAACTACATGAAATACGGCGCGTCCGACGCCGCGTTCGGCGCCAGGACGGCGCAGGACCTCCCCGTCGACTCACACGAGCTGATCGCGCTTTGCGCGCCGCGTCTCACTTTCATCAGTTACGGCGTCCCGGAGCGAGGCGACGCGAGGTGGCTCGATCACCAGGGGAGCTACATGGCGGCCGTCGCGGCGGGCCCCGTCTTCAAGCTGCTCGGCGCGCACGACCTGGGGGTCTCCAACGACTACCGTACCGAGAGGATGCCCCCGGTCAATGTCGGCCTCCTGGACGGCGAGCTCGCGTGGCGCCAGCACGACGGCGGTCACACGGACGCTCCGAATCTGAAGTACTTCATCCAGTGGGCGGACAAATTCATGAACCGTTCGCCACAGGCGCGCTAGGCGGCCTCAACCCCATCGCGGGAGGACACTTGTACAAATCACTGCTGCTCTCGATAAACGCGCTCTGCTGTTCGATCCTTTGGGCGCAGTCGCCCGCGGCTCAAAGCAAGCCCTCGGTGCATTGGGAGGAACTGACGGCGGCCGACTTCAAGGACGCCATCGCCCGGGCGCAAGGCACCTGCCTGCTCCCGTTCGGCATCCTCGAGAAGCATGGGCCGCATCTGCCATTGGGGAACGATCTGCTCAACGTGCGATACGTGGCGCTTAATGCCGCCCAGCAGGAATACGCCGTCGTCTTTCCCGAGTATTACTTCGGGCAAATCTTCGAAGCCAAACATCAACCCGGCACGGTGGCGTACAGCGCGCGACTGCAGCACGAATTGCTGCAGGAGACGACCGACGAGATGGCCCGGAATGGCTGCAAGAAGGTCATCATCGTGAACGGTCACGGCGGCAACAACAGCCTGCTTCCCTACTTCGCGCAGTCGCAGCTCGAGACCCCGCACGATTACGTCGTGTATGTGGTGGGAATCATGCGCAGCGCGCAGGGCGAGCCGAAGCACAAGTCGAACCCGGCGACTGACATGCATGCCGGCGAGGGCGAAACATCCGTGAGCATGATCGCCCGGCCCGACCTCGTGCATCTGGAGCGCGCGCCGCAGGAATCGGGCGCCGATCAGGCGCGCTTGAAGCTGCCGGACGGCGTCTATACCGGCATCTGGTGGTACGCGCGGTTCCCGAATCACTATGCCGGCGAAGGCGCCGCTGCCACGCGCGAGCTCGGCGAGTTCGAGGTACGGACGTGGATCAACGGGATCGTGCAGGCGATCCGCGCGGTCAAAGCCGACCAGGAGAGCCTGCGATTGCAGAATGAGTTCTACGAGCGGGGCAAGCATCCGCTGGACACGCCGCAGTAGGACGGCGAGTCGCCGAGACCCCCCGACTTCTCGAACAATCGAGGGGGGTCTCGGGAGACGGCTGGCCTCGTTACCAAGCGATTGCGTAATTCGAAAGAGCCACAAACAAAACCGCGATGAGCGTCATAGAGCGTCACCCCCCTCCTGAAACGTGAGCAGTTGCGCGTACCATCCGCCGGCCGAATGGGCACGTCTAACCACACCGTACGCCCGGCGGTACCTTGGACGGTGGCAACGTGGCCGCCCGACCTCAACAAGGTCTCAACACGTTGTGCCGGAACCCCTTAAGGTGTGGCTGGGAGTGTAAATGGTCGCTCAGTTTCAGCTCCAGCTTTTCGGATCCCCCCAGCTCGTGCGCGGCCGCTCGCTCGTCCGCTTCCGGACCAAGAAGCATCTCGCCGTTCTGCTGTATCTGCATTTCGAAGGACGGGCGCGCGCGATCTCGCGCGACCGGCTCGTCGATCTGCTGTGGCCCGACGTCCCAGCCGACAAGGGCCGGCATTCGCTGTCGCAGGCCTTGCTCGCTATTCGGTCTCGTCTCGGCACAGATGCGGTGACCGGCCGGGAGCAGGACGTGCAACTGCTCGCGGAGTTGCCCTCGGACTTCTCCGCCCTGCGCCAGGGTCAAGTAGCGACTGTGCGTGTGGCAGAACCGTTGCTGGGGCTCGACGAATGCGCCGGCGCCGAATTCGCTCACTGGGTGGACGGCGCGCGGGTCCGGCTCAAGGCGCAAGCGCGAGACGCCCTCCGGGCCGCGCTCCAGCAGAAGCGGGCCAAAGGCAATCTGTCGGAGACGCATCTCCTGGCGGCAGCGCTGTACGACCTTGACCCGCTGTGTACTGACGCCGTGTACGCGCTCGCCGAGCGGGCCCTGCTCGACGGGGATACGGTGGCCGCGGTCCGGTTGCTCAAGGATCAAGTCCGGCGCGCGCAGGCCGAGCTCGGAGCCAATCCGAACCCCGAGATTGCTCGGCTCCTGCGACGGTTGGAGCGCGGTGAGCGACCTGGGTTTCTGGCTCAGCCATCTCCGCTCCCCGAGCGGCTCATCCGGCCGCGCGCCTTCGTCGCCCGGGAAGTCGAGCTGGGACAACTGGAAGCGATCTGGAGTCGCGTGGGTGGCGCCGCTTACCAGACGTGCCTGATCAGCGGCGCGCCGGGGATCGGGAAGAGCTCGCTGATCCGTCGATTCGCGACCTCCCTCGGGGCGCGTGCGCTGCCCGTCTTCATGGTGCCGTGTCAGGAAATCGGCCAGGGCATTCCTTATGCCACCGTCTCGGAGCTCATCACCGCGTTGGGGCGTGATCCGGCGGCCAGCGGGACGGAGCCGCTCTGGCTGGCTGAGGCGAGCCGAGTGTGTCCGGGCCTGCGGGCCATCTATCCCGGCATCCCCCCGGCTCCCGACGCGCCCCCCGATTCGATTCGCCTGCGCGTGGCTGAAGCCGTGATCCGGATGATGGAAGCCGTGGCGGACAACGGCCCCGTGCTGCTCGCGTTCGACGATCTGCAGTTTGTCGATCCGGTGAGCCGCGAAGTGTTGTTTCTGATCACGCGGGGGCTGGAGCGGGTGCCCACACTCATCCTGGCTGGAGCGCGTGCGGGCGACGCGGAGTTGCGGCCCGAGGAGACCGGGGGCGGCGGATTGGTCTGGAAGGAAACCATTCACCTTCAGCCGCTCGAGCGACCCCAAGCTCTGAACCTGATCAGCGAGGTCTCGGCTGACGCCGAGGACGTGAGCGTACCGATCCGAGAAACGATCGTGCGCCTGGCGCAGGGGAATCCGTATCACATCGAAATGCTGCTGGCGGATTGGCGGACGCACCGGGCGAAGTCGCTGGCGGCGGCGGAGAGCTCGGGAGACGCCGGGCCGATCTCCTGGACGCCTCCGGAGGACTTGCGCGCCGCCTTTGCCCGGCAATACGGGGGCCTTTCGACCGACGCGCAGCACGTGTTGCAGATACTCTCGGTGGCGGGCAAGGCGATGGTCCCGAATGAGCTGGCGCGTTTGCTGGGGCTCCAAGACGGAGTCGTCGAGCGGGCAGCGCTCGAGATGCTGGATCGCGGAGTCGGTCGCGTGGAGGAAGGGCGGCTGTCGTTCAAGAACGAGTTGCACCGGGCGTATGTGTACTACGCGATGGGGGAGGACCGCCGTCAGTACCATCACGCGCAGCTCGCCCAGCGGCTGGCGGCCTCCCCGGACCGAAATGACCTCCAGCCGATGCTCGAACTGGTTCATCACTTCATCTGCGCGGACATGCGACCTCAAGCGATGGAGACCGCGCTGCAGGCAGCCGAGGTCGCCATCGCTCGAGGTGCTCCGCGGGAAGCCGAGCGGGTCCTGACGCGATTACTCGGGGCTTACGCCGTCACTCCGGGTTCCAGACTCCGCTTGCTCCTGGCGCACTCCCTGGTCGCGGCGGGTCAATACCAGCGAGGGCTGGATGCCCTGACAGACTGGCGGTCCGATGACGCATCGTCGACCGACCTGGCCCTGGCGGCCTTGCTCCGTGCCGAGGCGCTGCAACGGGCTCGGCTGGGCGGCGACGAGGCCATCATCGCGGCGTCGAAGCAGGCGATTACGCTGGCCGAACGGGCCAACGCCGCATCGTTCCTGGTCCGGGCTAACTACATCCGAATGGAAGTCAGTTTGGATTCAGGGGACCTGGCCGCGCGGGCGGAAGCAGAGTCACTGGCGGCCAGAATAGTCGCCTCAGGAGCAACCCCCGAGTCCGTCGCCCTGGCAAACCTCACGCTCGGGTACGGCGCACTCTCACGAGGCGAGCTCGTCCAGGCCGCGGCACGACTCACCGAGGCCGCCCCGGTTCTGGAATCACTCGCGCTGCTGGTGGAGTTGCGCCGGGTTTTGAACACCCTGGGTATATGCTACAAGGGTCTGGGGCGGTTCTGGGACGCGACAAGCACGTTGCGTGAAGCCGTGGCAGTGGCCGACCGTTGCGGCCATCCCGCGGCAATCGCCCACAGCCGCATGTGTCTCGCGAACCAATACCACGACCTCGCCTTCTTCGATTCCTCGGTCAGCTCCTTCCGCGCACTGCTGGCTCCGCTGGAAGCGCTGTCTTCGCCACGCGCATCGGTAGAAGCGTACTCCAGCATCGCGCGATTCGCCCTGGTCTTGGCCAGTGTGCCAGAGGCGGAGAGGGCGGTGGAGCTGTGTGAAGCAGCTGCGCGGCGCTCAGGATTATGGCGGCACGAGGTTACCGCGCTCCTGACCAGGGCGGAGCTTTACCTGTGCAAAGGCGAACAGCAGTTGGCCTGGCCATTGGTGGAGGCAGCCGGGCTCACCACCGGGGATCGTTCCCACCTCCTGCCGGAGGCCGGATGGTACGAGAGGTTGCAGCGCCAATTCTATTGGGCGACCCGAGGCTACGAAGCCATGAAATCGTTGGCCCGGCCGGTTCCCACGGCCTTGTATGACTCATTTGGCGAAGCGTTGGAGGTGAGACTCTTCGATGAGGCGGCGGCTCACATCGCAGGCGATCCAGTCGACGGGGCGACGCCGGCGTTGGAGGAGGCTCTTACCACCGGCCTCCTTGGGCCGCTCGCTCGACTGCTGGCGGTCGGCGTTCACCATCCCGCCCTGCCGCAACGTCTGAAAGGGGAGTCTGCCGCCCAGCTCATTGCCCGGGCCTTTCCGCACCCTCAGCGCACCGTGGTCCCGCGCTCGGTCGGGCTGCTCGCAACCAGCGGCGAACCGTCGGACGCTGCGTCGGAATGATGAGTGAGCGAGGAGTCGCTCCTACCCGGCTGAGCCTGCTGCCGCGAACTTGCGCCGTTCGGCCTGGTGCGCGCGCAGGTCGGCCGCCGTCTTGATGACGGCCAGAAGCACCAGCGCGGGCAGTGGCGACCCGATGGCCATGACGAGCCAGCCGCCGAACAGTACCGTGAGGTGCAGCACCACCACCCGGCTGTAGGGTTGCATCATCAGAGCATTGAGGGAGGCGCGCTGGTACTCTCCGTTTCGGAGGTAGTTCCAGTAAAACGAGAGTCCGTGGCTCACCATCAGGCTGGCCACGGCCCAGCCCAGATGATTGGCGCGGATGGCCGGTGGGACCGTCTCAAGCAGCTCGAAGGGTCTCGTCCCCTTGGGACCGAACAGCGCCAACACCAACGCGCCGTGGATGTATGTGAACATGCCGAAGTGCACCACGAAGAACGGGATGAGGAACAGCTTGACCGCCCAGTACACCGGTTCGCGCGGCTGGGCGAGCAGCAGTCGGGCCACGTTGAACGCACCCACGACGACGTTCTCCAGCCAGTAGAGCAGTACCAAAGGGAACACCGTCCAGCCCAGGAACAGGACGCCGACGATTGGGAACGCGTTCGCGAGGACGAGGGCCAGCAGGGAAGGGGTCAGCATCGGCTTGGCATTGGGGTAGGGGACTGGTGAAATTACTGCCTACTCACCGACCTGCCGAGGGACCGACATGAGATTTGCCATCCTGATCTACACCGACCGCACCCTGCTTGATGCGCTCCCGGCGGGACAGTTCGACGCGAAGATGCGCGACTGCCTGGCCCATGCCGATGAGCTACGCCAAGACGGCCGACTGACGGATTCTCAGATGCTCGAGAGCGCGACGACCGCCAAGTCGGTGCGCGTCCGCAACGGCCGGCGGACGATCGTGGATGGACCGTTCACCGAAACGAAGGAGCTGCTCGCGGGCTTCAACCTGATCGAGGCCGAGGATATGGACGACGCGGTTCGGATCGCGGCCGAGTTCCCCTGGGTCGAGACCGGCTGCGTCGAGGTTCGGGCGGTGCAGGACATCGCGGCCGTCAGGCGGCGCGTCACTGGGTTTCAGAGCCTGAACAGATAGCTCAGCTTGAGGAAAAACGCGTCGTCCGTCCGCGTGAGCCGCCGGAACCGGAACGCGTCCTCGTCCACCATGTTGCTGCCGTACCCGGCGAACACCACCGTCCCCGGGACCGGTTGATAGCTCAGCAGCACATCGGCGTGGAACAGATTGCTGCGCGAGGCGGCCGAGCGCGTCACGCCGCCTGGTCCTGCCATGAGAATCGGCGCGCCGGTGCGTGAGTCGTCCCGCAGCGAGTCCGTTTTGTCCTGGATGTATTGGCCGACCACCCGGACGAACAGCGGCCGCGAGAGCTGGTATTCCAGCTTGGCCCGGAGCACGCGACCCACATTCACCAGGCTGCCGTCGGTGCGGCGGTTCACCTGCTGCCAGTAATAGCTGAAAGTGTTGCGGAGCCGCTCCGTGGGACGGTACGACAGGTCCACGCTCAGCAGCAGCAAATTTGCCGAGGCCCACTCGAAGAAGTTCTCATCGTGGCCCTGCAGGAAGTATCCGCCGCCGCTGAAGTGCTTCCACTGCGGCGTCCCGATCTGGACGATGTACTCGCCGTTCACGATCGTCGGCTGTCCCGTGAACGCCACCGTGTCGCGGCCCCCCCCGCCACCGGCGCGCGGCACTTCCAGACGATAGCCGGCGTACAGGGCGGAATCGTAGCCGAACGACTCCACGAAATATCCCGCGCCGAAGTTCCACCCGCCGCGCACCGCCGCGTTGCCGTTGAAGTGCAGCTTCTTGTCCTGCAGGTGGCGCCCGTGGATGAAGTTCTGATACTGCCAGATGCCGTCCACCACGATGTCGCCCGTGAACCGCTGCAGCCACGCCT
>WNGO01002921.1_pt2 | contig 12712 bp, 21 predicted proteins | sample 5400511 | NCBI WGS metagenome assembly WNGO01 (sample SAMN13153380, study PRJNA577476) | soil metagenome | isolation source: 20 cm soil or saprolite under Garry oak tree replicate 2 | place: USA:California | collected 2016-06-15
TGCAGCCAGCGGAGTCAGCACGTTCTTGTTGGTGGCCAGCTCTCCATTCGCAGTTCGTTCGGTCAGCGGCACACCCACCTTGAGCAGTGCCTCGCGTAGCGCCTTGGTTGATCCCTTGCCCTCCAGGAGCAGCTCCTCATCGTCCCGGTCGGACGCGGGGATGCCGCCCAATTTGTACTCAATACGAGCGCGCAGCGCCAACTCCTCGGCCTCGTACTGCGTCTTGAACGCCGTAACCTGATCTTGGTCAGTAGCGACACCGCGCTTTTCGGCCAAGTAGATCACCGGCATGACAGCGCGCTCCAGCTCCACGATCTGTCGGGCCTGCGGCCACGGCTCTGTCAGTAGTTCCTGTAAGAGATGACACTCACCGATGTCGTAGGTGGCTCGCGCGTCATGCTTGGCGTACAACTCCATCTCGTAGGGGAAAGCCTGGTAGATTAGCCAGTAGGCCTGCGGCGTCGACTTGAGCGAGATGCCCAATTCCTTGGCCAACTCCTCCAGACGCTGCTCGTGCCGCTTGGCATGCCCATCGAGGTACTGCTCATCCATATCTTTGAGCCCGTGGCCTCCACGCTTTTTGCGCTGACCCTCAGGGTGTATCACCTGGTCCAAGCTGAGCGTGTCCCACAGCTCGATGCCGTGGTTCTCGGCATGTACGAGAATGTCGAAGCCCAGCTTGGCCCGTATGTGGTGCAGATCGAACTTGAGGTTGTGGCCCCAAATACGGTCACCACGCTGAAGTTTGCCTATCGCCTCAACAAACCTTGAGTCGATAAACGACCAGCCATCGCCTCCCTCGGGCGAGCCCAGATACTCGGCATAAGTTCCGTTGGCGTCAGCCCACGTCACCAGGAACGCCCGTTGAGTGGGCTCGAACCAATCGAGCCCACCCGTCTCTGTATCGAACGCAAGGGAGGTCACGAAAGCACGCCTAACGCGCGAAGCACCAGTACAATCACCACAACAAGGACTGCGACGAACACGATGTTGAAGACCACAGCAAGCAGGATTGCCCCAAAAATCTCGCCCGGCCTCATAGCGCTGGCCCCCGTAGCTGCCCCAAGCGCTCGCCCTCAGCTATCAGCACCTCCTCATACTGCTGGCGCGCGTTGCGAATCTGGTTGAGCGCGGCCTGCGGAATGGGTGAGCCCTCCGACAAATGCGCCTGCTCAATGGCCCGCTTGAGGAACCGCTCCTGCGCGTCGAACACCTGGTCGGGCGGCGATGTCTCGGTGAAGCCCAGCTCGCGCAGCGCGGCCTCATTGGCCCGCGCTGCGTTTGCGTCGGCCTGCTGAAGCTGTGCGCGTAGCTCCAGCATCTGGTCCTCAATCTCGAACAGCCTGACAACGGCGCTCACGAAAGCATTACCGGCAATCTGGTCAGAACTCGAATCCACTCGAATCACCTCCTATTGGATTACTCATCCGTGGGTCACCGCCCAACTCGATAATAAGCTCCGCCTCATTGGGATCCATTCCGTTGTCCACGGCCTCGGAAAACTTGAGGGCGTCCTCACCCGCCCTACGGGCACTCTTTACGACCGCGCTATCGGCATCCAGGCCGGACATGTGAATCGCCAGATCAAGCACCTCCAACACCCGCTCAGTGCTGTTGATCTGGCCCACAAGAACGTCATGTACCGCGCGTAATACAGACTTGCGCTCAATGCGCTGTGCATCGAGCTTCAGCATCTCAGCAAACGCGGCCGCGTAAGCCAGCTCCGCGTCAGTGTACTGCGCTTTATCTTCCATAGAAATACTCCAGTCTGCGACGAGAGCCGCGGTTATATGGATGGAGCGTCGCGCTTGGCGCGCGCAATCAGCCCCGGCATGATAAGCCCACGCAAGCGATTGGCCGCCTCGACCTGCGCCGGATCAGCAGGTGCCCTGACCACCACGGGCACCGCCCACTTGTTAGCGCCCTTCTCCTTCTTGATGGTAGTCACACGGAAGGCGTAGTTGGGCCAGTTGGTGCCACCGCGCATCACATCGGTGATGATCTTCGTTGCAGCGCGCACCTGCGATTTGGAATTGAGCCTGAGATAGACCGGCATCTCCACGTCGTAGTCGGGCACCAGTAGCACAAAATTGTACGTGCGATAGGTGCCCTCAGGTGCGTCATCGGGAGGCTGGCCGGTGTCGCCGTATGGCCAGGACGTGAGATTCTCGCCGTCCGAAAAGGTCCACGTCTTGTACATGTGCAGCGGGTGAAACAACACGCCCTCGTCAGACGAGCCAGACTCCCACAGTACGGTGGGGTCGGGGTCGTCGGCGCCATAGGCGAGGAACAAATCGCCATAGTTGACCAGTTTGGCATCAACCGCGCCGGTCGTGCGCTGGGCGACGTAAAGAGAGGGCGGTATAATATCTTCAGCAGATGGCGTGGTCGCGGGAGTCGGAACCAGTTCGGGAACGTCTGCGGACTCGACCGGAGTTATTACAGTGCTATGAGACATGTGATGCTCCTGTTTGAATTGTTGGTACTTCATCTTCAGTATAGCTTAGATCGCCGTAGATTTCAAGCTCCCAAGCCTCGTATTCCCAGAGCATCAAATCGACGCTCATGAGCAACTCATCCCACCGGCCCAACGGCACGATGGGCACGCCATGCGCCAGCCAGTTGGCCAACGTATTGCGAAAGGACTCGAGCAGCGGCCGGTTGTTCAGCCGCATCACCCGCCCATCGCTGCGCACGTGTCCGCGCTCGCGGCAGAACCGTCGTACGCGATCGTGGTCGAACCCGCTCATGGCCCACGGTATCCCCGTTCACACCAGACACACCACGTATGGCAGCCGCCGGGGCAGCCCCAAAACCGCAACCCGCACCGAGGGCAGGTCCGTAGCTCTCGCTCCCAGCTCATACAGCCCGCCTACTGACCCACAGCTTGGGGCTGGCGCCCACGCCGGGCGGCAGCGGAGTCTTGTCGTCCATGGCCGCAACCACCACTTCGTTGAGCTTGGCCTTACGAACCTGGGGCTGAATGAGATGCGGCGCGTGTTCTAAGGCCCACTCGTTGAACTCCAGCGGATCTTGCACGACCGCGTAGTAGTCAACCTGTCGGCCCCAACGGGAGCCCTTGTGCTTGATGTCCTCACCAGGCTCGAAACCCTCTGCCTCCATGCGTCGGTGCACCTCGTACTCGTACGCGGCGGCCGCAGCCTTGGCCTGCTTCATGCGCCGATCGAGGATCGCGGCCTTGCGATCAAGATAGATCAAGTGGTCAAGCATCTGCTTGAGTGTCATCACATCTCCGCGAGGAAGGAAAGGCCGGTGAACCCCACATCGCCGAAGCCCGCGGGAAACCAAACCGAGATTCCGCCCGCGGCAGCGATGCCCGTATTCAGGAAGGCGCCGCTCGCGGTAACGCCGTTGAACGCCCCAGCGGGCATCAGCGTGTTGATATCACCCGATCGGTAGCCGACCGGTAGGGTAAACGCGACCGAACCGGTGGCGCCGCCAGTAATCCGGCCACGCAGATGCACGAATCCCAACGCGTCTTTCATGAACTGTGCGGGCTGACTACCCCCGGTAGTACCCCATGCATTCTGGTAGAACGCGTTGATCCACGGCCCGTTCACCAGCGCGGGTATTGTACTGGTGTCGAGCAACAGGTCGTTATTGAGGTGCAGCAGCAAGTCGTTGTACTCCCACGACTGCCATGCCACGCTGCCGTCCGCGGTGGTAATCGGCACCAGACCGCCCGTGGTTGCCGGGGTTCGGTTCACAGATCCTCCTCACGCAGGCCCACCGGCAACGGCGCGGCACGACTCTCCAAATCGGTGCTCATCGGTTTCTGGAGCAAGTCGCCGCCAAACTCATGGGTCAATTTGTCGGCGATCAGATCAGGTTGGCGCGCATGCGTGGTGATCCGCACGTCCTCAACCATCTGCGATCGCACGTTCTCGGGATACTGCTTGACCAGATCCCGGTTCGGAATGTAAAGATACATCGGCCCGCCGCTGGCGTAATCGGCCGCCCAATCGCCTTGCTCGGGATGCGGCCCCAAGGCCACGTCGAGCTGAAGCACGTCCTTGGCAAACTGGTAGCGCGCAGCGCGGTGCTTTTCGGTGAGGGGTGACCAATCAATGTCCGACTCCACAATGCCCTCAGTAGTCTGTCGAAACAGGTCCTCAACCACCTGAACGTTCGGCGCCAGCAGTAGATCCTCACGAACCTGAGCAATGGCCATCTGGCCCTCAGTCGAGTCTGCATCGAGCCCCGCAGCACCCTTGTAGTTCTTCTGCATCCAGGCGATAACCACATCATCGGGTAGATCGGCGCTGGTGAGAGAAGGTTGAGCAGGCGCCGTTGGTGGCGGCGCCTGCTCGGTGCCCGGAGCCCACCCAGCCCAGGAGTCAAGTGTTGGTTTGGCCTGGAGTGCGTCAAGCGCGCGGGCCAAAACCAGAAGCGCTTCGAGCGGGTTGGGTGCCTGCCGAACTTGCTGTTCAAATGTCATTCAGCAATACCGGACAAAACGGGTATTCCAATACAGAGGAGTCGCCGTGCCCGATCCTGAAAATGGACCGAACTGCGCGAAAATCTGAATCACCTCACACCTACCAATGAAGTTCGTCGCCTCGCTGGTATACGTGTCCCATTGCACGTGGCCCGCGGTCGCGTAAGGGTTCACATCATAGATCGCAGACCCATACACCCCCAAACATAGGTTCGGGCATACGTACCGCGCCCAATGCTGCGCGTCGGCATAGGCCGCGCCGCTGGAGGTGGCCAACGCGGCCGGGGCGAACATCAAGCCCAAAAGGATAAGCAGTACTACCGATAGACGCTTCATTTTCTTACTCCTCTGTGAACGGTAAATGTCGTGGCGCAGAAGTTCTCAAAATGGCGCGTAAACGCTTCCGTGGCAAGTTTGGATACCGAGGACGGCCTCGCGCAATCTGGTCTTCAAGCTGTGCTACACGAGCTTCAAGTCGGTCGATGCGCAAACGCAGCTCGCGAAGCGTACGGTCGAGGGGTTGTTCTAGCTCCATGTTCTGTCCTTATCGTAGCAAGTTTGTGGGCCTCATGTTCGGCCGCCGAGGATGACGGCCCGAACGGCCGCCTTGCTACTCAGCACCGGACTGATCTTGCTCTCGTCTACCGTGTCGACGGCTACCAGGTTCGAGACAGTGATAGGCCGACCAACTTGAAGCGCGCGGAATCCACCAGCGACACGATCCACAGCCTGATCGTTGAGTTGTGGGTTCCAAGAGCGATCGAGAAAGAGAACATTCGCAGCTCGCGATAACGTGACACTCTCACCGAGAGTGCCAAGCGTCCCGACGAAGACACGGCCCTCACCTGCTTGGAACCGGTTGATGAAATCCGTACGATCCGCATTCTTCACTCCCTCATGGATGGTAAATGTCTTGATGCCAAGGCTCTCCAGACGGCGCGCAAGCGCTTCCGCAGCACCGACGAAGTAGGAAAAAACGACGAAGGATTCGTCGGGGTTGTCTTGGATCAGGTCTACGGCAGCGTCAAGCTTCGCAGAATCTGTAAGTTCACCCGATACGAGGTTGAGCCCGGTTGCAACCATTCGTAAACGAGTGAGGAGCGCGCCACCATGAGCCGCAGTGAGAACTTCCCCGCTGTCGAGCTGCGCGATAGCGTCCCGCTCCAAGTCTTCGTAGACCCGCCGCTGACGGGCGCCGAGTGTGACCGGTAGGTCCTGAATGAGTATCGGCGGTAGGTCAAGTTCATCGGTTTTCCTCCGGTAGGTAAGAAATCGCCCCAGCTCGTCCCGCAGTGCATCAACCCGGTCGAGTCGCACGCCAATGTACTCGCGATGGCCCTCCAGGTCGACCCAGTCCAGAAACCGCTCATTCCAATCGCGATCCTCTGCATGGTAGCGGGCCGGGAACAGCCAGTTGAGCTGGCTGTACAACTCGGATGCGTGGTTCGAGATGATCGATCCGCTAACGCCCAGCTTCATCTGGGCCGGAATCGACTTGAGCGCTTGCGTCATTCGGGTTTTCTTGTTCGAGAAGTGGTGGAACTCATCGGCGATGATCAGATCCCAGGTGCCCAGCCGCTTCCAGCCACGACCGCCCGCGCGAGTCTTGCGGATGATGTCGAGCGCCTGATAGTGGATGAGGTTGACTTGCGGCTCGCGCCGGTGCTCCCACATCCAATCCACGAACTGGTCGCGGTCGCCCTTGCTGTGGACGCGGGCAGTGTTGCCGTTCGGCACAGCCCGCACCGGCGCCATCCAGCCCTTGCCCCAGCGGGCCAGCTCAGGCGCCCACACCGCGGTCTTGGCGGTATTGGAGCTGAGGATCAGCACGCGCTCAGGGTTCAGCTCCTCGATCAGGCTGATGGCGCCGAGCGTCTTACCCAGCCCGCGCTCCCAGCCCAGGTAAGCCGCGCTGTGGCGCCGCAGGATGGCGCCCAGATAACCCAGGTCGCCCTCCTGGAAGTCCCAGTAGTGCATGCCCTCGGCTGCCAGCAGCTTGCGCACGTTCGGCGCCCGCAGCCGCGTCGGGTAGTGCGCGGCATAGTCCACGGGCTTGATGTCTTGGATGAACTTATCGCGGATCGCCACTAACTCAGGATGGGTCACGGCCAGCTCCGGGAGGAGCTTGAGCGCGACCAGCGCGGTGCGCGGAGTTGGATGGTCCGGCATCACGTAGCCATGCAGCGCAGGCTCGTAGTACGCGGTTGGAATGGCCATGGCCCGGTTGCGCCTGAGGTAGTCGTTGGTCAGGAAGATGTGGTTCATAGCCGCCGATGTGCCTCATCGCGGGCCACTGCCGCAATGATCGCGACTCGAACCGCATCATCAAGGTGTTGGTTCTCGTCTTCCAACTCCTTGCGAAACACCGCCATTGCGGCGTCGATTATGTTATGAGTACTCATAGGCTCCTCTCGGTGGGTGGCTCTAATTGAGGTATAGCAGCCAGCGCGGCGTCCACCAGGTCAGATGGAGGGCTCGGATTCAATGGCACGCCTGATCTGCGCATGCTTGACGGTCCAAACATCTTCGCTGCCTTCCTTCCCCGTCTTCTTGCCATACTCGTTGAGCCGGTCGCGAGCCGTGTTGCGCGTGATGTCAGCCGCTGTCATAAGCTGCTTGAGCGTCCACGTCTCTTGCTCCAGCAGCACGGTTAGCTCAGGCATCGTGTCAACCGTGACATAGTCGGTCCCCGCCTCATTCAGCTCGATGATCTTCTCCCACATAGTCGCGCTCACCCGACCGCGGCTGTTCAGCTTGCGGCGCCGGTCAACCCAACCACCGACGTGCTCGATGTTGATGTGGTTGTCCATGGCGCCCGGCAGCGCGGTACCGCCGCGGAAGCGATCCTCGATGCGCCCGCCAGACTTGCGATTGTGGTGATCCACAATCAGCGTGAGGCCCGAATCCTTGGCCACGTCGGCCAGCAACTCAACCTTGCGAGCAAAGCTGGTGCCGGATTCGTCGTCGTTCTCGGCACGGGCCGTGCGGCTGATGTTGTCCAAGTAGAGGATGCCGTGCCCCTTGGCGACAGCGGTGTCTACCAGTAGCTTGACGGTGTCCGGCCACTCCAGATGCAGTCGCCCCAGCTCGTGGCCATAGACAATAGTTGTGTCGTCAAGCATATCAAACCGGACGTGCTTTTCCTGCAACGTATCCTCGGGCTCCTCGCTGACCACCATGGCGCTTATCGGCTTCGCTGCGGGTCCGAATACTGTGGGCCTACCGCGTGCAATGCGGCTGAGCAGGTACGTCACGAGCGTGCCCTTGCCTGCCGACTTCTCGCGACCGGTAATCAGGATGGCCCAGCGCTTGGCTACGACTCCGGGGACCAGCCAGTCGGTCATAACCCGTTTTTTCTTCAGTTCTCCCGACGTATGCAGGACTAATTGACTGAGGGCTTTATTGCCTAGAAGAACCTGAATAGAAGTGTCCAACTGTTCGATACCCAGGGTGGACGGTTGGAGGGCATCACGCTTAGTAGCCTCCCGTTCGAGGATTTCTGTGGCCGCATAGGCCAGCCGTCGGGTGTCTTCTGGCGACCCGCCGTACACGGCTCCGGGGATCTGAACCCGCTCGAACTCATCATCCAGGATGCGCTCTCGCTGAGCGCCGTCGAGCATCCCGGCACGCGCCAGTCGAACCGACAGGTCGAGGAGGTGGTCGTACATGTCGCCGGGCGCCACGTTGACGACGCTCGGGGCGTTGCCGACGCCCGCGGTCGATCGGCCTGCAGCGATCCAATCGGGGGCATAGCCGCCGATGGGTTGAGCCGTGACCCAGGAATAAACATAGCCGGTGTCCGGCCGCACGGAGGGCGGCGCGATCACGTACGACCCCCGTCGACGCAGCTCGCCATAGGGCAGTTTGATGGTGCGTTGATCGGTCCCCATGAAGTAGCGATGTAGGCCGCGCTGCGTCGCAACCGTCGCGACGCCGGGCATGTCGAGCGCGCGGTCGTCCGCGGCACCCGGGTTGTCGATGTCTAGCACGTCCGGCCCGGGCGCTCCGGTCGCAATCGCGATGTTCGCGTCGGGCCAGCGCGTCCACCAACGCCGCACCTGGTCAGGATCGGCGCTGGCGTTCGTCAGGCCGTGAGGGATGAGCGGCTTTTTCCCATCGTCGCCCCCGGTCGGCAAAATCGGCCAACCGAGGGCGGCGTATTCGAGGGCGGCGTCAAGCCGTGACATCAGTCGAGAACGGATATCTTATCGGCGATGGACCGTCCAATTTGATCGGGGCGTTGACGGTGCTCGGGAGGGGGACGAAGGGGGACATGAACGTCACCGATGCGAAGCGGGATGCTCATGCTGCCTTTGTCCATTCGGGCCAGCGCGCGTCCAAGCGCGATGCTCATGCCCTGCCCCAGCCGCCAGTCGTCGGTCGGATTGTGCTTGGCCACGCCAACGCCAACCACGACGCCCCCAGCATCAAGCACGACGGCCGTTATGCCATGGGGATGCTCGTGATAGTCGAAGCGAACCGTGTGATCTTCGGGAAGCTGGAATCTCATCAGTCCGCCAGGTCTTCGAGCGCGTCTTCGAGCTGGCGTCGTAGGTCGTCCTTGTTGTGGGCCTCGAACGCCATAGCAAGGGGCTCGTGCTTCCCGATGATGGCCTTGATCGGGCCGGACCAACCTGTCTCGGCCAGCTTGCGTGCGGCGTTGAAATGGCGTTGCGCAACCGTCCCGACAATCTCGCCGCCGCCGATGCCGATTGGCACTACAACTTCGTCGCCGATGTCGATGCTGTTCGGTGCGTTGTAGGTGTAGTAGGGCTTACTGTTGCCAAATGTTACTGAGATGAGCATTGTTGCTCCTTTATGGCCGGTACTTTGCCCCGCAGGCGGACGCCGTGCGAGTTGTGGAAGCGGAAGTACATGTGCTCGAAGTCGTTCCGCCTGGAGTGGTTGCCCGTCACGCCGCTCATCGTAGCAAGTTGATCGGCGATGTGCTTGGGCGTGGCGGTTGGGTCCTTGCTGATGGCCCGCTTGCGTTCGGGCTGGGGCTCGCGGATGGGCGAGCGGCCCGGCGTGTTGGGGTCGCCTTGCACCAGGGCATGCTTGCCCTGGTGGCGCTTGGGCTGGCGGGCCAGCCGCTGGGCGTGCCGGTCGAGCGCCTTGCGCTGGCTGTTCGAGATGAACTTGCCGCGCAGGCTGAGGAGGGCGCTGCCCTCGGGGGTTTTCATCGGTCGCTCCGATCCAGTTCTTTGGCGATGGCGAAGTATTTGTCGGTTGGTGCGCGGCCGATCTTGGCCCAAGCGTCGCGGGCGTGTAGCCAAGACTTTCGGGCGCGCTCCTTCTCGCGCGGCTCGAAGGTTTCCATGTAGATGCCGCGCCATTTGGCCTCCTCGCGCATGGCGCGAATCCAGGCTCGAGCGCGTTTGATTTCGGCCTTGGCCTTGGCATCGGCCTTGCGGGCCTTGGCTGCACGAGCCTTGGCGAGGTTGTCAGTGCTCATCTGCCCACTCCTTAGGAAAGGTAGCAACGACTTCGCGCGGCAACGTGGATGTGTCAAGTCCGGCGTCTGTGAGGTTTTCTGAACCGCTTAGATGACGAATGCGAAGGCCGTCACGGTAGAAACTACTGAGTAATACTTCGTGTGCCTGTCGTATCTCCTGTTGCTCGAAGGCGTTCAAATTCTCGAAAACTATTTCTACGTCCTCGTTTTCAAAGTCAAAATCATCATTGGTCATATCATCCTCCTTGGCGTTTTCCTGTTTCCGGTATGTGAAGTAACATTACCGTGAGAGTCAATAGAAAACATGTCTTGGACGTGTGCCCATACGGGGCCAACGTCCACAGCCATGTAACCTAATGCAAACTGCGGCCTCACGGTGAAATGGATAACCGTCACCGTATTCATGGCCTGAACCGCGAGTGCGCCACGTGATAAGTGACCCGATAGGTGACAACAGGCCCTTGCCAGAATGTCCTAATTTCCAGGGATTTTTGGCGATATATGATCGTATTTTTCTTTGTTGTATGGCATTCATTGAGAAGTCCCCTTGTGGCGGTGCATTTAGACAGCGCGCGCGGCGCCAGTGAGCCCGATCGCGAGCTTTGGGGTTAGTCTTTTGGTGGTGTACCTCCCGGGCCATGTTTACCATAGGGTGGATGGTTACTGATGATCATTGTACGGCCCCGCGTCGGTTGGCTCCGCGCAGGTCGGCTCCCATACAAATCGGCCTTGCGCAGATCGGCTCTGCCCAAGTTGGCCTCGTGCAGGTTGGCCCCACGCAGGTTGGCCCCGCTCAGGTTGGCCTCGTACAGGTTGGCCCCACGTAGGTCGGCCCCACGTAGGTCGGCCTCGTTCAGGTTGGCCCCGAGTAGGTAGGCCCCGGCCCCACGTAGGTCGGCCCCGTGCAGGGTAGCCCCGTGCAGGGTAGCCCCGTGCAGGTCGGCCCCGTGCAGGTTGGCCCAGCGGAAATCGGCTCCGGCATGATTTCCTTCGCGAATGGCTCGGGGCAAATCAAGTACGCCAATCACACGCGCACGTCGCACGCGAATCTTGTACGGCCAACCCAGTAATGGCTGGAAAACCGCCAAGTGCAGCGCCCCACCATGTTTTGGCAAGTGATAGGCCAAACGACGTTGGATCTTCAACGAGCCCTTTGAAGGGCCATTGGAAATCGCCGCGCGAGCGGCCGTCCGGCTGTACAACCTTCCAGGCCAGCTCGGATCCACGTGGCGCTTTGAAACCCAGTGCGATCGCGGGGTTGAGGGGTTCAGTCATTAGGTATCCTCTCGAACTATGTTGATGATGATTGCGTCGTGCGGCAGGATATATTTACGTACTACCCGCCAGCGGGCATCAGCCGTACTTACAGCGCGGATCGTGCGGTGAAAGTCGCGTTCCCGCTCGGGCAATTCTGAGTGAAAGTCAACGCGGTAGTTGTGCCAAGTCAAAGTCATGACAGTCGGGATCAATCCCGACGCTGGCCGCGATCATTCCGGCGCCCATTTCCGCAATCAGCTCTTCCTTGCCGTACGTTTCGGATCCGAACCGGCCAGACCCGACCTCATCACGGTTGAGCCGCGACTTGTGGCCCGTGGAGTGGGTTAGCTCGTGAAACAGTGTGGTCGCAAACGCTTGGGTCGAGGTGAAGCTGGCCTCGTCCGGGAGCGTGACGGCGTCGTCGATAGTTGCGTAGAACGCGTGGTCGCCGCCGTAGTGGAGGACTGGGCCATCCGCGTAGTTGGTGAAGACTTCGTGGGCCACGTTGCTGATCGCGTCCGGCTCTAGGTTGGGCAGCTTGTCGAGTGGCATCAGGTCAAGGCCATCGGCCTGCTCGACGTTGAACACCCGGAAGTAGCGCAGCATGAGTCCACGGCTTTGCTCGCCGCTCTCGGCGTCGCGTTTGGTGAAGGGTTTCCACAGTACGACCACAGTCGAGCGTTCGCCCTTGCGAACATGGCCGCCGTGACGCTGGATGGCCTTGAAGGTGCCCCAGCGCGGGTCGTCATAGTCGCTCATGCCCAGCAGCAGCGCGTTGATCCCGCGATAGGGCCGATTGTCGATGCTGCGGGGCTGGCCGACTTCGGAGCGCCACGGCTCGGACCAGGGCACACGGCCTTGCTCCAGTTCGGCAATCATGCGGTCGGTGACTTCCGCATAGATGTCTTGACTGTTCACGTCGATCCTTCCTTTGGGGTGGTAGCTTGAGTATAGCAGCGCGCCCGGTCTGTCAAGGGGTCGCGCTGCTGGCGTTGGGTTACCAGTCGGGCGCGTTGATGCCGCGCACGGCCGCCCATTCACTTTCGTCCCGGGCGCGTTCTTCCGCCAAGCGCACCTCGCGCTCGACGGGTGACTCTTTATCGATGGCGATGGCGTCGGCCTCAGCGCGTCGAAGGAGGGCTTGGGCTTGGGCTTTGTAGGTCACTAGGTTACCTCCATTGGGCGGGCAGCGCCGGGCGTAGCCACAGAATCATCCTGGGATCAACGGGCCGGTAGTAGTCCCGCGGGTAGCGGGCGCCGTCGTGGCCTTGGGTCAGGCGGCGGCTATAGCGGGCGCTGGACAGCGCGCGTGCGAGTAGGGTGGGACTCATGACTCTCTCCTAATTTGGGTCCAGGTAGCCGCTTGTAGCTGGCTGGCTGGCACGTTGAGGGCGATGGCCGCCTCTTCATAGGCGGCCGATGCGGCCGGATATTCGGTTTCGGTGATGGTTTCGCGCGGCCAACCGATGGCGCGCAGCGCCCAGCGGTCGAGTACGATGCTGTCGGCGCCCTGAAGCGCGTGCCAGAAGGGGCGCGTTTTG
>WNGO01003784.1_pt1 | contig 12710 bp, 12 predicted proteins | sample 5400511 | NCBI WGS metagenome assembly WNGO01 (sample SAMN13153380, study PRJNA577476) | soil metagenome | isolation source: 20 cm soil or saprolite under Garry oak tree replicate 2 | place: USA:California | collected 2016-06-15
CGGGTCTGAGCGACCAGACTGCGAGACCGTCGCCGTGCTTCGCGACCATCTTCTGATGCACGGCGCCGGCGCGATGAACGCCGACGCATAGCCCGCTCGGAGGGATTCCTTTGACGTTACTCAAGTCGCCTTTCAGAATTTGCATGAATATTCCTCCTCCGAAGCCAAAACCGGATCAGCACCTGGTTCGCGTCTAAATCGCCATGCGGAAAGATTTTCTCGGAGTCCTTTACATGCTCAGGATGAACGGAAAACCAATTGAAAGGACTAAGAACTCTCCGTTCGTGCTGAGGCTCTCGACGCACGAGAACCATTTCTTCACCACCCTGCTCAGTGCTTCGACGTGCTACCGACCGTCGTTACGGTGATATGTGATAATGGCGATTCTGCCGACGCGCCATGCCAGTGGCGCTCGCCGGCTTTGATATGCACCACGTCGCCGACCGTGATCTCGCGCTGCTGGGTTTCCGTTGCCGCAAAACCCTTCCCGGCTGTGACCACAAGAATCTGATCGCAATCATGCACATGCCAGCCGGTCGTCGCCCCGACGCGGAAATTGACCACGTTGCAGCGAAAATTTTCCGATTGTCCGTCGCCAATGATCGCTTGTCGCGTCCGGCTCACCGCCCCGCCGGTCCAACCGGCGATCGGCGTGGCAGTATCCATCGGTTTTTCTTCCAGCTCGTTGATTTTAAGTACGCGCATCTTTAGACTCCTTTCGGGATTACGCCACAACTACACCTCCCGCGCTGAAAGCGTCAAGGCCATAGAAACATGATCGTGCGATGCGCATGCGCTCGCGGGTATACTGGGACAACTGATGAGGTACGCTGAAATAACTGGCGCTGAGCGTTGATTGACAACGTGCTAATCGAAAAGATAAATCTCTTGAAAGCGGTGATTTTTTGGCTCGGGAATATACTGGCAAGTATACTCAATGGTTAGTCAGATATCTGGCCTTATGAGCGAGGAAGGGTGACGGTGACTGACGAACGCGAGCTGGCCGAAGCGGCTTTGGCCAAGTTGCGCACGGCGAAGGACGTCGAGGCAGATGAGTGGCCTCCCGTCGCACGTCGTATACGGGAAGCGCGAGAGCGACTCGGCTTGACGGAGGCTGACATCGCTGCTCGCCTCGGCATCAGGCCGTCTGAGTACTGGGATATCGAGTTGCATAACGATGAGGCTTTTGATTGCTTCTCAGTTGCACACCTCGGCCAGCTTGCCACGATTCTGGGCGTCTCCTTGGACGTTCTACTCTTTGGCAGCCAATTTACAGTGCCCACGACTTGCACATCCTTCGCAACGATCGTTGAGCGGCTGAGGGCGGTTGCCGAAAAAGAGGGGCTGACGATCGATGAGTTGAGCGACCGGATCGGGTGGGACCTAACGGCAGCCGTCGCCAATCCTGAGACTTTGAATCAGTTTAATTTGGTTGGGCTGCGTGACGTGTATCGAGCCATCGGTATTGACTGGGTGTCGGCACTACCGAAGTTTGCAATGACTGATCGCCAAATAACCGGCTGAAGCCGACGGCACGCCGCAGTTCGGAGACGGAAGCGCGCGCAGCTTACCCGGAACGTTGGATTGACTCAGTTCCACGCACCTTCTGACACGACAACCCGATTTCCTTCCGGGTCGGTGAATTGAATCTGGCCACTGTCTGCCTCCGAAACGGCGACGCCCCCATCCTGCAACCGCTTTTTGCCACCCGACGAGTTTGAGATCGAACTGCTGCTGGTAGAATTCACAGGCCGCAGCCAGATCGGGCACCTGCACGGCGAGCAACCGCACACCAGGAAGTTTCTTTTCTTCTCTGCCGAGAAAACCGCGCGCCGAAAGATCGACGTTGTTACCCCACGGGTCGATGAAGCGCATTTCCGCGGGCCGCGCGCCTTCGGGACCGCCGACTCCAGCCGAGACTTGCGGGCTCGCGCCTCGATTTACGGATGCGGGCAGCCTGGCAACCGCTTCGTTCAAGTCATCGACAAGAAAACCGTAATGATGAATCCCTGGCTGCCGCTCGAGTTCTGCGCCATCGGCGCGGTGGGTACCGACCACTGCCCCCGCTTGATCACCTCGGCTTTGTAGAAACGCCAGGTTGAACAGCGGATCGATGACCATGCGCGAACCGCTGGGAAAGATTTTGCATTCCTCGAAGCCGAAATACTTCTGGTAAAAGTCGCTGAGCTTTTTTGGCTCCGCCGAAATAAACGCGATATGCCGTAGCTTGCCCATGATTCACCTCCGCCGACAATACTTCACTTATAAACCCGCCGTCTGGGAACTGTCAATGAATCGGGAAGCGCGAGAAAGAACGCTTGTGACGGTAAGTTAAGCGCGCCCCACGTTGACAGCGAAACTCGGCACGGCTAGGTTTTGCGCTGGATTGCAACTGATGAAGTTTACAGGTACCGACTACTTCGGAGGAGGCAAATATCATGAAAGCATTTTATGAACGAATAATTCTGACGGCGGCGTTGGCGGCACTTCCCTGTGCGACCCACGCCCAAACGCTCGTCAGCGAGCGCTCGATCTCGACCAACGCGGCACTTGAGATGGCGACGGCGGCGCTCGACGCATGCCGCAAGCATGGCAGCGTTGTGACGATCACGATACTGGATCGCGCCGACCGGGTCGTGGTCAGCGTGCGCGACGACGGCGCGAGCCCGCACAGCGTCGAACACAGCCTGCGCAAAGCGCACACGGCGCTCACGTACGACATGTCGTCCGCCGAATTCGGCAAAAACGCGGCGAAGAATCCCGGCAGCGCGGGGCCGCTGCATCTGGCGAATATCACCACTGCAGCAGGCGGACTGCCCATACACGCTGGGAATACGCTGGTTGGCGCGATCGGCGTATCGGGCACGCCGGGCTCGAAGGGCGGCGGAACGCAGGACGCTGCGTGCGGACAGGCGGGCATCGATCGCATCGCCAAGGGTCTCACCGGCAATTGATCGCTGAATCAGAAGTTAGAGCGAGTAAGGTCGCTGCAAAAGTTCAATTGACTGGAAGATAAGGGTTTGCGCAGGATCGCTCTAAGTCGTGGCAATTTCGAATTGAATCGCAATCCTCTCTGAGGAATAAAAAAGGGGCGACCGCTCGTCACGGTCGCCCCTCGCTCACTCAAATCGCGTCTTCAACTACGCTTCGATAACCTGCTTCCACTTGTTGTAGATCTTCTCTTTCAGCTCAGGCGAAGACTCGGCCACCGGCGGACGGGATCGGAACGGCTGGCTAGCGCCCAGATCACATCGAAGGTGTTGGTCGGATCGATGTCTTCGTCGACGACGATCACGTAACGGCCGAGATATGCGCCGGCGTGAACTTGCGACGCGGCGAGCATCGCCTGGCGGGCATGACCGGGATAGCGCTGTTTGATCGAGATGATGTTGAACAGACGGCCGCCGCCGGCTTCGTGACACCACACGCCTTTGACATCCGGCACACCGCATTTCTCGACCTGCTCCCAAATCAAGGCAGCCTTCACCATACATTTGGCGATGGAATAATCCGACGGCGGGCGGCCAGGGCGAGCACAGCAAAGAATCGGATCGTTTCTATAGTAAACGTTTTCAACGCGGATTACGGGTTCCGGGCGACTGGAGCTAGCATAATAACCGGTCCATTCGCCGAACGGACCTTCGGTTTTTCTATCCGTCGGATCCATCCAACCCTCGATGACGATTTCCGCATGGGCGGCGAATGGCAGACCGGTGGATTTACCTTCAATGACTTCAATGGGCGCGCCCTTGAGACCGCCGGCGTAATCGAATTCAGACACGCCGTAGTCGATCTCGTTACCAGAAACCATGAACAGCACCGGGTCTTGGCCGACCGAAACGACGACCGGGCAAGGCTTGCCGCGCTCGAAGTATTTATTACGCTGAATGCTGCCGTGCTTGCCCGGCGAAATGTAAAGTCCCATGCTGTTCTTGTCGTGCACCATGCCACGGTAAGCACCGAAGTTAACCCAACCTTCGTCCGGATCACGCGTGGTAACTAGACATGCGGTGCCAATAAAACGCCCGCCATCCAATTCGTGCATGAAAGGAACAGGAAATTTAAGCAGGTCCACCTTGTCGCCCGAATCGACGTTCTCAAGAATGGGGCCTTTGGTGACGACTTTGTGCTTGATCGGCTCTTGCGTGACGAGCTTTTGACGGAAGGCACGCACCAAATCGAGATTGGAAAGATTCATATCCAGCCCAAGATTCAGTGCCATCCGCTTGAACGAAGCGTTCTGGGCGAACAAAGTGCGGAAACCTTTTGGATAACCAGGGACGTTGTCGAATAAAACCGCCGGCACGGAGCCGCTTTTGGTCTCGCGAGATAAGAGCTCGGCCAAAGTGCCCATTTCGAGGTTCCAATCGGCGCCATCGATCTTTTTCAGTTCGCCGACGCTGTCGACAATTTCCAACCAGTCGCGCAGATCGGTGTACTTCGGGGTTTTCCCCGCCTTCATTTCGTCTTCGGCTAATTTTCTAGCCTCTAGTGCTGTCATTTAGATCGTCTCCTTTCACAATCAGCTTGAGGCATTCTAGAGCCCCATCATCGATTCATCAATACCTTCTTTATCGTCCGCCGGCAAACCGTTGCAGCTTCCGGGATCCAATTGCAGATACACTTTGTCGCCAGGACTTACGGCGTTAAATGGGTGCGTGTGCACTGCCAACAGATCGTCGCCGATAGCGACCTTGCACTGATATGCATCACCCATGAAGATCGCTTCCTTAACGGTTCCTTCCAAGATGTTTTCCAGCCCCTGCGGCTTAACCTTGTGCAGGGGAATATTTTCCGGACGAATCGAAATCACCGCCGCCTGGTCCTTCTTCAATCCCGGCGCCGGGATGAAGGAGAGTAGGCCTTTTTTGGTTTGAATTTTTCCCTGCTGGCCGTCGCCGGCGAGCTCGACGATTTTGCCGTCGATCAGGTTGGTCAGACCCAAAAATGTCGCGGTGAAGCGGCGCGTCGGCCGGGAATATAGCTGATGCGGCGCGCCGACTTCGAGCAGCACGCCAGCGTGCATGACAGCGATCTGGTCGGAGATGGCCAAGGCTTCGGCCTGATCATGGGTGACGAAAATAGTGGTGATACTGGTTCTGCGCTGCAAGGCCTTGATCTCGGATCGCATTTGCACGCGCAACCTGGCGTCCAAGTTACTCAGGGGTTCGTCCAAGAGCATGACTTTCGGCTCATTGATCAGCGCGCGCGCAAACGCCACACGCTGCTGTTGACCACCGGAGAGTTTAGGTGCCGGACGATCTTCCAGGCCGTCGAGACCGACGATCTTTAGAACGTCGCTGACTTTGCGTCTGATTTCGTCTTTGGGCCGACGTTGGATCGTCAGCGGATAAGCCACGTTCTCTGCCACCGTCATATGCGGCCAGATCGCATAGGATTGGAACACCATGCCGATCGGCCGCTTGTTGGTCGGAACATAGACTCGTTCTCCCGAAGCGAAAACCGTTTGACCACCGATGTTGATTTTGCCGCCGTCCGGTCGTTCCAACCCCGCCACACAGCGAAGCGTCGTGGTCTTGCCGCAGCCGCTCGGGCCAAGAAACGTATAAAGCGATCCCTCGGGAATATTCAGGGTTACGCCTTTGAGCACATGGACGCGCTCTTTATCCTCGCCGAAATACTTTTCCAGCGATTCGATCTGCACCATATCCCTTCTCTCTGCCATTTCTCCTCCCAAGAGTTCTTACCGCACATCGTGCGATGGTGACCTGTCAAGACTGAGGGTCGAACGATTATTCCGCGATGCCGATTCTCGCACCGAGTTTTCGCGCAGTGAACGCCATCGCGACAAGCAACAGCACCATCAACACGCCGAGGGCACACACGTAGGTGTATTGGCCGCCTTCCCAGAGGTCAAATGCCATGATGGAGAGAACCGTGCTGTTGTAAGAGTACAGTAAAATGGACGTCGACAATTCTCTCAATGCGATGATACTGATATAAATCCAACCTGCGGTGAACCCGGGCATTAACAGCGGCAATACTACTTTTCTAAAAGTCTGAAACCAAGTGCCACCGGCGGTAAATGACGCTTCCTCGAGCTCTTTATTGATCTGAATCATCGACGCCGACGCTGCGCGGATGCCGTAGGGCATGAATTTCGTCAGATAGGCGAGCAAAAGTACCCAGATCGTGCCGTAGATCGGGATCGGCAGAGTCAAATAAACCCAGATCAAACTCACGCCAAGAACGATCCCCGGCATGGCAATAGGAATAAATGTCAAATTGTCGAGAAACGCTCGCCCCGGCAATCGTGTTTTGACCGTAATCCACGCGATCACCGAGGTAAGCAGCATCACCAGCGTCGCGGAGCCGACGGACAGATAGAAGCTATTCTTGAAGGCGGTCAACGCGAGGGGATAATTAATGATGTACTGATAATTGGCGAAGGTCATCTTCGCCATCAGCTCGCGGGACGGCACGCCGTAATAAGGAATGAAAGACGACCAGAGCAAAACAAAAACGGGCAGAATAACGGCCAAGAAAAATATCAGAAACGAAACCCCCAGAGTAAAATACTTCCAGCTTCCCAAATCGATCACCCGCGGACGGTATCCTTTGCCGGTCACAGTTGCATAGCGCTCTTCCTTGCGTGTGAGCCGCCCGTAGAGCAGCACGCCCACCGTGCTGATCGCCAATAGAGTTACGGCGTAGGCGCCGGCCAGACCGAAATCGGATGGAAACTGATGGATCGCGAGAAATATTTTGGTCGTGAAAACAGATATTTTCGCTGGCACGCCGATCAGCGCCGGCACTTCGAAGGCTTCGATGCCGCGGACGAAATTGATTAACAGCAAACCGAACATGGCCGGGCGCATCAGCGGCAGCGTCACGTGGCAAAACGTTTGAAACGTGCTCGACCCCGACGCGAGCGCGGCCTCCTCCAACGAAGTGTCCATGTTGCGAAAGGCCGCCGACATCAGGAGGAAGACCAAAGGGTAAAGGTGAATCGCTTCCGCCCAGATCATGCCCCACATGGAATAGACGTTAAACGGAGCCGTCTCAAGGCCGAGGACGTCTTTCACGGCGATATTGATTAGCCCGATCTTTGGACTCAGCAGAAGAATCCATGAGATGGTGCTGAGAATCCCGGGGATAATGAACGGGATCAGCGACATGACGACGAACAGCTTCTTGAATGGCGTATTCGTCCGTTCGCTCACCCAGGCGAGGAACGTGCCGATAAAAAAGGTCAAGGTGCAAGTGCCGAGCGCGTAATAAACGGAGTTGAGCAGAAGTAAATAGAACTCTTTATCAAAGTAAGCTTTGATATAGTTCTGAATCGTGTAGGTCGCTCCAGGCTCGCCGATGGGCGCGCTCCTGATGCTGCCATAGAGCAGCATCAGGAGCGGAACGCCGGCAAGGTAAAGAACGAATAGGGTGCAGCCTACTAGGATCAGGGATTGGGAGCTTACGCGACTTCCCATATCCAACCCCGTGTCAAATTCTTAGGCGTTAATGTTGTGGACCACTTGATCCTGAATCATCGTCTTCTTCACTTCTTCTTCGATCAAGGCCCATAGCTGATCTTCATACTCGAGGAACTTCGGATCGCGTTTGATCGACAGATCGCGAGGCCGCGGCAGCGCGATGGGAATCATTTTTTTGACTCGGCCGGGACGCGCGCCGAAGACGATGACCCGGTCGGCGAGAAAAATCGCCTCGTTGATTTGGTGGGTAATGAAGAGCACGGTTTTCCCCGACTCCCGCCAGATACGCAACAGTTCGGATTGCATGATTTCGCGCGTCTGGGCATCGAGAGCGGCAAAGGGTTCGTCCATGATAAGGATCTTTGGATCGACCGTCAGAGCCCGAGCGAGATTGCAGCGCTGTTGCATGCCGCCGGATAACTCATGGGGAAAATGATCCTCGAAGCCCTGTAAGCCAACCAGCTTGATGAACTCGCGCGCTCGCTCTTGACCTTCACCGTTATTGAGACCTTGGCACTCGAGGCCGAAAGTGACGTTTTTAAAAACTGTCCGCCACGGCATCAGACACGAATCCTGGAACACCATGCCACGGTCGGTGCCGGGACCGGTTACCGGCTTGCCGTCGATAATAATTTTCCCGGCCGTCGGTTTGAGCAATCCATCGCAAAGATTGATGAAGGTGGTTTTGCCGCATCCGCTCGGTCCGACGATGGACACGAACTCGCCGTCATGGACCTCGAGATTGACTTGGTCCAGCGCCAGAAGCCTACCCCCCGTTCGCGGTTGATAGTACTCGTGCCGCAATCCAATCGCCTGTAACTTAGTTTGTGCCACATAGCCCTCCTTAAAAGTATTTGGTGCTCGGCGTTGCCCCGCCAAGAAACTTCTTTCAGCGGTTCGGTACGATGCTCAAATCGCATGACTCCTTATCATTTCCATTTGTTTTTGCAAGTATCGCTAGGTTCGTTGACAACACGGATGGGATCGGGTAGGTTCCGCAACGTTGCATAAACTTTTGCATACAAAATCCTAACCGTGCCTTACTCGCTCAAAAGACCCAAAACGAAAACGCGCGCCGTTGAAAATCTCTCAGCCCGCGTTTACAACGAAATTAAGAATCTGATTCTGTGCAATAAGATCTTGCCGGGACAGAAACTGCATCACCAACAGCTCAGTGAACGTCTCGGCGTAAGCCGTACTCCGGTACGGGAAGCTTTGACTAGACTTGTTCAGGAAGGATACGTCTCCTTTCTACCGAATCGCGGTTTTACCTGCAAAGAAATTAGATTGCAAGAGGCGGAAGAGCTCTATGAGCTGCGTGAGGCGCTGGAAGCCTTCGCCGTGGAAAAAGCCATCGCGAATCTCAGCGATGCGGCACTCCGTGCCCTGCGGGCGAAGATAAATTCCTACGGCCGCGACGTACAAAACCGATTCACCCGCGAACGCTTGGTCTACGATCAGGACGTACATCTCGCGATCGCCGAACTTGCCGGCAACGAAACTTTGAAAAACATGCTGAGTCATGTGTTTGAGCGAATCGTATTGAAGCGCAGAACCGACGGCCTTTACGATCCCGCCCGCGGCATCACCGCGCACCAAGAACATTTACGGCTGCTCGAAGCGATGGAGCATCGCGACGCGAACGGAGCGGTCGCTATTGTGCGCGGTCACATTCAAGCCGGACAAAAGAATGTCATGAGCGATCTCAAACAACGACAAGCAATTCGCGGACTGAGAACAATGCCCAAACGCAAACAAGTTTAAAAAGAAAAGAAAGGAAGACAAATGGCAGCAGATCTAGTTATCAAGAACGGCTGGGTGGTCACACCCGAGGCGACTTTCAAAGGTGGCGTTGCAATCAGCAATGACGTGATCGTCGCCATCGGTGCGGACGACTCACTACCGCAAGGCAAAGAGGAGATCGACGTCAAAGGCAAACACATTCTGCCGGGTCTCTTTGACGGCCACGTGCACTTCAGAGAACCGGGCATGACCCATAAGGAAGATTTTACCACCGGCTCCACCGCCGCGGTTTGCGGCGGCATTACCACGGTCATCGATATGCCGAACACGGTGCCGCCGACCGCCGACGCCGAACAAGTGAAGGTCAAGAAGCAGCTCGGCGAAGCCAAGTCGTTGGTCGACTTCGGTATCACCGGGGTCGTGGTGCAGACGAATACCAAAGATATTCTCCCAATGGCTGCAGCCGGCGCCATCGGTTACAAGATTTTTTTTGGCGAAACCATCGGTAATCTCCCCTTCCCCGATGACGGCATGTGCGTGGAAGCTTTCGACTATATCGCGCAGTCGAAACTGCCGCTCGGCATTCATGCGGAAAATCGTCAGATCATGGCCTACTGCACCAACAAGCTCAAAACTGAAGGCAAAAACGAAGCGCGCTACTGGGAAGCGTCCCGGCCGGATATCTGCGAAGCGGAATCGGTGCATCACGCGCTCTTTTTCGCCGAAACCTTCGGCACCAAGCTGCATGTTTTCCATATGAGCTCGAAACAAGCCGCCTACATGGTGCGCGACGCCAAAGCGCGCGGTCTGAGAGTCACGGCGGAAACCGGGCCGCACTATCTGCTGCGCGAACCCAACGACATGGACAACGTCGGCTCGCTCTTGAAAATGAATCCGCCGGTGCGCACCAAAGATCATGCGGAAGTGCTCTGGCAAGGATTGCGCGAAGGTTTCGTCGACACCTTGGCGACCGATCACTCGCCGCACACGTTGGATGAAAAAGGTTCCGATCTCTATGGCAAGCTTACGAAGCCGGTGATTTGGGATTGCATCTCGGGCTTTTGCGGCGTCGAGACCGGCGTGCCGCTGATTTTGACCGAAGTGAACAAAGGCCGATTGACGCTCAACCAATATGTGAAAGTCGCTTCGGAGAATCCAGCCAAAGTTTGGCAAGTCTATCCGAAAAAAGGCGCGATCCGTTTGGGTTCCGACGGCGACATCACGGTCGTCGACATGGATAAGGAAGGCACCATCGACGTCAACAAACTGCATAGCAAAAACAAACCGTCGCCATGGCACGGCTGGAAAGTCAAAGGCATGCCGATATTGACCGTCGTGCGCGGCCACGTGCAAATGAGAGACGGCGAGCCCTGCGGCAAAGCCATCGGCAAAGCCCTCAAACCTCTGATTTAACGTCGCAGGGCGACCGGCGGTCGCCCTGCAGTTCCCCAGCACTAGGTCTATGAAACGCACTGAACCATTCGAATTTTACCAGCCGATGACGCTGCAGGAAGCGAGCCGGCTGCTCAAAGATAACGGCCCCGGCGGTCGCCTTCTCGCAGGCGGTACTGACTTGGTCATCGCCATGAAAGAGAAAGCGCTGCTGCCCAAATACGTCGTCGACTTGAAGCGCATTCCTGGCCTTGCGGGGATTCGGGAAAACAGCAACGGCGGCATCACGCTCGGTGCTCTGACGACCATGCGCGAAATCGAGATTTCGCCGTTGATCACGAAAAAATATCCGTTTCTGGCGCAAAGCGCAGCCGAAGTCGGCTCCATTCAGATTCGCAATCGCGCAACAATAGGCGGCAACATGGCGAACGCAACGCCATCCGCCGACACCGCGCCCGCTTTGATCGCATTGAATGCCACGGCGAAAATCGCCGGCGCCACTGGCGAACGGTCCATTAATTTGGAAGAATTCTTTAGAGGACCGGGGCAAACCGTGATGAGCGCCGAGGAAATCCTCACGGAAATCACGATACCCAAAACTGGTCCGCGCCTCGTCGGCGAATATATCAAGTTCTCGCCTCGCGAGATGATGGACCTCGCTTACGTCGGCGTGGCGGTTGCTTACAATCTGGGCGAGAAAGACAAGAAGTGTGACGGCGTTCGCATCGTGCTTGGCGCAGTCGCGCCGACGCCAATCCGCGCCAAGCGCGCCGAAGCGGCTCTCGAAGCACAGGTTCTCACCGAAGAGTTGGCAGAAAAGATCGGAGCCATTGCCGCCGAAGAAGCCAAACCGATCAGTGACGTGCGCTCGAGCGCCGAATACCGCCGCGCCATGGTCGGCGCCATGACCAAGCGGGCGCTGCTCAACGCCGCCGCCGGTCCGACACAATACTGGGTCGAGCGGCGCGATAGAAGATACTAGAAGAATGGGGTGATGGAATGTTGGAATGATGGAGTAATGGGTGTTCGGTCCTCCTGGCCCCATTATTCCAATACTCCATTACTCCAACACTCCAGTTTATTTTTGAGGTTGTCATGAACAAGAAAATCCAATTCACGTTAAACGGGAAAAGCGTTAGTCGCGAAGCGCAGACCCACCGACTTTTGCTCGATTTGCTGCGCGATGAGATCGGCATGACCGGCACCAAGGAAGGCTGCGGCACGGGAGACTGCGGCGCTTGCACGGTGTTTTTAAATGGCAAGCCGGTGAATTCCTGTCTGGTTCTCTCCGGCGAGCTCGACGGCGCCGACGTCGTCACGATTGAAGGGTTGAAAATCGGCCCCGAGCTTCACCCGATTCAAAAAACATTTTTGCAGGACGGCGGCGCCCAGTGCGGCTATTGCACGCCTGGGATGTTGATGATGTCCAAAGCGCTTCTCGATGAAAATCCCAATCCGACCGAAGACGACATTCGCTTCGCGCTGTCGGGGAACCTCTGCCGTTGTACCGGCTACGCTAAAATTATCCAAGCAGTGCAGGACGCAGCGGCGATCATCCGAAAATGAACGTGTTCAAACCGTTCAAATTGTTCAACCGCTGCGCTCCGTTCAAAACGTCTAAATGCATGGAGCGGTTCTCAACGCATGAAACCTCGGAAAACGGTTTGAACGCTTTGAACTGCTTGAACGATTTGAACCTTCCAAGGAGTTAAGCATGTCCGAACTATCAGTCGTAGGCAAACCGGTGCAGCGCGTCGACGCCGAAGAAAAGATCACCGGCCAGGCAGTTTATGGATACGATCTTGTCCTTCCCAACATGCTCTATGGAAAAACTCTATTCAGCACCAAGGCGCATGCAAGAATTAAAAGAATTAATACCGATAAAGCCAAACGACTTCCCGGGGTGGTAGCCGTCGTCACGGGCGAAGACGTGCCTTGGACACACGGCGAGGCTGTAAAAGACAAGCCGTTCTTGGCGCAAGGCAAAGTGCGCTTTATCGGCGAGCCCGTCGCAGCGGTCGCCGCCGAAGATGAAGACATCGCGCAGGCTGCTGTAAAGTTGATCGACGTCGAATACGAAGATCTGCCCGTGTACACGGACCCGGAAGAAGCCTGCAAGCCGGG
>WNGO01004183.1_pt1 | contig 12710 bp, 8 predicted proteins | sample 5400511 | NCBI WGS metagenome assembly WNGO01 (sample SAMN13153380, study PRJNA577476) | soil metagenome | isolation source: 20 cm soil or saprolite under Garry oak tree replicate 2 | place: USA:California | collected 2016-06-15
GCATGGCTGTCGCTCATTACCTTGCGGAAATCAGGGATTTGGCAGACCTCCCAGAGCAGCCGGACCGCACCGGGATGGGTCGCCAGCGAGGTTACCTCGGCGTGGCGCGACAGCAGCTGGAGCGCGCGGTGGTCGTCGGCGTCGCGCGTCTGGACCAACCCGGGCCCCGACGGCCGCTCGTCGAGGCTGCGCAGCAAGGCCCCGACCGACCGGAACTGCAGCCCGGTATTGCGCCAGGACAAGCGGGTCAGCGGGTCAAACCGGTGCTCTTCGACCGCGGCGACGAGCTCGGGATCGAGCGGGCCCTGATCAGCCGTCGCGCCGAACGTGCCGTTGCTCATATGCCGACCGGCGCGGCCGGCGATCTGTGCGATTTCGGCTGCCGAGAGCTGGCGCGGACCGCGCCCATCGAACTTGCCGAGGCGGGCAAAGGCGACATGGTCGAGATCCATGTTGAGGCCCATGCCGATCGCGTCAGTGGCGACTAGGTAGTCGACCTCGCCGGCCTGGAACATGCCGACCTGAGCGTTGCGGGCCCGCGGGCTCAGCGCCCCCATGACGACCGCGGTGCCGCCCCGTTGGCGGCGGACGAGCTCGGCGAGCGAGAAGACGTCGGCCATGCTGAACGCGACGACCGCGCTGCGAGGCGGCAACCGCGTGACCTTCTTGTAGCCGGTGTAGGACAGCGTCGAGAACCGCGGGCGGTTGACATATTCGGCCTCGGGCACGAGCCGCCGCATCAGCGGCCGGATCGTGTCGGACCCCAAAAACATCGTTTCGCGCAGCCCGCGGGCGTGCAACAGCCGGGCGGTAAAAACATGGCCGCGCTCGGGGTCGGCGCAGAGCTGGATCTCGTCCACCGCTAGGAACTCGACCGGGCGGTCGAGGGGCATCGATTCGACCGTGCAGACAAAAAAGGCCGGGTTCGGGGGGAGGATCTTTTCCTCCCCGGTGATCAGCGCGACGGCGCGCGCGCCTCGCAGCTTAACCACTCGGTCGTAGACCTCCCGCGCCAGCAACCGCAGCGGGAAGCCGATCATGCCGCTTTGATGATCGAGCATCCGCTCGATCGCGAGGTGGGTCTTGCCTGTGTTCGTCGGCCCGAGTACCGCGACGAGCCGCGGTCCGGAACGCAGCATGGCCATACCGCATGTATCGGGTCGGAAAGGCCCGCGGGCAAGGGAAAACCGTTAAAAAAACGCGCCCTGCGACACTGGGGGCCCCTGTAAATGGCCGGGTAATGGCCGGGCGTAACCGAATTTTTACGATTATTGCCTTACCTGCTAAGCGAACTGACTCGGCTGGCAAAGACGACTGATGAGCGACGGCCGACGACGCAAAGGCGAATCGCTGCTGGAGACTTATTGTTCTCAGCTGGGGACGCTGCTTGACCGGCCGGTCACCGGTTTGGCCTTCGTGAATGCCAAGGAAAATGCCGAGGCGGCTGCGGATGTCGCCAACCAGCAAATGTTGCAGGCGCAAGCGTCTGATCGCGCCAAGACAAAGTTCCTCGCGAATATGTCACATGAATTGAGAACGCCGCTCAACGCCATCATTGGGTTTTCGGAAGTCATCAAGCTCGATGCACAGCAGCCGAAAGAGCGGTATCCCGAATACGCGCAATACATCCACGACGCGGCTATTCACCTGCTCGAATTGATCAACGGCATCCTTGATCTGGCGCGAATAGAGGCCGGCAAGGTCGAGCTTGAAGAAGAGGCCGTCTCCGCGGCCGATCTGATCTATTCCGCGGTTACGACCGTCAGGCCGCTGGCCGACAAGAAACTCGTCGCGATCGATTGCCGGCATCGGCGGATCGATGTGGTGATCCGGGTCGACCAGACAAAGTTCAAGCAGGTCCTGCTCAATCTGTTGTCCAACGCGGTCAAGTTCACCCAACCGAGCGGCCGCGTCATCGTGGATTGCAGGCGGGACAAGCAAGGCGATCTTTTGATCACGGTCAAGGATACCGGCGTCGGCATCCCGCGCGAGCAACTCGAAAAGGTGCTCGAACCTTTCGAACAGGTCGAAGACCATCTGACCCGCCGCAACGAGGGCACCGGTCTGGGCCTGCCGATCGCCAAGGCGCTGATCGAGCTGCATGGGGGCGAGCTTCACCTCGAAAGCGAGCTCAATGTCGGCACGACTGCCGAACTCCGCGTGCCGCGCGAGCGCATCGATGTTCCCAAGCGCGCGATGATCGCATGAGCGCGCGCGATATTGTCTTCAACCGCCGAGACGCCGCCCTTGGGCCGGCGCTTTTGGCATAAGGGAGTCACGGCCTTATGGACGGTAGCGATATCGGCGCCCTCAGCGACGTGCGGATCGGCCGCATCATCGCGGTCTCGGCCTCGCAAGCCGTCGCGCTGCTCGAGCGATGCGATCCATCGCGCGCCTCGGAGCGCGACTGGCCCGTGGAAATGGGCGCCTTGGTCAAGATGCAAACGCGCGTCTCGACGGTTTACGGGATGGTCAGCGGCCTTCGGGTCCCCCTCCCAAATCTGTCGCCATCCGACCAGGAATTGAAGGTCATCGAGCTTGAATTGGCGGGAGAAACGTTGCGTGAGGAGAATGGCGAGCAGGGCGCGTTCCGCCGGGGCGTCTCGGCCCATCCGGCGCTCGACGAGCCGGTCTATCTCGCCTCGCCCGCTGACCTCGCGCAGGTCTATGCGCGGCCAAGCGTTGCGACCGCACGGATCGGCACCCTGCATCAGGACAGCGCGGTGCCAGCCTATATTTTGACGAACGAGCTGTTCGGCAAGCATTTCAGCATCGTCGGCACGACTGGTTCGGGCAAATCCTGCGTCGTTGCGACGATTCTCAGCGCCGTCATCGAGCGCAACCCTAACGCGCACGTCATGCTGATCGACCCGCACGGCGAATACGCCGCCGCTTTCGGCGACCAGGGGCTCGTGCTGAGCCCCGGCGACGGGCTGCACCTGCCCTACTGGCTATTCAATTTCGAGGAGATCGTCGAGATCGTCCTCGGCTCGGATCGTCAGCCGGAGCAGGCCAAGATCCTCGGCGACGCGATCCTCGCCGCCAAGCAAGCCTATTTCGCGAAACAGGGGCTCGATAAGACCGGCACGGTCGATACGCCGGTCCCCTACCGCATGTCGGAGGTGCTGCGTCATCTCGACGTCGCGATGGGCGCCCTCGACCGGCCCGAGAACGTCGGCGCCTTCCAGGGCCTGCAGCAGCGGCTTCAGACCCTCCAATCCGACGCCCGCTATGCCTTTGTCTTCGGCCAGCGGCTCACCGTGCGCGACGAATTGACGGCGATCATCGCGCAGCTGCTGCGGATCCCGGTCGATGGCAAGCCGATCACGATCCTCGATGTGTCCGGGATCCCTTCCGAGGTGCTGAACGTCGTCGTATCGGTTCTGTGCCGCCTGACCTTCGACTTTGCGCTGTGGAGCGACTCGCCGGTGCCGGTGACGATCGTCTGTGAGGAAGCGCACCGCTACGCACCGCGCGACACCGGCCTCGGCTTCGAGCCGGCCAAGCGCGCCCTGTCGCGTATCGCCAAGGAGGGCCGCAAATACGGCGTTTCGCTGTGCGTCGTGACCCAGCGTCCCTCGGATCTGGCGCCGGGCCTCCTGTCGGAGTGCAACACGATCTTCGCGCTCCGGATGACCAACCATGACGACCAGGAGATCGTGCGCGGCGCCGTCCCCGAAGCCTCGCATGGGCTGATGAATTTCCTGCCCGCCTTGCGCAACGGCGAGGCGATCGCGGCCGGCGAAGGCGTCTCGATGCCGATGCGGGTCTGCTTCGACGTGCTGCCGGACGACCGCCGTCCGCGCAGCGCCACCGCCTCCTTTACCGGCGCCTGGTCGGAAGAGAGCGAGGCCTCGCAGGTCGAGCGGGCCGTCGAGCGCTGGCGCCGCGGCGTCCGCCACGCGGCGTAAGCCGGCGAACCGGACCGCGACTTAGGGCCGGCCCGGCCGTTCGCGAGCAGTTTAAGAGGCTGATAGCGCGCCGCGATGTCTTGCGGCGGCGGCGTGCGGCCCACATATTGCGGCGGTCCCCCAACACGCCTGCACCGCACAATGACCCTGGATACCGCGCCGGAAACTACCGCCGAACCCAAAGCCGAAACCCGCAGCTTCCAGGCGGAAGTCAGCCGCCTCCTCGATATCGTCGCGCACTCGCTCTACAGCGAGAAGGAGATCTTCCTGCGCGAGCTGATCTCGAACGCGTCCGACGCCTGCGACCGGCTGCGCTACGCCGCGCTGACTGAGCCCTCGCTTGCCGAGGGCGACGCGAGCCACCGCGTCGTGCTGACCCCAGTGAAGTCGTCGCGAACCCTGACCGTCGCCGATAACGGCATCGGCATGAACCACGACGAGCTGGTCGAAAATCTCGGCACGATCGCGCGCTCGGGCACAGCGGCCTTTGTCAGCGAGCTGACCGGCGACGCCAAGAAGGATATGAGCCTGATCGGCCAGTTCGGGGTCGGCTTCTATTCCGCCTTTATGGTCGCCGACAAGGTCGAGGTGCTGAGCCGCAAAGCGGGAGAGGCCGAGGGCTGGCGCTGGACCTCGGACGGCAAGGGCAGCTTTACGATAGAGCCGGCCGCGAACGTGCCGCGCGGCTTGCGCATCATGCTGCATATCCGCGAGGGTGACGAGGAATACCTCGATCCGCAGCGCATCCGGCAGATCGTCAAGCGCTACTCCGACCACATCGCGCTGCCGATCGTGCTCGCCGACGGCAACAAGGAAGAGACGATCAACGTCGCCTCGGCCCTCTGGACGCGGCCGCGCTCGGAAATCACGCCGGAGCAGTACAAGGAATTTTACCATCACGTCGCGCACAGCTTCGATGAGCCGTGGCTAACCTTGCACGGGAAGGCGGAGGGCGTCCTCGAATACAGCTTCCTGCTGTTCGTCCCGGCGGCGAAGCCTTTCGACCTGTTCGATCCCGAGCGCAAATCGCGGCTGAAACTCTATGTTCGTCGTGTCTTCATCACGGACGAAGGCACGGAGTTGGTGCCGCCCTATTTACGGTTTGTGAAGGGCATCGTCGACAGCGAGGACCTGCCGCTCAACATCAGCCGCGAGATGCTGCAATCCAACCCCACGTTGGCGCGCATCCGTCAGCAGCTGACCCGACGCGTCCTCTCCGAATTGAGCAAAAAGGCGAGCGAGGTCCCCGACGAATACGCCACATTCTGGGACAATTTCGGCGCCGTGCTGAAGGAAGGCCTTTACGAAGACCGCGAGCAGCGGGACCAGATCCTGCCGCTCGCGCGCTTCCGCTCGACAACGCGCGACGGGCTGATCTCGCTCGACGACTATATCGCTGCGATGCGGCCGGGCCAGGAAGCGATCTACACGATCACCGGCGACAATCTCGACCTGTTGATAAAGAGCCCGCAGATCGAAGGGTTTCGCGCGCGAGGCGTCGAGGTCTTGTTGCTGACCGATCCGATCGACGAATTCTGGGTCACGGCCATCGGCGCCTATACGGAGAAACCATTCAAATCGGCGACGCGCGGCGGCGCCGATCTCGACAAGATCACGTCCCCCGACGAAAAGGAAAAACCGGCAAAACCCGAGCCGCCGGCCAAGCTCGCCAGCCTGATTGCGATCTTCAAATTAGCGCTCGGCGACGCGGTCAAGGATGTGCGCAGCTCGGAGCGGCTGACCGACAGCGCGGTGTGCCTGGTTGCCGACGAGGGCGATGTCGATATGCACCTGGAACGGCTGTTGAAGCAGCACCGTCAGCTCGACACGACCGCCAAGCGCATCCTCGAAGTGAACCCGCAACATCCGCTGATCGTGCGGCTCGCCGCCTCGGTGGGCGAGAGCGGCGCGTCCGAGCAGCTGTCCGAATTCGCGTGGCTCTTGCTCGATCAGGCGCGCATCATCGAGGGCGAGCAACTGCCGGATCCGCCGGCTTTCGCGCGCCGCCTCGCTTCTCTGCTCCAACGCGGCCTCCCTGCGGCGGCCTGACCGTCAGCGGGTCTGTTTCTCCGGATCAACCCAGCGGATTGCCGGGCGCGACGAACCGGAGCCGCGGCTTGCCCGGCCGGGCATGGCCTGCAAGGAGGGCTCACTGGGCTCCGGCGGCGACAAGCCGGATGCGGCAGGCGCGTCATCGTCACCCCCCGGGCCATGCGAGCGCCGATGCCGCCAATGGCCGTGATGATGGTGATGCCGGATCAGCAGCAGCAGCTCGGGGGCCGCTGACGAGACGGATACAGGCATCGCCGCGTGCGGCAACGCGCTGGCGGGCGCAGCCCATGCAGACAGTGCCAACCCCAACGTTCCGATCACCGCCGCTTTGATCGCGCCCACGCTTTGTCCCTGGATGATGCTGCCCGTCACCGTCCGTCAACGGCGCTCGCGCGCGCCCTGTTCCCCACGCGGTGCTCTCTATGAAACCGGAAGGCGCATAGCCACCCGGCGTTCGGGCGTCGCGGGCCTATTCCGGAAACGGCGGCGTTTCGCCCTCGGGCAGCGCGACCTGGAACACGTTCAACATGTTCCCGATCAGCGTGTGGTAGCCGATGATCGCGATGAGCTCGACGACGCCCTGTTCGCCGAGCGCGCTCACCGCTTGACCGAAGCTCTCATCGGACAGCCGCTGCGTCCGGAAGATCTCGTTGCAAGCGCGGTAGACAAGCGCCTCGTCCTTATCGGTGAACACCGGTGTGCCGCCGGTGCGGATCATCTCGATCGCTACCGCCGGCACGCCGGCTTTCTCGGCAAGCGGCGCATGCGCATACCATTCGTATTGCGCCCGCCAGAACCGCGCCGTCGTGATGATCGCCAACTCCGATAAGCGGTCAGGCAGTGATGTGCCCCAGCGTAGATGCTCGCCGAGCTTTGACGCGTATTCGCAAATCTCGGGCGACCGGATCAGAATGTGAAACGGGCCGCCGAACCGGCCGCGCTTGCCGGCGATGATCTGATCGTGCACCCGCTTCTGCGCCGGGCTCATCTCATTTGGGGCGATCTCGCGATAACGGCTCATAGCTTGGCTCTCCTGCTGGAAGGCAGGCAGGATAACCAAGCCGCAACTCAGCCGCCATGCGGCGGGGTGCCAGGCGAGGTTACGGCGAATTAATCTCCCGGAAAGCCGGCTGAAAGCTTGGGCTGCCATTGTTCTAGGCAAGCGCCCGGCCGTGTTGCGGGCGCGCCGATTGATCGCATCAGCGCAGCAGGAGATCCTTGATGATGCAACATCCGGCGGATGTCTTCCGCCAGCCCTGGTTAAAGAAGGCGCGGGTCGCCGTCCTCGGATTTGGGCTCGGCGCCACACTCGCCATGTCGCCGCTGGTCTGGGCCCAAACCCCGCCGGCGGACAATTCCGCCAGTGCCGCACAGACCTTGGCGGTACCGCAGCAGAGCTTCGCGCCGTTGGTCAAAAAGGTGTTGCCGGCGGTCGTCAACATCTCGGTCACCGAGAAGCCCGGCTCGGAGCAGACCTCGGCCCAGATGCCCGAGGAATTCCGCGGTGGCGCGCCATTTGACGATTTCCTGCGCCGCTTCTTCGACCAGCATGGCGGCCAGGGGCAGCCGATGCCGCACCCGTTCGGCGGCGGGCCCAATGACGAGGGAAGCGGCTCCGGCCGCATCGCGCTCGGCTCGGGCTTCATCATCGACCCGTCCGGCACCGTCGTGACCAACAATCACGTCGTCGGTGAAGCCGCAAAGGTCTCCGTCACCTTGCAAGACAACACCAAGTACACCGCGAAGATTATCGGCCGCGACCCGCGCACCGACATCGCGGTCCTGAAGATCAAGGCCGACAAGCCGCTGCCCTATGTCAGTCTTGGCGACAGCAACGCGGCGCAGATCGGCGATTGGGTCATCGCGGTCGGCAATCCGTTCGGGCTCGGCGGCTCGGTAACGACCGGCATCATCTCGGCGCGCGGCCGCGACATCCACGCCGGCCAGTTCGACGATTTCCTGCAGATCGACGCGCCGATCAACCGAGGCAATTCCGGGGGCCCGACCTTTAACCTGAAGGGCGAGGTCATCGGCATCAACACCGCGATCTACTCGCCGAATGGCGGCAGCGTCGGCATCGGCTTTGCGGTGCCGTCCAACGTCGCGAAGACCGTCGTCGCGCAACTCGAGCAGCACGGCAAGGTCAGCCGCGGTTGGCTCGGCGTCCAGATCCAGGAGATGACGCCGGCAATCGCAGCGAGCCTTGGCCTGCAGGGGCAGCACGGCGCGCTGATCGCGGCGGTCACCGCCAACAGCCCAGGCGCCGAGGCCGGCCTCAAGCAGGGCGACGTCGTCCTGTCGTTCAACGGCACCGAGATCACCCAGCTCCGCGACCTGCCTCGCGCGGTTTCGGCGATGGCGCCAGGCTCGGCCGCGACGCTGACGGTCTGGCGCAACGGCCAGAAGACAGAGTTGCAGGCCAAGGTCGGCGAAGCGCCGGAAAACCCGCGCGTCGCCGCAGCTTCCGACAACGGCGCACAATCCGACGAGGACCGCGCCCAGGCGGCGGGCCTGCACTTTGGGTCGATGACGGCCGACATGCGCCGCGAGCTGCATCTCGGACGCGACATCACTGGCGTCGTGATCACCAGCGTCGATGACGGCAGCGCCGCCGACGCGCTGGGGTTGACGCGCGGCGATGTCGTCTTGGCGATCAATCAGCAGCCGGTCGGCACGCCGCAGGAAGCCGCGCAGAAGCTCAAGGAGGCGGCCAGCTCGCCTCGGAAGAGCGCGCTCCTGCTGCTCAACCGGCATGGCGTCACGCAATATGTCGGGCTCGATCTCGGCAAGAACGAAGGCTGAGAAACCTCTCTCTGTCCCTCTCCCGCCGGTAGCGGGAGAGGGATTTTTCTTGCCCTAAACCGCGCCGCCGATCGCGCGATAGCGCAACAGGTGATCGGCGAGCACAACGGCCATCATCGCTTCGCCGACCGGCACGGCACGGATGCCGACGCAGGGATCGTGTCGGCCATGCGTCTCGATCTCGACCTCGTGACCCTCGCTGTCGATCGTGCGCATCGGCTTCGGGATCGAGCTGGTCGGCTTAACGGCGAAGCGCACGACAATCTCCTGCCCGGTCGAGATGCCGCCGAGAATGCCGCCGGCGTTGTTCGAGAGAAACACGGGCTTGCCGTCCTTGATGCGGATCTCGTCGGGGTTCTCCTCACCCGACAGCGCGGCCGCGGCCATGCCGGCGCCGATCTCGACGCCCTTGACCGCGTTGATCGTCATCATCGCGGAAGCCAGATCGCCGTCGAGCTTGTCGTAGACCGGCTCGCCCAGCCCCGCCGGAACACCGCTCGCGACGATCTCGATGACCGCCCCCGCCGAGGAGCCGGCCTTGCGCACGCCGTCGAGATATTCGGCCCAGCGCACCGCCATCTTCCTGCGGGCCGATCTGCACGAGCGCACCGCGGATCGAGATGGTGGAGCCGAGCACCTTTCGCGCCACCCCGCCGGCCGCAACGCGCGATGCCGTCTCGCGCGCGGAGGCGCGGCCGCCGCCGCGGTAATCCCGGATTCCATACTTTTTCCAATAGGTGTAGTCGGCGTGCCCCGGCCGGAAACGGTCGGCGATGTTGCGGTAGTCCTTCGAGCGCTGGTCGACATTCTCGATCAACAGCTGGATCGGCGTACCGGTCGTCTGCCCCTCGAAGACGCCGGACAGGATCTTGACCTCGTCGGGCTCGCGCCGCTGCGTCGTGTAGCGCGACTGGCCGGGCCTGCGCCGGTCAAGCCAATGCTGGATGTCGGGCTCGGCGAGCCGGATCCGCGGCGGCACGCCGTCGACGACGACGCCGATCGCCGGTCCGTGGCTCTCGCCCCAGGTCGTAAAGCGGAACAGCGTCCCGAAGCTATTGCCGGCCATCGGCCTTCCGCTCCGTCACACCACCGCGATGTCGGGCGCGTCGGCGCGCTTCATGCCGACGACGTGATAGCCGCAATCGACATGGTGGACCTCGCCGGTGACCCCGCTCGACAGATCGCTCAACAGATAAACCGCCGACCCGCCGACCTCCTCGATCGTGACATTGCGCTGCAGCGGCGAATTCAGCTGGTTCCATTTGAGGATGTAGTGGAAATCGCCAATGCCATAAGCGGCCAAGGTCTTGATCGGCCCAGCCGAGATCGCATTGACCCGGATATTATCGCCGCCGAGATCGGCCGCCAGATAGCGCACGCTGGCTTCGAGCGCCGCCTTCGCCACGCCCATGACGTTGTAATGCGGCATGACCCGTTCAGCGCCGTAATAGGTCAGCGTCAACAGGCTGCCGCCGTTCTGCATCAGCGGCACCGCCCGGCGGCACACATCGGTGAAGGAGAAGCAGGAGATCTCGAGCGTGCGCAGGAAATTGCCACGGCTCGTCTCGATGTATTTGCCGGTCAGCTCGTTCTTGTCGGAAAAGGCGATCGCGTGCACCAGAAAGTCGAGCCGCCCCCAACGATCGGCAATCTCCGCGAACAACGAATCGAGGCTCGCCTCGGAGCCGACATCCGCCTCGACCACGAAATCGCTCTCCAGGCTCTCGGCCAGGGGCCGCACCCGCTTTCCCAGCGCGTCGCCCTGATAGGTAAAGGCGAGCCGGGCGCCCTGCGCATGCGCTGCCTTGGCAATGCCCCAGGCGATCGAGCGCTCATTGGCGACGCCCATGATGAGGCCTTGTTTTCCGGCCATCACGGCCATTTTGTTCTCCTTCCGCCGCGGCTCGGTTGGCGGGGACCGGGCAGGCGCCCCCTCGCGGCATCCTACACGAAGCCGGTAGGCCCGGCGAGCAACCCCCCGATCTCCTGCACATAGTGACCGCGGGGTTACCAGGAGCGCGGCGCTGTTCATTTAACGAGATCCGCCGTATAGGGTCGGGGATGCAACAGACCGAGAACAATCGCCGGGCCGGGTTTATCGGCGCGCTACACGAGAGGCTGGTGGCGCTGGCGACCTTCTCCCGCTATGCGGTGCACCGGTTCAGCCGGGATGGCTGCTTTGCCGCCTCGGGCGCGCTCAGCTACACGACGCTTGTCTCTCTCGTCCCGCTCGGGGTGATCGCGCTCGGCATCCTGTCCGCCTTCCCGAATTTCGCCGATGTGCGGCAGGAGCTGCTCGACCTCGTATTCCGCAACTTCATCCCAACGATCAGCGAACAGGCCGCCTGGTGGTTCCAGTATTTCGCGGGCTCCGCGGGCCAGGCGACCGCGATCGGCATTGTCGGCATCGCCGGCACCGGCGTCTTGCTGCTGGCCACGGTCGAAGATCAGCTGAACGCGCTGTGGCGCGTGACGACGCCGCGCCCATGGGGACAGCGTGTGCTCGCTTACTGGACCTTAATCACGCTGGGTCCGCTACTCGTCGGCATGAGCCTGACCTTGTCGACGTATCTCGACACGGCGGCGCGCCGCGCCGGGTTCGACCCGGAAGCCTTTTATCAATTCGCCAGCGGCTGGCCGCATCTGCTGGCGCGGCTGGTACCGTTCCTGCTCGAGCTGATCGCCTGCGCGCTGCTCTACTGCGTCATCCCGAATTGCGCGGTGCGCTGGCGTGATGGGCTGGCCGGCGCGGCGGTCGCGGCGATCGCGATCGAAATCCTCAAGATCGGCTTTGCGATCTATATCGGCTCGATGTCGTCCTACCAGACGGTCTACGGCGCGCTGGCGGCAATCCCGATCTTTCTGTTGTGGATGTACGTGTCCTGGATGGCGGTGCTGCTGGGCGCCGTGGTCGCGGCCAATCTGCCGACCTGGCGGGTCGATGAGCGCCTCGCACATCTCAGCACCGGTGGGGTGCGGCTGGGCTTCAGCCTCGCCTTGATCGGCGCCCTGGCGCGCGCACAGCGGCGCGGCCTAACGAGCCGCATCGCCAGCCTGGCGGTGGAGCTCGGTGTCGCAACCTCGGTCATCGACGAGCACCTGCAGCAACTCGCGCGCGCCGGCTTTGCCGCGCCGACCCAATCCGGCGGCTGGGTTCTCGCCTGGAACCCGGAAACGGCAACGCTGCACGATCTCTACGAAGCCCTCGACCTGCCGCTTGCCGGACGCTGGCGCGACCACCCGGTGGCGCCCTGGCAGGTGCAGGTCGCGCCGGCGATGGACCGCATCGTCAAGGCCGAGAGCGCGGCGATGCGCATGACCTTGGCGGCACTGTTGACCGAGATCCATGCCCCCGCCCCGAGCCCGATCCGGGCGGTGGCCGACGGGTTCGGCGGCGAGTAGCGCATGCCTCGGCAGCGGATCGAAGACGGGGCGCCTGGCGGATGACCGACGACATCGCCGAAGACGAACCGCTTGCCCCGTTTGCGCGCTGGTTCGCGCTGGCCTCTGAAAGCGAGACGCTGGCCGAGACGATGACCCTCGCGACCGCAACCCCCGACGGCGTCCCATCGATCCGCGCCGTGCTGCTCAAGGGCGCCGATGAGCGCGGTTTTGTGTTCTACACGAATTTCGAGAGCCGCAAGGCCGAGGAGCTGTTTGCCAACCCGCACGCTGCCTTGTGCTTTCACTGGAAGTCGTTGGGCCGGCAGGTGCGCATCGAAGGCGCCGCCTCGCTCGTCTCCGATGCCGAGGCGGACGCCTATTTCACCTCGCGGCCGCGCGATAGTCAGATCGGCGCCTGGGCATCGGAGCAGTCACGCCCGCTCCCTGACCGCGCCACGCTCGAACACCGCTTTGCGGAGCTGACCCGGCATTATACCGGCGACGCCGTCGTGCCGCGGCCGGCCTATTGGTCCGGCTTTCGCGTCGCTCCGGAGCGCATCG
>WNGO01003253.1_pt1 | contig 12705 bp, 7 predicted proteins | sample 5400511 | NCBI WGS metagenome assembly WNGO01 (sample SAMN13153380, study PRJNA577476) | soil metagenome | isolation source: 20 cm soil or saprolite under Garry oak tree replicate 2 | place: USA:California | collected 2016-06-15
CAAAGTGGCCATCGCGCGCAAACTGGCCGTGAAGTTGTACTGGATGCTGCGCGCCACAGCCTCGTGCGCGCAGCTGGCTCCCATGCAAGGTAGCTCGAGGGGCACCCTGGTCCCGCAAGCGGGATCGAGTTTTTGATTGGGCGCCTTGCCTCCCTGCGCAGGCGGGGAGTTTGAACCACGAATCATGGTCTGAAGTTGAAGATCGAATAGATGGCTGGTGGAACCAACGTTCCACCGCAGGATTCACGATGCGAGCCTTGGTCGGGCCAGAGAAAAGATTTCTGGTAAGAGAAGAAAAAACAGCGGCCGCACAAAACGCAGCCGCCGATCAGATGGATAAGTGTCTCTTGACAACGCCGACGCAGTTATAGACGGTTTTCAAGGGCGGGGGTTTTGATTTTTCTGGCGGTGTCATCACCCTCGATGGGACGGAGGTTCGGATGGACCGTTTTGCGCGCGGACAATTTCAAGTGGCATACGAGGCGCGAGTTGACGTGGGTGCGCTGCGGCAGAAGCGCATTGCCAATGCACAGCGGAGGCGCGGAGAGGCCCAACTTGACGCACTCCTGGTTTGGAAGGACGAAAATGTCCGCTATCTCACCGACCTGCGCCCGCAACTTATTGCCGGGAAAACTACCGCGCTCAACGGGGCTCTGCTGATCACAGACCAACCTCCGATCCTGTTTTGCTCGGGCGGCGAACGCGATCGCGCCGAGCGAACGATGCCGTGGATCACGGAAATTCACACAATCCCGATCATCGAAGAGCGTTCGCTGATCGAAGGATTCGTGCGCGCCATTCTGTCGCCTGTCCTTCAAAAACACGATTTGATGCGTGCGCGGATCGGGATGGATGAGGCCAACACGAGCCTCGTGCAATTCATCTCCAAGTATTTGCCCGAGGTGCGCCTCGAAGACGGCGATACGCCGATGCAGCAGGCGCGCAAGATCAAACTTCCGGAGGAAATCGCCATGCTGGAGGAAGCCACCGCGCTCGCGGATGCGGTCACCGCGAGCGGTGTGGCGGCGATCGCCGAGGGTGTCCGCGAATGCGACGTGGCGGGGGAAGCGATGCGGACGCTTTTCCGCTTGGGCGGCGAATACGCGCATGTGATGACGCCCTTCGTCGCGTCGGGCGAGCATATGTCCCCGCCGCATCGCATCAGCAGCGACAAGTTGATTCGCAATGGCGACCTCGTGTTCATCGACATTGGCGCGAACTGGAACGGCTACTTCGGCGACGTCGCGCGCACGACGATTTGCGGCAAGCCATCGCGGCGGCAACAGGAAATCTTTACGGCGGTGTATGAGGCATTGCGTGCGGGCATCGCTAAGATGCGCCCGGGCTGCACGAATCAGGACGCCGCGCAAGCGATCATCCAGACGGCGGAGAAATACAATTTGGGAAAACGTTTCTTGTCACTCTTCATCGGACACGGCGTCGGAATCGGCGCCAACGAACCGCCGTACATTGGTGAGACGTTGCCGGGCGCGCCGGTGTATGAATTTCAACCGGGGATGGTCTTCGCCGTTGAACCTCTAATCTGGGTCGAAGGAGTCCGCGGAGGCGGCGGTGTTCGCCTCGAAGAGATAGTCCTTATCACAGACGGCGATGCGCACGTAATGTCCCGTGCGCCCTTTGAGGAGAGGTTATTGCTAATTTAGAGAGCAAGGCTTTAACACAGAGGTCACAGAGAGCACAGAGTAGAGAAGAGAAGGAAAATTCTAGTTTTGGAGAATAGCCGAAAGGTTTTGTCCCTCGGTATTTGTATTCTCTGTGTTCTCTGTGCCCTCTGTGTTGAAATCTTTGCTTTACGTCCCAGCGTGAACTACCGCTTTTCGGCGGGATTTAGGGACGGACGGCTCCGCCGCAGGGGAATCCTGCATCGGCAGGACGAAGCGGCGAATCTTGTCGTAGGAATAGAGCGCGCCAGCCACTGCGCCCGCTGTGGGAACCAAGCCAATTTCGCCGGCGCCTTTTGCTCCATAACCTCCAACTTCGTCCGGCACTTCGATCAGGATGACGTCAATTCGCGGCGTGTCCTTGGCCCTCAGGATGCCGCAGTCACGCAGGAGCAGGGAATCGGGCCGCCCATCGGTGGAAGTAAAAGTTTCGGAAAGCGCGTAGCCTACAACGCGGTCGAGGCGGCCATCCTCGTCTAGAATAACCACTTGGGTAGCATAACTAAAGGTCATATGCGTGGTCGGATTCTTCAACGCTTCCGGAGTGCCGGGCCTGGTGGTGAAGTCACAGACGTATTCCCCACTGTACTCGCGCCCGATTAGCGTTTCGATTGGAAGTTCCTTCAAGTCGGCAGCGAGTTGCTGACCCGCCCGTTGGGCCGCTGCGCAACTGAGCGTGGTGGCTCGCGACGCCCACGCCTCGCCGCACTTGGCGCCCATCTCTTTGTCCCAGCGCACCGACATGATGTCCGGTGAAAGGCCAGTCTCTTCGCATACCGCCTGCCGAACGGTTGTGAAAACACCTTGGCCCATTTCCGTGTACCCCGTGAGGATCTCAAGCCGGCCACCTTGGATAACGCGGATGATTCGCGAAGGGGTCGCCGGGATTCAGAACGTTCCGTACGCGGATGTCCCAGCCATCGACGCCCACTTTTTCCGCGAGAAGGTCCATGACGCCCTCCATCGCGAACTGAGCCTGGTTGCTGCCGAAGCCGCGCATGGCGCCGCTCGTCGGATTATTTGTGAATACGGCTTTGGATTCCACATCCACGTTGGGCACGCGATAAGGTCCGCAGGCGTGGCACGCAGCGCGAAGCAGGCATTTTCCGCCCGTGCCTGCATACCCTCCTGTGTCTCCCACAATGCGGGCGCGCACGGCCAGCAAGTGGCCCTCGGCATCGGCGCCCACTTTGTATTTCAGAACCATCGGATGGCGCTTGACGTGGTGCTGCGTCGATTGCTTGCGGGTAAGGACGGTTTTCACAGGACGCTGCAGCAGAAACGCTGCCAAGGCAGTCTGTCCCTGGACGGAGAGCTCTTCTTTGGCTCCGAAAGCCCCGCCGCTGGCAGCCAATTCGATTTCCACTTTTTCAAGCGGCAGTTTCAAGATATCGGCGATCTGTTTCTGGTCGTAGGTGGAACCCTGGCTCTGCGAGAAGACCCTTATGCCATCCCCTTGGGGAAGCGCCAGGCACGCCTCCGGTTCGAGAAAGGCGGGTTCAACCGGTTGAGTGGCAAAAGTTTGCTCGATGATGTGCGTTGACGCGGCGAACCCGGCCTCCACATCGCCGCGTGAAAAGGCGGTGGAATCGAGAAGATTGTCGTGCACGAATAGATTGCCGGCGGGATGCACTTGCGGAGCGCCGGACTCCAGCGCTGCGAACGCATCGGTCACCGGTTCAAGTACCGTGTAGTCGACTTTTACTTTGTCCGCGGCCTGACGCGCGTGGAATTGGGTGTCCGCGACCACCATAGCGAGAAAATCCCCAACGCAACATGTGGTTTCGCCAACCGCCACGAAAAGCGGCAAATCGGGATAGTTGAGCCCCGTGCCGCGCTGTCCTGGAACATCCGCGGCGGTGAAAATTCTCACCACTCCTGGCATGGCCAAAGCGGCTGACGTGTCAATGGCATTGACCTTAGCTCGGGGGTGCTCGCTGAGCACCAATCCACCGTGCAACATGCCTGGAACGCGCATATCGTCAACGAATGGCCTCTCACCCAATGCCTGTTCGAAGCCGCGGTACCGGGACGGTGAATCGCCAATCCCCTGACCATTCTTCTTGCCGTTGCCATTCGCATGTTTGCCATTCGCAAACGCCGGGTTACGGCTCAATCCGAAATCTTCGCCGAAATAGGAATGCCGGCGCGGCTCCTTGCTTGTCAGGCTTCCCCCATCTTTCCAAGCATCGCCCGCTGTTTGAATGGCGTCAACGATTCGCGCATAGCCCGTGCAGCGGCAAATGTGACCCGTAAGTCCCTGCTCGACAGCTTCGCGATCGTCCGTACAGCCTTGCCGCAACATTGACGACGCACGAACGACGATCCCGGGTATGCAGAAACCGCACTGAACCCCGCCTTCGCGTATGAAGGCTTCGCCCAAGACATTTCTCATGTCCTCCGGTACACCCTCAAGCGTCACTACATCGTGCCCTTCCATTTGTTCCGGCTTCCGCAGGCAAGCCAGGACGGGCCGTCCGTCCACCAGCACCGCACAGCAACCGCAGCTGCCTTCGGGTGCGCAGCCATTCTTTGGGGAAACGATGCCACACTCTTCACGCAGGACTTCCAGTAGGTGCATGCCCGGTTCGTATGCGGCTTCCACCTGCTGTCCGTTTAGGCTGAACTTGACCTTTGGCATAGGTATTCGCTTACGCGCGAAGCCGGGAAACCGGTGAATGGCCGCGCAGTCACAAACCAGCTAATGATCTAAAATACCGCACTTACCGGGCGGATTCAATGCCCATCCTAATTTGAGATTCCGCGAAACTTTTTGCCAATCGCTATCGTAAAGTATAGACGAGGTTGAACGCGGAGGAGATACCCAGGCGAAAAGATACATTTCGGGGGAATTGAAGCTCGACACGCGAAGTACGCCCGTCTTAAGGTTCGCTTAAGGTTTTCCGAAATAGAGTGTGGGGCTTCATGAATAGTTTTTTAAGGTGCGCTAATCCTTGTGCAGGATGCCGGATGATCCCGGGATGTGAGACGCCTTTTCTTGCGGACCAGGAAGTCGGCACCCACGCTCCTAGCAACAGTTCGTGGCTACCGGTGAGTTGAGCCTTCCACGGTAGCTTTCGTTTTTGGAGCGACAGGGTCTAGCATTCGCTGCGTTGTGCCTTTTGAGACCAGCGGCGCTTGCTGAAGGGAGAAGGGATACAAATGGGCAATTCTAGTTGGTTTGAGGGTTGTGGGCTTTCCGATCGTGCGAGTGGCAAAGTTGGACTTTTCGTCAGTCGCTTCACCATTTTGACCGCCGGTCTAACGCTTGCATTTGGTGTCCTGCCTCTGAAGGTAGCTGCCCAGGCGGCCGCGCCTTCCACGGGTGCCGAATCGTCCGTTCAATTGAAGCAACCGTTGGTGTCGGGCCAATCCACCCCGTCGATCACTGTAACTCTGCAGGACGCCCTGGAACGAGCACGAAAGAACGACCCTCTGTTTTTATCGGCTATTTCCGACGCAAAGATCGCCCACGAGGACCGTATTCAGGCCCGGGCTGCGCTTCTGCCGACAATCAGCGCGACGACGCAATTCCTTGGGACGCAAGGAAACGGGATTACTCCCAACGGAAGGTACGTTACGCAGGACGGGGTCCACGTTTATCGTGCCTGGGGCGTTCTTCATGAGGACCTGTCTCCGAGCACCTTTATGGCAACGGGATTACACAGGGCCGCTGCAGCAGAGGCTCTGGCCAATGCACGAACTGAAATCGCCCGGCGGGGATTGACCGTCGCTGTTACTAAGGTCTTCTATGGGTTGGTCGTTGCGCAGCGAAAATACGCCACCGCCCAGCAGGGCCTTGACCAATCGAAGCACTTTTTTGATATCACGCAGGCTGCGGAACGCCAAGGCCAGTCGCCTCGCAGTGACTCCATCAAAGCCGAGATCACGTATCGGCTGCAACTGCAGGCTTTCGACGAAGCAAGACTGGCGATCGAGAACGCACGCTTGAACCTTGCAGTGATACTTTTCCCCACATTAAATGAAAATTTCAGCGTGGTGGACGATCTTGACTCTGCGCAGGGACTACCCCAGTTTCCAGAGGTCCAAGCGATGGCAGAAAAAGAGAATCCCGACTTGCGTGTAGCAGTAGAGGCATTGCGCGAGGCGGATCTGGACCTAACCGCCGCGAAAACCGCCTTCCTTCCCAAACTGACAATAGACACCGATTACGGGATTGAGGCGAATGCCTTTGCCTTGCACAGCGTAGCAGCCGGGTTTGCAGGTGATGCCGGCCCTCGAGGCACCGTGCTCCCGAACCTTGGTTATTTTGTCACAGCCGCCCTGAATATACCGGTCTGGGATTGGGGGACGTTGCGCAGCAAATTGCACCAGGCGAGATACAAACAGGACCAAGCTAAAGTGCAATTGACTCAGACCCAACGACAGCTGGTCGGCAATCTCTATGCCGCTTACAATGAGGCGGCCGTGGCGCGTTCCGCGGTAGAGGCGTCGCGGCACACGGCGGAACTTGCCTCCGAGAGTCTGCGTCTAATCAATCTGCGGTACACAGGAGGGGCATCCACTGCATTCGAAGTGGTTGATGCCTTGAATACGTTGGTAACGGCGAGGAATGCGTACGATGACGCCCAGGCCCGCTATCGGGCGGCTCTGGCGAATTTGCAAACACTGACGGGAAATTTCTGATTATGGTGAAAAATGACATGAATATGGAAAAAACAAAATCAATGCTACTTCGCTCGATAACCCATCGTAGTGGAGGTCGCGCGACCTGGCGATCTGCTGGCTTGCTGGGCTTTGCGCTCGTCGCAGGCCTTCTGTTATCAGGTTGTAAAGCCGCCGCGCCGGCCGAAGATGCGCCGACTGTGACGGTACAGGTGGGCGCCGCTGAGAATGAGCCGATCCAACTCAAGGTGATTGCTGACGCGGTCCTATATCCTCGGGACCAGGCGGCGATCGTGCCGAAAATTGTCGCTCCCGTTAAGAAGTTTTACGTGGATCGCGGAAGCAGGGTCAAAGCCGGGCAATTGCTGGCGGAACTCGAAAATCAGGATTTGGCCGGCGTCCAACTGAAGAGCCAGGGTGGATATCAGCAGGCCCAGGTAACCTATGACATGCAAGCCCAGAAAGTCCAACAAGACATCAGGCTTGCGAAGCAGACTTTGGACGCGCAGCAGAAGCTCTATGACAGTCGCCAGGCGCTCTACAAGGAAGGAGCCGTTTCCGCGAAAGATGTCGAAGACGCCAACGTGGCGCTGACCCAGGCTAGAAACGTATATGAACTCGCGCAGAAAGAGGCAGACCTCAAAGTGGCTCAAGCGCAGGTGAATATCGCGAAGGGTGACATGGCGAACGCCGAAGCCCAGGTGAACTATACCAAGATTACCAGTCCCATCGATGGGGTGGTTACCGACCGACCCTTTTATACGGGAGAGACACCGCCGGCTGGTGCTGCGCTCATCACGATTATGGATTTGTCGGAAGTGGTGGCTCGCGCCCATATCTCGCAGGTGGATGCCACGCATTTGAAAGCCGGGGACGAGGCCAACATCACCGTGCCAGGACAGGGGCCAGCACTCAAGGCCAAGGTCACCCTAGTCAGCCCAGCGCTGGACCCCAACAGCACGACCGTGGAGGTCTGGGTGCAAGCCGCAAATCCAGGAGGGCGCCTGAAACCCGGCGTCAGCGCGCGCGTAACAATGATAGGCCAGACGGTACCGCATGCGATTGTTGCCCCATTGGCCGCCCTGTTGACAGACACGGACGGGGTAACGTCCATGATCGTACTGGACACAGACAATAAGCCGCACAAGCAAAAGGTCAAGATTGGCATTCGCGATGGAGGTGACCTGCAAGTCACTGCCGGACTCAAGGGCGGGGAACGCGTAGTGACGGTGGGAGCTTTTGAACTCGACAAAATGGATGACATGACGAAGGCCATCATCCAAGTTCAAGCGCCAAAAATGCCAGCGGAGGAAGAAGAATAGTGAAGGATAAGCGCATGAATATACTACTGGCTTCGACTGACCTTTTTGGTTTCTGTGAGACTTTGATCTCTATTGAATCTGGGTTGCCATCGCTACGGGTGCTTTTTCATGGCTAAGTCCAAAGATTCTACAGTGCCGGCTGCAGAGCAGGAGCAACGCTACTGGTTCTCCCGCCATTCGAAATCTATTGTTTTTCTCATTAGTATGCTGGCGGTGGTGGGAGTCTACGAGGCGTTTTCGATCCCGATCGCTGTGTTTCCAGCGACCAACTTTCCACGGATTATCATTGGCGTGGATAACGGTGTCATGCCCATCAACCAGATGGAAGTGACCATCACCCGTCCTCTCGAAAACGCTGTCAACAGCGTGCCGGGTCTTGAAGATGTACGCTCCGTTACGAGTCGCGGATCAGCCGAAGTGGACCTGTTCTTCAATTGGAGCGTGGACATGGTTCAAACGCTCCAACAGGTCAATTCCGCCATATCGCGCGTTCAGAGTACTCTCCCTTCAACGGCTCAGATTGAAACCCATCGGCTGGATTTTGCGAGTTTCCCGATTATCGGTTACAGCCTTACGTCGGACAAGGTTCCCCAAACGCAATTATGGGAAATAGCGACCTATGACATCAAGCCGCGATTGAACCGGATAAATGGTGTCGCAACCGTTACGGTTCAAGGTGGACAGCAACCGGAATTTCAAATCACGCCCGATACCGCGCGGATGCAGAAATCCCGCGTCGCACTGCAGGACATTTTGGATGCGGCAAATCATACGAATTTGATCGATTCGCCCGGCCTCCTTACCCGCAATCACCAGCTTTTCCTGGGGCTCGTCAACTCTCAGGTTCACTCGCCAGACGAAATTGGCGACATGGTCATCAAGAATGTGAACGATGTGCCCGTTCGAGTCCGGGATATCGCCACGGTCGCTCCTTCCTCCGCGCCGAACTTTACGGTAGTGACGGCGAACGGAAAGCCCGCAGTCTTGCTCAGCATCAATCGTCAGCCCGAGAGCAACACAGTAGAGGTCGCGAATTTGGTCCATCAGGAAATTGAGAATATACGCCCCACCCTTCCTGCCGGCGTCGAAATGCGCGTCTTCTACGACCAATCCAACATTGTGAAGGAATCGATCGCCAGCGTACGCGACGCAATCATCATCGGCCTTTTCCTCGCGGGCTTCATCATTTGGCTGTTCCTGCGCGACTGGGGCACCGCGGTCATGACGGGTCTCGTCGTTCCTGCAACGATCTTCGTGACCTTTATTGCCATGAAGATCCTGGGCGAAAGCTTCAACATGATGACTTTAGGAGGGCTTGCGGCTGCGGTCGGATTGGTCATTGACGACAAGATCGTGGTCGTCGAGAACATCGTTCTGCATCGCGATGGCGGTGAAGGGCCGCTGGAGGCCACCAATAGCGCTCTTAAAGAACTCACCGTTCCGCTCATCGGGTCGACGCTGACTCCGATTGTCGTATTCTTACCCCTGATCTCGATCACCGGCGTTACGGGAACCTTCTTCCGCGCTTTAGCGGTTGCCATGAGCGTTTCCTTGCTGACTTCTCTGGTGCTCGCTCTGGTCTGGACGAGTAACCTCGGCATTTTCTTGATCCGCCGCGGCCAAGGAACAAGCGAGGAACACCAGGCATCGCTGGACGCTCATGCAAGCGATGTAGCGACTATCCATACGCCTGAATCTGAGGGATTGGCTCGAAAAGAACAGACGCGCCGGATGATGGAGGCGGAAGAGGCTTCCTTAAAGGGAGGCGTGTTCGAACACATCCTTAAATTCTACGAGCGCTGGATGCGCCGCGCCTTGGAGCATCCGGTTTGGTTGGCAGGGCTGTGCATAATTCTGATCGGTGTCTCCTATGTTTGTTACATTTCGCTGGGCAGCGACCTGCTTCCGGCCATGGATGAGGGAGGGTTCATCCTCGATTACGTCATGCCGGCCGGCAGTTCGCTCCAGGAAACCACCCGCGTCCTGAATCATGTCGAGCAAATCGTCCGCTCCGTTCCCGAGGTCGAAAGCACCTCACGGCGCACAGGTTTGCAGTTGGGGCTGGCAGCCGTCACGGAGCCAAACACTGGGGATATCTCGGTGAAGCTCAAGGACAAACGAAGTCGCAACATTGACGAGGTTATCAGCGACATTCGCGCTCAGGTGGTCAAGGGAGAACCGGCGCTCGATGTTGAATTCGTCCAAGTGCTGCAAGATATGATCGCGGACCTGACTGGAGCTCCACAGCCTGTGGTGGTCAAACTCTTCTGCCCCGATCCGGACATGCTCGCGACATGGGCCCCTAAAGTCGCAGATGCGCTGGGGAGGGTTCAGGTCAAATACACTAAGCCAGTCGTGGACATCGAGGACGGAATAGAGAACACGACAAGCGGGCCTGCTGTGGTGTTTAATATCAACACCCAAACCGCGGCGAAGGCAGGTTTCACAACCGACCAGTTGAGCGTAGTCGCCTCAGCGATAGTAGATGGTGAACCTACGGCTACACCGATCATCGTTAACGACCGCCCCTACACCTTGCGCGTCCGTTATCCGGCGGCGAACCGTGCTTCGCTGGAAGCAATGAGCAATACGATTCTCGTCAATTCCAACGGCGGGACTGCAACTCTTGGCTCAATGTCCACCGTCACTGAATTACCCGGCCAGACCGAAATTCTCCGCGACAATTTGCAGCAAGAGAAGGAAGTAACGGCGCGTCTGGAAGGTGTGGACTTGGGAAGTGGCATCGCCGCCGTACAGAAAGTTATTTATGACATGCATCTGCCTCCCTCGATTCGTGTCGAGTACGGCGGCACCTACAAGGAACAACAGAAGTCCTTCCATGACCTCGTGGTTGTTCTTTTGCTCGCATTGGTGCTCATTTTCTTGGTCCTGCTCTTTGAGTTCCGATCGTACACCGCGCCTATTGCGATTCTTGCTTCGGCGGTGCTGTCGACTTCGGGTGTTTTCCTGGCGCTGTTGATTACGCGGACCACGTTCAATGTCTCTTCGTTCATGGGCTTGATCATGGTGATCGGTATCGTCGCCAAGAACGGAATTCTGCTGCTTGATGCTAACCAGAGGTTCCTGGACTTCGGATTTGAGCCGGAAGAGGCTATGATTCAGGCCGGCCGCCGAAGGTTACGTCCGATTGTCATGACGGCTATGGCGGCTGTAGCGGGGATGTTCCCACTTGCCCTGGCCCTGGGTGCAGGCTCGCAAATGCTCCAGCCATTGGCCATCGCGGTCATCGGCGGCATTCTGATTTCGATGGTGTTATCACTGATCATCACACCCGCGATGCAGTACTACTTGACTCGCGAGCGGTGATTCTTCGGGTGCGGGCTCTACCTTTAAGCTGAACGTCCCGGCCAAGCCGGGACGTGGAGCCCGCCAGAGTTAAGTTTGAGGCAAACAGCGTCACGCCGCTTGTGGGCACAACGGGTGTCGTGAAAGTTCTGGCCACAGGCTGTGTATAATTCTTAGGGGGCAAACGCACTTGGTCGGCGTTCGGACAATTTTCCGGAGTTAAAAATTAAAAACTGTTTCGATAGGGAGGAATTTCGCATGTTAAGACAACGGTTATCCAGATCGTTCATTTGGGCGTGTGTTGTTTCTTGTTCCCTCTTGATTCTTGGAGGCGCATTAACCTTTGCTGCGACGGATGCTGGTGGCTACAAGGTAGTGCGAAGGATTCCGGTCGGAGGCGACGGCGGATGGGACTACCTCAGGGTGGATCCCGACGCGCATCGCATTTACCTCTCGCGAGGCGATCACATGATGGTTGTTGACCAAGGTACAGGCAAGCTCATTGCCGATCTCAAGGACATGAAGGGGATCCACGGCATGGCGCTTGCATATGACCTCGGCAAGGGTTTCACGAGCAACGGCCAAGCGAACACGGTAACAGTATTCGACCTGAAGACATTGACTGCCAGCTCGGTAATCCCGATCCCGGGCAAGGACCCCGACTCCATCATTTACGACCCCGAAACCAAGCGGATCTTTACGTTCAACGGCAAAAGCAGCGATTCGACCGTGATTGACGCAACTTCTGGGAAGGTCGTCGGTACTGTGCCCCTTAGCGGCAAACCCGAAGAGCCCGCTCTCGATGGTAAAGGCAACATGTTTGTGAATATCGAAGACAAGAGTGTTCTTACAGAATTTGACACCAAGACGCTGGCGGTCAAGGGGTCATGGCCACTTGCTCCCTGCGAAGGTCCTTCCGCTCTTGCGATTGACCTGAAGAACCACCGCTTGTTCTCGGCCTGCGACAAAGTAATGGTGGTCACAAACGCGGACACCGGCAAAGTTGTCGCTTCTCCTCCGATCGGTGGAGACCCTGATGGCAATGCGTATGATCCGAACACCGGCATGTTGTTTGCGGCGTGCCGCGAAGGCCTGGTTTCCGTCATCCATCAGGACTCTGCCGATAAGTACAGCGTGCTGGGGAACATCACCACCCAGTTCGGCACCCGCACCATGGCTATAGACTCGAAGACGGGTCATGTGTTCACCGTGACGGCGGACTTCAAGGCTGCTGCAGCTCCCACTCCCGAAAATCCTCGACCGCGCCCAACACCTATTAACGGCTCGTTCGTGATTCTCGAGATCGGGAAGTAAGATCGCCAGCGGACTTTAATTAAATGCAAAGGGGTCGTCCCGAGAAATATTCAGGACGACCCTCTTCTTTACGCGAACAGTTTTTCGGTCCCGCCGCTACTGTTCTTTTCCCGCTTTCTTGAGTTCGTTGAAGGTGATGTTGTCTTCACAGATCATTTCCGTCAGCTTCCAGTCCGGCTCTAACTTGTAGATCCGTTCTCCCTCCCAAGTCTTGGTATACGCTTTCGGATCGTCAATCGTAATGTGGACGACTAGCGTGTCGTGCTTGGGGCGCGTGATGCGTTCGACGACGTGCAGTTGATCGGAATGCGGGAGGCCCGCGCGGTCGAGCCATGTCTTGTCATTGAATCCCACCGAGTCGATCACCAGCGCGTCTCCTTCCCACCAGCCGACCGAGTCGCCCATCCACGAGGGATCCAGATCTTTGCCGTGCTCGTGGGGGCCGGTGGTATAAA
>WNGO01002131.1_pt1 | contig 12704 bp, 13 predicted proteins | sample 5400511 | NCBI WGS metagenome assembly WNGO01 (sample SAMN13153380, study PRJNA577476) | soil metagenome | isolation source: 20 cm soil or saprolite under Garry oak tree replicate 2 | place: USA:California | collected 2016-06-15
GAAAACAAAAAGGTCGTCGAAAAGGGTGGCAAACCAGCGGAAGCCGTTCCCGTACTGCTTGGCATCACGAAAGCTTCGCTTGAAACGGACAGCTTCATTTCTGCCGCCTCGTTCCAGGATACGACCCGTGTGCTCACCGAAGCGGCAACGCTCGGTAAAGTCGACAAGCTGCGTGGCTTCAAAGAAAACGTTATCATGGGGCACTTGATACCAGCGGGAACCGGTTTCCCCGACCATCGCCAGATCAAGCTAATCGAAAAAGGCGAGCCGATTGGCGCGCCTGTGATGGAAGAACCCGAGCCACAGCCGGCGATCGGGTGACCGAAAACAATGGAGTAGTGGAGTAATGGGGTGATCGGCGTCAACAAGCGCCATTACTCCTTCACTGCATCACTCCAATGCTCTGGCCGCCCGCGGATGTCGATTGTGACCAAAACCGGCGACAAAGGCGAAACCTCGCTGATGTATGGCCGTCGCTTTTCGAAGGCCGATCCACGTGTTGAAGCTTACGGATGTATCGATGAGCTAACGGCCGCGCTCGGTCTCGCCCGATCCGGTTCGCCCGATAAATCGATTTCGGACGAAATCCTCGCCGCACAAAAAGACTTGATTGTTGTGATGGGTGAGCTGGCAACGGCGCCAAGCGATCGGGAACGTTACGTCAAAGATGGGTTTCAACTTACGACTTCGGCGATGGTGGACCGTGTTACAGCGGTCATTCTCGATCTCGAGAAAGACAAATCACTTTATCCGAAAGACTGGGTGATCCCCGGCGCCACCGCGCTTTCCGCGGCTCTCGATTTCGCACGCGCAACATGCCGCCGCGCGGAGCGGCACATTGCTGCACTCAGCACCACCGAGAAAGATTTCAACCCTGAGATTTTGCGTTACGTGAACCGTCTTTCTGATCTCTGCTGGATTTTGGCAAGACGCGCCGAGAAGCACTCGCGAACCTCCAGTTAGCGCCGCGCTACTCAATTTTAGCGCACCATGCAGACCGCAGTTGAGCTGAGTTATCACCGATCCCAAGGCAGATTAATAGGCGGGAAAGACAGCGAATTTCAGGTTGCGCACCGGCGCGTGCTGTAGCATCTTCACGCTCCCGCTCTGGAAGTTCCCCTTCGCGGAATTTCTCTTATGGCAGATACAATAGAATTAGTACCTGAGTTGTTGGAAGCTGGTGTCCATTTTGGGCATCAGACGAAGCGTTGGAATCCAAAGATGAAGCCCTTCATCTTTGAACAGCGCAATCAGATTTACATCATTAATTTGGACGAGACCGTTCTCCAGCTTCGGCGGGCGACGGAATTTCTCCAGGAGGTTACGCGGCGCGGTGGCAGGATTTTATTTGTCGGCTGCAAGAAGCAGGCGCAGGAAGCGATAAAGGAGGCGGCGCTTGCTTGCGGGCAATTTTACGTGAATCAACGTTGGCTTGGCGGCACGTTGACTAATCTCGCTACGATTCGCAAGAGCATTGGCCGATTAAAATATATCGAAGAGATCGAGCAGTCACCCGAATACAAGAAAATGGGAAAACAGGAATTGTCTGCGCTTAATCGCGAGGCCGCGAAGCTCCGGCGCAATCTTGAGGGCATAATTGATATGTCGCAGTTACCCGATGTTTTGGTTGTGATCGACACGATTCGCGAGCAAAATGCCGTGAATGAGGCGCGACGCCTCGGGATTCCAGTAGTCGCCATTGTGGACACTAACGCGGACCCAGACATCATCGATTATCCAATTGCAGGCAATGACGATGCGATTCGCGCTATCCGCGTGATTTTGCAAAAGCTTGTGGATGCCATTGTTTCGGCAAGCAACGAAGCGCGCATTCGCGAGCAGGTCGAAATGGCTGGCGTCTCAGCCTGAACTTTGCGTTGTCATTAGCACAGCGCTTTAACACTAACGATTTAACACCTGATGAACACAGCGACTGAGATCGATCCACAACTGGTGAAGCAACTCCGCGAAAAAACCAATGCGGGCTTTATGGATTGCAAGCGTGCTCTTGTCGAGAGCGGTGGTGATCTGGCCAAAGCCGAGGCGATTTTGCGGACCAAAGGAATCGCAAGCGCGGGAAAAAAGGCTGCACGCGCAACGAAGGAAGGAATTGTGGCTTCCTACATTCACTTGCAAGGCAAGGTTGGCGTACTCGTGGAGGTGAATTGTGAGACCGATTTTGTGGCGCGGAACGAGAATTTCCGCGAGTTCGTGAAAGACATCACGTTGCATATCGCCGCAGCGCATCCGCTCTACGTTAGCCGCGGGGATGTTCCCGGTAATCTGATCGAAGCCGAGCGCGAGATTTACAAGGCCCAGGTAAAAGGTAAACCGGACAATGTTGCGGAGAAGATTGTCGAAGGAAAGCTCGAGAAATTCTACAGCACCGTTTGCCTGCTAGAACAAGCGTTCATCAAAAATCCCGACGTGACCATCAAAGATTTGCTTACTGGCAAGATCGCCGAGCTAGGCGAGAACATCGTAATCCGCCGCTTTGTTCGCTATCTCGTTGGCGAGCCGCTGCCGTCGGAAACCTAAGCGCTCTGGCAGCCTTTGTGATAGACGCCCAGCGTTAGGCTGCGCGGATTCAAATCCTGTTTGGGCTGTAATGCCCGCTATCCTCGGCGGATTGCGGGCGTGCCATTCGGGCGATCCATGGTTAATTTGCCGCAATGGGACTGGCCGAATACAAACGGAAACGCGATTTCAAGAAGACAGCCGAGCCGGCAGGCAAACCCTTGCCGAAGAAAGTCAAAGGCGCGTCACGGTTTGTGATTCAAAAACATGCTGCGCGCCGTTTGCACTACGATTTCCGTCTGGAGATGGAAGGAGTTTTGAAATCCTGGGCACTGCCGAAAGGGCTCCCTTGGAAGCGAGGCGAAAAACATCTCGCCGTCGAAGTGGAAGATCACCCACTCGAATATGAAGACTTCGAAGGTGTAATTCCCGAAGGACAATACGGCGGCGGCACCGTGATGGTTTGGGACCGCGGCACTTATTATGTTTATGGTGAGCAGCCGCTGAAGTCGCTGCTCGAGGGCAAGCTTCACCTCGTACTCGACGGTCAAAAGGCGAAAGGCGAATGGACCCTAGTGTCAATTCGCGGTCGCGATAATGAAAAGAATCAGTGGCTGATCCTGAAAACGGGCGCCGACGCAAAACCGATTTCGAAAAAGCTCGAAGATCAGTCGGTGAAGACGGGACGCACGATGAAGCAAATCGCCGAAGCTCGTGATGCTGAGTGGCAGTCTAATCGCCAAACAGATGAAAGCCCAACGTCGCAATTTAAAGCGCGGATTCGCCAGGCGGTGGGAAAACGCGATGTGGTGGGGCGCGACCGCTCGCCACGGCGGAGCCCGTCCAAGGCGGAGGCGGGCCGAGCGCGCAGGGCAACTCCGCCCGGGGACGCGGGCAGACGGCTCGGCGAGCCATCCCTACCCGATTTGCCTTCGGGGAAAGCGCGCTTCATCGAGCCAATGAAAGCGAGGCTGGTCGAGAAACCACCGGCGACCGGCGATCGGATTTATGAGCTGAAATTTGACGGCATTCGCCTAATCGCAGTTAAAAGGGACAAAGGAGTCTCACTGTTCTCGCGAAACCAAAACGATTTGAGCGCACGTTTCCCGGAGATCGTCGAGGCGGTAAAGAATTTGCCTGCGCGCGAATGCGTGATCGACGGCGAAGTAGTTGCGCTCGACGACCAGGGCCGCTCTTCGTTCCAACTTTTGCAAGCGCGCGAGATGGAAGGACGAAAATCGCCCATCTATTTTTACGCATTCGACCTGCTCCAGCTCGACGGCAAAAGTTTGATTGGACTGCCGCTGGAGGCGCGGAAAAATGTTCTGGAAAAACTCTGCGCGAGCGCGGGTGATCCGATCCGCTACTCGGGCGCGATCGGCACCGATGCCAAACGGCTTCTCGAAGAAGTCCAGCGTCGCGGTCTGGAAGGCATTATTGGCAAACAGAGGAACTCCGTTTACGAACCCGACCGCCGAAGCGGCTCATGGATCAAGCTCAAATGTGTCAACGAACAGGAATTCGTCATAGGCGGATACACACCGCCGCAGGGCGCGCGTAAGCATTTCGGCGCACTCCTCGTTGGTTACTATGACAACAACAAGCTGGTGTTTGCCGGCAAGGTCGGCACCGGTTTTACCGCAAAGTCACTGTCGATGTTGCACAAGAAATTCCAAAAAGAAGCGCGTCCTGACTGTCCATTTGTCGATCTGCCATCAAAACAAAGCGGCCAATGGGTCCAGGGAATCACGCCTTCCATGATGAAAAAGATGCACTGGGTGAATCCGAAGTTTGTCGCTCAGATTGAGTTCGCCGAGTGGACCCGTGACGGAAAATTGCGTGCACCCGTTTTCCTCGGTTTACGCGAAGATAAAAAGCCGACCGACGTTGTTCGCGAGGGTTAAGCGGAGGCTGCAAGCGTGGCTTGGCGTGCGCCTTTGTGATTTAATCCACAGGGGCCGAGTTAAATAATTTTGAAGAACTTCGAATCGAGGAGGGTTTGATTCTGTTATGCGAATTGCTCAGGTGGCGCCGCTTTTTGAAAGTGTGCCGCCAAAGTATTACGGGGGTACGGAGCGCGTTGTATCGTATCTCACAGAGGAACTGGTTTGCCAGGGCCACGAGGTCACGCTTTTTGCTAGTGGAGACTCGGTGACGAAGGCGCACCTCGTCGCGGCGTGCCGCCGTTCATTGCGCCTCGATAAACACTGCATAGATCAGTTGTCGCACCAAGTCTTGATGCTCGAACATGTGTTCCAGCGCGCTGCGGAGTTCGACATCGTCCATTTCCACGTTGATTATCTGCATTTCCCGCTCAGCCGTCGGGAGCAGCTAACGCATGTAACTACCTTGCATGGCCAGCTGGATATTCCGGATCTCGTTCCTCTTTACCACGAGTTTCGAGACATGCCGGTAGTTTCGATCTCGAACTGCCAAAGGGAGCCTTTGCCGTGGGCGAACTGGCAGGCCACCATTTATCACGGTGTGCCTGCTGACACGTACCAGTTCCGTGCCGAGCCCGGAAGCTATCTTGCCTTTCTCGGGCGGATTTCGCCCGAGAAACGAGTCGACCGGGCAATCAAAATTGCCAGGCAGGTACAGATTCCGCTGAAGATTGCGGCTAAAGTGGATCGAGTTGACAAGGATTATTTCGAGGCCGTGGTCGAACCGTTGCTGCGCGATTCGCTAATCGAGTTTGTCGGCGAGATCGGCGACGGCGAGAAAGATGAGTTCCTCGGGCACGCTTATGCATTGCTTTTTCCCATTGATTGGCCCGAGCCGTTTGGGCTTGCGATGATCGAGGCGATGGCGTGCGGCACGCCAGTGATTGCCTACCGCTCTGGCGCCGTACCAGAAGTGATGGAAGAAGGCCACACTGGGTTCATCGTGGAAGGGTTGGAAGATGCGGTTGAAGCGGTCCGGCGAGTACCGGAACTGAGCCGGAAGCGGTGTCGCGAAATCTTTTACCAACGGTTTACGGCCGCGCGAATGGCGCACGATTACGTGCAGCTCTACGAACGGCTAATTAAGAGCAAACGACCCAAGATTTTGGAGGTGTGCGCATAATGGCCAGGGAAGTCATCCGCATCCGGAATGAATTTTATATTCGTTCATCGTCTGCCCGCGTCGATGTTCGCACCCGCGTATTGAAACAGGGGGATACCTTCGCTGTATTCGACCGGTTCGGTGATATCGAGACGTTCGGGACCGGTGAGCTCGGCCTTTACTATCAGGATACTCGGTTCTTGTCGCGGTTAACTTTGAGACTAGGAAAGGACCGGCCGTTGCTGCTCAGTTCCACTGTCAGAGAAGACAACGCAGTGATGGCGGTGGATGGGACGAACCCCGATGCGTGGCGCGACAGTGAGATAGTAATTCCGCGAGGAACCGTGCACGTGTTCCGTTCGAAGATTCTGTGGGATAAAACGTGTCACGAGAGGCTTCGGATCCATAACTACGGACGCGCAGCCGTCGATGTCTCTTTCGCAATCGAATTCGATGCTGACTTTGCCGACATTTTCGAACTGCGCGGCATGAAGCGAGAACGCCGCGGACGTCGCTTGGAAACGCAGGTCACCAAGGGCGGGCTTGTGATCGCCTATGAAGGATTGGACAACCGCATTCGCCGGACGCGAATCGTTTTCGATCCGCCGCCTACCCGGCTGAATGAGTCCGTCGCCACGTTTCAAATCCGGCTGGAATCCGGAAAAGATGCCAGTTACCGGTGCACAATTGCATGCGAAGTCGATGGCGATTCGCCGGCTGAAATCCAGCCGTGCTACGAGAAGGTTGTGGAGGAGGCGGCGACTGCGCTCGAAGGCCTGCGCGCCCGAGAGCCCCAGATTTTTACCGGAAACGAACAGTTCAACGATTGGCTAAACCGTTCGCTCGCCGATCTCCACATGATGCGAACGGAAACGCCGTATGGCCCGTATCCTTATGCTGGTGTTCCGTGGTTTAGCACCGTATTCGGGCGAGACGGAATCATCACCGCGCTTCAGTGTCTGTGGTTTGATCCTTCTATCGCGCGTGGCGTTCTGGCGTACCTGGCAGCTACCCAGGCCGACGCGGACAGTCCGGAGCAGGATGCGGAGCCCGGCAAGGTGCTGCACGAGATGCGCGCCGATGAAATGGCCACGTTGGGAGAGGTCCCGTTTAAACGCTACTACGGCAGCATCGATGCGACGCCCCTCTTTATTATGCTCGCCGGCGCTTACCACAAGCGCACCAGCGACCGCGCATTCGTGGAGGCAATTTGGCCAAATATCGAGCGCGCGCTTGAGTGGATCGATCGTTATGGCGATTCAGATGGCGACGGTTTCGTAGAATATGCTCGCAAAGCGAAACACGGTTTAATCCATCAGGGCTGGAAGGATTCTCACGACGCGATTTTCCACAGGGACGGCACGTTTTCCGAAGGACCGATCGCGCTTTGCGAGGTTCAGGGGTATGTATACGCCGCCAAGACCGCGGCCAGCGAGCTTGCAAAGATGCTCGGAAACGCGGTGCGGGCGCGCGAGCTGTCACAACAAGCACAAACACTCCGTCGTGGCTTCGAGCAAGCGTTTTGGTGTGACGATCTTTCTACTTACGCCATTGCATTGGATGGAAGCAAGCAGCCTTGCCGGGTGCGAACATCGAACGCGGGGCATTGTCTTTTCGCCGGTATTGCGACCCAGGAGCACGCGCGCCGCGTAGCGACAACGCTCACAGACGAAACGTCATTCTCCGGTTGGGGCATCCGTACGGTGACTAGCAGCGAGGCGCGCTACAATCCCATGTCCTATCACAATGGATCGGTCTGGCCACACGATAACGCTTTAATCGCGGCGGGGTTCGGCAGATACGGATTCAAGGAGTCGGCCGCGATGGTCCTCGCAGGATTGCTCGACGCCAGTCTTTTCTTCGATCTGCATCGTCTGCCGGAACTGTTTTGCGGCTTTCCCAGGCGCGCTGGTGAATCCCCAACCCTTTATCCGGTAGCCTGCGCTCCGCAGGCTTGGGCGGCGGGTGCGGTCTTTCTCTTGGTTGAAGCTTGCCTCGGCTTGAGCGTGTCCGCTCCCAAGCAAACGCTTGTGTTTTCGAAGCCAGTTTTGCCGGCCTTCCTTCCCAAGGTGAGCATTCGTGATCTGAAAGTAGGAGATGCGCGAGTTGATCTTCTGCTCACCCGACACGATGAAGGCGACGTAGGAGTCAACGTGCTCCGACGCGATGGAGCGCTCGAGATCCTGATATTGAAGTAATTGTCCTTCATTAGATCAACCGAGTTTCTTAGGGATTACGCTTGTCCGGTGCTCGCCTGCAAATATCGTGGCATGATGAAGGCAAAAGTGATTGTGATGCCAAAAGCAGCGGTGCTCGATCCGCAAGGCAACGCAGTCCGCGATGCGATGCGGCACTTGGGCATGCCAGAAGTGCGTAGCGTTAGGATCGGCAAATACATGGAGATCGATATCGATGGACAAAACGGAGATTTTGAATCGCGCTTGCATCGTCTTTGCCGCGATCTGTTGTCAAATCCGGTGATCGAAGATTACGAGCTGCAGAAGGGCGAGGACCGGAATCATAAGAAAACGCCCAACGCCCAACGTCGAACGTCCAACGTCCAACATCCAAAGAGCAAGACGAAGCGGAAGAGGAAGAGTTCGTGATGAAAGCGCTGCGATATTTTTTCTGCGTGGTTTTTCCGCCACTGGCTGTGCTCATGACCGGCCGTATTGCCAGTTTCTTTCTCAGCCTGATTTTGACGTTACTTGGCTGGATCCCAGGAGTCATTCATGCCTGCCTGGTAGTGAACGATTATCACGCTGAGCAGAGAGTAGCTGCAGCCGCACATTAAGCCGAGCGGCCTCGCATTTAATCGCCTCGCCCTTTCATAAAGGGAGAGGACTGAGGTGAGGGATTGCTCTCCAATAATCAAAGTCAGATGAGATTCATCTTCACTGCCCCTCACCTTAATCCTCTCCCCTGCCAGGGGAGAGGCGAAGACACTTGCGTCGTGTGAAACAGGAATTTTTTGCGCTGGCGGACGCACCCCGCTACACTCAATTGCAATGAAATTCGCTGTCATCCAGTTTCCCGGTTCGAACTGCGACCAGGATTGTGTCGCAGGCATCAACGCTGTGGATGGATTGCATGCCGAGTACGTCTGGCACAAGGAATCGTCGCTCGATGGTTTCGACGCGATCGTGCTGCCGGGAGGGTTTGCCTATGGTGATTATCTTCGTTGCGGAGCTATCGCCCGCTTTTCGCCGGTGATGAAAGCAGTGATCAGGGATGCGCGGGCGGGCAAGCTCGTGCTTGGTACATGCAACGGGTTTCAAATCTTGTGCGAGGCCGGTCTGCTGCCGGGGGCACTGGTCCGCAATCGTTCTCTGCGCTTCGTGTGCGACATGGTTATCACCAGAGTTGAGGTGGACGATTCGCCGTTCACTCACGGCTGCCCAAAAGGAGCGCTCCTGCGCCTGCCTGTGGCGCATGGTGAAGGTTGTTTCTTCGCCGACGCGGAAACCTTGCGCGGCCTAAATGCCAACGAACAAGTGATTTTACGCTATGCGGACAGCCAAGGCCGGATCGTTCCGGAGGCCAATCCCAATGGCTCAATCGAAAACATCGCTGGCATCTGCAATCGCGAGCGAAATGTCTTTGGTCTGATGCCTCACCCTGATCGCGCCTCCGACGCGAGGCTTGGGAGCCGGGATGGCGCGAAGATTTTTCGGTCGATGATGGAGACGATTCTCGCCAGTCGCTCGACGAGCGCATCCGAGCGCGTAGCACAGGTCGCGTGAGTCTCTTCATTACCGGGACGGACACCGGCGTGGGAAAGACCCACATTGCCGCACGGCTTTTGCATCTCTTGCGCGCATCGGGCATCCGATGCGCCGGAATGAAACCGATTTGTTGCGGAGATCGTCGCGATGCCGAGGCACTTCTGGCGGCCGGCAGTGATTGCGTCGCGATCGATGAGGTAAATCCAGTTTGGTTAAAAACACCAGCCGCTCCTATCGTGGGCGCTCTCATGGAGAAAGTGAGCATCGATATCGAACAGATCCTATCTGCTTTCCATACTCTCCAGGAGCGCGTCGAACACGTCGTCGTGGAGGGAACAGGCGGTTGGCTCGTACCGATTCGCTCAAATTATTTTGGCAGCGATTTGGCTGCAGCAATGAAGCTGCCGGTTCTTGTGGTCGCACAAAACCGGCTGGGTTGTCTTAACCACGCGATGCTCACCGTGCGAAGCATTGCCGCACACCAGCTTCGGTGCGCGGGTCTTGTATTGAACAGCACCGAAATAGCGAATGATATAGCGGCGCTGACGAACGCCGATGTTCTCAAGCGTATTCTCAACGTTCCATTGCTTGCTGGACTAGGAGAAAACCTTACAGAACTCCCTATCAACTGGCGACTTATGCTTGATTCGATAGCGGAAGAATAGCGTTTTGAGCTGATACAGGACTGTAAAAAAAACGAACACGATTCGGGCAGGGTGGGCTCGGGTCCCTTTGAGCAGAAGGCTGGCATCGCTATTGCTCATATAAAGGTTCGAAAACCCATTACTACTATGCTCTTACAAAAAACCTTACACATGAGCCAGCCGTTGCCGGAGTGCAAAGCGCGTCTGGCCAGCATCCAATCATATCGGCGGCAGTTTCTGATGGTGACGCGCGCAACGGTGACATCATCCAAAACGGTCGATTTCAGCTTTCGCGGTCCATTTGGTTTTGAGGCCCATACCGTCCTCTTGTCGGTGGATGGCGACTCGCCCGATCAGTACGCTTTTGAGTCGGCAGGCGGAAATATCGAGCTGATGGGGATCTTCGAGTTCGCCGAGATCCGTCCCAACTGCACTGAGATCACACTCGCGGTTCACTACGAGATCAAGAACAAATTGTTCGCCTGGCTCGACCGCCGTCTGCATTTCGTGGACAGTTTCGTGACCGCCGAATTGCGCAGCATCCGTGCGCATTTTGAAGGCATCGCAGCAAGCTATCTCGATAACGCGCGTGTTATGCCCGTACTCCAAACGGCCACTGCCTGACCTACCGAATCTCGAAATATCCGCGAAGCGAATCCTTCGCGGATATTTTACGTACGCCGCCAAGTTAGCTTATTCGCACTGCGTGTTTTCGATCCAGACGCACGATGTCGCCCGTTTTCAAGTCAGGTGCGCGTTTTGGCTCAGTTATCTTTCGGTCGTTCACGCGAACGCTTCCTCGTTCGATTAGTCGACGCGCGTCACTGCGTGACTTCTTGATTCCAAAACATTCTTCGAATGCCGCGACAACGATCGTCACTATGCTCCGTCGGCGCCATCTCGGATCGACAATCGCAGAAAGATCAAACCGCTGTTCAGCAAGAATATCTTCCGGGACGCGATTCGGGGACAGTGCGGGGAGATCCAATTCATTCAGACGTTTCTCACTGAAGCGCGAACTCCAATCAGCCAGCGCTTTCTCGGCGATAGCACTTGAGTGATAAGTCTGGACAATCTCGAAGGCGAGCTGCTTTTTCGATTCGAACGGATTTGTGTTCTTTGGAAGGTCACGGCCGAGCACGAGCTGGTAATAGCGTGCCATTAATTCATCCGAGATACTCATCAACTTGCCAAACTGATCTGCGGCCGGTTCACTGACGCCAACGAAGTTCCCCAGGCTCTTGCTCATTTTCTTGACCCCATCCAGCCCCTCGAGAAGTGGCATTGTCAGTACAACCTGCTGCGGTTGGTGCTCTTCCTTTTGAAAGTCGCGGCCGACTAAGATGTTAAAAAGCTGGTCTGTTCCTCCGAGCTCCACGTCAGCTTTGACCATGACTGAATCCCAGCCTTGCATAATTGGATACTGTATTTCGTGGGCGTGGATAGGTTGTTGATTGTCGATTCGCGCCTTGAAATCTTCGCGCTGCAACATTTGTTGCAATGTCACGCGGCTATTCAGACGAATGACATCTTCGAACGACATCGCGCGGAACCAATCACCGTTGCAGACCGTCTCCGTTCGCGTCGGATCAAGAATTTTGAACGCCTGTTCGCGGTAGGTTGCGGCATTTGCGATCACCTCGCGGTGCGTTAATTGCGGCCGTGTGACAGAGCGGCCGCTCGGATCGCCGATCATCCCCGTGAAGTCTCCGATGATAAGAACAGCCTGGTGGCCCAGGTCTTGAAACTGCCTCAGTTTTCGCAAAACAATGGTGTGACCGAGGTGAATATCCGAGGTGGTCGGATCGACTCCGAGCTTTATTCGCAACGGCCGACCGAGCGCGAGCTTGTCGCGCAGCTCACTTTCTCTGATGATCTGCGACGCGCCTTGTTTTACGAGCGCCAGAGCTTCTTCTGGTTGCATGTTCAACCACAGAATAGCGCACCCGGCCAGCGCGCTACTTGTTTTTATTCAGCAGCTCGCGCACCTGGTCGATGGTGAGCGGCGCATTTTGCTGGTTGAGTGACTTTTGGCTTTTACCTTCATCGAGGAACGGCCGGTTCTCTGCATATGACCGAAGGGCAACTTTTTTATCGGATTGCGGAACATCGCGGATGCCGCGCGCCGTCTGGGTTTCATAAGTCGGCCGGGAATTTCCGATTGCTTGCTGCGATGAAGTGTTGAACGCGCTGCGCCCGCTGTGGAACGCGCGTGAATTGAAGTGCTTTGCGAAGAACTGTCCTATGGCTAAAAAGCTCTTCGAATTCGATTTCTTCTCGACGTAAAACGTTTCTACCGTTGCCTGTTTGTTCATCGATGACGTTCTGTCACCGATAAACTTCTTGTTCTGCGCATCATTTTTCAAGCCCATGTCCGGCTTGAGGAGACGATCCACCAATTTCCTCTCCTGTTCCTGACCGCGTACGCACGAAAGAGCAGCCATGAGTAATACACACGCGGCGACAGATTTTCGCACGCTGCGAGGCTGCCGGAGTTCCGAGGCATTTGTAAAGCAAATTTACTTGTCGAATAGCATTGTGGCGCTGCGCCGGGCCCGGCCCGCAGCGCGTCGTCCGTGCTGTCCTCCCGAGGCTTTTTTATTGTGTTCTATTGCGAGACACGAAATAATGAGTGCATGCCTGATCACGTTTACAAAAAACTTGAAATAGTTGGTTCGTCGCCGAACGGACTTGAGGAGGCCGTAAAAAATGCATTGGCGCGTGCCAAAAAGACGGTCCGCAACATGCGATGGTTTGAGGTGACCGAGACCCA
>WNGO01002132.1_pt1 | contig 12703 bp, 12 predicted proteins | sample 5400511 | NCBI WGS metagenome assembly WNGO01 (sample SAMN13153380, study PRJNA577476) | soil metagenome | isolation source: 20 cm soil or saprolite under Garry oak tree replicate 2 | place: USA:California | collected 2016-06-15
GTTTGACCCTGATGGCTCGCTCGTTTACCTTTGACTTGCCGTTTCCCACTTCGCGTTGCGGGGCCGCGGCGCGGAGCTTTCCCCTTACATGGATAAGAAGCGAATTCTGGCCAGCCTGGTGGTGTTCTGCATTTTGGCAATTCTTGTTTATCTGCAATACCGGCATTGGCGAACATTTGATTGGGGAACGTTTTGGAGCCAGACCCACCGGATCAAGAAGTGGCACGTTTTCCACGGGATCGTCCTGATTTATCTCGCTTACGTCGTGCGGGCGGTTCGCTGGAAGATTTTCTTGAAACCCGTGCGACCCCAGACCAAGGTGAGCGAACTGGTGTCGCCTACGTTGATCGGGTTCACGGGGCTGGCGCTCTTGGGGCGGGCAGGGGAATTCATCCGTCCTTATCTCATTGCTCGGCGCACGGGTCTTTCCTTCTCTTCGCAGCTTGCCGTGTGGGCGGTCGAACGCATCTTTGACATTGGAGCTTTCGGCGTTCTGATGGCACTGGCGATTTTCCTTCCGAGCGCGCTGCAGTCGATTCCTCATCCTGAGTATTACCAGCGGTTTCGCGAGGCAGGATTTTTCCTGATTGCATTCGTGGTAGGGACGACGGCGGCGGCGGTCGTCATCCGCCGGAACGGAGATGCGGCGGCTCGATGGGTCGAACAGCGGTTCGCTCACCTGTCGTCGAACTTGGGGCACAAGCTGGGAGAAAAGGTGCGAGAGTTCGGAATGGGGCTAAACACTATCCATGGGCCGGTCTCGCTGCTCTCGCTGAGCGTCGTTTCTGTTGGAATGTGGTACATGATTGCACTGGCCTACCATGAAGTCACGCACTCCTACGGGATAGATGCCCTGGAGATCCCGGTTTCACAACTGCTGATTTTGATTTTTGCCAGCATGCTGGGTTCGATGCTGCAATTGCCAGCGGTGGGTGGCGGTTCGCAGATGGCGACGATCGCGACCCTTTCCAGCGTGTTTGATGTGCCGCCGGAGATGGCAGCGAGTTGCGGGATTCTGTTGTGGCTGGTGACGTTTGCCGCCGTCATACCTCTCGGGCTGCTGTTGGCACATCGGGAAAGGCTGTCTCTTCGTAAGCTGTCGGTTGAGAGCCATCACGCCGAGGAATCGGATCTTCCTGCTTCGTAAATTCCGTTCGTTCACTTCGTCAGCAGGCCGTAGATTTCCGGCTCATTTACGGTGCCGACAAAGACATTCCCTGCAGCGATTGTCGGAACAGTGACCTTCAGGGCCAAGTCTGCAGTGTCGCGCGATCCGGCTTGCGTGCTGTCGTACAGTTCGTTGCAAATGTTTGAGGCGTCATAGGCTCGGAGAATGGCTGGGCCGCAAGCGGGTTACGACGAAACAGTCAGACAGCAGACGTTTGTTTTCGTCGGTACTACCACCTCCCAGCGAAACGGATTGACTGGATCTAACCATAATGAGAGACTTTTTTGCCACCCCGTTTATGACCCGTTTCGTTCCAATGCGGGCACCTCACCGACACCGTCTATTGTTGACGCTACTGCTTGTTATGGGCTTAGCCGTTCCGGGCGCTCGCGGTCAACATGGCGACGTATTCAATAACATTGGAAGCACAACGAGTAGTTCCCCAGGTTACGAAAACCGAGGCGGCACGTTGTTGCGAATCACGGTTTTTGCCGAGACAACCAGAACAAAGCTCGATCGGCAATCTCTTGTGAAATTGAGCAACACGACTTCACATATTATCACCTGGCAAACTACCGACGAGCGATCCGAAGTCGGATTTGGCGATCTGCCGCTGGGACACTATGAGGTGGAAGTAAGTGCAGTTGGGTATCGCGCGGCTACCAGGGAATTCCAAGCACTAAGTTCGTTCACACCGATTAACCTTGAGATTCTTTTGGAGAAAGATTCGGCAGCGGTGCAACTTAGCATCACCGAGGGGATGCCGCCGAAGGCGCGTAAAGAAGCGAAACATGGAGTTTCGGCGCTCAAATCCGGGAAGTGGGACGAGGCGAACAAGCGACTGGGAGCGGCTTACAAGTTAGCACCGGAAGACCCCGACGTGAACTTCCTGTTAGGGTATCTTTATTTTCAGAAGAAGGACTTCGGCCGAGCGGCGGACTTTCTGGGAAGTGCAACGAATCTGAGTCCGCACAATGTACAGGCGCTGACATTGTTGGGGCGACTGAGCCTACAGCAGGAAGATTACGGCAGGGCTGTTTCGAATCTGGAGAAGGCGGTGCTCACGGATTCGGATTACTGGGTCGCGCACGACCTGCTGGCGGCTTCGTATTGGAAGCAGCAGAAGTATGACAAGGCTCGCGACGAGGCGCAACTGGCCATCAGCAAAGGTAAGGGAGGGGCGACGGCGTCTCAGTTGGTTCTGGGACAAGCACTCGTCAATCTCGGTCAGAGGCAGGAAGGTATACAGGCTCTCAAGGATTTCGTGGCTGCCACTCCCAAGAATCCGAGCGTGCCACAAGTCAAAGTGCTCATCGCGCAACTGGAGGCTGCGCCTGTAGCGACGAATGCAAGCGCAGCGAACGTTTTGCTCCTGGGCCCAGCTGTCACAGGAGTAGATCCGCTGATCGCTGCCGCCGAACCAACTTTTTCAGTGCGCCCTTGGCAACCACCAGCGATCGACCTGAACAAGCCATCTGTGGCGGCGAATGTGAGTTGCCCGGCCGACATTGCTGGGATGATCGGCAAACGGGTTGAGGAGTTCGTGGACGACGTGTCGCGCATTGCTGCGATCGAACATCTGTTGCACGAGCAACTCGATGAGATGGGCGATGCGATCACCAAGGAGACACGTACGTTTAACTATGTCGCTTCTTTCACGGAGTCGAAGCAAGGCTCGATCGCGGTGGATGAATACCGGCAGGAGCACCTCGGGCTGGCCGATTTCCCCGATCAGATCTCTAGCAGCGGATTTGCGACGTTGGCACTGGTATTTCATCCGAAGATGCGCGACAGCTTCGAAATGGTCTGCGAAGGACTCGGCGAGCTGCGGGGTCAGCCAACTTGGATGGTTCATTTTAAGCAGCGCGAAGATCGTCCCGCACAAATGCACGACTACCGCGTCGGCGGCGAGCTGTACTCTCTGAAGCTAAAAGGGCGGGCCTGGATCACAGCGGACAAGTTTCAGATAGTGCGGATCGAATCAGAATTGGTAAATCCAGTGCCCCAGATCCGTTTGGCCGGCGAACATCAAGTCGTTGAGTACGGTCCGGTCCCGTTCACAAAGAAGAAGGTGCAACTCTGGCTTCCGCAAAGCGCCGAAATCTATCTGGATTTCCGGCGGCATCGCTACTATCGGAAACATAGTTTTGATCATTACATGCTGTTCGCCGTGGACGCCGACGAAAAGCGAAAGGTACCGGCAGCCGAACCTACCGACAACCAGCCCCAGCCGAACTGAGATTTCCCTCAGTCGCTTCCCGTGCGGGCGCTGCTCGACGGGAAAAGGTCTTTGCTCTAGAGCAATCAGCAAGCTTTTTCGCTTCCTGATAGGCCGCCTGCACTAATACCTCGCCGTCACGTATTTTTCCTCGCAAGTCTTTTACAAGCCTTTTACAAGCCCTTTGCGGTTCACCAACGACTGGAGAGGGCTAACTGGCATAGTGCAGACTTGTGGATTTCGGACAGGACAACGAGGGAGCAGTTTGAGTAGTGCCACGTCACAGAGCGAGAATGTCGCGTTCGTTCAGCAATTGACCTTGTTCTCGGACATCTCGCTCGCCGACTGCTGCGCGATCATTTCTGCCGCGCGCGAACAGAACTTCCCGCGGTGGCACACCATTTTCTCGGCAGGGGATCCCGTCGAGCAGGTAGTTCTACTGCTCTCCGGATGGGTCAAGATCACGCAGCCAGGGCCCAGGCGAAATGACGTGATCCTCAGGCTCACTGGGATGGGCGAAATAGTGGGCGCGTTTGGGTGCTGGTTAGGCCACGAGCATCGCTCGAACGCTCAATCCGTTCGGCCTTGTGCAGCACTGGTCTGGGATGCCGCAACCTTCGACAAGATTTTAGAGCGCTTCCACTTGCTCCGGCGCAATACTATTCGCGCTCTTGAAGAGCGATTAGAGGACATGGATGAACGTTTTCGTGAGGTCTCGACCGAAACTGTGGGCTCACGACTGAGCAGCGAGTTGATTCGTTTGTCGAAGCGATTCGGCTGTGCCCTTAATGAGCGCTCGGAGATCTGTCTCTCGCGCCAGGAACTGGCTCAGTTGACTGGGACGACGCTGGCTACCGTAAGCCGCCACTTGTGCCGCTGGCAAGCGTTGGGAATCGTCAGCATCGGCCGCGAGATGGTGCACGTTTGCGACATCGCTGCCCTTGCGGAGGTTTCTGACGCCGAGTATCCGCCCGCTTCCAAAGTATGACTCGGGGCAACCAGCGATCGAGCTAGCGCTGCAAACCTAGTGCCTCGCGCAAGATCTTCTGAACCCATTCGTAATCGTACATGTCTTCTTTTCTTGCTTGAATCTGACAGGCAATTCTTAGATCTCGATCGAACGGACGTATATTCCAGCCTTCCACTTTCTTCTTATCGTCCTTGTTATCGTCCGTTCCGGGAGTGTCAGGCATTTGTTGCTCGGTCACACGTGAAAAAGAAAACCCTTGGTTCTGCGTCAAGCAGTGTGCGCCTCCATTTCGAATGCTCGGCCCCATCCCGACCCGGAGTAGTAAGCGTCGGCCAGACCGCACTCCTCAACAGACAACGGAAAGAGGGCCGAGCCAAATACAAGGTTAGTTTTTGCGGAATTCGATGTCGTTGCGCTTCAGCAAAGCCCACACGGACAGGGTTCTTGCTCCCTACAGATGCCTGTCCGAATTGCACGTACAAGATTCAGCCGGCCCGAACTCCAAAGGCGGGGGGCGGGCCCAATGGCTCTAAGGCAATGGACCCGAATCATGTCTTTCCGGAGAGTGATCCTGCTGGCCCTGAAATGGCTGAGGAGTCTGGTATAAACCTGAATGAGAGCCGATTCGACAACATCACAATTACGCGCAAACCACGTGCTTACCGAGTAGCACCAAAGAGATAGGACTGGGGGCCCCGGGCAGAGTCGAACTGCCGACCAACGGTTTAGGAAACCGCTGCTCTATCCACCTGAGCTACGGGGCCAATGCGACGTAACCCCATTATCTCACGTCAATTTACCGAGGCAGGAACGATGCGAGTTTCGTGATTTGGTGTCCCCAAGCTGTCCTGTAACGATTTAAGAGACACATTCTGTTCAAGTTTTGCCATCGCATTGCGAACATCGTCGGCAGCAGTCTTGATGTAGTACGTCGCAGTGGTGCTCACGTTTGCGTGACGCAGGATCCTTCGGATTATCATGTCCGGCATACCCAGCCGGTAGAGATTACTTCCAAGACCTCGCCGCGCTGCATGTCAACCGTGCTACTTCGGAATTCGATCATCTCGTTTGTAAAGGCTCCAAGCAGGACGCCCAAGCTAGAGCGGAGCGTCATCGTGCCAGCATCCACCAGTGCCGCAGTCACTGAGGTCACCGCAGGTATGACTACCGAATGCGCCTGTCGGATTTGACAGTACCTTGCCACAAGTATCAATGTGATACTCCAACCGTTTCGTATTCACGGCGTTGCGCCTTGGTAGCTGGTGGGGAAATCTAAGGTTTAAAGGAACTTCCTCCGAGGCCCGGCAAGTAATTGCCCGTTGTGTCCGATGGTATCCACGCTTTCGCCGAACTCAAGACCTGCTGCAGAAACGAATTAAGGCTATCCGGTCATTCCTCGAATGATGTTAGGTATCGTTCTCCGGGAGTCAACAAACTGTTTCGTATATAGAAGGAGATACTGTTATGAATCGAGCCACTACTTGGAGGACGACCTGCTCGTTATTGTTGTGCTGTCTGTCCGCTGTATTCTCTGTGGGCGCTACCACAAATCAACAGGACCAACAAGAACAGAAAGTACCCCAGTCTGCCTTGCTCACCAAGTCTGCGACAGCCGTCGGCTATGAGGTCGGAAAGGGCGACACAAAAGTCGATCTGAATGGCACTGAACTCATGCAAGCAACTGGTTGGGCAAAGGTTGAGATTAAGCCGAAGGCGGGCAGAACAAACATTGAGGTCGCGGTGAAGGGTCTGAAGCCACCCTCGACACTCGGTTCCGAATTTCTGACCTACGTCCTTTGGGTTGTCACACCCGAGGGCCGCACGGGCAACACAGGAGAGATCCTCGTTAACAAGAACGGAGAAGGGAAACTGGGCGCTACTACGCCAGCACAGACGTTTTCGTTGATTGTCACGGCCGAACCCTATTTTGCCGTCCGCCTGCCCAGCGAAATGGTGGTCCTGCAAAGCGAGCCCCGAAAAGACACCAAGGGAAAGATCTTCCCCGTCAAAGAGTACAAACTCCTGAAACGTGCCCAGTACCAGAAAATGGGGAACCCGCTGGCCCTGACGCTGGATCCCAATGTCCCACTGGAGATGTACGAAGCTCGCAATGCGGTGGAGATCGCGAAGTCGCGCGGGGCCGACAAGTATGCGCCGGAAGTCTTCTCCAAGGCGGAGGGTAGCCTGCAAATGGCAGAGAATTCCCTCGCCAGCAAGGCAGACAGGAACGCGATCATCTCGACCGCTCGGCAGACAGCTCAGTTCTCTGAGGACGCTCGCATTCTTGCAGTGCAGCGTCAAGAGGAGGAACGCATCGCAAAGGAGCGCGAGGATGCTGCAGCCAAGGCGAAGGGTGAAGCGGAAGCCCAGGCCGCTGCCGAGGCCGCCGATGCCAAGCGCAAATCAGACGCCGAAGCTGCTGAGGCTAAGCGCCTGTCAGATGCCGAGATCGCCGCTAAGGAGCAGGCTGTGCAGGCCGCTCAACGAGAAAAGCAACAATTGCGGGCGCGCTTACTCGACCAGTTCAATCGCGTCCTGCCCACCACCGATACTCCGCGTGGCTTGGTCGTCAACATGGGTGATGTCTTGTTTGACACGGGCAAATCTGAACTCCGGTCCGAAGCGCGGGAGGCTCTAGCGAAGCTCTCGGGGATCGTGCTCAACTATCCGTCTCTTCGCCTCGGGATCGAGGGCCACACTGACAATACTGGCAGCGCCAACCTCAATCAGACTCTGGCGCAGAATCGCGCAGGCGCGGTCCGTGACTACCTAATCGGCCAAGGCATAGACACCAACTCGTTAGCGGCGCAAGGTTTTGGGATGGGCAATCCTGTAGCCGACAACGGCACCGCCCAAGGCCGGCAGAAGAACAGAAGAGTCGAAATTATTGTGTCCGGAGAAGTAATCGGAACGCAAATCGGAGGCAGCTAGTAATCGGGGATAGCGTAGGCGCCTAGTTCATTCCAGTCGTACCTTTCCAAATCGAGAACGTCGACGAGTGTCCAAGGTCATTCTCTCTGGTTTGATCCGCAACGGTCTTTGCTGGTCGATCACCTTTTGGGACGCGGGACATACCACACGTCTCCCGTGCTTGTCAGTGTCGGTGAACTCAACTTCGCGGGCACTTAAGTTGGCGTTCTGGGACTGGCTGTCAACAAGCTTCTCAAACCCGATCTGACGATTAGTTACAACACGCGATCGTTTCTGCCGCAGGAGTGTTCGTCTGGCGAATGCAACACCAGCCATGCTTGGTCAAGGGTTTAGGTTATGCCGACTGTCAGTTTTGCGAGGCAGAACTGAATGAACCAGAATCAGGACTTAGACTTGGCGAATCTAGATACTTTATCTAGATACTTTATAACGAGGACTTCGTCGCCGTCCGTGACAGCTGCACACGGGACACCAGGACTTGGCCATGGCGACCAAAGCCGGTGGGGGCCCTTGTGAAGACTCGGTATGGCCAATTTGCCTGCTGTGAGCTTTGACAGCAGCAACTCAAACGCAGCACTTATAGCGTAACGCAACATCCTTGGGCTCGGGGACGAAAGGTTACATAGTGCGAAAGAGGGCGATCAACGCACGCCCCGCAGCGACAAGTGTGGCGTGGCCCGAAATCCGCACGGACAGTTAAATCCTGGATGATTGATTCAACAGGAGGGTCGATCATGGATAATCCGTCAAGAATGTCGCGGCGTGAGTTCACAACACTCTGTGCTGTGGGATCGGGTCTCGTAAGACCTGTGCAGGTGTTCTCGCTCGCACAAAAGAGTGCGCCAGGTAAATCTGGATCGCCCATCAATCCCGAACAAGCCTTGCGCGAGCTCCTCAGCGGAAATGAGCGTTTCGTGAAAGGACAACCCGCGAGTCCGCGGCGCGCGCCCGAGGACTTTCGCGAGCTCGCCGCGGCCCAGTACCCCGAGGCTGTGATCGTCAGTTGTGCTGATTCCCGTGTCGCGCCGGAGATCCTGTTTGATGTGGGAGTTGGCGATGTCTTTGTCGTGCGTGTTGCGGGCAACGTGGTAGAAGGCGCAGGCGCTACCGTCAAGGGCAGTATCGAGTACGCGATCGCTGAACTAAATGTACCGCTGATCATGGTGTTGGGTCATAGCGGCTGTGGGGCGGTTAAGGCTGCGATTAAGCACATCGACGCAAAGGATTCCTTACCCGGAGCGATCAATGGCCTTGTGGAATTGATTAAGCCCGCAGTCGCTCAGAGTCAGGGAGTGCCAGGCGACATACTAGAAAACGCCATTCGCAAGAATGTGGAAATTGGGGTTGAACGTCTCAAGGGACTGCAGCCAGTCCTAGCACCTCGTGTCAAGGACGGCAAGGTGAATGTTGTGGGTGCGCTGTATGACCTGCGTACTGGAACGGTCAAAATGGTTAGTTGAAAATGAAATTCGCCCTCGATTGGTAGTTTGTTTACGATTGCGTTCTGCCTCGCGGTTCCGGAATCGAAGATCTCTGGAGCTCTTGCTACAGAAAAAAGGTATACATGATTCAGGCGAAACCGCTCCCAATCGATACAATTTTGGCGCCGTTCCTCCGATTCGCTCGTCTCGAGGCATCTGGGGGCATCCTCCTGCTTTTCGCAACCGTTGCGGCTCTCGTTTGGGCTAACTCACCTTGGGAAGCGAGCTATCACGCGCTCCTGCACACGCCCGTCAGCGTCGGCTTCGGCAAATACATCTTGGCGCAGGACCTGCACCAATTCATCAATGATGGTCTGATGTGCATCTTCTTCTTTCTCGTTGGCCTGGAGATCAAGCGTGAGATTCTCACGGGGGAACTCTCGTCGGCGAAGCGGGCCGCATTGCCATTTGCCGCAGCGCTGGGCGGCGTCGTCCTTCCGTCCCTAATCTATTTCGCAATGAATCGGCGATCAGAAGCCGTCAGCGGCTGGGCCGTTCCTATGGCTACCGATATTGCCTTTGCTCTTGGAGTGCTTGCCCTGCTCGGCAAGCGAGTGCCCATCACGCTTAAGATCTTTGTGACCGCATTGGCTATTGTCGATGACATTGCTGCGGTTCTGATAATCGCCGTCTTCTATACGTCCGGAATTTCGTTCAAGAGCCTGATTGCCGCGCTGGTCGGGGTGGGCGCTTCGTTTCTTGCCAACCGACTCGGCGTCCGCAAGCCTCTCGTGTATGCCGTTATTGGAATTTTCGTCTGGCTGGCCACACTCAAATCAGGGGTGCACGCAACCGTCGCCGGCATCGTTCTGGCCTTCACTATCCCCGCCGAGGCGTCTCTTGGGATTTCCGAATTCCTGAAAGGCGGACGGGAGATCTTTCAACGAATCGCTGGGATCTCTGAAGGAGAAATTGATGCACTGCGCCGCCAGGAAAGCGCCGCCTACGAGCTCGAAGGGCGGAGTGAACGATTGCAGACACCTCTGTGGCGCATTGAACACGGGCTGCAGCCTTGGGTATCACTGGTGATCATGCCCGTTTTTGCCCTTGCCAATGCCGGAGTACACGTTCTCGGCAAAGTCGCGCCCGCTCTGACGAGCACGGCTGGCCTGGGAGTCGGACTTGGGCTGTGGATCGGCAAGCCCATCGGAATCACCCTGTTTTCCTGGCTGGCCGTAAGTAGTGGGTTGGCGTCAAAAGCCGACTCTTTCTCTTGGCGTAGCCTGTTCGGCGCTAGTTGCCTGTGTGGAATCGGCTTTACGATGTCTTTGTTCATTGCAACGTTGGCATTCGCCGACACCCCGTTCCTCGACGTATCCAAGATCGGGACGCTCGCCGCTTCTGTAGCCGCGGGGCTGGGAGGAAGTCTCGTGCTCATGAGCACGAGTCCATCAGGCGAGGGTCGTACGTAGGCGCGAGCCTACCGAACTTCATCACTCAGTCGCACGATACCGAAACTTGAAAGTGATCTCTTATTGCGGGCGGACGTTGGTGGCCTTGATGTACTGGTTGCCATAGCTCTCGATTTCGTACTGACCCTTTTTCTTATCGAACCGGATCTTGGCTGCAGCCATGATTTGACCAGTACCCTTGCCACTGGCGTCAAGTTTCACTTGGAGGAAACCGAATGGATAGTCGGTCGTGCGTCCGTTGCGATACAGCTCAACAAAGGGCATGTTACGAGCGGTGACGATAGTGATGATCGTGTCGGCACCTTGCTGGCGTTTACGCGCCACTGCGATCTGATTGCCAGTGGAGGTTACAGGGTTGATGCGGCCCTTGTCTTCCTTTTCCAATGTGCGGCGAAGAGCATCAGTGCCCTTGTCCTTGACTAGTTGCGCGAAGTTCTGCAGTTCCTCATCGGTCGTGTACTGCGTGACACGAAAATTAAACGACACTGTTTTCCCACCTACGCTTCCACCTGTGCCGATCGCTACGGCGGAGTAAGCCTCAGGGCGAGGCTTGTCTTGGGCATAGGCCACCAGAGAGAGCGAGATGACTAAGCCTAAAACGAGTGTGCTTGTACCCGATAGCTGTGTTTTCATGGCTGACGCTCCGTGAAACTCTCTATAGAGAGGTGAGAATCCGCGTTCACGCGAATCTGGCCTAATCCTGTGACCAATCTAAGCTATGAGCACACTCAGTCTCCTTCAACTGGCAAGTGTACTAGCCCTGAGGAGTTCTCTTTCGAGAGTCCAGTACAGCGCCGTCAGAAAAACTGTGTTGTTCATCTGCGCACGCTGGTCGTTCTGACAAGATCACAGTTCCATGGAAACGACCAATAGATTGCTTTGGTGCTGACAACTCTAGCTTGAAGACGCTTAGGGAAGCTACGTGGAACGCGAATGCTTTCTGTATCTGGCCGCCGCGAAAGCCCTGTGCCGTCGGTGTCGGCTCCAATCTGCTTTAAACAAGCTAGGCAGTTGCGGATCATCAAACTCAGAGAAAATGCCCTTGGAAGCTCGTCGACGTTCTCGATTGTAAAGGTACGACTGAATGAACTAGGCGTGAAGGAAATCGTGTTCTACAGGGAGGAAGCAAAATGATCCGAACGTTCTTGACACCGCGTTCGGTATTGGACCTCAGCCACCAGCCCAATGACAGTCTCCCGGCACAACCAAGCCACCAAAACTAACTCGCCCTGTTTGGTGAGATGCTGCGTACTCGGTCCGCTTTGAACGACGAACAAATGAATAGCCCGATCGCCTCCGGGTCATGTTGTGTTCGGCAACTTGAAAAATCCGATACCACGGGCGCGCGCGCCATGCTCAATCAGGCCGTTGCAATCGAACCGGAGATACGTCATATCACTCCGCGCCGAGCCAAGGCTGTTCCCAGCCTGGCTACACGGAAAAAAGGTCAGCAATGAAGCGAAACAAACAGTGTCCTGAGCCGTGTCCCGAAACTGCCGAATGAGGTCACATTTGGTGGTGCTTGGTAATCGAGGGCGACTGTCAGTTGTTGGGGTTACGTCGCGTAGCATCACTCTGGATATTCAGGAAACTGCTGCTCTATCCATCTGAGCTACGGGCAATTCATTATCTCACGCGGACTTCGAGTTCTCGCGGCAGTGGGCGGCTCGTAATGGGGTATGGCCTATTGGGGCGGAGGGATGCGGCAGTAGGTTTTTGCGGAGTTTCCCGCTCGAATTTGGTTTTCAAGCGCAGGAACCGGATTTCGATCAAGTAGTACGAGCAAGTACCGAAGAGCGCCGACATGGCAATAACCGCCGGAACGCGAAACCACAGAGAGTGCATTCCGAACAGCACGATCACCAGGCGGTTGGCGAGCATGTGGTAGAGGAACATGCCATAAGAAATTTTTCCCAAATATACCATCAGCTTCCAGTTCAGCCAGCCCCAAAGCCTTGAGTGTCCGAGAGCGATAACCTGCACCAGCAAGATTGCTGTAAGGAGCGGATCCAGGGCGAAACCTACGGAAAACCGGTAGGCAAGACCGCGATGGAACGAGATCGCAATTGAGGCGATCGTCAGTGAGAACGGACCTAGTGAATACCATGTGTGGTCAGTAATCCTGTTCCAGAAGGACGTTCCTACGCCGCGTTTCAGGAGAACGGCCAGCAGGCAGCCGATAAGGATGTGATCGGCCCTCGTGTCGAACGAATACGTCAGCCATCTCTCGCGGGCGTGAAATTCAAAGTAAAGGACCATGCGATAGATGTTGATCAAAATAATGGCGGCAACCAGGACGTTCGTCAACTGGCGAAGCTTCTTATGAAATGCGACGAACACGCAGGGCCATAGAAGATAGAACTGTTCTTCGACGGACAACGCCCACGTGTGCTGAGCGGTGTGAGCGATGTGGGGAGTCAGGGCGAGACGATAATTAATGGTGTAAAAGAAGGCGCTCAAGTAGTCGTAGAGCAGGGATCGATTCGGCCAAGCAACGGTAAGCCAACGCGCAGCGAGCGAGAC
>WNGO01002133.1_pt1 | contig 12699 bp, 10 predicted proteins | sample 5400511 | NCBI WGS metagenome assembly WNGO01 (sample SAMN13153380, study PRJNA577476) | soil metagenome | isolation source: 20 cm soil or saprolite under Garry oak tree replicate 2 | place: USA:California | collected 2016-06-15
ATCTGGGGCAAGAGCCCGGTCGATTTCCGCATCCCCCCGGTGCTCGACTTCTCGGCGTTCACGATCTTTTCCACCAACTATCCTGCCTACAAGATGTTCATGCTGCTGGTGTCCATCGCGATCTTCGCGGGGTTGCTGATCGTCCTGAAGAAGACGCGGATCGGCCTGATCGTGCAGGCCGCGCTGACGCATCCGCACATGGTGGGCCATCTCGGCCACAACGTCGGACGCATCTTCATGGTGGTGTTCGGCGTCGGCACCGCGCTCGCCGCGGTCGCCGGCGTGATCGCCGGACCCGCGCTGGTGACGCAGGCGAACATGGCCGGCCTGCTGGGTCCGATCCTGTTCGTGGTCGTCGTTGTCGGAGGGCTGGGCTCGCTGCCGGGAGCCTTCATCGCCTCCCTGCTGATTGGCCTGTTGCAGACCTTCGCAGTCTCGATGAACGGCTCGCTGTCCGGCGCATTCGGTCCGCTTAGTCCCGACTATGCCTCGACCTGGCTCGCCGACATCTGGAGCGTGACCATCGCGCAGATCGCGCCGATCATGCCCTACGTGCTGCTGGTGCTGATCCTCATCTTCCGCCCGATGGGCCTGCTTGGGACACGCGAGACATGAGCGAACTGACCTCAAGCGCCGCGCCGCCGCTTCCGGCGCCTGCCGAAAAGCTCAAATTCTATGCGCTCTGGCTGGCGACTGCGATCGTGCTTCTGTGGCTGCCCAAAATCTTCGGCTCGGGCGGTTCGCTGACGACGTTCAGCCTGATCGGCATCGCCATCATCTTCGCGCTGTCCTACAACATCCTGCTCGGCCAGACCGGCATGCTGTCGTTCGGGCACGCCGTCTATTACGGCCTCGGCGGCTTCCTGGTGGTTCACGCCATCAACATCATCGGCGCCAACAAGCTGCCGATCCCGCTGCCCCTCATTCCTCTGATCGGCGGATTGACCGGGCTATTTTTTGCCGCCCTGCTCGGCTGGGTCTCGACCAAGCGCAGCGGAACGGCGTTCGCCATGATCTCGCTCGGCGTTGCCGAGTTGATCGCCTCGTCCGCGCTGATCCTGCGCAGCTTTTTCGGCGGCGAAGCCGGCATCTCCGCCAACCGGACCAAATTGCTGCGCGTCTTCGACTGGAATTTCGGCCCGCAGATCCAGATCTATTATCTGGTCGCGGCGTGGACCCTGATCGCCGTGATCGCGATGTACGCGCTGACCCGCACCCCGCTGGGACGCATGTGCAACGCCGTGCGCGACAATCCCGAACGCGTTCAGTTCGTCGGCTACGATCCGCACGTCGTCCGCTACCTTGCATTCTGTTTTGCCGGATTCTTCGCAGGCATCGCGGGCGGGCTCGCGGCGATCAATTTCGAGATCGCCAACTCCGCCTATCTCGGGGCCCTGCAGTCGGCAGCCGTGCTGTACGCGACCTATATCGGCGGCGTCGGTTTCTTCATCGGTCCGATCGTCGGCGCGATCTTTGTCACGTTTCTCTCGCTTGGCCTCAGCGATCTGACGCCGGTGTGGCAGCTCTATTTCGGGCTGATCTTCATTGCCGTCGTGGTATTCGCGCCGGGCGGAATCACCGGCCTGTTGATGATGCATCGCCCTTTGTTGAAGGCGGGCACCCTGCCAAGCGTCCTGCTGAGCTACCTGATCGCCTTGGTGCCGACGCTGGCGATGATCGCAGGCCTCATCCTGTCGATTGAAACCATCGTGCATTTCACCGTCAGCCCCGGTGACGATTCCCACATCAAGGCGTTCGGCGTCAACTTCGATGCGGCGAGCCCGTATATATGGGCGATGGCGGTCATTCTCCTGATCGGTGGATTCCTGGTTGCGCGCAGGACCTGGACCTGGATCGGGCACGCCTGGGACCACGCCACCAGCACGGCGCGCGAAAAAGGAATTGCCGCATGAGCGCCGCGATCGAACTGCGTGGGGTTGAAAAGAGTTTTGGCAATGTCGCCATCATCCGCAATATCAATCTGAGCGTCGCCCAGGGCGAACGCCACGCGCTGATCGGGCCGAACGGCGCCGGCAAATCGACGACCTTCAATTTGATCAGCGGATATATGGCGCCAAGCTCGGGCAGCGTGCTGCTCCGGGGCCAGGTCATTTCCGGCCTGCCGCCCTATCAGATCAACCGCCGCGGCCTGTCGCGCAGCTTTCAGGTCACCAACGTCTTCGCCAATATGAGCGTTTGGGAAAACCTGCGCTGCGCGGTGCTGTGGGCCACCGGCCATCGCTACTCATTCTGGAAAAATATCGACAATCTGCCGGAGGTGCGCGATCGCACCGCGCAAATTCTGGCCGATATCAACCTGACGGCACGGCGCGACGTGCCCGCGGGCCTCCTGACCTACGCCGAGCAGCGCGCGCTGGAGATCGGCATTACCGTCGCGGGCGGCGCCGACGTCATCTTGCTGGACGAGCCTACCGCCGGCATGAGTCACCACGAGACCGAGCGCGCGGTCGCGTTGATCCGCCGCCTGACCGAAGGCCGCACGCTGATGATCGTTGAGCACGACATGAGCGTGGTGTTTGGACTGGCCGACCGGATTTCGGTGCTGGTGTACGGCCAGATCATCGCCTCCGGAACGCCGCAAGAAATTCGCGGCAATCCGAAGGTCAAGGAAGCCTACCTCGGCGAGGAGGCGGCGTGATGCTGGAAGTCCAGGATTTACACGCCTACTACGGCAAGAGCCATATCCTGCAGGGCGTCGATATGCATATCGACGCCGGCGAGGTCGTGAGTCTGTTGGGACGCAATGGCGTCGGGCGCTCCACGACGGTCAAGGCCATCATGGGCGAGGTGCCGCCGCAGGGCTCGATCAAATTCAAGGGCAACGACATCGCAGGGTTACCGAGCTACCGGATCGCGCATCTGGGGCTGGGCTACGTTCCGGAGCATCGTGATATTTTCCCTAGCCTGACGGTGCGGCAAAACCTGATGCTTGGCATCAAGGATACCAGACGTTTGGGCAAGTGGCGGCTTGAGGATATGCTGAAGATGTTTCCCAACCTCGCAGCGAGGGCGGACACGCCGGCCGGCGTGCTGTCGGGTGGCGAGAAGCAGATGCTGACTGTGTGCCGCACGCTTATGGGCGACCCTGAGCTGATCATGATTGATGAGCCGACTGAAGGATTGGCGCCCATCATCGTTCAGCAGGTCGGCGATCTGATCGCCGAGATCGCCCGGCGCGGCGTCGCGATCCTGCTGGTGGAGCAGAAACTCTCGATCGCAATGCGGATATCGCATCGTGTCTACGTGATGGGCCACGGCTGCATCGTGTTCGAGGGCACGCCTGCCGAACTCAGGGACAACGAGGCCGTACGCAAGGAATGGCTGGAAGTTTGACGGCTTGCGCGGCACCCCGGCGCAGAATATGCAAAAATAGCTTTTGCCAAGGCCCAAACGATGGGGACCAGCCCCCCATAGTTGAATATGGTAACAGGCTCAGCGGGGCTAGTTTCGGCTTGCCGACCGGTCGCCGCCAAAAAAACAGAGCGTGCAAAACGCCATCGGTTAGGCTGCGCATGTTCCGGCTGAAAAATGCGGAATATGCGGCAACGGAGGGATGGGTGGAACACGCTTTGGAAGTGCGCGGGGTGTCACTGCGCTTCGGCGGCGTACGTGCGCTGACCGATGTCAGTTTTGGCGTAAACGACGGCGAACTGTTCTCGATCATCGGCCCCAACGGCGCCGGCAAAACCTCGATCGTCAACTGCATCTCGGGCCGCTACCGGCCGACCGAAGGCCAATTGTTCTATCGCGGCCGCGACATCACCGCGCTCAATCCCAACGCGAGGCCCCGGCTCGGCATCGGCCGCACCTTCCAGAATCTCGCGCTGTTTCACCATATGAGCGTGCTAGACAACATCATGGTCGGGCGGCATCACCTGCTGAAGAACAATTTCATCACGGGATCTCTGTACTGGTTGACCGGCGCGCGGCGCGAAGAACTCGAACATCGGCGCAAGGTGGAGGAGATCATCGATTTCCTCGACCTGCAGCCGGTACGCAAGGCTACCGCGGGCACGCTCCCCTACGGTTTGCGCAAGCGCGTCGAGCTCGCGCGCGCCATGGCGCTGGAGCCGCGACTGATCCTGCTCGACGAACCGATGGCCGGCATGAATTTCGAGGAAAAGGAGGACATGGCGCGCTACATCGTCGATCTCAACGAAGAGTTCGGCATGACGGTGATGATGATCGAGCACGACATGGGCGTGGTGATGGATATCTCCCACCGCGTCATGGTGCTGGATTTCGGTCGCAAGATCGCGGAAGGCGATCCGGCCGCGGTGCTCGCCGATCCCCACGTCAAGCGCGCCTATCTCGGCGAAGAGGACGAGGCTCTGGTCGATCCGGACGAAACGCCGGCGCCCGCGGAGACCGCGGTATGATGGATTACGCCGGCCGCGTTGCGCAAGCCGATACCTATCCGAAGCTGTTGCGCCTCAACACCCAGGAACATGGCGGCGAAATCGCGCTGCGCGAAAAGGATTTCGGGCTCTGGCGCCCGTTCACCTGGAACGACTATCAGAGCCGGGTGCGCGATTTCGCGCTTGGCCTGGTCGAGCTCGGCCTCGGCCGCGGCGACGTCGTCGGCATCATCGGCGACAACCGGCCGGACTGGGTGTCAGCCGAAATCGCCGCCCACGCCATCGGCGCCATGTCACTGGGCCTTTATCGCGACGTGCTCGATGAGGAAGCCGCCTATCTCCTCAGCTATGGCGAGGCCAGACTGGTATTCGCCGAGGACGAAGAGCAGGTCGACAAGCTGCTGACCTTGGCCGATCGCGCGCCGCATCTCAAGCACATCGTCTATTCCGATCCACGCGGCATGCGCAAATATGACGATCCCCGACTGATGGAAGCCGACAAGCTCGCGAGCCTGGGCCGCGAGCGCGCCGCGCGCGAGCCGGATCTCTACGACAGGCTGGTGGACGCCACTTCGGGCGAGGACGTTGCGATCCTCTGCACCACCTCCGGCACGACGGCCCACCCGAAACTGGCGATGCTGGCCGCAGGACGGGTGCTGCGGCATTGCGCGACCTATCTCGCTTTCGATCCCAAGGGTCCCGACGACGAATACGTTTCGGTGCTGCCGCTGCCCTGGATCATGGAACAGGTCTACGTGCTCGGCAAAGGCCTGCTGTGCCGGATGAAGATCAACTTCGTCGAACAGCCCGACACCATGATGAATGATTTCCGCGAGATCGCGCCGACCTTCGTGCTGTTCGCACCAAGGGTGTGGGAATCCATCGCCGCCGACGTGCGTGCCAGCGTGATGGATTCCTCCCCGCTCAAGCAGCGCCTCTATGAAGTCGGCATGAGGACGGGACTGGCGGCGCTGGCGCAAGGCAAGCGTTCATTGGTCGCGGACATGTTGCTGTTTCGCGCCCTTCGCGACCGGCTCGGCTTTACCCGGCTGCGCTCGGCGGCGACCGGAGGTGCCGCGCTCGGCCCCGACACCTTCAAGTTCTTCCAGGCCATGGGCGTGCCGCTGCGCACGCTATACGGCCAGACCGAATTGTTAGGCGCCTACACGCTGCATCCCTTTGGCCAGGTCCACCCCGATACCACAGGCGTGGCGATGGCCGACAATATCGAAATCCGCATCGAGAACCCGGATATCCATGGCGTCGGCGAGATCGTGGTGCGCCATCCCAACATGTTCCTCGGCTATTACAAGAATCCGGAAGCCTCCGCCGCCGATATGCAGGACGGCTGGATGCATTCGGGCGACGCCGGCTACTTCAACGACAACAGGCAGCTGGTGGTGATCGACCGGATCAAGGACCTTGCGGAAACCGCGCGCGGCGAACGCTTCTCGCCGCAGTATATCGAGAACAAGCTGAAATTCTCGCCCTACATCGCCGAGACGGTGGTTTTGGGCGCCGGCCGCGATGCGCTGGCGGCGATGATCTGCATCCGTTTCTCGATCATCTCCAAATGGGCGGAGAAAAACCGGATCGCGTTCACCACCTACACCGACCTTGCCTCGCGACCCGAGGTTTACGCGCTGGTGCGCAAGGAGGTCGAAACCGTCAACGCCACGCTGCCCCCGGCGCAGCGCATTTCCCGCTTCCTCTTGCTCTACAAGGAACTCGACGCCGATGACGGCGAACTCACTCGCACCCGGAAAGTCCGCCGCAGCGTGATCAACGAGAAATACGCCGATATCATCGATGCGATCTACGGCGGCAAGCGCGACATTCCCGTCGATACCGTGATCCGTTTCCAGGACGGCACTACCCAGCGCATCCGCACCACGCTCAAGGTCGTCGATCTCGAACGCGAAGCGGCGCTCGCGGAGGCCGCGGAATGACGCCTGAGCTCAAAGAACATATCGCGGTGCGCATAACTGCGCCCTCTCCCCTTGTGGGAGAGGGCATCGCTAACGGTAGACCCAAACTCAATCGGGTGAGGGGTACAGTCTCCCAGACTGCGATGCGGAGACAACCCCTCACCCGTCTTCGCGGAGTTTATCATCGGGCGGCACTTCGCGCCGACCCGTTGGCGAAGCCACCCTCTCCCGCAAGGGGAGAGGGGAAGAGGCCGGCAATTCAACGGCATCAATTCCCATGAACACCCAGTTCCTGATTCAGCTTCTGGTCAACGGCCTCGTGGTCGGCACGCTGTATGGCGTGGTCGCGATGTCGTTCGTGCTGATCTACAAGGCGACGCAAGTGGTGAACTTCGCGCAGGGCGAGTTGCTGCTGATCGGCGCCTGGGTGTGCTGGGCGCTGCTCGCCAGATATGAGGTGCCGTTCTGGATCGGCATGCCGCTGACGCTTGTCTTCATGTTCGTGTTCGGCATCGCGATCCAGATCGTGATCCTGCGGCCAATGATCGGTGAGCCGATCATTTCGGTGATCATGGTGACCATCGGGCTATCGACGGTGTTTCAGGCCTCGCTGAAATGGATTTTTGGCGTCAATCCGCAGCCGTTCCCGCGCGTGTTCACCAGCCAGTCCGTGAACCTGTTGGGCCTGCAAATCCAGACCGTCTATGTGATGAGCCTCGTCGTGTCGGTCGCCATGATGGTCGGCATGGCGTGGTTTTTCCGGGTTTCGAAATACGGCCTCGCCATGCGCGCCACCGCGTTCAACCAGCAGGTGGCACAGTCGCTCGGCATTTCCGTCAAAACCGTGTTCGCGATGGCGTGGGCGATCTCGGCGACGGTTTCGGCGGTGGCCGGCGTGGTGGTGGCCGTCGTCAACGGCGTGTCGTCGGGCCTGTCGGCCTATGGCATCAAGGTGTTTCCGGCGGCGATTTTGGGCGGGCTCGATTCGATTGGCGGCGCGGTGCTCGGCGGCATCATCATCGGGCTACTGGAAAACATCGCGCAATATGTCGACAGCCAGTATCTGCACTGGGGCAATCTCTACGAAGTCGCGCCGTTCTACGTGCTGATCATTATCCTGATGATCAAGCCCTACGGCTTGTTCGGCACCGAAGACATCGAGCGGGTGTAACAAATGGCGAGCCTCTCCCTGATTCCGGCCGGCGACTTCCGCACCTCCTACGCGGCCGACACCACGATCTTTCCGACCACGACCAGCCGCAACGCGGCGATTGTTGGCATCATCCTGATCTGCTTCGCGCCCCAGCTGCTCACCGAATACTGGCTGAGCATCCTGATCCAGATCGGTATTTTTGCGATCGCCGCTCTCGGCCTGAACATTCTCGTCGGCTTCACCGGGCAGATTTCGATCGGACACGCCGCGTTCTTCTTGTTCGGCGCGTTCACCTCGGCCTACATCTCCAACAACTTGCCGATCCCGGTATTCTTCGCCATTCCGCTGGCGGGTGTCGTCACAGCCATGGTCGGGCTGATCTTCGGCGTACCGGCGGCGCGGCTCAAGGGGCTCTATCTCGTCATCGCCACGCTCGCCGCGCAATACATCCTGCTCGATTTCTTCTCGCGCGCCGACTGGTTCTCCGGCGGCTCGGTGCCGGCAAGCGCCAATCCGTTCTCGATCTTCGGCTATACCTTCCGCGGCGACCGGCAATATTTCTACGTGGTGCTGGCCTATCTCGTGGTCAGCTTTCTCCTCGTCACCAACCTGATGCGCACGCGCGACGGCCGCGCGCTGGTGGCAATCCGCGATCACTACCTTTCGGCAGAGATCATGGGCATCAACTTGACAAAATACCGCACGCTGTCATTCGGGCTGGCGGCGTTCTTCGCCGGTATCGCAGGAGCGCTCTATGCGCATTACCAACTGGTAGTCTCCTATGAAGGCTTCGGCATCGAACGCTCGATCATCTTTCTCGCCATGATCATCATCGGCGGCACCGGTTCGATCATGGGCACGCTGATGGGCACCGCGTTCGTGGTGCTGCTGCCGGAATCGATGGAATGGATCAGTGCGAGCCTGAAAGGCGGCGCCATCGACAAGGCGCTGTCGCTCAACACCAACATCTCCTTCCTGCGCGAGATCGCGATCGGGCTGATCATCATCGCGTTCCTGATGTTCGAGCCGGACGGGCTTGCGCATCGCTGGCGACAGATCAAGACTTACTGGAAACTCTACCCGTTTTCGCATTGAGGTTGGAACGGGACCGACTAGAATAGGCCTCAACAGAAGAACCGGAGGAAATCCAAATGACCATGAAATCCCTACTCAGTACCGTTTCGCTGGCGCTGCTGCTCGGCGGCGCCGCGACGGCGGCGCAGGCACAGATCCCTATCGGCCATCTCGCGGATTATTCCGGCGCCACCTCGGAAGTCGGACAGCCCTATGGACAAGCCGTCGTCGACGCATTCGCCTGGATCAACAAGAATGGCGGCGTTGGCGGTAAGCAAGTGAATCTGGATACCAATGACTACGGCTACCAGGTGCCGCGCGCGATCGCGCTCTACAAAAAATGGTCCGGCGGCGACAAGGTCGCGGCGATCATGGGCTGGGGCACCGGGGATACCGAGGCGCTGACCGGCTTCGTGGCGCAGGACAAGATCCCGTATTTCTCCGCGTCCTATGCCGCGGCCCTCACCGATCCGGAAGGCACGAGCGGCAAGGCAAAGCCCGCGCCCTACAATTTCTTCTATGGGCCTAGCTATTCCGATGCGATGCGGGCGATGCTGATCTGGGCAGCGGAGGACTGGAAGACCAAGGGCAAACCCGGCAAGCCGAAATTCGTCCATATGGGCGCGAACGCCCCTTACCCCAATGCGCCCAAGGCGGCCGGCGAGGCTCTCGCCACCGAACTGGGGTTCGAAGTGCTGCCGCCGCTGGTGTTCGCCCTGACGCCCGGTGACTACAGCGCCCAGTGCCTTAGCCTGAAGAGTTCAGGCGCCAACTACGCCTATCTCGGCAACACCTCCGGCTCCAACATCTCGGTGCTGAAGGCGTGCAAAACCGCCGGCGTCGATGTGCAGTTCCTGGGCAACGTCTGGGGCATGGACGAGAACGCCGCCAGGACGGCCGCCGATGCCGCTGACGGCGTGATCTTCCCGCTACGCACCGCCGTGGCTTGGGGTGGCAACGCGCCGGGCATGAAAACCGTGACGGAAATCTCCAAGATGTCCGATCCGACCGGCAAGGTTTACCGTCCCGTGCACTACATCGCAGGCGTTTGCAGCGCACTGTACATGAAGGAAGCGCTCGACTGGGCCGCCAAGAACGGCGGCGCAACCGGCGAGAACGTCGCGAAGGGTTTCTACCAGATGAAGGACCGGGTGCCGGCCGGCATGGAAGGCGTCTGCAATTCCTCGACCTGGACCGAGAAGGATCACCGCGGCACGCTCAAGGTCGATCTGTATCGCACGAAAATCTCCGGCGCGACCGATGGCGATGTCAACGACCTGATGGCCAAGGGCACCATCAAGCTCGAGAAGGTCAAGACCGTTGAGCTGCCGCGCAAACCGGAATGGCTTGGGTGGTGATCATAGGAGTTGCGTCCGGGGCGAAACCCAACACTCAGCTGTCATCCCCGCGAAAGCGGGGATCCAGTACGCCGCGGCTTCTCGATTGATCAGGCGTCTCTGGAATACTGGATCACCCGCTTTCGCGGGTGATGACCGCGGAGTTTGAACGGAGCGGCAATGACCCCCCAACCACACGACAGGACCCAATGACTGTTGACGCCGATACAGCCCTCGCCGCTCCAGGCGCTGTCACCGCTCCCGCCCCGCTGCTCAGCGTGCACAATATCGAAGTGGTCTATGACGACGTCATCCTGGTGCTGCGCGGCTTGAGCCTCGAGGTGCCGCAGGGCGCCATCGTCGCGCTGCTCGGGGCCAACGGCGCGGGCAAGTCGACGACGCTGAAAGCGATTTCCGGATTGCTCAAGACCGAGGACGGCGAAGTCACCCGCGGCGAAATCGTGTTCGACGGCGAGCGCATCAATGGCATCGATCCCGACAAGATCGTCCGCCGCGGCATCTTTCAGGTGATGGAAGGCCGCCGCATCATCGCCGATATGACCTCGCTGGAAAATTTAAGGCTCGGCGCCTTCACCCGCAGCGACAACGAGGTCGGTGCCGACATCGACATGGTCTTTAACTATTTCCCGCGCCTGAAGGAGCGCACCGGATTGGCCGGCTATCTCTCCGGCGGCGAGCAGCAGATGCTGGCGATCGGCCGCGCGCTGATGGCGCGCCCGAAGATGATCCTGATGGACGAACCGTCGATGGGATTGTCGCCGTTGCTGGTCAAGGAAGTTTTCGCGATCATCAAGAAGATCAACCGCGACCTCGGCGTCACCATTCTGCTGGTGGAGCAGAATGCGCGCGCAGCGCTGTCGGTCGCAAGCCACGGCTACATCATAGAGCAAGGCAAGGTGGTGCTCGACGGCAGCGCCGACGAGTTGCGCGATAATGAGGACGTCAAGGAGTTCTACCTCGGCGGCGCGGGCGACCAGCGCAAGAGTTTCAAGAATTTGAAAAGTTTCAAGCGGCGGAAGCGGTGGCTGTGAGCAAGCTCTCGCCGTTCGTCATTCCGGGATGCGCCGTTTGGCGCAGGCCCGGAATCCATACTCACGATCGTGGTTATGGATTCCGGGCTCGCTCGTTTCACTCGCGCCCCGAAATGACGAAGATATGACCGACCACTATGACGCCCTCGAGACACGCGAGCCCGCGATGCGCGAGGCCGACCTGTTTGCGCGGCTGCCGGACGTGCTGCGCAAGGCGATGGCGGCGCCGGCCTATGCCGAGCGCCTCAAAGGCATCGATCCGGCTGGCGTCACCGGCCGGGCGGCGCTGGCGCGCCTGCCGGTGCTGCGTAAATCGGAACTCCCTGCCCTGCACAAGGCCGCCCCGCCGTTCGGCGGGCTTGTCCCCGGGCTTCCCGGCTCGTTCGGGCGGCTGTTTACATCGCCCGGCCCGATTTTCGAGCCCGAGCCAACCCATGCCGATCCCTGGCGCGGCGCGCGGGCGCTGTTCGCGGCCGGCTTCCGGCCCGGCGACGTCGTGCTGAACACCTTCAGCTATCACCTGACGCCCGGCGGCTTTATCTTCGATGCCTCCGCGCGTGCGCTTGGCTGCGCGGTCATTCCGGCCGGTCCCGGCAATACCGACACGCAATTCGAGCTGATCGAGGCCTATCGCCCGGTCGGGTACAGCGGTACCCCCGATTTCCTCAAAATCCTGCTCGATGCCGCTGCAAGCAGTGGGCGCGATGTCTCCTCGATCAAGCGTGCACTGGTCTCGGGTGCAGCATTCCCGAAGTCTCTGCAGGAAGAAATAAAATCGCGCGGCGTCGAGGCCTATCAGGCGTTCGGCACCGCCGATCTCGGCCTGGTGGCGTTCGAAACCCCGGCCCGCGAGGGCATGGTGGTCAATGAGGAGCTGATCCTGGAAATCGTACGGCCCGGCACCGGCGATCCCGCGCCCGAGGGCGACGTCGGCGAGATCGTCGTCACCTCGCTCGATCCCGTTCATCCCTGGATCCGTCTCGCGCTCGGGGATCTTACCGCTGTCTTGCCCGGCCGCAGCCCGTGCGGACGCAGCAATTTGCGCATCAAGGGCTGGATGGGCCGCGCCGATCAAACCACCAAGGTCAAGGGCATGTTCGTGCGGCCCGAGCAGATCGCGGAGATCGGCAAGCGTCATCCAGAGCTCGGGCGGTTGCGTCTCGTCGTCACGCGGGCCGGCGAAACCGATGTGATGACGCTAAAGGCGGAATGCACCTCGCCAAGCGAGGCCTTGCAGGATCGATTGGCGGCATCGCTGCGTGCCGTCACCAAGCTCGGCGGCTCGATCGAATTGGTGCCGTCCGGCTCGCTGCCGAACGACGGCAAGGCGATTGCTGACGAGCGAAGTGCGGGATAGGAGATCATCTCCGGTACCAATTCCCTGGTAACAGCGAATTTTGCAGCGAATTTAGCATTTTTCGGGCCTGGAGGTCAATTTCTCGTAGCAAAAAACCATTGGACTGCAGCGACTTCTCACAAAAATTCCCTACGCGAATTAACAGCGAAATATTTCGACTAAACAGCGAATTATTCTAGCCAGAACAGGGAATTCTCTAGCGAGAACAAGAAACCAAGAATCGTAAGCGTCCATTTCTCAACACACTTGTTCTCCGCGGTTCGGACGCGATCTGTTCTCGCCGATGAATTTTAAAATTGAGGACACAAGATGCCCGAGAAATTTCGAACCCGTGAACATTACGGCGAGGCTTTCTGGCGCAAGCACCATGAGGCGTGGCAGCAGAGCGCGTTGAATCAACGAGAGTATTGCGAAGCGCA
>WNGO01004524.1_pt1 | contig 12690 bp, 12 predicted proteins | sample 5400511 | NCBI WGS metagenome assembly WNGO01 (sample SAMN13153380, study PRJNA577476) | soil metagenome | isolation source: 20 cm soil or saprolite under Garry oak tree replicate 2 | place: USA:California | collected 2016-06-15
AGATCAAGGTTTCACGCGAGAGGCTTTCAACTCAGATATTGCTCCCAGCATTCATCTCCGAGGCAAGCTTGTCCCTGGAGCTACAATGACAGCAGAAAAGCTTGTTGTAATGTACACATCGCGGGACGCAGGTGATCCAGGACAGAACGCGATTGAGCAGCATGCAAAACTGTTGCGTGAGAGTGGATATGACGATTTACTTTCCAGGAATATACAGGCGTGGTCAGATTACTGGCGCATTTCAGATATTCTCATCGAAGGTGACGACAAGGCACAGCAAGCCATTCGCTACAGCGTCTATCAATTGCGTATCAGCGCATCCACTCATGATGATCGCTACAGTGTTGCAGCCAAGGGCTTGACAGGATTTGGATATCGCGGTCACATTTTCCAGGACACTGAAATCTTTATGCTGCCCTACTTCATCAACGTTTACCCCTCGATCGCGCGTAACCTCTTGCTCTATCGCTATCATTTATTGCCAGGAGCGCGGGCAAAGGCGAAACACAATGGGTACGAAGGGGCACAATATCCGTGGGAAAGCACCTTAGATGGGAATGAAGCGACGCCACCATCCATAATTCACCCCGAAAGTGGTGAATTAATTCCTGTACTCCATGGAAGGCTCGAAGTGCATATTACTGCTAGCATTTCGCTTGCCGTATGGAAGTATTGGAAAACCACCGGCGATGACCAGTTCATGCGGGATTACGGCGCGGAGATATTGTTCAGCACGGCAACGTTCTGGGCCAGCCGCGCTGAGAGCCATCCGGAGCACAACGATTACGAGATCAATGACGTCATGGGACCCGATGAATGGCACGAACACGTCAATAACAACGCCTTTACCAACTATATGGCGCGCTGGAATATTCAGGCCGCGCTTGACGTTTTCAACTGGCTGCAAACCAATGCCCCCGACAAGACCAGAGCGCTGGTACAACAGCTAGATTTGAGCGATCAGCGCCTGCAGCACTGGCAAGATGTAGCTGTTCATATGCGCATCCCACAGGACAAAAAGACGGGGTTATTCGAACAGTTCGATGGATTTTTCAAACTCGCGCCACTTAATCAAGAGGAATTTAAAGGGCGTACCAAATCATACCAGGGGCTGCTAGGTGTAGAGGAGGTACAGCGATACCAGATCATCAAACAGGCTGATGTGTTGATGCTCATCATTGTGCTGGATCAACAATTCGATCTCAAAACCAAACGGGTCAATTGGGATTATTATTATCCCATTACTGACCATGACTACGGTTCTTCACTGACTCCAGCTCTTCATACAATCCTGGCTTGTGAATTGGGTCTTGTCGATGTGGCTTACACGCTTTTCATGAAGGGCGCTCTGGTTGACCTGGAAGATTTACGTGGAAATGCAGCTGAAGGCATTCATGACGCTTGCTGTGGGGCCGTCTGGCAGGCAGCCATCCTGGGCTTCGCGGGCCTGCGCCTGACTGATGACGGCTATACAACCAGCCCTACCTGGCCAGAAGGCTGGACCCGCATAGCCTTCCAGTGTTATCACAAAGGTGAACTGCTTTCGATTGATTTACGCAAAAAGTAGATGCAGGCATCAATCGAACTTATACAAGCAATGGCTGATAAGGCGAGACAGAAGTTGACATGTCTCGCTCTATCGGCCCTTGAGAGGATGTGAGCAGGCCCAAGGCCACAAAATCGTCCTTGACAAATAGCGGCAGCCGGGTTATGATATAGTCCTTAGTAAGGCGCATTCGTCTAGTGGCCAAGGACGCCGCCCTCTCAAGGCGGAGATCACGGGTTCGACTCCCGTATGCGCTACCACGACATGTTTATGAACATCTCAAGCCAGGATAGAAGCGGCTTGGGGTGTTTTGTTCCTCTTCGTTTTCCCCCTTTTGTAGCAACGGTGTAGCAACGCCCTAACCATACATCCACTGTACGATGCGGCCTGTCCCCAACGCTATGCCACTTCTTCCATACTATGGTATAGTACAGGAAAACGTGTAGAGGGAGAGCGCGGGTGCAGTATCGAGACCTTATCTTATGAAGACCAGGAGGAAGCACTCATGAAGTGTGTCATCTGCCAATATGGAGAGACTGAACCAGGGACCACAACGGTCACACTTACCAGAGGTGAAACGACCATTGTAATTCGGGATGTCCCCGCGCAAATCTGCACGACCTGTGGCGAGGAATATGTGGATGCAGGAACGGGCAAGCGACTTTCTCAGATTGCAGAAACAGCGATGAGGGAAGGCGTACAAGTGGATGTACGGCGCTATAAAGCTGCATAAGTGCTTCATTCAACTTACCCATTGCATCCTGTTGCATACCCGGAAGCACATGAGAATAGACATCCATCGTTCGTTATGCTAATCTGTGTGTGGCCCAACAATTCCTGTACAACCTTTGGATGAATTCCAAGGCTTAGAAGGAGTGTAGCCGCACTATAGTTACCTATCCCTATCAACAACAGATAATGTAATCTATGTCGCTTCACAAGACGGTATATCTGCCTTAAACGGCAACAATGGAACCTTGCTTTGGCACGTCGCTACGAAAGCTTCTGACTCTGGATCGCCGCTTAGAGTAGCAAACGGAGTTGTCTATATCAACTCGGATGGCTATATCGGCTTAGTTGGTGGTACGCTAGCCACACTCCGTGCAAGTGATGGGCATCAGATATGGAAGCAGACGCTAGATGCGAATCTCATCCAGCCACCGCAACTGGTCAACGGAATCCTCTATACCACCACGACAAAAATGTTAGTGCCTCCCTCCGCTCACAGCGCGAATCCTCTACAAGGTGCGACCGCTATTGGTGCACTCCTGTGGAATACGTTTCAGAGTGCCTCTGTTGTCCAGGCAGTACCACTCAAAGAAGGTCTATCCTCCCTGTATGCAGTACGCGCAAGCGATGGAACCATCCTCTGGCACTATAGCATGAACAATGGCAAGAATAGCTGGGCAAACTGGTTTTCGGTAGAGAATGGAGTTGTCTATGCCAGCGCAGCTAAGGGTGAGGATACGACAGATGGGGGTGATATCTATGCTCTCCAAAGCAGTAACGGCTCGGTCCTCTGGCATGTTAAGCTCAACAGATCTCCTACCGGTGCATTGCTTGCCAATGACATCATCTACCTTAGCACTTCCGCCGGTTTATCTAATGGCGCCGTTTATGCTCTGCGGGCACGCGATGGTTCCCTGCTCTGGGATTATCATTCCATCGCCGGACCTGTGTTCAATGCGCCAATTCTGGATGGTACCACAATTTACATTGGCGCATCCAATGGCATAGTTTATGCATTACGAGCCGACGATGGCGGAATAGTGTGGCATAACCTGACGGCTGTTCAGGGGTGACAGCCGTCCTGCGCCTTGCCATTATCAGAAGCGGCACGGGAAGACCCGCCTCCATTTATGGGGCAGGATGGAAGTGCCGTTGCTTGTTTGCTGCAGGCAGGGGTAAAACTCCTGAAGAGACCAAAACGCTTGACAAGACGAGGAGCATCTCGTACACTTGTCCGAGTAAGACGGGGCGTAAGAGACTCCGCATGTACCGCAGGGCTTGCGGGAACTGACGTCTGTGGAGGCGGACGTAAGAGCAAACCTGAATGGGACCAGGGAGGCCTGCCGCCAAAGAAGCAGAAAGGGAACACTCGTGAGAGTGGGAAGCCTGTCCCGTTTCCGGGACGGGAGGATGTCACTTCAGTGACTGCTAAAAGGGCATAAGCAGCAAAGAAAAGGCGGGTACGAGCTACGTACCCGCCTTTTCTAGCATGTTCACCCGGTTAAACAGAAGCGCCCGCGAGTTGCCGCATCTCCTGAATCTGCTGATCATAATCAAGCGCGTAGATGGCTCGCACATCCCAGCTCATGAGATCCATGTAGGGTTGAAGCATAGCCGTCACCTCCTGCGGCGTCGATGCATCGACCACTAAGAAGCCCGAGCCCCCGCCTGCCAGGTTGTACCAACCGCGAATGGTGCGATTGCTATGCGCACCAGCCTCATGTTGTTGAAGGATGCGTTGAGCCACCTGTTGGCGGTTAGTATGGTGATACCAGGTGAAAGCGCAATACCACAGCATTTCGTTACCTCCTTGTCGTAATAGATTACCAGGTGTTTCTTCCTCACCTGTTCATGAAAAGATATCCCCCTTTTAATCACACGTTCATCTTCCTCTTAAAGTGACAGCAGGATACTTTCCTCTCCTAATCTTTATTGCAATGAGTCGAGAGCAAGGTCTCCCCAACAGTGCACATTTGTCCTATAATATGAAGTGGCACACCTTGACTACACAGAGGAAACTGTGCCAGATCACCAGGTAAAATATAACAACCTGGCATCAAGCTGGAATAATTTAGAAAGGAACTCTTAATGTATAAAAGAATTGTAGGCGGACTGGTAATATTTGGCATACTGGCCACGCTACTGAGCGCATGCGCCATAGTAGATACTGCCAATACCGCTAGCTATCCCACCGTCCATATGGGCGGATCCACCTTCATTCAGACGTCGATTACTATCCATAAAGGTGATATGCTCAACCTCGTTGACGATGTCGCATCGACCCATATCATTGTTAACGGCAGTTGGCAAGGCAACACACAAAAGCCAGCCACAGAAAATGGCGCCCCCACCGTCAACAAAACATTCAATGGCAACGATAGCGGAACCGTCGGTCCATTTACTTCGGCCGGAACATTTCACCTCTATTGCACCGTTCACCCGGGAATGAACCTGACCGTCACCGTTCAGTAACATACTGTTCTTCATCACGACCTGCAAACGAGGCATGGTATCTTCTCGTTGGATACCATGCCTCGTTTATGTTGAACACGCAAGATATATTTCCGCTCCAGTTTACTTTAAACACATGCCGGAGATAGTACTTTCATGGTAGATAAACCTCCGAAAATACCGTCTATAGCCGCTCCTGTGCTATACTATCCGCACTATTTAGCTTAGATAAAGGTGACTCAAGGTATATGCGGCAAAACATATGGAAAAGATGGAAGACGACTACCTCACCTTCTCTTTATCTCAAATACGGAGCGACACTTCTCCTCCTCCTGTTCAGTGTACTGATCGTCTCCTGTGGTGGAGGCGCTACAAATGCTAATTTAGGTCAACCAGATGTCACAGTGACCATCAATCTTGGCCAGGGCGATGGGTCGCCAACACCACCACTACCCGGATATACCTGCTCTGCATGGGTCACCAATACCTCACCTAGCATGAATAAGTCCTCTATTATTGGAGTCTATGCGAAATTTGTCCACAACGTGAATGGCAATCCTCAAGGAGTCTCTCCTGCTCAAGGGACAGCGACGGTTCTCTGGGCCGAGGGCAGCGTTAACGTCACAGCAAATACAACTTCCGACGGGCTGGCTATTTTTCCCGTTTCAATTGCCAATAAGTCCGCCGATCTCAACAAAATTGTACTGGTTACTATCGCATTTCAGGGTCCGCAAGGTGTGCCACCATGTAACGTGACAATCGATCGAGCAGCCTTCTTCACCCTCGTGATCTCCACACCTAACACGAAATCAACAGTACCAGTTGGCGGGTCCCCAACGGTAAATCCTCCGGAAACAGTCACTGCGACTTATTCACCGACAACAATACCATCGCCGACCCAGAGCCCAAAACCCTGCCCGACAGTTAAACCACTCAGGACACCTACACCGTGCCCTTGAAATAGCAGAAGGCTTGCATCTTTTCATTTTCCTATGCATAATAGCAACGAGAGAGAGAATTAACTGACATACAGGAAATATCTCCTGTACTTGTTATGTATCGCGTATCCAGTTGCTGACCGCAAGATAGAACAATGCGAGGGAGCAGACTATGCTATCGGATGATACTACCCAGAATACTGGAGCCATTGAAAGAATATCCCATCCTTACAATCATCGTGATCACGTATCTGAACGACGGCAGCATATCTTGCAACAGAAACAGACCGATAACCTGCCTCAAATCACTAGCCAGAAAACCCATGGAAAATTTGTTTGGCGGCAGTACATCCATCTCCGTGAAGAAAACAAACGCCTGCACTGGATAGTTTCAAAATATATCGATGAGATCGACTCCATGCAAAACGCACATCAAGAAGAGGTAGAATATTATAAGAGCCAGTTGGATAAGCTAAAGGCAGAGCAAAACCGCACAATACAGGATCACCTCGAGCTAGAAAGACGCTACCAGGAACTCTACCACTCATTTCAGAGTGCGGTAGAGGAAGAGGCTCAAAATATGGTTGCCGAAGCGGCACGTACACTCGAACTCCATACAGAAGATGGGGTTGTTATGACGAACGACGCCATGAAGACAGTGAAACTCCACGTGAGGCAAATAGAAGAAAAACATACAGCCGAGTCACTCTATTTGATGCGACAGGCGCAAAAAAAAGCGTATCAACTCGAACAAGAGCTTGTAAAGGAACGGCTCCAAATTGCGCTTGAGCGCGATAATATGCAAAACCAGCAAAATAGCTTACGCCAACAGACAGAACTGCGTCAGCAGATGACGGAAAACCGGTTACACGTAAAATTCGTATCAACGATTACCTTCGTTGCAACCGGACTGGTGATACTGCTCTTCGTATTTGAGCTATTTTTTCTTTCCTGGCTACACATTCCCTTCACACCATCGCTTGGATTTGCCCTCGTAGTACCTTCACTACTGTTTGTTGCCCTGGCCGGGTTAATCGCACACATCCGTTCAACCACGCGTGCACTCTTTAGCATTGCACCTCCAAAAGATGCTAATCAGAAGCAAACCTGAAATAGAGATATGAAGCCAAACCGTCAGGAATGCGTTATACTCTGTGCATATAGTGTATCGTACATTTTTCACTAGAGGAGAGTATACATGCCACAAGAAGTTCATCCCGCTGGCTCACTCAAGCAACATACAATCTGGCAAGATGGACAAATGCCGGAACCGTGTACCGTTGTCATCTTCGGAGCTACTGGCGACCTTACCCAGCGAAAATTGTTACCCACTCTGGCCCACCTTCTCCATGATCATCCCCTTCCAGAAGGTTTCTCGGTGGTAGCTTTTGCGCGCCGCCCCATGAATGATGAACAATGGCGTGGCATGGCGTTAGATTCAATCAACAAATACATGCCTGACAATGACAAACTAGATCGCGAGGCACAGCATGACTTTGCCCAACGAATGTATTATTGCCAATCAGACTTCAATGATCGCGAAGGCTATGAGAAACTCGCTGACATATTGGAGAGACTTGATAGAGAGAAGGGTACCCAGGGGAACCGCATGTACTATCTTGCCACGCCGCCCACCCTTGACTCAGAAATCATTTTCCAACTTGGTGGTGCTGGCCTGGCACGCCCCGCTGCTGGACAGTATGGTGATGAAGAGTCCTGGACACGCATTGTGATCGAAAAGCCCTTTGGGCGCGACCTGGCCTCTGCCCAGAAGCTCAACCGCGAAATCGCTCGCGTTTTCCATGAAAGACAGACATACCGTATCGATCATTATATGGGGAAAGAGACAGTACAAAACCTTCTCGCGTTCCGCTTCGCCAATGGTATCTTCGAGCCTCTCTGGAATCAGAAATACATTGACCACGTACAGATTGTCGTTGCGGAGAGCCTGGGCATTGGTTCGCGCGCCGAATATTACGAAGAAGCCGGCGCTATCCGCGACATGGTACAGAATCATATCATGCAGGTACTCTGCCTTACCACAATGGAAGCCCCCGTCGCTTTTGATGCCGACGCTATCCGCGATGAAAAAGTCAAAGTCTTGCGAGCCGTCCCTCTCCTGACACCGGAAGATGTAGCCAAACGCACTGTACGCGGTCAATATACCGCCGGGGTGATCAACGGACAACCCCAGGTGAGTTACAAAGAGGAAAAAGGTGTCTCCCCTGCTTCACAAACTGAGACGTATGTGGCTCTCAAATTGTTCATCGAGAACTGGCGCTGGGCGGAAGTTCCCTTTTACATCCGCACAGGCAAAGCATTGCCCAAACGCAGTACAGAGGTGACAATCCAGTTTAAACGCGTCCCTCATATGCTCTACAAACCGGCCGAAACGAAAGGGCTTGTTCCCAACCGGTTGACGATACGCATTCAACCCGATGAGGGCATATCGCTGAAGTTCGCCGCTAAAGTACCGGGCGCGGCGCGCCATCTCAATGATGTTGATATGAATTTCTCCTATTCGGAGGCCTTTGGTATCGAGTCGCCTAATGCATATGAACGTCTGATCGCTGATTGCATAGTTGGAGATTCCACGCTCTTCATTCGCCGTGACGAGGTCGAGACATCCTGGCGTATTGTGGATAGCATTATCAACGCATGGAAGAACATGCCTAAGAGCGCGGTCCACCCTTATCAAGCTGGAACCTGGGGACCACCTGAAGCTGACGCTCTCATTCAGAATGATGGACGCGAGTGGGATAACCCCTAAACAAGGTATCAAGTACAAGTAGAGGTGAGCAAGCGGTAAATTGCTTGCTCACCTCCCCTCTACTGTAGAAAACGGGTGGAAGGAAGAGTTACAAATCTTCGCCCTTCAATTTTCTGTCTGCCTTCTGCTCAACCCCTCCTGCCTTCGATCGGGCCTTACCAGTGGTCTCTCGGGCTTTGCCCTTCGCCTCTGTAGAGGGATCACCAGTAGCTTGTCCGACCTTCTTCTGTACTTTACCGGCAGCCTGATTGACCTTTCCTTTTAAGGTGTCCGACTTGCCTTTTGTACCAAGATCTCTCTTTTCTTCATCCATGTCTATTTCTCCTCTTCGAGCTACATTACGTTTACAGAAATGGACCAACTCGCACAACTTCTCCCTTTACAGGCAAACTGTACAAGTTCCTCTCTATAAACACTCCTAAAGTCCAGGAAACGTATACATTTCACCGCTACATAAAAAGACAAAAACCACTGCCGCCCCATGAGAGCGGCAGTGGTCTAGTTTGCCCGTTTTCTACCTCATCAGCTCTTCCATCTGGGCCAGATGCGACTCGAACAGCGCCAACGCCTGGCGTATCGGTTCCGGTGAGGTCATATCTACTCCAGCTTTTTTGAGTAACTCTATACTATAGTCAGACGAGCCGCTGCTAAGAAACTTCAGATAGCGTTCAACGGCGGGCTTTCCCTCGTGCAATATCTGCTGTACAAGGGCAGACGCGGCAGAGATACCCGTGGCATATTGATAGACGTAGAAACTGCTATAGAAGTGTGGGATACGTGCCCACTCGATATCGATGAGTTCATCGATAAACGTTTCACCACCATAGTACTTCTCATTAAGGCCATGATAGAGCGCGCTGAGCGAATCCGCCGTTAACGGCTCACCCTTTTCCGCCCGGCTATGAATCTGTTGTTCAAATTCCGCGAACATCGTCTGGCGGAAGAGAGTACCGCGGAAACCTTCCAAAGAGTGATTGAGGATAGCCAGGCGCAGAGCAGTGTCAGAGGTCGTCTTTAACAAGTGCTCTGTCAACAGCCCTTCGTTCAGCGTTGAAGCGACTTCGGCCACAAAAATGGTATAGTCGCCATACTGGTAGGGCTGGTAATTGCGCGTGTAGAACGAGTGCAGGGAGTGCCCCAGTTCATGAGCAAGCGTAAACATGCTATCGCGGTTATTCTGATAATTCATCAGGATAAACGGCTGTGTAGTGTACGCACCACCACTGTATGCCCCACCTCGTTTGCCGGGTGTCTCATATACATCGATCCAGCGCTTTGTAAACCCCTTTTTAAGCGTGTCAAGGTAATTCTCACCTAAAGGAGCCAACGCCGCTATAACGGTATCCCTCGCCTGTTGATAGCTGATCTCTTCTCGCGTCTCCTCAACAATCGGGACATAGAGATCGTACATGTGCAATTCATCGAGTTGCAGGATACGTTTGCGCAACTTGAGGTAGCGGTTGAGCAGAGGAATGTGCTCACTTACCGTTTCGACCAGATTGTCATATACACTGACCGGGATATTGTAACGAGCGAGGGCGTGCTCCCGGCTCGAACTATAGTTGTGCTGGGTCGTGTAAAAGATGTCCGTCTTCACCTGCGCTGCCAACGTCGATGCAATGGTATTGCGCTGCTTCAAGAACGTGCTATGCAATCCCTCGAAGGCATCTTTGCGCACCCGGCGATTCGTACTGCGAATGAAGAGCTGGTAATTCCTTTAGTCAGTTCTACCTCTTCGCCCGCCTCATCTTTGATGGTAGGAAGCTTTAGATCTGCGTTATCAATCATGGTGAAGACACCGCCGGGAGTCTCCGCCATTTCACCTGCCGCGGCAAGTACAGATTCAATTTCTGCCGAACGAATATGTCCCCGCTTACGATTCAGGTCATGCAACTGTTGCCCATAGAGCGCTAACCCCGGGGTCTCTTTGATGAACCGATCAAGTTTATCTTGAGGTAGAGCCAGTATTTCTGGTTCAATGTATGCGGCAATCGTCGAGAGACGCACATACAATTGCACAGCGCGATCGGCCATTCCCTGATAGGTACTATTCGTGGTATCTTCATCTTTGCGCATCGAGGCATAGACGTAGAGGCGTTCAAGTTCTTTTGACAGCTCATCACGCTTCTGCAATACTGTTAGCAGCGCCTGCCCGCTGTGTGAGAGCGTTCCTGCGACTGCCTCCAATTCTGGTAAACGTTGTTGAAGGGTTTGAAAATCGCGCTCCCACTCCTCATTTGTCGAGAAGATACTTTCGAGATTCCACGTAAATTCCACTGGAATCTCGTCTCGCTTCTTCAAAGTCTGCAATGTTTTTCTCCTTACTCTTCCTCTAACAAATCTTCCCTATCCCCCCATTTTTCAAGGAAGCGATAGAAGTTCCTTTTGGTCAACCTGGTCCGTTCAGCATCGGACAGACCAGCGTGCTGCAGAACTGGATAACAAGCTACAGGCAAGTTGGGTGTGACAACAATTTCAGCTCCGTTATCTCGAACAGCAAAGTTAAAATCAATATCCATATAATATGGAAAGCGATAACCCTCATCGAAGAAACCGGCTTTCTTTAGCAGCCTCCTCTTGAAAGCCATGCAGAGTAGATCTATCGCCTCAACATTCAAACGCTGGCTCTCCTCGAAGTGACGAAGATCATCGGTACGTAAACCATGCAGCCCGGTAATACCGACCCCATCGTTCGCTAATGTTTTTGCTAGCGGAGTAAACACATCGCCGGTAAACTCGACACTACTATCAAGCAGCAGGATGTAGCGCCCCAGGCTCTGCTTCAGGCCAATGTTCCTGGCTTCTGCCTCACCCATCGTGCGGCTGACGCGCAGTACGTGCAGTCGAGGATCGGAATGTTGTAACGCCGCCGCCCAGATGCTCAATTCATCCCGCGATGACTGAAAAGAGGCACCTATCAGCTTCATCAAGCAGCGAAGGCAACTGGCGCGAGGTGCGGAAAACATTGCCGTCAACTTCGATACTTGGGAGAATAATTAAATGCGCTCCATGTGGATTATCTTTAATTGCATAGCCAGCCTCCTCAATTTGCCGCTTCAAGGCATCTGCCCGGTCATATTGACCTTTTCTACGTAACATATCACGCTCATGCGAAAGCGCTAGAATATCTGGGGGGATTGCATGTCGATATGGCTTCGTGGTCATACACTCCATCCTTCCGTACTACTATTTTTCTGCCCACAATAACTTGCTACCAACCAAGCGCGAGACCATCACAACGAGGGTCGGCAGCTCCCTCAAAAATATGAGTATTTGGATTGATGAGAATAGCCTGGGCATGACCCATTCGATCTTCCCACAAGCCTTCCACAATGGTTTGATGACCAAGTAAATCAAGTTCCAGGGGTACGCCGCTCAGAAAGCGCCGCTCCATCGAGACCACTTCTGCTATTTTACGCTCAAGGTGTTCATCGAGACTGCGCTGACCACTTACTTCTTGCCCCTTATGTGGCGATGCTGCTCTCACCGGTCCACTTCGCCAGCGCGGAGCTGAGATGGCTTGCTGAACATTCAAACCAAAATCGATGATGGCCGAAAGCACCTGCACATGTATTTGCGGTTGAGCATCTCCTCCCATCGATCCAAGAGCCAGGGAGGGAGTCCCATTCTTGAGCACCATTGCAGGAGTGAGCGTGTGCATCGTACGCTTCCCTGGTTGCAAGTAATTCACATGGCGCGGATCAAGGGAGAAGTATGAACCCCGGTTTTGGAGTAATACACCTGTATTACCGCCAATAATGCCGCTCCCAAAACCATTGTAGAGGCTCTGGATTAAAGAGACGACATTACCTTTGTTGTCCGCCACGCAAAGATACATGGTATCACCATCTTTTTCAAGTCCTGCAGCAAAGTATGGCGTTGCCTTCCTGGGGTTGATCCTGGCACGCTGTTCCGCAGCATACGTCTTGCTCAAAAGGTGCTCAACCGGTACATCTACAAATGCAGGGTCAGAAACGTAGCGATCCCTGTCTGCAAAGGCCAGCTTTTTCGCCTCCAGCATCACATGCAAGTATTCAGCAGTCTGGTGGCCAAGAGACCTGAGATCATACCCTTCAAGGATGTTGAGCATTTCCAATGCAGCTATACCTTGCGAATTCGGCGGAAACTCGTAGATATCATACCCGCGATAATTCGTTGTGAGCGGCTCAACCCAATCCGATCGATGTTGTTGCATATCTTCCATGGAGAGTACGCCGCCACAGCTTTGAATATATTCAGCGATCGTACGCCCCAAT
>WNGO01005173.1_pt1 | contig 12690 bp, 9 predicted proteins | sample 5400511 | NCBI WGS metagenome assembly WNGO01 (sample SAMN13153380, study PRJNA577476) | soil metagenome | isolation source: 20 cm soil or saprolite under Garry oak tree replicate 2 | place: USA:California | collected 2016-06-15
CAGGAGCAGCAGCTCCAACTGGCGAAGGACTCGCCTGTTCTGCGGGCACGCGCGCGCCGATATTCGCCAAGTCCTGGCCCATCCGCATTTTCCCGAGAAGCACTTGCCGCTCAAAAATGTAATCGCGCGGCGCACTCCGGCGATTACCCCATCCCCGCTCGATATCGGCACCGGCATAATCGGGGCGTACCTGTTCGCTGTGGCAATAAACGCAGCCGTTTGCAACGTAAACGCGCGCGCCGCGTTCGAACATTCCGGATTGCGGCTGCGGATAAAAGTCGGTGCCCTCTTCGTCGGATTGCGGATTGAGATGCCCGATCTGCCAATTTGGAACCAAGGTCAATCCCACCCATGAAAAGGCGAACGTGCCGAAGATTCCGAGAAAAAGTGGAGCGAGGCCTTTCATCAATGTCCCCCCGAGGTCTCCGCTTCAACCGGGTTAAGGAAGGTGGGCACAGTCGATGTGCGCCCCAAGCCCAACAGCATCAATCCGAAGTGATATGCGAAAATGAAATGCGAGGCCGTTAGCAAAAGGCCGGCGAGACTGCGCCCCCGCAGATAAGGCAGCACGGTTTCCACGCTCTCGCTAAAGGCCAGCGTAGGATTCTCCGTACTTAATCCCTGGCTAAAACCGCCGGCGAGCAGCATGAGGGTCATTAAACCGATGCCATAAGCCGACGCCCAAAAATGCAGCTTGATTAGCGACGCATAACGCCATTCGCGGCCGACCAATCTCGGGACGATGTAGTACATCGAACCGAAGATCACCATGGTGAAAAACGCGTACAGACCCAGATGCGAGTAAGCGATGCTCGCCTGGGTGAAGTTCACATAGCTGGCGACGGACCGCAGTGAAATCAGCAGGCCTACAACGCTAAAGACTGTGTAAGACATCGCGCCGAACACGGTGAACCGCAGCGTAGGGCTATAGCGCATCAGCGGAAAATAACCCTGCATTGTCATGTGATGATTCAGGCCCACCGTGGCGACGGGGATCATCGTCAGGATAGTCGCAGCGATACTCGCGGTAATCATCCACGCCGGAAAAGGGCCGTCGATGAGCCGCTGCATTCCAGTCCAGCTTGAGAAAAGCGCGTACGTCCAAAAGCCGATTGTGGCCAGATGATAACTGTACACCGGGCGCCCGATCACTTTCGGAATCATGTAGTACGCCGTGCCCAGCGCGATGGCGCCGAACCAGAGAAAGAGCAGGTTATTCGCGAACCACCAGCCGACGGCCGTTTGTAAAACACCCTGCACCGGAACGGCGAACAGCATTAACTGCCCAGCCGCATACAGCCATGGAAACCAGAGAAACGCGCCGAGCAAATACCACTGGGTAATGTAAATTTGTTCGCCGCGCCGGTAACGAAACATGAGCACTGCCCACGAGGCAACGAGCGTGTAAGCGACGAACAAAATGATCGCCGCGTAACGCGGAAACTCGAGCCACTGGTAGCCGGTGCTGTCGCCAAGAAGAATTCCGCAAACGCCCAGGAACACGCCCAAGTTCCAAAAACACGCACCAGCAACAAGCAGCAACGGATATCGCAAAACCGTCCGGCACAACCGCGCCATAAGCCAGATTGCTGTGCCCATTCCCGCCATGGAGGCCCAGCCGTAAACCATCACGTTCATGTGCGCGGGCCGCACCCGTCCCCACGTGAGAAAACTGACATTCGAAAGCAAGTCAGGCTCGTGGAGCTTGAATGAAACGAACCCGGCCAACAGCGTGCCAAGGATTAACCACGCCATTGCCGAGGTGTAAAACATCAGCACTGGCACGCGCGTCGACGCATCAATATACGCGCGCTCCAACTGCTCTGTGTCTCCAGCGACGGCAGAGACAGCCGGCTCTTTCAACGGAATTCCAGTGGCGGTAGCGTTCATGGACTCGTGGCTGGGCTCGCGGAAGCGGCTGCGGGTGGAGGTGACTGCGCCGCCACCGAAGGCGACGCAGCAGTTTGGCCCGGCGGTGACGCCGATCCGCTGGGACCAGGTGGTGACGGCGAGCCCGCGGGCTGGCTACCGCCAGGTTTTGAAGCGGCAGACGCTGGCGACGCTGCGGGACTCGTTGCGCCCGCGGGCGACGCTTGCGCCGGAGGAGGCGTGGCAATCGGACCCGCCGCAACAGGCTTTTTCTGCGCGAGATCTGCAACGGTCAGCTCCATGGCGCGACTGATCGGAATGCGAACAACACCTTTGTTCTTGTCCACCCAGGCGTAAGTGTTCAGCGCTTTCTCCGCGTCTCCCTGCGCGGTCTTCAGATTTTCCATCCGCTTCTTCGCCCGCGTCTCTTCATAGTCACTTCCACGCGGCATGGGCCCAATGATTGCGAGCACGATTACGCCGAACAGCGCGAAGAGAAGCACGACCCCTAACCACGTGGAGAACGGGGCACGCGAATGCGCAATATGGCGAAGAGATTCAGTGTCAGCCATGTCAGTTAACGGTGGTGAGAGATTCGATCAGGCGCGGATCACGCACGGGGAACAGTGAAGTCCTCGGCACCATTCGTAGATAAACAAAACCGAGCGTCGCGCCGATGGCGATGAGCGAAAGCACATCCCAAATGCTCACGTGGACGCCGGCGCCGTGTAACGAAGGCAGCACAACGATGTACATGTCGAGCATCTGCATGCAGAGAATCCATCCTGCGATGATACAGAGCTGGTGCGGATGCTTCTTGATCGAGCGCATCAGCAGAATTGGAAAAGCAATGAAGAAACGCCCGATCACCAAGAGCATGCTTAGCGCCCACCACGACTCAGTGTTTCTGGTGATAAAATACTGCGTCTCCTCTGGAATGTTTGCGTACCAGATGAGCATGTACTGGCCGAAGCCGATGTAGGCCCAGAATATGGTGAACGCCAGCATCCATTTCCCCATAATGTGATAATGCTCCACCGTGACGACGTCCTTCAGGTAACCAGCCTGGCGTAAGGCCGTGATCACCAGAACGAGAAGCGACATCGAACTGCCGGCTGCGCCCGCAAAGATGTAAACGCCGAACATGGTCGAGAACCAGCGGTAGTTGAGGCCGACCAGCCAATCGTAAGCGCCGAAAGTCAGACACAGCGCAAACATCGGCAGGCTGACGAAGGCAACCTTGCGCATACTGATTGTGAAGCGCGGATTGCCATCCTTGTCTTGTTCAGCAGAAAGCCTCCGCAATGCGAGCGCCGCCAACAGAAAGAAACCCAGGAATATTACGGCGCGCGCGAGAAAGAAAGGCCAGTTGAGGTAAGCCCGCTTCGTGTCGAGCGAGGGATCGACTCCGGGCGGAATATCCATCCACACAAACAGGTGGTGACGGAGCAAAAGAATCGGGACAAACAGAAGCGCAAGCACCGTCAATAGTGCACCAAGATTTTCCAATTGCCGGCGCACTACCACGCTCCATTCGGCATCGGTTGCATGATGAACGATTGTCCAGAAAAAGCACCCGGCACACAGCGTGAAGAAAAATGCAAAAGCAAACAGCCAGGAATAGCCAAACTGGTGCGGATTCACGATTGCGCCGACGGCGCATAGCACCAGCGCGATGACCGCAACGACTCCAAGGACAAACGAGAGCCCGGTAAATCGGCCGCTGTCGAAGTATTCGCCTTCTGGCGTCGGGACACCGTGTAAGCGCTCGCTCATTTTTTTGGCGCCTCCTGCTTCGCTGCGGGTTTCGTCTCGGGTGGTTTGTTCTCTGCCGGCTTGTCCAATTCTGCGCGATGCTCCGGCGGCACATCGGCAATCGCCGCGTTTTGACTGCGCTGCAGAGCGCGCAAATATGCAATGATCGCCCAGCGGTCCGGCACGATGATGTTCGGTCCGTAAGCCATCATCGTGTTTTTACCATTAGTAATTGTGTTGAAAATTTCGCCGTCAGACATTTTGCGGATGCGTTCGTCTTGAAGCGACACCACGGTAGCGAGCCCATATTTTTTGGTGATCCCGTCGCCTGCAGCCGCGGGGCCATGGCACATCGCGCACGTAATGTTGAATCGCTGCTGCCCGCGCTCCATCAAGTCGCGCGTCACTTCAACCGGAATACCAGTTCCCCACTGATTGCGCATCTTGCCGGTGTTGTAATAATCTGTGCCCACGCTGAAACTCGCGTTTGGATGCGACCAGGGACCGGTTGCGATTGCCTGCGTCTCGGGCGTGTCTGACTTCGGCATTTCGTACCCGATCGGAACTGTGCCGGGAACCGGCAAACGCGGACCGCGCCCATCCGCGAACAAATCGAGTGGCGCTTGTGCGCGCACCTTCGGCTGGCGCACCATGTCGGGAAAAACTTCAGTTGGCGGCTGCGTGCTTTTTTGGCCGCGAAACCCAAACACCGCGATGACCGCGATGGCGGACAGAAGAAAAATCACGAAAAATCCACGCAACATAATCAGTCCTCGTGAACGATGGTGATGTGTTGTCCGCCAGTTTCTTCGAGCAGCTGATGCACGCCGGCCTCGCTAAACTGCCACGCGAAAAATGCAGTGAACGCGGCAAAAAGCACTGTGAGCTCGAACATGATCGGGAAAAACGCTGGAACCGTGAAAAAGTTGGTCGGTTTTCCGTTCACATCGACGGGGTACAGAATCGATGACGGGCCAAACTCGACTACCGCAGCGGTGAGAAGTCCGGAAATTCCGCCAAACAAGACCCAGCCGCTCAACCACGATTTGCCAAGCCCCATCGCTTCGTCCATCCCATGAATCGGGAACGGCGAATAAACATCCCAGCGGCGGAACCCAGCATCGCGAACGCGCTTCGCTGCTTCGTAAAGAGCTGCAGCGCTCTGATACTCCGCCGCCATTGCGTACACTCTGTGACCGTACGGGGTCTTCATCATCGTGTGCGCTCCTTTCCAGGAGAACGTACGGAATCGGGAGGCAGATCGTAGTGGGGGTCCGCCTCCGGTATGGCGGTCTTCACTTCGGACATCGCGATCATCGGTAAAAACCGGATGAACAGCAGAAACAGCGAAGTGAAAATCCCGAGCGTGCCGATGTAGGTCCAAATATCTACCCACGTGGGATGATAAACTCTCCAGGACGATGGCAGGAAATCGCGGGCCAGACCGCCGGCAATAATGATGAAGCGCTCAAACCACATGCCGGCGTTGACGCACATGGCGACGAAAAACACGACAAGGATGTTGCGGCGGCACCACCTGAACCAGAAAAGTTGTGGCGAAAGGCAATTGCAGAAGAGCATGCCCAACCACCAGTACCACCAGTATGGTCCGAAAATGCGGTTCCAAAACGCGAACCGCTCGTAGGAATTGCCGCTATACCAGGCGACGAAAAATTCCATGGTGTAGGCGTAGGCGACGAAAGAGCCGGTCAACAAAATGATCTTCGCCATTTTGTCGATGTGCTGCGGCGTAATTACGTCCTGCAATTTGAAGATCGCGCGTGCCGGCAACAGCAGAGTGAGCACCATGGCGAAGCCCCCAAAGATCGCGCCCGCAACGAAGTAGGGCGGGAAGATTGTCGTGTGCCAAGTCGGAATGACTGTCGTGGCGAAGTCGAAGGATACGACGCTGTGAACTGAGAGAACCAGCGGCGTGGAAATCCCCGCCAAAAGTAGATATGCCATTTCGTAATGACGCCAGTGCCGATTCGCGCCGCGCCAGCCAAGAGCGAAAAATCCAAAGAGAAATTTCCTGATCTTTGTGGTCGCGCGGTCGCGCAAAGTCGCCAGGTCCGGAACCAACCCGGTGTACCAAAACAAAACCGAGACGGTGAAATACGTCGAAACCGCAAACACGTCCCACATCAATGCGCTGCGGAAATTTTGCCAGATCCCCCAGTTGTTAGGTATCGGTGCCATATACCACGCCATCCAGAAGCGGCCGACGTGGATACCGGGGAAAATTGCGGCGCAAATCACCGCAAAGAGTGTCATCGCTTCCGCGGAACGATTGATCGAGGTACGCCATTTTTGGCGGAGCAAGTACAGGATCGCTGAGATCAGCGTGCCGGCGTGTCCGATACCGATCCAGAAAACGAAATTAGTAATGTCCCACGCCCAGCCGACCGGAACCTGATTTCCCCAGGTGCCGACGCCGGTGGAAATCTGATAACCAATGCAAAAAAGTCCGAAGGTCGCGGTGCTTGCAGTAATGGTAAAAGCCACCCACCACCAGCGCGGCGCGGGTTGTTCCACTACTTCGGAAATGCGCTCGGTCAGCCAACTGAAATTGCGCCGGTTCAGAACAAGCGGCACATGCGCAATTTGTCGCTCAGCCTCTTTGACCCTTTCAGGTGCTGCTGCGGGTGCTCCGTCCATATTTTCTAATCTGTGGTCATCCCGAGGCGCGCAGACGGCGAGGGATCTCCCACTCGGTGACTGATTACGCAAGGAACGCTCGCGTGCGGTGTGCAGCCTTTGCGAGATCCTTCGCTCCGCTCAGGTTGACAGGTCAGCGAGAATCCCGATCGACAATCGAAAATGGAAAATCGAAAATTCATCACGCTGTTTTCTCCTCCATACTCGCCACCCCGATGTTCTCCGCGTCCGGCATTTTCGGGTTTGGATTGCGAATGCGCGCGAGATAACTGACTCGCGGGACAGTGTTCAAAGATTCGAGGATCCGGTAATCGCGGTCCTGCTGTTTCATTTTTGAAACGCGACTCTCCGGATCTTTGATATCGCCAAAAACGATCGCTTCCGTGGGACACGCCTGCGCGCACGCGGTTGTGAACGAGTCGCGCGCGATGAGAAGATTTTTGCCGCTCGCGCCAGCGCGCGCATGCGCGGCGATCTTTGCTTCTTCGATGCGTTGCACGCAGAAGGTGCACTTCTCCATGACGCCGCGCATCCGCACCGTGACGTTTGGGTTCTTCTGCATCTTGATCGTGTCCGGCGCGCCTTTCGTCGTCAGCGGCGCGAAATACTCTTCGTAAATGTTGAATGCGCCCACGATCTTTCTCTTGCCGACCGGCCGCTGATTGTAATCGAAATAATTAAAGCGCCGGACCTTATATGGGCAGTTGTTCGAGCAAAAGCGCGTGCCGACGCATCGATTGTAAGCCATGACATTGAGGCCATCCTCGCTGTGCAGCGTCGCGTTGACAGGGCAAACCGTTTCACACGGCGCGTTCTCGCAATGCTGACACGGCATCGGCTGAAACACCATCTCCGGGTGTTCCGGCCATTCGCCGCGGTCTTGATTGAATGCTTTACGACTAGCGTAATACCGATCTATCCGCAGCCAGTGCATGATGCGGCCATGTGACACCTGTAACTTGCCTACGATCGGGATGTTGTTCTCCGCCTGACAGGCGATCACGCAGGCCTGACATCCGGTGCACACATTGAGATCGATGCTCATTCCCCACTGTTGCGGGGCGGTCAACGGCGGGTGTGTATAAATGCTCGGTGGCGGATGTGGCAGTTCTTCTTCACCCGGAATTTTCTGCGCGAACTCATTGTTCGCGCGGTAGCCCTCCAGTGTCGCTTCGCGGATAAGACCGCGGCCCTCGATGCTGAAATGCTCCTGCATGATCGAGAACGGGTAAGTGCGGCCGACCTTGGTCACGCGTACGCTGTCGATGCCCGGCGCTCCTGCGACAGCGAAGTGCGGATTGACAGCCGTGCGCAGAAAATAACCATTGAAGCCGGCCTGCTCGGCGATGCCCGGCCTTTCTTTCAGGTCTCTGCCCGCGTATGGCAATTCGTAGAACTGCGGCATCTTTCGCGCCCAACCCAACGGAACTGTGATCGAATTGTCCGCGTGTCCAGGCGAAACCAGTGCTGCGATGACCAATTCACGTTTGATCGGTTCCGGCGTAGCGCTTTTTTCTGTGATTGTGATTTGAACAAGGTCGCCAGTTGCAACTCCAAGCGTCTTTGCGAACCCAGGACTCATCAGCGCGGCATTGTCCCACGTCAGCTTCGTGATTGGGTCGGGCATTTCCTGGAGCCAGCCGTTGTTGGCGTAGCGGCCATCGTCCATTTCGTAACTCGCTGTTAGGACAATCTCTGGCGAATCTGCCGTCGGTGGCGGCGGCGGCGGCCAAGAACTTTGAGTCGCTCCAGGTGCGCTTGCATTGAATGCAGAAGTCTGATCACGCGGCCGAACGTGCGAAGCAAAGCCGTCGTGAAGAAAACGAGACCACGCACTTTCAAAATCTCCCGGCGGATGGGTGCCGCGAAAAGTTTCCTGCACAAGTTCCGGACCTTCTGTTTTTGGACCGCCAAGCAGCGCGTTAAGCAGGTCGATTTCCGAAAGTCCGCCAAAGAGCGGCAGGATCATTGGTTGAATCGATAAGTAATCGCCACCCGATGTGAGCGCGTCGCCCCATGATTCCAGATAATGCGCAAGCGGAACATGCCAGTGACTGAGCGCTGACGTCGCGTCCTCGTGATAACCGAGCCGCACAATCTCGGGCACCTTTTTTTGCAGATCAGCCCAGTCGAGCGGGAGCTTTGTTTGCGGATCCGCTACAAGTCCGCGCTGCGCGTTGTAAACAGGATCGCCGCCGAGAATGAAAAGTTGCTTGATTCGCCCATCGCTTATGTCTGAGGCCAGCCGTGAAATATCGATCGTGCGCGGGTTCTGCGGAAGCTGTCGGACGACCAGGGTTTGGCCGATATTCTTCAGCGCAGCATTAATTGCATGAACAAGCAATTGCACTGGGCCCGGCTGATTTGGACCGATGATTACCAAGCTCGCGCCCGATTTTATCAGAAGATCATTTGCGGCCTCGCCAAGCCACTGCTCATCGAACTCTGCGCCGCCTGCCGGAGCCTGCAGATTATTAACGAGTCCGCCTAGTCCTGCATCGTTTGTTCCCGCGAGGATTTTTTTCGCAAGCGCGTGTGCGAACGCCCCAATCTGGCTCGCGGGACAACGGAGCCGGTGGTCGGCCATTGCACCCGTGAGGGTGAAGCGATTCTCGACTACATAGAGTCGATTCATGTTGTCTGCCGGCGACTTCACTCTTCGACGTGACGTGAATGCGCGCACCGATTCGAGATCGCCCTGACCGCAATCGAGAAAGTCGCTGTCCAGAGCAAGAATCACATCTGCCCGATCGAATTTCGGGATCAGCCGCACTCCGGGGCCGAATGCGCTTTGCGTCGCGGCCGTTTGCTCCTGGCTTAGGAGCGGTTCGTACACGCACCAGCGCATGCTCGGGAAAATTTTTTCCAGTTCAGTGCGTAACCGTTCGCGTGTAGGAGAATTTGTTTCATCGACCAGGAACGCAAGGCCATCTCCACCTTTACTGGTGAGCGCGCTGCGAAGAGTTCCGATGTAAGCATCAAAGTCGGCGCGATTGCTCGTTTTTCCCTTCTGAACAAATCGCCGTGAGCGTGACGGATCGTACAGATCAAGAATTGATGCTTGAACAAACGTGTCCGTCGCGCCTCCGCTGGCGGGATGCAACGGGTTACCTTCTAATTTTATCGGGCGCCCGTCCACGGTCGTGGCGATCAGTGGAATTGCGCCGGTGCGCCGGGGCATTGTCGTGGAGTAGTAAAGAAATTTGCCCGGGATCGTCCACTCCACGTTCTTGGTAAAAGGAACCAGATGCAGTTCCGGCCGACGACAACTCGTGAGACCAATCCCGGCCAGCGCCATCGATGCACCCATCAATTTCAAAAAGTCGCGGCGCGACCATTCGTCGCCGTTCAGCTCCGCCGAGCCTGGGGGAAATTCGCGTTCCAACCATTGCCGAAATTCTGGCGTATCGTTCAGCTCACCCAAGCCGCGCCAGTAATGCTTCCCGTTTGCCGGTTCGGGCGGATATTGGAAGACGCGTTTCATCGGTGGCACCCCTGGCAATTTGTTGGCGGAGTAACATTCCAGCGCTCCTTCAACGTCTCGCCGATCTCCGCCTGCGTGAGTTTTTTCTTCTTGGAAAAATCTCCGTGCACGTGGCTTGGCTGCCCGTATTTCGCGACAAACTCAGCCGGCTTCACGTCGTCAGGTTTCCAATCGAGATTAAAAACCTGCTCCTCGGGCCGCAGAAAATTTTCCGGATGCCGATGGCATTCGAGGCACCACGCCATGCTATGCGGCTTCCCTAAATACACCGTCGACATGTGATTGACAGGGCCATGGCAACTGAAACAACTGATGCCGCGGTTTACATGCGCCGCATGATTGTAATAAACGTAATCGACGGTCCGATAGATCCAGACCCACTCCACTGGATCGCCCGTCTTGGAACTCTCGCGCACGGGCTCCAACTTGGGGTTGTCTTTCTGCACCTGGGTATGGCAGTTCATGCACGTTTGCGTGTTCGGCACATTTGAGTGCGCCGCCATTTCAACAAAGCTGTGACAATAACGGCAATCCATGCCGAGCTGTGTCACATGAATATCGTGCGGAAATGGCACCGGCTGGATCGGTTCATATCCGACTTTCGTGTATTTCGGCGTGGCGTAATACCACGTCGCGCCTGTCAGGCCACCCGCGAGAACGATGCCGCAGACCAGAAGCTTGATCGGCACCCAGTTCGTCCAGCGTGGAAAAAAATTTGCCATGATAACTAATCAACAACAGGACGGGCGGAGGTGGATCGCCACCCTCCGAATGAAACAGAACTGAGCTCAGGAACTGTCTGGTTCAGACGTTGCAAAAGGTTAAGGTTAATCGCTCGTCCGAGGGGTAACGGATTCTATAAATGTGCTGCGCGAGAGCAAAACAAAATTTCGTGATTCATATCCATAAGAAATCGCCGGCGATAATCTGATCACGTCAGAACTTGGGCAAAGCGTCAAGCCTGGAAGATCGATTTTTAGCCGCTGACGAGACAAAACATCAACGCGCCTTCTTCGCTGACGCAAAAGCTTCAGAGAAATGGAAGCGAAACCACTTCGACCGAAATAGCCTTGGCGGAGTTTCTGGCGTCTCCGGGCGCGAGCGCATCCAACTTCGTGCCGACGCTGTTGAAACCGCGTTTCACATACCCGAGTGCGATTTCTTTTCCGAGCTCTTCGCTATGCGTTGCGCTCGTAATCCAGCCGACTTCTTTCCCCGGCACTGAAGGAGCCGCAAGGTTCATTCGCGGTCGCAGCGGGACGTTGTTCAGCGAAATCAACCCGCACAATCGCTTGTTTGTTTGGCCAGACATCTTTATTCGCGAGATCACTTCCTGGCCAATGTAGCAGCCCTTTTGGTAATCGATCGTCCTTTGTTCCAGATTCGCTTCGACTGGAATGATCTCCTCTGTCAATTCGGAGCCCCAGCGTGGAATACCTTTCTCAATTCGCATCACTTCTGCGGCGACAGGATCAAGGAACTCAAAGTGCGAGGACAATCGTTGAGATAAAGCGTCACGATGCGCGGCATCGCTCCAAATGTCACACCCTGGCTCAACAAAACGCTGTACAGAAACAACTCGACCATCTACCCGTTGTAATTCCGGCGAGAGGACGTGAAACAGCGAGAATTGATCCGTGACGTCCTCGACTTCAACGTCGTCCGCGATCACATAGCGTTCCAACCGCGCGCGGAGTTTCTCCCGAAGATTTGGCGCCGCATCCACCAAAAAGCATTCTCCGAATGCGCAAACGAAAATGTGCGCATCCATTCTGCCTTTTGCATTAAGCACACACGCCTCGACGGCCACTGTCTCGCTGGCCTTGCGCAAATCGTTTGTGATCTGCCCGTTGAGGAATCGAAAACTATCCGTCCGCGTGATGCGAAACTTCGCACGCGCCGAAAGATCGAGAAAAGCGCCCTGCCCGGCTGGCGACGCCTGCGTCATTATTGTCCAGACGAAAGCCGGCTCAGCAGCTGTTTGAAAAAACCGCGGCGCAATCGTGTCGTTTCATTAGCTGTTGCGCCTCCTGTCCCGGTGAACGCGAGTAAAGGCTGCTGTGAACTGGGTGCAGCTGGATCTTCTGGTTTTGATTGTTCCGTGTGTGATTCTGGTGAAGCAATAATGGGTTCATTCGCGATCGATTCCTGATCCGGATGTTCCGGCGGCGGCTCTTCGTGAGACGCTGGACCGACTTCCTGCAAATATTTGCGTGCAACGACCGAATAATCATTGTCCCCGTGACCCCACTGCATTTGCTCGAACAATTGATCGCGAGCGGCAGAGGTGACTCCCAAGTCCAGATAATGCGATAAGGCGATCTGATTGGCGATCTGCATGTCTTTCAGCATGTGTTTTACCGAAAATTGCGCCGCAAAATCGCGGTCGAGCATTTTCGGCAGTTTCATGGCCAGAGTACCGGAATGACTCGAATTAACACGTATCGCTTCGACAAATTTTTCCAGAGGTACCCCTAACGCTTGAACGAGCGCCAGAGCCTCCGCCGCCGCCTGCACGCTTGCGGCAGTGATCATGTTGGTCGCAATCTTGATAGCGCTCGCCTGGCCAATCTCCCCAATATGAATGATCTCTTTGCTGCTGGCCTCGAGGATGGGACGCGCTTCTCGCAATACCGCATCGGCCCCGCCGACATAATAAACCAATTCGCCTTTTTCGGCTGCGGGTTTGCTTCCCGTAAATGACGCCTCGACAAATCGCGCTCGCCGGCGCTCGACAATTTCCGCCGCAGCACGCATCGAATCGGGCGCGACCGTTGAATGCGCAAGGACGAGGTGACGTGGCGTGAGGCTTTCGCTTAACTGCTCAACAGTTTGCAGCAGCGCTTCGTCATCGGAGACAAAGATCTGGATGTAATTGCAAATTCCCGCCAATTCCCCAAGCGAGCCAACAAAATTTGGGACGG
>WNGO01003600.1_pt1 | contig 12685 bp, 17 predicted proteins | sample 5400511 | NCBI WGS metagenome assembly WNGO01 (sample SAMN13153380, study PRJNA577476) | soil metagenome | isolation source: 20 cm soil or saprolite under Garry oak tree replicate 2 | place: USA:California | collected 2016-06-15
AGCCGGCATCGTCGGAGGAACTGATCGAGGCGATCGAGCGCGCCATGGCGCGTTACGGATCGTCACGCCATCAACGGAACGAGCTCAATTCCCTTCGCAAGCTCGTGGCGACCCTGACGCCGCGCGAACGGCAGGTTTTCAATCTGATCGTCCGTGGAAAGATCAACAAGCTGATCGCTTATGAGCTGGGAACAACCGAGCGCACGGTTAAAGCACATCGCCAACAGGTGATGGAGAAGATGCAGGTGCATTCGTTTGCCGAACTGGTTTCGAACGCGGAGCGGCTCGGCATGCTTGAACCCAGCCGTGATTCAAGCACCTAGACCATCGATTCCATGAAACTGGCCTTATGCATGGGATTCATCTGGCCAGTGAAGCCTTGTAGCCTGAGCTTTGATTCGTTTAACGAGGCGAAGATCATGACGGCATCGCGGCGAGTGATCAAGTTTACGATCGGGAAAGCGGATTTGTCGGAGCTGGAGTCGATTGCGCGGTCGCGCACGGAGCCTGTGGGCCGGGTCGAGCGCGCGCGGGTGCTGCTGGCCTACCGGCAAGACCCATCTTTCTATGCGGTGGGGCAAGCCTTGGGCATGCATCATCAGAAGGTCCAACGCTACATCGAGCGAGCAAAGGCCGAGGGTGCGCTGGCGGCGCTCGACGAGCGTGCCCGCCCGGGCAAGGAGCCGACGATCACCGTCGAGGCCAAGACGTGGGTGGTGGCGTTGGCCTGCCGGAAGGCGAAGGAGTTGGGCTATCCGCATGAGGTGTGGACGACGCGGCTTCTGGCCCGCCATGCCCGCGAGCATGGACCGGCTGAGGGGCATTCGTGCCTGAGCGGGCTGGCCCAGGGCACCGTCTGCAAGATCCTCGACGCACAAGAGGTGAAGCCGCACAAGGTGCGCTACTACCTCGAACGCCGGGACCCTGAGTTCAAGGCCAAGATGGCGCAGGTGCTGTGTGTCTACAGCAAGGTGAACGTGCTGAAGAAGGCGGCGGCCACGGCGGCGAAGAAAAACAAGAAGCCGAGCGAGGCGGTGACGGTCATCTCCTATGACGAGAAGCCCGGCATTCAAGCGATTGCAACGACCGCCCCGGACTTGCCGCCAGAGCCTGGCGTGCACCCGACCTTCACCCGCGAGTTTGAATACAAGCGCCACGGCACGGTCAGCTTGCTGGCCGGGATCGATCTCGTCACCGGCAAAGTCCATGCCTTGGTCAAGGACCGCCACCGCAGCCGCGAGTTCATCGACTTTCTCAAGCTGGTCGACGCCGCCTATCCGACGCACACCGCGATCCGCCTGATCCTCGACAATCATTCCGCCCACATCTCCAAAGAGACGAATGCATGGCTCGCCGCCCGACCGGGTCGCTTCGAGTTCACCTTCACGCCCAAGCACGGCTCCTGGCTGAACCTGGTCGAAGGCTTCTTCTCCAAGTTCGCGCGCTCCGTCCTGCGCCACATCCGCGTCGCATCCAAACAAGAACTCAAGGACCGCATCATGGCAGCCATGGATCACTTCAACGAGAACCCGGTCGTTCACACTTGGTCCTACAAGCTCAAAAAGGCCGCCTGATATGAGTCAGATCAAGGAAACGCTGAACTAGGGAAAATTCCCGGTCATTAGGTTTGTGAAGGATCCTTCGGGGTGCGGCCCTATATCTCGGCAAGCAGGAAGGCAAAGATCTTGTCTACATGGGAAAGGTCGGGACAGGTTGGTCTCGTACCGTTTCAAGTCAGATTCGAAAGCAGCTCAACACGATCATCAGTCCAAAGTCTAAACTCACTAAACCGGTCAGAAAGCCAAAGGCGACATGGGTTGTGCCGTCGTTCACGGCCGAAGTCGAGTACCGCGACATCACGTCTGAGAGCCACTGCGGCACAGCTCGTTCAAGGGTTTGTCCAAAAGGAACTAGCCCGCGCGGCATGAATTGGTCCGACGGGCCAGCCCTCATAACTGGCCTGGCACGGTTCCGCCTCTAAGCCCCAAACCCCTGGGTGGGACCGTGCCCTGGCACGGAGGAAATGTCATGGCTCAGCCGACAGAAAAAGAAATAATGAAGCGGGCGTATGAACTCTGGGAGCAGAATGGCAAACCCGAGGGACGGGAAGACGAATTCTGGCAGCTAGCTGAACAGGAGTTGCGAAATGAGGATAAATCGTCGCCCTCGCGCACTCCCGACAACCTTTAACGTCTGAATCACTAGTTGATTTGGTATGGCATCGGGTGGGTCTGCGAGAACCATCCTAATAGAGAAAGCCGAAATAAGGGAGGCCGCCTCCGCGCTTGGGATGCGGAGTTAGGCTGTATCTGCGCGCTGGAATTCCCCGCCGGTGCAATTCGGCGGATGCGCCGGAGATTAGCGAGGTCATTATCGAAGAGGGCGAAATGACCAAGCACTAAACAACGTCGGCTCTTTCTGCGCTAACGGGTATTCCGCTTACGTGGCGGCCGACGGGCCAACTATCTCAGTCTTTGCTACGAACGACTGGTTGCCGGGTCGAACCAGTGCGCGACCCGTTCGCCGTGCCGGTGGCGACGGCCCACACCTGCCGCTGCCCAGGAAATAGCGGCGCCGAGTAGGAGCGCGGCGGCGACCGAGAACGCCAGTATCACGGAGCTCCGCCTTGACTTTGCTATCGCGTTCTTGGCGCCGGCGATCGCCGTATCTACCCGCCGTTCAGCATCGCGGCCTGTAAAGCCGGTAGCTGCCGACACCAGTTGGACCAGATAGCCGCGGTCGTCGCTGCTGATTCCGGAGTGACTCGATGCAGTCAACAGGATACGGCCTGCTTCCGCGCGCTCGGCCGCGAGATCCGTGTTGGGGGGACGGCGCACCGCCCTGAATATCCGATCGATCTCATAGCTCAGCAGCGGGCTCGGCAGCACTCGTGGTCGCGGCCGGCGCGTTGCTGCCGTTGGATCGAGTTAGGCCCGCGCTACCGACCAAAGCTGCGAGAAGCGCTCCCAATACCACTGCGATCGCCCAGGCGGCCAGCCCATGCAAGCCATCGCGTCGCTGTGTCTCGACGAGATCGGAATCGGCCATTCCAGGGCGGACACGGCCTGCTATATAACCTCCGGCGCCTAAGCTGATTGCGGCCTGGATGATGAGATAAAGCCCCGACAACAGGGCGAGCGCGGCAGAGGCGTCACGCCACGTCGGAGCCGTGGATGTCACTGCGAGCCCAATGGTCGCACCGAAGGCCAAAAGGATCGAGGAGAAGGCCGCGGCTACCTGCGCGCCGAGCACCACCGGAGTCCAACTCACATAGGAGGTGTTTTCAGGGGCCGCGATGCCCTCAGGGGCTGCGATTGCTTCTACGCTTTCGGAAATCGTCATTAGCGTAGCCCGAAGAATGAAAGTATCGCCATGATCAAACCCACAATCGCGGGCAGACCTCAAGGTTCCTGGAAGCCTGCGATTCTTGCCATCCACTTCAGGCCGTCCTGGCCGCGAGCCGGATTTCAATTGATGTTCGTCGCTCTAAAAATTGGAACGGTCCGTATCAACCGACGTTCTGCATTAAATACACGGAGCCTCATCATGCCTCGCGGCGACAAATCGAGCTATAGCGACAAACAGAAGCGAATGGCCGAGCACATCGAAGAAGGTTACGAAGGCCGGGGTGTCCCAGAGGATGAGGCTGAACGCCGCGCCTGGGCCACTGTAAATGCGGAAACGCACGGCGGGAGGAAGAGCGGTTCAGGACGAGGCAAGCCTGAGAATCACGCGCCGTCCCGGAAGGGCGGCAAGCTCGGCGGCAAGGCGGCAGCAAAGCGTCCCGCATTGGAACGTTCTCGGTCGGCCAAGAAGGCAGCGCGGACTCGAAAACGTCGGGTTGCCTAACGGAGCTTGCTCGAATATCCAGCAGCGGCGTTGCGTGCGTGCTGCAAAGGATAGTATTTCTCCGAAGCAGAGCCGTTCAGGGCTGATCCGGTAGAGAGCTTACGCTCGGCTCGCGATGGACGCCTTTCTGCGCAGATCCCTAATAAGCAATTGTGCAGTTCTCCGGGTGTACAATTCGCCGGACTTGTCCGGAATGTCAGCCTCGTGGCATAGGCGCTTAGCCTCCTCCCGGTGCGCGTTGGTCATGGATCAGCACGTGGTGACTATCAAGCCCTGCCGGCGCTCGTGACCGGACTGGTGGCAATGGGCGTCGTAGCAATCGCAGCGACCGGCGATGTCGCCTCGGCTCGCGCAGCTCAGTCTGCAAGCTGCAGCGTACCTGCCGTCTTTACGATAGGGGCTGACCGGTCCGGTTGTGGCTAGCCTCAATAGGGCTGGCGGCCACGTGATGGGGCCTTCTCCATCTTATGTTCTGACTTCGGCATATCTTTCGCCAGTCATGCCTGGCCTCGGCGAGCGTCCTCAGGTTTCGACTGTCGGATCTTCAAAACGACGGGGATCAGGACACGACACACTCCGCATCCGTAATCATGTTCACCCGGGCGAACAGCATGCCCGTACGCGGTTCATTTGTTGGAACCTCGACCGGGTGACCTGCATTATAGGACCGGCAAAAATGGAGGGAGGTCGTCCCATGCAACGCCGGAGAGTGAAGCAGACCACTTCATTGGATGAGCGCCTTGCAGAGCAAGCTCGCCAGATCAGGACCAGCGCCGAGGCTCTACCGCAAGGCAGCAAAGAGCGCGACGATATGATGCGCAAAGCTCGGCAGGCGGACACTGCTTGTCATATGAACGAATGGCTGACCTCGGCAGGGCTGCAACCACCGAAATAGTAGTGTCAGGAAGCAGCTCAATTGATAAACGTTGGGTCTCATCGCGCCGACCTCGGCAGCATCGATGACCGAGAACGTTTCTGCTCCCCCTGAAAAGAAGCGGGTGAGCCCATGTGCAATCAATGCGACCTCGATCCCGGCCCGGGGAACACGCGCTCAGGCACGCTCGCCAAAAAGAGCATCCGAGTCGGAGTGATTATAGGCCAGATGACGTCCGGCGGATGACGCGTGCGCTTTGGGCCGGGTACGTTGTCGCGAATGCGGAAACGTTCAAAAGGTGACAGTGCTTCTGCGAAGCCTATCGGCGTCGACATAAAACAGGGTTCCTCAATCGAAAAGTGAGCAGACACGAGTGGCTCATTGCCTTCGCCTCGCGCAGTTCACCACCATCAGATGCTTTCGATCGCCCCGCACGCTCGCCGGGCCTCGGGTGGAGTGCTTACGATGGCAGCTTGGCGGAAAGCTGAAGCCCCACACCGTTGAGTTGTGAATGGATCGAAAGGGGTGTTCGACACGGCAGCGTAAATTCACCGCGCTGCGCTTTGTTTCCTCGATCCTACGTGCTTATCGTCGAGCTATGCCTCAAGGATCGCGGAAGAGTTTGAGGCGATCACGGATGAGTGGAAGGCAGTATAGAAAATCCCCGCCTCGCTGGGGCGGAGACGGGGTCAGAGGTCAACTATGCTGTTGATCCGAAGCATCATGCCTCAAGGCAACGTGGAAAACCAATCATCAACGTCCTTGCGAGCTCGGTCCTTTGCAAAACCATAACGCTTTTGCAGCCGGCCTTCGAGTTCCTGGCGCTGGCCATTAATGGCGGTCAGGTCATCATTTGTGAGTTTAGCCCACTTCTGTTTGACCTTGCCCTGCACCTCTTTCCAATTCCCCTCAACTTGGTTCCAGTCCATGTGCTTCCTCCCGATTAGCAGACTGCATGAACGCAGTAAGTAGTGAGAGGTTCCCAATTACAGTACCACCTGCCGATGATAATTGCGGACGTGCCCAGACATCCGCACCGCGCCGCGACGCCCGATGATTCTGGATCAGAGAAAATCTGCGAACTCACCATCCGAGCCCCCAAAGCTGGTGGGCCCGCAGGCGGATTGTTCATCGGTCGGATATGCCATGCCGTGCCCTTTAGTGAGCCGTGCCGTTTTTACAAAGGAATCCTAACTCCTTCCGAACCGCAGCAGCCGCGTTTCCGACTTTATCGACTGCTTTCTGTAAGTCTTCCTTCGATGTGCCGAGCGCACGAATCCAGTGCTTGACCTCAAACGGCTCATGGATGTTGATCTTACTGCGGTCTGGCTGGTCCTTTTTTATCATCAAACTCCTCCATCTAGGAGCACACCCCCACCTTAAGTAAGAGCGCGCGAACGAAACCGTGCAAAGGCCAGAAACAATAAGGGCTGCCCGATATACCAAGTCACCTGAAGCCGGCAAATTTCCTCTTCGAATCTCTTGGACGAGCTTTGCCGCAGTAGATTTAGGACGTAGTGTCGCGGCTCGAGCTGGAAAGGAAGGCTCAACCCATCTGGCCGCGGCTTCTTGATCAGCCACATGCTTTTTCTAAGCGACTGCTGGCCGGTGCAAGCAGGCAGAACTGCGCGATGATCGCGGTCGGCATGTTGATGTCCGAACGCCCACGGCTCTTTCAGCAAGCTCAGGTAGTTGGCTGACGGCTACCGAACGGCCGGCTTTTTTCCGCACCGGAGTGGAACTTTTCCTTTCGCCCTCGGTTCCCGACCGTATGGTATCGGGCAAAAACCCAATGTAATCGAGATTATACGCGGGCGACTTTACACGAGCGAGGGGCCATGAACATGCAGGAACGGGTAGCCCGGGTGAACGGGCGTCTAGGGGCGTTCGATCACCGACAGGCCGAAGGAGTGCTGACCCTCGATGCGCGGCTGGCTGCCACCTATGAGCATGTCGGGGCGGGAATTGTGGAGATCGATCGCGACGGTCGCATGCTACGGGTCAATCAGCAGCTCTGCGAACTGACAGGCTACAGCAGGCAGGAACTGTTGGGCCGAACAATTTTTCAAGAGACAGTGCCAGAAGACGTGGAGGCCGATCTGCAGCAGTTCAATCGCCAGCTCGCAGGTGAGATTGATCGCTACACAATCGAGAAGCGAATTTATCGACGGGACGGCAGTCATTTCTGGGCGGAAGTCAAATCATCGAGTGTTCGTGACGCCGAGGACCGGTTTCTGTATGCGGTCAGGGTGCAGCACGACATTACGGATCGCAAACGGGCTGAGGACGCGTTGGCGCACAGGATGCGCGAGCAAGCTGCGTTGTTCGAATTTTCCGACAGGCTGCAATACGTTAATTCCGCCCAAAAGATCCACGACGTTGCGCTCGACGCGATCATTCGCGCATTGGCCTGCGAGCGCGCTGCGATTTTGCTTTTCGATAGCTCCGACGTGATGCGTTTCGTCGGTTGGCGTGGTCTTTCTGACGCTTATCGTAAGGCAGTCGAGGGACATTCACCGTGGACAAGGAACGAGAAGAATCCGGAGCCTATCTATTTTGAAGACGTCCCGGACTCGGGCCTTTCTAACGAACTGAAGGAAACGATTGCGGCAGAGGGCATCGGGGCGGTTGCTTTTATTCCGATCCAGCAAGATGGCCAACTCATCGGCAAGTTCATGGCCTATTACGATGTCCCTCATCTGTTTACAGAATCGGAAGTCGAAGTCGCACTAACGCTCGCACGTCAACTCGGTTTTAGCATTGCCCGCATCGAGACGGAGATCGCACGGCGCGCCGCGGAGCGAGATGCGCTGCGACTGGTTTCGATCGTCGAGTGCTCGGATGACGCTATTGTTAGCAAAGACCTGAGTGGGAACATACAAACTTGGAATGCAGGCGCCCAGCGCTTGTTCGGCTATACAGCTAAAGAAGCGATTGGGCAGCCGGTGACGATGCTAATACCGAATGACCGGCAGGACGAAGAGCCCAACATCCTTGCACGACTTCGACGCGGCGAGCGCATTCATCACTATGAAACAGTTAGACGGCACAAAAACGGTCATCTGATTTACATATCGCTCAGCGTCTCGCCAGTTCGAGACGGCTTCGGCCAAATCATTGGAGCGTCGAAAATCGCGCGCGACATTACTGAGCGAAAGGAAGCGCAGCGGAAACTTCAAGAAAGTGAGCAGCGTCTTCAGGAGCTAATCGCGGCTATTCCCGCAGCCATCTACACAACTGATGCGGAAGGCAAGATCACGTACTATAATGAGGAGGCAGCCACACTGGCCGGCCGGAGACCGACTTTAGGCAGTGATGAATGGTGCGTCACCTGGAAACTGTATCATCCAGACGGCAGGCCCTTGCCCCACCATGAGTGTCCTATGGCAGTAGCCCTAAAGGAGGGTCGCGCGATACGCAATGCCGAAGCCATTGCAGAACGGCCGGATGGCACGCGCATCCCCTTCATTCCATTTCCAACGCCGTTACGCGACGCATCGGGAAAGGTCGTCGGGGCCATAAATATGCTGGTTGACATCAGCGAGCGAAAGCAGGCGGAGTCGCAGCAGCGCTTGTTGCTCAATGAACTCAACCATCGTGTCAAGAACAACATGCAAATCTTGCATTCGCTATTATTCACTTCGGCCAAGAGGGCGAAGAGCGATGAGGTACGCCAGGTACTTGAAGAGGCCACGAGGCGCGTCGCTGCTATGGCGGCTGCCCAACGTGCGCTCTACGTTTCGACGGATGCGAGTCGCTTCGCTGCTAGCGATTTCCTGCAAGCGGTCTGTCAGACCGTTCAGCAGACTCTGCCAGTTGATGTCAAGATCGTCTGCGAGACCGCAACTGGCGTCCTTTCGAACGACGCAGCGATGCCGCTTTCCTTGATTTTGAACGAACTGCTAACCAATGCCGTGAAGCACGGTATCAAGGACTGCACGACTCCGATTATTCGCGTCGGCTTGAAAGAGCTGGATGGCGAATTGGAGTTGTACGTTGAAGACGGCGGTGATGGCTTCGACTTGCATGCCATCCGCAAAGCATCATCGGGGCTGCAACTTGTCCTCGGACTCGCTCGTCAGCTTCACGGAACGTTTCAAGTAACGCGCGTACCCTCGCGTGCGTCGCTCCGGTTTGCCGCAGGACTTCCTTCTTGATTGTTCAATCGGCCCCAACAGCCGCGCGTTTGGCGCTGCCCTCCGAGCCGAATGGATCTCGATTCCAGGCTCCCAGGCGGGTGGAGGGCGTCGACCAGAAGAAGGAACGCGTTCGCATTCTCATCGTTGAGGATGATTTTCTAATTGCGATGCAAACGGAAACCGTTTTGTCGGAAGCCGGATACGAGGTCGTCGGAACAGCTTCGACTGCTGACCAGGCCATCCTCCTTGCGAGGGAAAAGCGCCCCGCTTTGGCTGTCATGGACATACGCCTCGAGGGAGAGCGCGATGGCATCGACGCAGCCAAGCACTTATTTGATGAGCTGAATATCCGCTGCATCTTTGCTACCGCCCACGATGATGCCATTACCCGGCAACGCGCCGAGCCAATTGCGCCACTCGGTTGGCTCGCGAAACCATTTACCGGCGACTCGCTAGTTGCGTTGGTCAATTCGACCCTAACAAAGTTTGATTGATAATCTTTGCACAGCGTTCGCGCTGATCTTGCTGCCCATCGGACTTGCTACCGGCGCTCGTAACAATTGCCGTCCGGGATGCTCACGCCCTCGATACACTAGCGCGACGAAGCTTGTGTTCACTTTGGTACTTTAGCTGAGCGATGAGCCTGGCAGGCGGGCGTCAGATTTGCCGCCACCCAAGCGAGGTTTTTCGGAACGAACCAGTCGTGCCAGGATTGTACTGCGCGGAACAATCCCTATGGAGACAGCTTTGAAAATCCGGGCAGGCTACGATATCGCGTTTCAGTGCTTTCAAGACACTCCGATGGTGCTCATGTTGAGTGTGCATCCGTTACGTCAGCGAGACCTTTTGACCGAGCATCGCATTCGACTTTCGAACGAGGTCGCCTCGCATGACTATCTGGATGCGTTTGGCAATATCTGCACGCGGCTCGTCGCGCCTCCGGGTCTACTGGAAATCCGCAACGACTTCGTCATCCACGACAGTGGCCAGTTGGACGCCGTCGTCCCCGATGCGCAGCAATGGGACATCAGCGCTCTGCCGGATGAGGCGTTGGTGTATCTCTTGGGGAGTCGCTACTGCGACACCCAAAAGCTCTCCGATCTAGCGTGGTCGCTATTCGGCGGCATCAATGGCGGCTGGCAGCGCGTACAGGCGGTCTGCGACTACGTCCATAACTGCATTCAGTTCGGATATCACCACGCCCGGTGCGACCGCACCGCCTCGGAATGTCACGCCGAGCGTATCGGCGTCTGCCGGGATTTTGCCCATCTCGCTGTGACGTTGTGTCGCTGCATAAACATTCCCGCCCGCTATTGCACGGGCTATCTCGGCGATATCGGCGTGCCGCGAAATCCCGCGCCAATGGACTTCAGCGCCTGGTTTGAGGGTTTTCTCGACGGGCGCTGGTTCACTTTTGATGCCCGCCACAACCATCCCCGGATCGGACGCATCGTGATGGCCCGCGGCCGCGACGCGGCCGATGTCGCGATATCCACGTCCTTCGGACCCGCGCCGCTGGCGCGCTTTACTGTAGTAACGGACGAAGTGACTAACGAGGATCGCGCGCAGCGACGCGGGTTGAAGGAAGCGGCCTAATGCCTCGTCCTGACTCGCCATCGTCGCAGCTCCAGTTAGGAACTAGTATCTCCCGGAAAACTTGATCCGGTAGCCCTCTCGGGTTTTGCATTTTTCCAATGGAGGATTACGTGGTGGGACTGTTTTCGAAAGACATCAAGACGATGGACGACCTGCTGCTGCACGGGTTGCAGGATATGTATTACGCCGAACAGGAGATCACCAAGGCGCTGCCGAAAATGATCGATCTGGCGACCAACCGCGATCTGTCACAGGGTCTCAAGAACCACCTGGAAGAAACCAACAAGCAGATCGAGCGGCTCGACCAGGTGTTCAAGAAGCTCGGTAAACAACCCTCCGGCACCGATTGCCGGGCGATCGACGGCCTGATCAAGGAAGCCGACGCGACCTCGGGCGAAGTTGAGGACAAATCCGTGCTCGACGCCGCGATCGTAGCGAGCGCACAGGCTGTCGAGCATTACGAAATCGCCCGTTACGGCACCCTGATCGCCTGGGCGGAAGAGCTCGGTCACGACGACATCGTCCGCTTCCTCAATACCAATTTGAATGAGGAAAAGGCCGCCAACACCAAGCTCAATACGGTGGCGCTGCGCAAGGGCGTCAACCGCAAAGCCGCGAGCTGAGGGAGGGCGCCATGAAACGTAGCGTCATTGTGCTCGGATGGGTGTTGTTCATGGCACAGGATCTCGACAAGAAGAAGTAAGTGCAAGGGACCAGCCGGTACGACCGGAAAGAAAAAAGCCCCGCCTCAAGCGGGGCTTTTTGTGGTTCGTCTCCTGAATCCGTCAGTGTTGCCAAATCAGAGCCAGGAGCAGAATGCTGCGGAAACCTATAACCCCTACCGAGATTTGGTCCTACCGGCTTAGGGGAAAAGAGGAAAACGGCACGCCTGGGAGCGAACTGCCGGACCGTTTCGGCCACCTCTCCGTCTGTGTAACCCATGTGTCCGGTACGACATGTCACCTAAGTCTCGGGCCGCTCGCCGCGCGTTGGCGACGCGTCATCGCGACCTGATCATCACGTTGGCGGCGCGGCGCCGGCCGCTGGTTCGTCACCGACGGCGGCCTGCTCTCTTACGGGCCTGATTACGTCGCCCAGTTCCGGCAGGCAGCCGGTTACGTCGATCGCGTCCTCAAGGGCGAGAAGGCCGCCGACCTGCCGGTGCAGTCTGCGACAAAGTACGAAACGGTGATCAACCTCAAGACCGTTAAGGCGCTCGGCCTCGATGTGCCCGCGTCCCTGCTCGCGCGCGCCGATGTAGCGATCGAATAAGAATACAGTTTGCCGCACTGCTTGAGTCCGTTGTCGTGCAGGTTTTTGGACGCCAGCATGACGAACCCTTCCACGCACTGTGGCGGCCGGCGTCCAAAAAGCGCCAAGGCACGAAATCGCGGGACGTATGCGGGGGCGGTGCTGCGGCGCTATGGCGATTTCGCCGCGGCTTCGGGCTTGCTGAGGCTGGATTGTAACGATGCCGCGTCGGCTTGCGGCCAAGCGTGATCGGATGCGTCGGTGTGAACGAGCGATCTGGGCGTGGCGCGACGGGGCGATTAGTGCAGACAAATGACCCGCTCTGGCTGCTGGAACGGTTGAATCAATCCGTTCAGCAAAATCCTGTCAAAACAGCGATAATGCCAATTGATGCTGTCTTTGTGGTGCTCGTAGAAGGAATTCATGGCCGGCTCCCGGCTAAAGTCCTAGCAACGGGATCGTAGCCGCAATTTCTGGGGCCCAAAACGTGACTCCCCATGATACCCGGCGATGGTCCACGGCGCCCTCGTCACGCTCAGGCGCCAGGGTGATCTTCCCCCGAAAAAATGGACAGGGTTAAGCTGCGTTTAGCTCCATCTCGATCGGGCTGAGATATCCGATGGCCGAGTGGCGACGCGTTCGATTGTAAAATCCTTCGATGTAAGCAAAGATATCACGTTTGGCTTCCTCACGTTGCTGGTGATGGACGAGTTCGGTTTTGAGCGTGTGGAAGAAGCTCTCCATCGGAGCGTTGTCATAGCAATCGGCCTTGCGGCTCATCGAAGCCCGGAAGCCGGCGGACTGCATCATCTTGCGATACTCCGCCGAGGCATATTGAACGCCACGATCTGAATGGTGGATCAAGCCGGCACCAGGCCGCTGTGTCGCAATGGCCAACGCTAAGGCCGCCAATGGCAGTTCGGCGCGCAAATGATCCGCCATCGCCCAGCCGACGATCTTGCGGCTGTAGAGGTCC
>WNGO01002138.1_pt1 | contig 12680 bp, 16 predicted proteins | sample 5400511 | NCBI WGS metagenome assembly WNGO01 (sample SAMN13153380, study PRJNA577476) | soil metagenome | isolation source: 20 cm soil or saprolite under Garry oak tree replicate 2 | place: USA:California | collected 2016-06-15
TCCGAGATGAGGCCGAGGCTGTGCGACGCGAGACCCGCGCCGAGCTTGAGCGCGATGAGCGCAATCGCCGCGGCGACGGAGACGAGCGCGGTCCGTCGTTGAGGATTCACCCGGCTAGTGAAACAGAAGAGCCCGCCGGGGAGGCGGGCTCTTCGCTCCTCTCGTATCCCCTGAAGCTACGAGCTGGCGATGTCGCCTTGGAAGTGCTCGACGAGCGTCGTCCCGGAGCCCTTGCCGCGGTCCTGCCAGTGGCGGACGACCAGCTTCCCGTTTCCGCCGCTGGTCGGCGCGGTGTAGTTGTAGTTGAACTTGCAGTCCGTGCTGCTCGTCGCTCCGTCGCACGAGAACACTGCTCCCGTGCCGAAGAACGCCTTGATGAAGTCACCCGTGAAGCACGCAGTGACAGCGCACGTCGCCTTGTTGTTGAACGTGCCGGTGATCGTGCCCTCGAGATAGCCCCCGAAGCGGCCCTTCACGCCTGCGCGAACGAGTTGACCGTGCTTGCTCTTGTTCGCCGGGCAGTTACCAGGGCTGTTGCCGGCTACGGTCGTGAACGTGCCCTTGTCGACACGGCGAAGCCGGAAGGTGCCGTCGCCGTTGGCGTGCACCTGATACGTCCGCGTCTCCGTCAGCGTCGCCCACGGCTCGGTCCCGTCGCAGCGACGGTCGGTCGTGGTGAGCGAATAGCTGAACTTGTTCTTGCCCTGCGCCTTCCCCTTGCCCTTGTCGCCCGGATCGGCGAGACCGGACGCAGCGAGCGTCAGAACCCCGACGAGCAGGACGATCGGAATGATCAAGCGACGCATCTGTTTCCACCCCTTTTGCTGGCTTTCGGTGTCCGTGGAGTAGACGCCGCCAGTCTTGAAACCTTGTGGTTCGCCCAGAAACGCCGCGCGAGCGGAGCGCGCCGGATCTTCCGGCTCAGAGATTTCCGCGAAGAGCTTGCTCGCGCTCGATCGCCTCGAACAGCGCCTTGAAGTTCCCCTCGCCGAAGCCCCGTGCGCCGTGGCGCTCGATCACCTCGAAGAAGAGCGTCGGGCGATCCTGCGCGGTCTTCGTGAAGATCTGGAGGAGGTAGCCGTCCTCGTCGCGGTCGGCGAGGATGCGCAGCCGGCGGAGGTCGTCCCAGTCCTCGCCGATCTCGCCGACGCGCTCGCCGACGTCCTCGTAGTACGCGTCGGGGGTCGAAAGAAAGACGACTCCCTGGTCCTCGAGCGTCTCGACGGTGCGCACGATGTCCTCCGACTGCAGCGCGACATGCTGGACGCCGGGGCCGCCGAAGTACTCGAGGTACTCCTCGATCTGGCTCTTGCGCTTCCCCTCGGCGGGCTCGTTGATCGGGAACTTGATCTTCCCCTCGCCGTCGGCCATCACCTTCGACATGAGCGCGGAGTACTCGGTGTGGATCTGCTCGTCGGCGAAGTGAATGATGTTCGTGAAGCCCATCGTGCGCTCGTAGAACTCGACCCAGTAGTCCATCCGGCCGAGCTCCACGTTGCCGACCACGTGGTCGATCGCCTTCAGGCCGACACCGGTCGCGGGGCGGCCGTTCGTCCGTGCCACCTCCTGAAAACCGGGGAGGAACGGGCCGGTGTACTCGTTGCGGTTCACGAACGTGTGCACGTTCTCGCCATACGTCGCGATCGTCCCCAGCTCGACGCGCCCGAAGTCGTCCTCGACCCAGTGGGGATCGACCACGCCGCGCGCACCGCGCTCCACCGCCTGGCGATACGCCTCACCTGCGTCCGGAACCGTGAGTGCGGTGTCTCTCACGCCGTCCCCGTGCGCACAGGCGAAGCGATTGATCTCGCTGTTCCCCCGCAGGCCGCTCGTCAGCACGAGGCGGATGTCGCCCTGCTCGATCAGGTAGGAGGCTCGGTCGCGCACGCCCGTCTCCGGTCCCGCGTATGCGGTCTTGGCGAAGCCGAACGCGTTCTCGTAGTAGAACGCCGCCTGCTTCGCGTTGCCGACGTAGAGCTCGAGATGGTCCCACCCGTCGATGGGCATGAAGTCCGCGTTCTGACCCACGGCCTTAGCTTACTCGGCAGGTGGCACGGTGACCGGCCCCCGCCGCGACGCCAAGAGGATCCCACCCGCGATCGCCACACCGCCCACGATCTGCACCGTCGTGATCGGCTCCGAGAGGAGGGCGAGCGCGAACAGGGCGGCGAGGAACGGTTGCAGGTTCGCGAACAAGGACGCCCGCGACGGTCCGACGCGGTCGATCGCCGTGAACCAGAGCAGGTTCGTGATCACGAGCGGTCCGAGCACGGCGAACGCGAAGCCGATCCACACCAGCGCGCCGAAGTGGAAGGTCTGATCCGCGAGCTGCCGCGACCCTGCGACGAGAAGTCCAACGGTGACGGCGAGCAGGAAGACGGCGCTCAGCCTGAACGGGGAGTACCGCCGCATGAGGGGCCCGATCGTGACGGAATAGGCAGCCCACGTCGCAGCGCCCACGAGCGCGAGTACGTCGCCCTTCAAATTCGTCGAGAGATTCCCGCCGGAGCCGAGTGCCACGAGCGCGACTCCGGCGAAGGACAAGCCCGCGGCGAGCCAGAACCGGAGCGGCAGATGCTCGACACCGCTCCCGCGGGCGAAGAGCGCCGTGAAGATCGGCAGCGTCCCGAAGATCAGCGCCACCGTCGTTGCGGTCGTGAAACGGAGCGCGTAGACAAAGCTCAGCTGGTTCCCGAACAGGACTGTCGTGCCGAAGACGATCATCACCGCGTCGCGGCGCGCGATCCGCAACGAGCCCTCCCATGCGAGCGTGATGGCAGCGAAGATGAGGGCGGCGCACGTGTAGCGGATCGAGGAGTAGGCAAGCGGGTGGAACCCGTGATCGAGGATGTACTTCGAGACGGTGAAGTTGAGCGCCCAGAGACTGACCGTCGCGAGCAGCATGAGATCGGCGGTCGGTCGGCGCACGGAGGCCGCACGCTAGCGGCTCATATCCCTCGATTGAGGGAGAGGTGCGGCCCCAGAAAGCCGACTCCTAAAAGGTGCCTCTGCGCGCTGTGTGTTGGCTCCTGCTTGCCGTCGTTACCGGTTCGACGATCGGCTTCAAGCTTGCTCTGCCCGGCTCCGGTTCCACCCCCGGCCCGGCCCCGTCGGCCACCCGCTCTGCGACCGAGGCGCCGCTCGCCTTCGCACCGCCCAACGGGCGGCCCGTGATCCCGACCGGCCTTGACACCGGCGGTCCCTCGAGCCCGGGCCTGCACCGGCTTTCCGGCACCGCCGGGCGAGCGGTCGCAACGTACGGCTCGCGATCGAGCGCAGGCAGCGCTGCCGACGTCACCTTCAACTCGCCGTACGTCAGCGACCTGAGGTTCCTCGCCATGCCGGGCGTCGTGACCACTCCGCCGGCGAGCGGATCGCCGAGCGACACAACGGCGACCACCACGACACCTGCGCCCGCCGGCCCGCCGCCGGAGATCGCGAACGTGCACACCGTCTCCCTCACCCCGTTTTCCGCCACGATCGCGTGGCGGACGACCGTGCCGGCAACGTCGCGCATCGCCTACGGCCTCGATGTGCCTATCCTCTGGACAGCACCGAGTGTCGCGTCCACCGAGCACCAGGCGACGCTCACCGGCCTGACCTTCTCGAGCTCCTACAAGGTCGCCGTCACGGCTGCCAACGAAGGAGGCCCTGGACGTGTCGACGAGTACCTGCTCACCACTCCGGCACTCTCCGGGCCGGTAAAGGCGACGACTTCTGGGGGAGTCATCCTGATCAACGGGCAGCCGTCCTTCCCGAAGATGGTCTGGGCGCAATGCCCCGACGCCGTCGCTGCGAATCTCGCCGTCGGCATCGACCTCTTCATGGGCAACGGCTGCGGTACCGCCGCCGACCTCGCGAGCTGGGTCGGGGGCCGAGCCTTCGTCCTCGCCGACGCGCAGGCGCCCGCAAGCGCGCGCGCCGGCACGGTCGGGACGCACCTGCCCGACGAATGGGACACGCATCTTCCCGGCGATCTTACGACCGCCGATGCGCTGCGCCTCGTGCCGGAGACCCCGGGATCGGGCCCACGCTTCCTAACGTTGACCAACCACTTCTACAGCCGCGCGAGCGCGCTCCCCCAAGGGAAGGGGATGTATCCGGCACTGGCGGCAAGCGCCGACGTGCTCGGCTTCGATCTCTACCCCTTGCAGAACTGGTGCCGCTGGGACAGCTTCGGCGACGTGTTCGACTCGCAGCTCGACCTGGTCGCCCTCGCTCGGGGCCGGCCGACATTCCAGTGGATCGAGGCTCGCCGCATGGACTGCATGGGCGCGCAGCTCGACCCGACCCCAGAGACCGTTCGCGCAGAGGCCTGGCTGTCGATCGCCGGCGGCGCGCACGCGATCGGCTACTTCCCGAACAACTGGAGCGTCGACGTGGGCGCCGAGATCGCCCGCACGAATCACGAGATCCAGTCGCTCGTCCCTGCCCTCGTCGAGCAGCCGATCGCAACCAGCGTGGCGCCGGGGAGCCCCGTGAAGGCAGGAGGCCGCGAGCACAACGGCGCCGTGTACGTGATCGCGGTGAATGCAAGCCGCGCGCCCGCGACCGCGTCGATCAACGTCCCGGCGGTGGGCGACCGCGTGCTCCGGAGCCTGGACGGCTCGCAAACCGTCACTGCGAGCGGCGGGTCGTTCACCGACTCATTCGGGCCGCTCGAAGTGCGCGTCTACGTCGCCTCGCCGGTTCAGGGCTAGAGCCAGTTAGGCTTCCGCCGATGCGGGAGCCCACCAAAGAAGAGGTCGACGCACTCGTCGGACCGGCGACGCCGCACTTCGCCCCCCAGCTCCGTGCGCGCGTCGAGGAGCTCGTGCTGCACCTCCCGGACGGGCATCCCGTGAGGAAGTACGCACAGGAGAAGATCGAGCTGCTCGAACGGCTTGCCTTCGCGTCCTCGAAGGCGGAAGAGGGCCCCCGCGAGCCGAGGTCGAGGCCTGGATGGGAAGAGATCCCGAGCACGGCGACGGCGCACGACCCGCTCCCCGGTCGGAAATGAAACCGGGCACCGGCCGTTCCGTCGTCGTGACGGGCGGGACGCGGGGGATCGGCAAGGCGATCGCGCTTCGGCTCGTGTCGGAAGGCGCCACACGCGTCGTCCTCGGCTACATGCGGAACGACAAGGCCGCCGAGTCGGCTGCGGAGGAGATCCGCGCGGCCGGCGCCGAGCCGGTGCTGGTGCGCGGCAACATCGCGTCGGAGAAGGTGATCGCCGAGATTGCGTCGCACGGGCCGTACGCGGCCGTCGTTCACAACGCCGCCACCGGCGTGATCGAGCCCGCGCTCGAGACCGAGGACCGGCACTGGGACTGGACGCTGAATGCAAATGCGCGCGCACTGCTCTCTCTGGCGCGCGCGTGCGCGCCGGACATGGCTAGTGGCTCCTCGATCGTCGCGATCTCGTCACTGGGCGCGCAGCGCGTGCTCGAGAACTATGTGCTCGTCGGGACGTCCAAGGCCGCACTGGAATCGGTCGTGCGCTACCTCGCCGTCGAGCTCGCCCCGCGTGGCATCGGCGTGAACGCCGTGTCCGGCGGTGTGATCGACACGGAAGCACTCGATCACTTTCCGAATCGCGAAGAGATGCTTCGAGCAGGGAAGACGCGAACGCCTGCGGGACGGCTGGTCGAGCCCGCCGACATCGCCGACGCGGTCGCGTTCCTCTGCTCGCCCGACGCGCAGATGGTGCGCGGGCACACGCTGATCGTCGACGGCGGCTACTCCCTGCTCGCCTGATGGAACCGACCGAGCACAACCGACGCGCGTGGGACGAAATCCACCGGCAGCGAGCAGCGGCGCTTTCCGGCGAGCGCGGGCTCCCCAAGCAGGTCCGGGGCGCGCTCGCCGACCTCGAGAAGAAGCGGGTCCTCGACTTGCAATGCGGCACGGGTGAGTCGACCGCTGAGCTCGCGGAGCTCGGAGCAATCGTCACGGGCGTCGATTCCTCCGGCCAAGCGCTCGAGTTGGCACGCGAGCGCTGGCCCTCGATCCTCTGGGTGCAGGCCGATCCGCAGGCCCTGCCCGCAGAGTTGCGTCGCGGCCGCTTCGACCTCGTGTACGCCGGGCTCGGGTCGCTCCTGCCGATCACCGATCTCGAGGACTGGATGCGCGGCATCGCGGCAGCGCTGCGCACCGACGGCGAGCTCCTGCTCTTCGAGGAACATCCCGTCGCCCTGTGCGTCGACGGCCTGATGCACTGGCGCGAGAGCTATTTCGCCGAAGGCTCTCGGCGACTGGGCCAGATCGTGAACGCCGCTGCACGCGCCGAGCTGGCGTTGCGCGCGCTCGAGGAATACCCGGCGCGCAGCGACGGATTCAGACACCACGACGCGCGGATCCCAGGAACGTTCCTGCTCTACGCCCGGAAGTCCTGAGCATGGGACTCGCCTAGCCCGTTTCGCATCTACTGCCGCCGGGGAGTCTGACCAGATGGGTCTTCCCGTCAGCCTGATCCTGATCGCCGTGGGCGCCATCCTCGCCTTCGCCGTCAACCAGAGCGACCCGAACCCGCCGGTCGACGTCGACGTCGTCGGCTGGATCCTCATGCTCGTCGGGCTCGTCGGCTTTCTCCTGTCGCTCCTGCTCTGGGAGCGTTTCGGTCCGGGCGCCTGGGGCTGGCACCGCGGTGGCTACGCCGGCTCTCCTGCGACAGCGCCCGGCTATCCGCCCCGCCGCCGAACAGTGGTCGAGGAAGAGGAGGCCGCGCCGCCCGCGCCTCCGCCGCCCGGACCGCCGCCGCCTTAACGGGCGTTCGCTCGGATCAGGTGCCGTTACGGCCGATGAGACGGCCGAGCGTGTCCGCGGCGATGTAGCCGGCGATCTTCGGGTTCTCCTGTAGACGCCGGAGCGAATACGCGTACCAGTGTCGCCCGAACGGGACGTAGATCCGTAGGCGGTGGCCCTCGCGCACGAGCTCGTCGCCGAGAGCCGGCCGTACGCCGAGCAGCATCTGGAACTCGTACTGGTCCCGCGACAGGCCCCGTTCGGCGACGAGGCGCCGGCCCTCGTCGAGCAGCCACTCGTCGTGTGTCGCGATCCCGACATAAGAGCCCGCGTCGAGCAGCGCCTCGAGCGCGCGCACGAACGAAGCCCGCACCTCGTCGAAGTCCTGATACGCGAGCTCCGGCGGCTCGACGTAGATGCCCTTGCAGAGACGAACGCTCGGCTTCAGGTCTGCGAGCGCAGCGATGTCGTCATCCGTCCGCCGCAGCATCGCCTGCAGCACGACGCCGACGTTGTCGCGGCCCCGCTCGCGCAGGTCGCGATACAGGCGGAGCGCGTCGTCCGTCGTGGACGAATCCTCCATGTCGATGCGCACGAAGTTGCCTCGCGACGCGGCGTCCTCGACTACAACGGCAAGGTTCGCGCGGCAGACGTCGTAGTCGAGGTTCAGACCCAGGGCGGTGAGCTTCACGCTGACGTTCGCGTCGAGCGCGCAGTGCTCGATGTCGGCGAAGACGTCTTGGTAGGCGCGAACGATCGCCGCGGCTTCGTCCTCGTTCGTGATCTCTTCGCCGAGAACGTCGACGGTCGCAAGCTTGCCCTCTGCGTTGATTCGCCGGACGGTCTCGCGCGCATCCTTCAACTCGGGCCCCGCGATGTAGCGCTCGGAGAGCTTCTGCACGAGCGGCCGCGGGACGGCCGGAAGCATGCGAACGATCGCGCGGTCGAAGATCGCCAAGGGCGGCGGGATGTTATCGCTCGCGCATGAAGCCCTGACGCGCCGCGCTGACGAGTGCGACTGCCTCAGGGAAGAGCACCCGCATGGCGTCGCGGAGCGCGATCGCCTGCTCGTCGGGCGTTCCGGACGGCTGCAGCTGCGAGAGCGCGGCGCCGGTCAGTTCGACTGCCGTGTTCAGAGTCAGCGTGGCGAACTGCTCGCGCTGGGTCTCGTGCACGGACGCAGCCTGCTGTTCCGCGAACTCGCGCAAGCCGCGCAGCAGATCCTCAGGATCCCCGCCGAGCGGGAAGTTGAATCCGCCTTCCATCTCCACAGCATACGGACCGTGCTAAGGCTGAGGCGTCGGCTTGGCGACGCCGCCTGGCGGCTGCCTGATCGCATAAGGTCGGCGCGTGGAGGAGCGGACAGGCGTCGTCCTTCCCTCGAGGCTGGAGCGTGACGGGCCTCGAATGGATCCCCCCAACGTTCTGTGGTTCGCCGGCACCTACGCGATCGCATCGGCCTCGTACGCGCTTCTGAATGCGCTGCCCAAATCTCAGTCGAGCCTCTGGATCTTCCTCGCGGCGCTCGCACTCCTATTGGTCTACTCCGTAGCCTCGCCCGGTCTCCTGCGGAACGGCTGGTGGGTACCCGGCGGACTCGCCGCCGCACTCGCGGTCGCGATGGTCCCGGCGGTCGGCGTCGGCTTCCTGCGGTTGATCGACGTGTGGTCGAGCGACATGCCGTTCACCAACTTCAACGGCTGCGCCGTCGCGGTGGCGATCACCACCGCCGTCGCCGGGCTGATCGCCTATTGGCTGACGCGCTTCTCGTTTCTGTTCTTCACGGTCGTCACGGCCATTCTCGTGACAGCCGAGTTCCTCGCGGTCGCAGGCGACTCGTCCGCGAGCAGCGACGACCGTGCCGGGGCGGCCCTCCTCACGGGCGGCCTCGTCGTCATCGCCGGAGTGTTCCTGGATGCGTTCGGCCGGCGACGCGACGCCTTCTGGTTCCACACGCTCGGCTGGTTGAGTGTCGCCGCCGGGCTCGTCTTCTTCGTGGTCGAGCCTGGAGGGGATTCAGCGCGTGGGTGGATCCCGATGCTCGTCGGCGGAACCTTGCTGGTGATCGTGTCCGGCCCGATCCGCCGCGCGACCTGGGCCGTCTTCGGCGTGCTCGGCTATTACGCATCACTTCTGCACTACATGACCACGGGGCTGAACGAGAGGCGTTGGACGTTCGCGGTTGCGCTGTTTGCAGTCGGGCTGAGCGTCTTCGTCTTCGGCATGCTGCTTCACCGCTACGGGAAGATGTGGGCCGACAGGTTCGTGCGCAGGCCGCCGCCCGGCGTCACTCCAGTTTGAGCTTGTAGTTCAGCTCGAGATCGCGGGTCAGCTCGTCGATCGCAGGTAACGCGCTCTGCAACGCGCCTGCCACGTCCCCGTTGACCGCGGCCGCGCCGAGTGAGTCGAGATATGCGGGCGAGGCGAGCCGCGGCTCGGCCTCCGGCAAAATGGCTGCGCTCTCTTCCGCGATCTCTACGAGTGCCGCGATCGACGCCGCATCTCGGATCAGCGTGCGGTTCGTCAGCGGAGTCCCTCCGTCGTCGAACGCGAGCCAGCTCTGAGTCCCGTCCGGCTGCACGAACGCGCAGAGATAGACGCGCTCGCCGGAGGCCGGCTCGACCGGCAGGACAGCCGCAACCTCCTCTTCGGGTGCCGCGTAGCCCGCGGCAACCTCGGCAATCCGGCCGACGTCCTCGCTCAGCGACACGGCGCCAGCATAGACTCGGCCCTGTGGCAGGGGTCGTCTCCGCGCGGACGCTCTTCGCCCCGCTCGGGCCGACGTACGACCGCTACGCCGCGGCTCTCTCCTTCGGTCAAGACCCGCGGTGGCGGCGATTCCTCGTCTCCCGCGTCGAGGCCGGCCCGACCGACACCGTGCTCGATGTCGCAACCGGAACCGGTGCGGTCGCCGGCGAGCTTCTCCGGCAGAAGGGCTGCACAGTCGTTGGGCTCGACCAGAGCCCGGAGATGCTGGCAGAAGCCCGGCGGCGGTTGCCCGAAAGCGTGCAGCTCGTGGAGGGGACAGCCGAGCGGCTTCCGTTTCCCGACGCATCGTTCGACGCCCTTACGTTCACCTACTTGCTGCGTTACGTCTCCGATCCTGCGGCGACGCTGCGCGAGCTCGCACGAGTCGTGCGTCCGGGTGGCACGATCGCAGGCCTCGAGTTCGCCGTCCCGCACGGCGTGTGGCGGCCCTTCTGGGAGCTCTACGTGCGCGTGGGGCTGCCACTTGCAGGCCGCCTGATCTCGCCGGGGTGGACCGAGGTCGGCGACTTCCTCGGCCCGAGCATCCGGAACTTCTATGCGCGCTGGCCCGAGGAGCACCTGCTCCAGCTCTGGCAGGGAGCCGGGATCCGCGGCGTAACGTCGCGACGGCTCAGTCTCGGCGGCGGGATCGTCACCTGGGGACGCCGCGCGTGACCGGCACCGCCCGTCCCGCCTTCTATGCACTCGCGCCGGGTGGGTGGCGCGACTACGTGACGTTGCTTCACCCGCCGTACACCCTGTGGCACCTCTCGTACGTTGCAATCGGCGCCGCGCTGGCTCCTCACTTCAAGTACGCCGTGCTCGGCCTCGGTCTGCTCGCGTTCTTCCTCGGCATGGGCATCGCGGCACACGCTCTCGACGAGCTGAACGGACGTCCGCTCCAGACGCGCATCGGCGAGACGACGCTCATCGCGCTCGCCGTCACCTCGCTCGCAGGCGCGGGCGTCATCGGGATCGTTGTGGCGCTCCGCACCAGCCTCTGGCTGCTTGCGTTCGTCGCGGCAGGGACGTTCATCGCCGTGGCCTACAACCTCGAGCTCTTCGGCGGGCGCCTTCACGGCGACCCGTGGTTCTCGTTGGCCTGGGGCGCCTTTCCAGTCCTCGCCACCTACTTCGCCGCTGCCGAGACCATTCGCGTCGAGGCCGTGCTCGCCGCCGCGTTCGCCGCCCTCCTCAGTCATGCGCAGCGGCGCCTGTCCACCCCCGTGCGCCTCGTTCGTCGTCGCGTACGAGAGGTGTCGGGCCGCATCGAGCTCATCGACGGCTCGGCGATCCCCATCACCGCTGAGACCTTCACCGCCGAATCCGAGCGGGCATTGCGGGCACTCTCCGCCGCCGCCGTCTGCATGGCACTCGCGCTCGTCCTGCTCCGCGTAACCTGACGCCGTGGGACTGGCCACCGTCATGCAGATCGCCTTCGCCGTGGCAGCCGGCGTGGCGGCTGCGACCTTGCTCGCCGTCGCCTTCGATCGCATTCAGCGCCGGGCACTCGTCGTGCTCGCCGTGCTCGCCGGCCTTGCCGCCGTCGCCGCCTGGGTCGGATTCGGTCTCCGCCCCGGCACGAGCACCGCGACAGCCGCCGGCGGGATCACAATCGCCTTCGTCGCGCAGCTCGCGGCGGTGAAGCTGCGCGATCTCCTTCGAACCGCTCGCAGATTCGACGACCAGCTGGCGCGTGCCCAGGGCCGGATCAACTCGCTCATCGCACGCGAGGCCGACGAGCGGAACGCCGAGCTCGAGCGAACGCTCGTGCGCGCCCGCGCGGACACGGCCTCGATCCTGGCCGAGCAGGAGCGGCGCATGGCCGAGGAGCGACGAGTTGCGGCGGCCGAGCGTGCGCGCCTAGCCGAAGACGAGCTCGGCAAGGCGCTCACCGCGGCGCAGCAACAGGTCGAGGCGCGGCTGATCGGATGGACCGACGACCTCGAGCGCGCGCAGCGTGGAGTCGCCGACCAGCTGACGCAGTTGGCCCAGCGCCAGAAGCAGCTGATCGCCGAGGCCGAGGCGAGGATCGCGTCCGATGCCGAACGCCTCGAAGCCGAGAGCGAGCAGCAGCGTGCCAGCCTCGTGCGTCTCCGCGACGAGCTCGCGCGCGCCTCGCAGGAGGCGGTTGCAGCGGGCAGCGCCGAGGTCGAGGGCTACGCGTCCGAGCGACGGCGTTCCCTTCACGAGCTCAACGAGCGCATCCGAAAGCGGGAGCGCCAGTTGACAGAGCTCATCGAGCGCGAGGAAGCCGACGCAACGCGTCGCATCCAGGGGGGGTTTGCGGATGTCGAGCGCCGGCAACTCGAGCAGCTCGAACGCATCGTGTCGCGCGCCACGTCGAGTTACTCCGATGCCGCGACGCAGCAGTTCGCCGATACGGTCAAGTCATCGCGCGAGGCCGCCGCTGTCCGGCTGTCTCGTGAGCTCGACCGGGCGGTGCAGGCGTTCGCCCGCGAGGCACAGACCGTTCTCGCCGACCGACTCGCGCAGGTTGGGGATGCCGGCGCGCAGAGGCTCGAGCGGCGCCAGGCGCAGGTCGCCGCCGGGCTCGACCGTCAGCGCACAGAGGCGATCGAGGCGTTCGAGGCGCGGCTCCTACAGGCCGAGCAGGAACTTCGCCGTCGCCTGGACACGCTGGCGGCCGACACGGAGGCCGAGCGAGCCGTCCTCGATGCCCGGCTGCGGGAGCTCGCAAAACGCCTGGATGAGACGCTCGCGCGTACCTAGCGCGGTTTCAGGAACGGGGTTCCGGCAAACAAAATCCGGCAGGGTTCGTCTATGAGACGGCGAACGGATCACATCGTGGGAGAGACGACCGAGATCATCGAGCCGAACGGCAGCGACCAGTCCAAGGTCGAGAGCTGGAGGCTGCACGTGCTGATGGAAGCCGGCTATCCCCTGTCGCTTGCGGAGACGCTGGCCGGAAGCGAGGCCGACCTACACCGGGCCGTCGAGCTCGTAGGCCAGGGCTGCGCGCCCGAGACGGCCGTCGCGATTCTGATCTAGCGACACCAAGCGCTGGGACGTCAGGCGTAATCACTCTCGCCCAAGTGACGCTGTTACTGCCGTCGTCGACGGCGGTTCGGGGGCGTGCTAGGAGTTGCGCTGGAGGGCGAGAGTGTTGAAGCACTTATCGGGCGGCTGCGCGCCTTTACAGGTGAGGCCGTAGACCTCCGGACGCCAGAGAACCACGTTCGCGGTGT
>WNGO01002231.1_pt1 | contig 12679 bp, 9 predicted proteins | sample 5400511 | NCBI WGS metagenome assembly WNGO01 (sample SAMN13153380, study PRJNA577476) | soil metagenome | isolation source: 20 cm soil or saprolite under Garry oak tree replicate 2 | place: USA:California | collected 2016-06-15
TAGATCACGAGGGCCAAGAGTACCTGTCTACTCCCCGCACCTTCCCTGTATTCCCTTATTGGCTTGTTGCCTGCTGCCAATGCATATGGAAATGTCTTTGCATCCAAGAAGTACGCATACCATGAAAGACGGTCTAGAGCCATTTCATTTGGTAGGTACAGCTCGTTGCGCATCCCGTGGGATCTGGCTCACTTTTGGTGATCCGGCTAGTGCAGAGTTATGAAAAGGGATGAGGAAATCGATTTGGGAGCGGATACACGTTTTCAAAATACTACGCTGATGAGTTTGAATCACCAAAAGTGAGCCAGATCGACCCTTCGACCCAAAATCTGTCCACCTTTCAGCCAAATTACCAGAACGAGCGGTGTCATCGCGTATGTCAAAGCCATGATGTCCCATGAAATCTCCATGCCGATCGTGGGAATCTGCGTAGCAGAGGCATGTCCTGCGGGTGCGGCGCGTTGCACCTGGGCATCAGTATACGTTTACATCTCTGTCCTGAACGCACGCTTTTTGCCTTATCCATCGTTCCCTACGAGGGTGGCTGCCTCACTTCCATGAGCATAGAGCGTCTGCCAGTACTGCAGCCACTGCTGGCGCACCTGCTCTTCTGTCTTGCCCTGATCATAAACTGGAGAAATCAGGGGTGCGGCACGCTCGACCTTCACCGGCACAATGTGCTGGATGGGACTGGTGGTCCCACGCTCGCGGTAGAAAGCCACCGCCTGCTCAAAGAAAGGTCCTTCCTGATACACCGTCGCCGGGCCTTTGAAGCGATATCCCTTGCGAGCCACGGGATCGACTACGTTGATCTCGACGACCGGTTGCAGTTGCACATTGGCGACGGTTCCCGGCGAGCAGATATCGGCGAAGATGAGGTGGTCATCGTCCCAGACGGTCGTGGTCCCTTTCGGCGACAGATTGGGCGTGCCGTCTGGGCAGACCGAGGCCACAAAGCCAAGCCGCTGCTCGGTGATGACGCGTTTCATATCCTCCGTCAAGCGGATGGATGCTTTCCTGTTCATCCGTCTCCTTTCCTTCCAAACAGACGCACGTTGCTCCCCTCGATGCCAGCCTGTTCCCCTTATATGTTACTATTTTTACAAGCCCTTACGACCAAGGGCTGGCAGGGGTCTCCCTGCTGGATACGCACTGCCGGGGAAAGGCTTTGTTCTCCACACGGCTCGACCGATACAGAAAGATCGTCCTTCCCTGGGCAGCCTTCCTGGGCCAATCGATGATTGGAGGGACGTTGCTTCGAGCACCCGGTATATAAGGACCCGATCCTCCCAGGAATTGCGCTAGCAAAGGAAAGACGAACATGTGGTACGTTGGACTGGACTGGGCCGACACCCATCATGACGTAGAGGTGCAAGATGAAACTGGCAAGCGTGTGGGAGCACGACGCTTTGCCCACAGCCACGACGGCTTGAACGAATTGAAAGCGTTTCTGCTCGGCATTGCGGCTTCGCCCGAGGAGCTGGCCTGCATTGTCGAAACGAACCACGGCTTGCTCATCACCTTCCTGCTGGAAGCCGGCATCCCCGTGTACCCGGTGAACCCCAAGAGCGCCAATCAGTTGCGCAAAGCCGCCGGAGCCAAGACTGACCGCATTGATGCGCATCTGCTGGCCAAGTTGGGTCGCTTTGACCTGGCGGAACTGCGCCGCTTGGAGCCGGATAGCCTCAGCGTGGCTGAGTTGAAAACGCTCACCCGCGATCAGGATGCGCTGATCCAGACGCAAACGCGCCTGGTGAACCAGTTGACGGCCTGCCTCAAGGAGTACTACCCGGCGGCCTTGCAGCTGTTTGCCAAGGTGCAGCAGCGCTCCACGCTGCTGTTTTTGCAGGCCTATCCCACACCCCAAGCCGCCCTGGCCGCCTCGGTGGAAGAGATCACGGCTACCTTGCGCACCGGCAAGCATACCAACCCAACCAAGGCTGCTCCCAAGATCGTTGCGGAACTGCACCGTCCCCAGTTGCTGGCAAGCGAGGTCATCGTGCGCGCCAAGTCGCGCTTGATGCTCGCGTTGGTCAAGCAACTGCTGGTCGTGATCGAGGAGATCGCCAGCTATGACAAGGCCATCCGCCCCCTTTTTTTGAGCCATCCTGACCAGGAGCTGTGGAGTTCGCTGCCGCGTGCTGGTAAGCGCCTGGCTCCACGTCTGCTGGCCGAATGGGGCGATGATCGCAGCCGCTATGCCGATGGAACCTCCGTCCAGACCCTGGCCGGAACCGCGCCCGTGCCCTATGAAAGCGGCAATTACGCCAAAGCGCACAAACGCTTCGCCTGCTCCAAGCCGCTGCGCAACGCCTTGCAGCAGTTTGCCTGGCAATCGACGTTGTCCGAACCTTGGGCGTTGGCCTACTATCAGCGCAAACGGGCGCAGGGCAAGACCCATAGTATGGCTCTGCGCGCCCTGGCCAACGTCTGGGTGCGCATCATCTACCGCATGTGGGTGAACAAGACCAGCTATCAGACCGCGACGTTTGAAGCGGCGCAGCGGACTCATGCGCCCCGGCAACGCATCGCCTGAGTCGAAGCGGCGCCTTTCCTTCACGCCCCGTTGGCGACGCTCAGCGCTGCGAAGTCCTTCGCCAGTGCAGCGAGCCTGTGCTCCAACGGAGTCGCCCAAACGGTTCCCGTCGCGTCCTTTCTGCCGACCGTGAGCCGCGCCCGCTGCAGGTCCTGTCGCTCCAACGTCTGCCGCAGCCCGCCACCGCGTTCCCGACTCCCGGTGTGGGTTGCTGGCACAAGACCACGCCGAGTCAAGGCCGGACCGAGGCCAGGGGGTGTGCAAACCGGGGTGGCTGGCCTCGGTCCGCTCGTCTTGGCCTTGACCGGTGTGGTACACTTGCTTCCCCACACGGGAGGCAGCTTCACTCACACTCACCTTGTTTTCCTTTCACGTTTTTGGCTCTTGACATAGAGGGTCTTTCTAGTCGCGTTCTGGCCAATGCGGGCTTCCGTGAAGTTGAGGCGAAAGCCTGGTGGTCTACCCTTGCGAGACTTCTCAACGAATACGTTGGAATCAATGAATTCATTACGCCTCTACTTTTCATCCTCTCGCACGGAGACCGCAATCACGCTTATATTGTCTCTCCCTCCGCGATTCAGCGCAGCCTGGACAAGCATGCCACATAAGCGAGATGAATACGGAGCGCAGGCATCGATTATCTGCTCGATCTCGAAGTCGCGCACCATCTCCCACAAACCATCGGAGCAGAGAAGCAGCACGTCTTCCACTCCTACTGGCACGGTGAAGCTATCAACTTCCACTGTTGGATGGTTGCCGAGGGAACGGTAGATTTCATTGCGCTTTGGATGTGTATAGATTTCATCGGCGGTAATCGCTCCTCGCTCTACCAGGCGGGCAACGACCGAATGATCCTTCGTTAGCTGGTACAGACCTTCGGATGCTCGATACATGTAGGTACGGCTGTCGCCTACGTTTACCACATACGCGCTGGTCCCCCAGAGCAGCGCTGCCGTCAATGTTGTACCCATATCCGCATGCTGCTGCTGGTTACGTTTGTATACACTGTGGTTTGCACTGTGCACCCCCTCTACCAGGACTTCCATGAGCGTCTCATCTTCTTCTACACCCAACCGTAAGGCCATCAACACACTCTCTCTCATAGCACGAATCGCCAGTTGACTTGCCTCGCGCCCATTCCCATGGCCTCCCATGCCATCCGCCACAATAAACAGTCCCACCGGTTGAGGAGCCGCCACCAGGCTTGTGAAGTTCTCAATAGCAAGCAGGCTATCCTCATTAGGACTGCCCCTGCGTTTTATACCAGCATCCAATCCAGCTCCTATATCCAGATATATGCCTTTCTTACTTTTAGTACTGCCGCTGCTGTGGAGTAGGGAACCGCCAACAGCATTTCGTGTGTAGGTTGGGATGCGGGGTTCGCTCTCTGTCCTTGCAACATCCTTTGTCCTGACATGATCTTGCACTTGTATATGAGGTTGTGCAAAGGCGATGTCTTCGTTTTCGCTTAGCGGCCAGGGGATTGATCGCCGGTACATCATTTGAGGTGCTACTGATTGATTTCTAGCGCTAGCATTCATAGATGCCGCAGATGTAGTCAAGACTGGCTGATGTGGGAAGGGATTGGAACTCGGGATTTCCTGAGTTTCCTGCATTGCTTCCGTCAGATGTCGCGCTTTAAGCAAGTCTTCATTGAACCGTCGGAGTTCGTGTCGTTCCTGCCACCATCCGCGCATCAGGCGTATGCTTCCCAGTATAAGCGCGCCCCACGCGACCAGCAGCGTGGCTGATAGCAGCGCTAAACCAAACAGCGGAAGAACTATGAACAGCCCATGGACTGCCAACAAACGCGGGATTTGGGGTATCACCTGGAACAAGAAGCGCCAGGCCCAGGGAGGAAAACCGCCCGATACCCATAGCAGGAGGATGGCACTCAGGATTAATCCTGCACGTGCAGCGATTCTGATCCGCCTGTTTGCCATGTAGGCGGCCCGTAACCGTTCTAGTATGTCCTTCATCTTGTCGTTCAGCTTTCATCAGGTACTACGGACGCCCTAAATCATCCCCGCCACCGTTGTTTCGCGAAACGAGGTCACCTTGATGACCACACCGTTTTGCATCAGGAAACGCAAGCCACCTGAGCCCTTTGAGAGTGCTGTATCCATCACGTTCAACATCCAGCCGTTTGGTTCGGGTTGGTTGCTTTGCCAGGCTTTTACAAAGAGCGACGCGCCAACTGCCCGAAAACGCAGTGTATACGAAGTTCCACCCTTAGCGTTGAGTGGAAAAGAACCCAGGGAAGTGGTTTTTCCGCTGACACGCCTCAATATTTGCAGTTTGGAGCCGTCGATGAGCGCCTTATACCAGTTGTTGGCGTCGGTCCAGCGAAGTACAGCCCCCACATTCACTGTGGCGCCCTGAGCGAACTGATTCACAATCCCACTAAAAACGATCTCGGTATTTGTCATCGTTGGCCCCAGTATGGCGTTAAACGTGCCCTGGGCCTGGTCTATCTGACCTGTGCCACTCACAACAGAGAAGACCTCGATGCTATTGGCATCACCATTCCATTGCCTCCCATCTGAAGACGTTCCCCAGAAGACCTGGTTGGCGCGTTTAAAGGTGTCTTGCGCCAGGATGGTCACACCACCTGCTGTGGGAGTGGATGGCATAGTAGGTTTTGACGTTCCTACAGGGCCACCGGGTCCCATTTTAGAGGGAGTGGAAGTAGGACGACTTGTTCCAATCTTTAACGGTACTGTCAGCGCAGCTTCCAGCGAATGAGAGAAGAAACCGGCGAGTAATCCCATGAGCATACATATGACGATAAACGCAAAGACAATCCGACGTAATTTCATTTTTTTACCTCATAAGTGATTCAAAAATGCTGTTTTATTCTGGTTATTCGGTACGATTTCTGGCGGCGAACCGCCCGCGATATACTGTGTAACAGGAAGTGTTGCCAGGGATTGAAGACGCTCGTGAATCCAGGTGACCCCTTCGCGCATTTCGCCGCTAGTGGGATCAAGCTCACCCACATAGGCATGATTGGCTTGATCGACCAGATCGTTCAATAAAGTAAAGGTCGCGGGCTGACTCAACTGAGCATCTGTCATAGCGACCATCTGTTTGGCGTCTGCATGCATTGTTTCCAGCCAGCCCTGGACATTGTTCATCGCTGTAATGATCTGGGCTGCGTTCTTACGCACATCCGGGGTTGAACCTGGAGCATCAAGTAATCCATTGAGATGGTAGACAATCGAACCAATGTAACTGGCCGGATTCTGGTTTTGGCCATTCACATCGAGCAATCCGACACTTTCAAGCTTTGAAGAATCTGATAGAGTTGCATCGGGAGGCATATCTTGCTGCACAAATGAAAGCCCATCAAGATAGGTTAGCGTGCGTATCGTCTGACGGCGCACGAAGGCAAGGTCTTTGCTTTCTTCCCAACGATCTCTGGCGCTGATCGTCCATTCTATAAGTTTCCCGGTATTCCTATAAAACCAGTTATTGAGTCCTCCAGGTAACTCCAAATCGTTGAGCATTGGCTCTGATGCCAGCAGGTGGCGCACGTGGTCAAGAAAACTATAGTGGTGGCTATTAAATGGGTCCGGCGTCTGTGGAATTTCACCGTAGTAGCGCCACGCGCTATAGTCGGGGGAGGGTGTGATAGGCGTCATAGCTGCATCCTCCTCCGTAACCACGAAGCGACTGTTAAACTCAAGCAGGTTGGTGTGCTGCTGGTCACCCGCATAAAGCAGATAAGCATTGCCTTGATTTAGAGAAAGCTTACCAAGCAGGATTGTCCTCGATTCTGCCTGGTTTTTATCGCCCAGCAGCCAGGCATAATAGCTTTTTCCGGCAGCAGGGCTGGCGAGGCTATGCAGATCAATCTGCACCTCATCATCAATTCCCTGGCTGCTGTTTTCACTAAGCTGTTCGCTGCTCAGGAAGGTGATGTTCCCTACAAGCCGCATTACAGGCGCAGCAGCAGGTACGAACGAAAACACACGAAAAAACGAGAGATAAGAAATCACGCCCGCACCGACCAATATGAGGAGAGATACGATAAACAGCGCTGCTGGAAAGCGCCGTCTCCCACTTCCCGCCTCGGGCACAAGCAACGTTGGGCGTTCGTCAGTAGGGGCGGGGTTTACCCCCACCCTTGCCCCTTTGGGAGAGATCTGCTCTACCGGGGGAAGAGTGGGCGCTAGAGGAACTGTTCTCCTGGTCGAGACGTTGCGCTCATTCGCAGAGGTTGGAGGCTTGAGCGGCACTGTTTTTCTGGCAAGGGTGCGCTGGCGTGAGAGCGCCAGTTGTCCCTTTGTTAAAGAATCGGCAAGCGCATCAATTGAGATATAAGCTGGAAACCCATTGCGCCATGCAAGCTGCCGCAGGTGTTCGTTCCCAGATACGACAAAAACAATCGGTAAATCAAGCTGTCGCTTCACATGTTTAAGATCGCCATAATCATCTGGATGCTGAAACACTTTCAACCTGGACTGTGCCGGTAGCATAATCACCACTGGCTTTTTCTGTTCACTGATGAATTCGAGCAGGGCAGCCCTTTCGTCCGCTGGCTCAACGTATAGCACACAAAAGTCGACAGCATCGTTAGATTTCATCGTGACCTCATTTCTGTGGCTTCAATGGGTTGAATCACGAGTTCGTCTATAAACGCACAGTGAGCGAATGTGTCTCCACCGCTCCACTCCACCTCTGACCCTGGAATGATTTCTTGATACCCCAGACGCTGCAGGCGGTCTCGACGACGACGTTGTACCAGCGTCTTCTCTCCTTTACGTGATACGGAGTACGGCACGGCTCCTACCTGCCTGTGAGAATGGATGTCCCACGACGGCACCAATCCGACGAACGCTATTGATGCACTTGATTCTTCCTCGGAAGCGCCTGACAATTGCTCTTGAGATGGTTGCTTGTTCAGGGAAGTACCCCAGGTATGGATAATTGCGCCTGCGACCACCAGCATGCCACCAGCATAGCCTTGTATGGGTAGCAATTCGTGCAGGTAGAGATTTGCTACGAAGGCTCCCAGGATCGGCTCAAGGATATAAATAAATGAGACGGTGACAGGTGAAATGTGCTTTTGCAAGAGCACCGTAATCAGTGTTGGTATGAAGGTGCAGGCTCCAGCTACGTAGAGTACAACCCACAGATCATGAGGTAGTGAGGGGTGCACTTCTCGCCAGTCACCGAAGAGCAAGACAACGAGATTTGACCACAGCGCCATGGTTAGCAACTCGATGCCAAGAAGCGGCCACGGCGCAATTCCATCCTCCTGTTCGCGATCGGCCAGGAATACGTAACAGGTAAAGAAGACGCCACCCAGAAATGCTATCAACGAACCGCGCCAGTTAGTCGTGGACGAATTCAGCACCAGAAGGATTGTGCCAGCGAGAGACAACACACCCGCGAACCAGGTGAGCTTGCTTACAGGCTGGCGTAGGAAGAACCATGCGATCAACGCGGCCAAGAATCCATTGAGGGATGGGAAAAAAGCCGTGCTGGTGGCCGTGGTGTATTTGAGCGCGATGGCGATGGTAAACAGCGCCAGGCACAGCCAACTCCCCAAGAAGATGCCGCGCTTGACGACGATCCTGTTCATATCTTTCCATGAAAATAGAATAAGACAGAAAGCGACAGGAACGAGCGAGGTCATCTCGAAAAATGAAAAGACAATCGGGTCGATACGACCAAGCGCCTCCTTGGCCACCGAGTAGTAGGTCGCGAACAGGATTGTATTCAACAAAAATGCGAGTCCGGCTACCAGTTTCATATTCAACTCTCCACTGGTTGCATTGGCCGCCGAGCTGAAATGCGCGGGGAGCGCGTTGCGCGTTCGACCGCGTGTACCTCCACGTCTTTCGTCTGAAACATCCCGCAAGCGAAGGCAACCACCTCAGCCACCTCGAATGCTTCACAGGAGAAGATGTCGATATTGACCATGCCATATGGCGCCCAGGCATGCAGGCTGACATGACTGGTTGCGATGATCGCAAAACCCGAATAGCCGTCGTCCGAGGGGATGCTTGTCTCGATATAGCGCAGTTCAACCGGGCCTACCTTCTGCATGCCGATGCGCGTCGGATACTGATCGAGCACCCCGCGCAAGAAATTCTCGTTCTCTAATAGATCGGGACTGCACCCATAGAGATCAAGCATGACATGCTGCATAGAAAAATACCCCTCTCTGACAATACAAAAATGAAGCGTATGCTGTAGTTTACAGGAAGTATACTTAACGAATAGGGGAGGAAGTGTGGTTTTTTTACTCTCGTTCTTTGTACGTAAATCCAACCAGAATGTGGTTGACATCTCATTTTTTAGGTATGGAGATTTAGCGTTTACCTTCAATCTCACCCACTAACCGTTCACAATCTTTCAATACACCTACCAGTTCAAACCCGCGTGCCTCCTCCATTGCTCTCACAGCTTCCCCACGGGCGACCTCTTTGTGCCCCATCAGTAAGGACACCTCAGCAAGTGCCAATTGGCCCCTCACTCGCGTCTCAACCTCCAGGCCCGGGAGCGCTAGCGCACGTCGTAGGCTCCCCCTGGCGCGCTTCAGGTCTCGTACCTCTACATTTGTCCCCGCCTTTGCTCGCGCAATACGCACATGCCCCAGGGTAACAAGCGCCAGACCCAGACAAGGCGCATTGTGCATAGCCCGGGCAGTCATCAGAGCGCGACCGACACACACCTCTGCATCCTCGATTTTGCCCACCGCCAACAACACGCCCGCAAGATCAGCATTCCACAAGCTTACGTACTCTCTATCCTCCACCTGTTCGGCCAACAGCAGGCTCTTTTTGTACAAAGTCTCGGCTTCTTGCAAGTTTCCAGACGCGACGGACAGTTCTCCAAGATTGTGAAAAACTACGGACATCAGCGGAATATCACCGGTGCGTTCCGCGAGAGTGAATGAGCGGTGAAAGAATGACTCGGCCAGTGCGTATTCGGCCTTCTTCAAATGGAGAAAGCCAATGTTGTTAGATACATGCGCGATCTCACGTTGACGGTCGTACCGCTCATAGATTGCTAATGCCCTATGCTGGTGCTCCAGGGCCTCGTTACGTTGACCAACGGCGTTGGCTATAGCGCCTAGTAAAGCATGCGTGCGCCCAAGATCAACCGGGTCTCCTAGCAGGGTGCGTCTTATGCGTGTCAAATTGGACGCATCGGGCATTTCGCCTTTCGAAAACGCCACGCCATTACCGTGCGGTAGACTCTCCTCAAACAAACTCAATGACTCTCGGGCAGCGTCGAGCGCCTCTTCGTAGTTACCCTGCTGCCAGAAGATACTGCTCTGCTGAAAGAGTAACCTTGCCCTCGCAGGACCTGTGAAAATACCCGCGTTTCGTAACACTTGTTCACCATGCTCGCAACACTGACGCGTACGCGCAGTATCGCCCGTGAAACGCCAGGTCCAGCCAATCTCGCTCCATAGAAGAGCCTCTATTTGCGCTTCCTCCTGGGCCTCTTCAGCGGAATTGAGAGTGCGTGAGTCATCGCGCACTTCCAATACACGCTCAAAGAGATGGCGCGCCTCCTTGAAGTTTCCCTGAATCCTGGTGCATTCAGCCAGGCGTTCCAGCATGAAAGCCAGGTGCAATCGATCCTGTTGCTGATACTGTTGACTCGCATGGGCTTTCTCGACCTGTTCCACTGCCAGGCGATAATGCTGCTCGGCCTCAGTATATGCAGATAACCCATACGCGTGATTGCCCGCCAGTTCTGCATACCTGGTAATCTGCACTGCATCAGCACCACCCTCAACGAGATGCCGTGTGATGGTAGCGGCCTGTTCGCCCTGCCTTGTGGTATAAACCTGCTGTAGCACCTCTGCAGCGCGCCTGTGCAGCCTGGCACGACGAGTAGAAGAAAGCTGATTGTAGAGATGACCGGCTAACAGGGGATGCCAGAAGTGGTAGGTGATACGCGTGCCTGTCCCCTCTTCCGTTAAGACGCCAGATCGTATCGCCTCCTCGAGCAGGTCGAATAAGACATCTTCATCAGGGCTTGTGCTACCTGCCACCATAGCAGAAATCAGATGAAACCCGAAAGAACCGCCTAATACTGCCGCTTTGCTCAGGAGTTGCTGGCATGCTGTACTGAGCTTGTTCAAGCGCTGGTTAAGAGCGGCAGTGACTGTGACTGGTAAAGCTTCGCGTGGTGACTGCTGCATTCCTCTACTGGTCGCCATCATCCCCATATCATCAATTCTGAAAGAGTGCGCGAGTTCTTCCGCAAAGAACGGGTTGCCGGCGGCCTGCGTTTGGATGCGCTGTACCATTTCTGGGGGAAGATGAGCCACCAGAGTGCCAACCTGATCATCCGTGAGGGGCTGCACGTGAAGGGTCTCCACGGCATGTTCGCGCTGCATATGAGCCAGGAGCGAGCGCAAGGGATGTTTGGAGGTCAGTTCGTTTTCGCGACACGTCAACAGCAATACAATCGGATGACCCAGCAGGCGACGCGCAAGATAACCCAACAGCTCACAACTGCTCGCGTCTGCCCATTGCACATCATCCAGTACTATCATCAGTGGTGTCCTCGTGCTAATTGTCGCCAGCAACTCAAACACAGCCTCCCATAACAGTACCTGTTCCGGATATGAGTGGGAGCCAGATTTATCCCGCCCCACCTCGTTTCGCGCATCACCACCTCCTGCTTCCCCACCCTTCCTATTCCACTCCACCAATTCACGCATTTCCGGCAGCAGCGCCTCGAGTGGTTCAAATATATGCGTACGCTCAGCCAGGTCTTGCTCCTGCCAGAGATGTAGGGTGATCATCCTGCGCAGCGCATCAGTCCAGATCCGGTAGGGAATGCCGCTCTCCTGGGCATAGACATAACCCCAAACCACTGCCCAACTGCGCTGTTGCCCCTCACGTGCCGTCTCCTCGGCGAGGCGCGTTTTCCCTATACCTGCCTCACCCATCAGCACCATACATTGCGGATGCTGCGTTTCGAGCATCGCGGCAGCAGTACTCGCCATCCTCTTTTGGCCGTCAGCGCGAATGTGCCCGAATGCCCCAGTAGAAACGAGCAACTGTCGCAAAATATGCAATTCATGTTCACGTCCCACCAACGTGCTTTGATTGCTGCGCCCAATCTGCACCCCTTGCGGTATTGTCGCCACTTCCCCATCCCCTCGTAACACCATCTCATACACCGCCTGTGTCTCCAACGACGGTTCCCTCTTATACCCCTCCCGCAACACCGTCGCCAGTCGCTGATACACACGCAACGCTTCCCCACGCCGCTTCGAATGCAAAAGTGCCATCATCAGCCGTCGTACCAGCTCCTCATTGCTGGGATCAAGCGCCAGCAAGCGATCCAGCTCATCGATCTCACTGGACAGGGATTTGCGTGCATATCGCATATCTGCTAATTGCAGTGCCGCAGGGTCTGTTATCGTAGCGGGTGATTTTTGTGAGTTGGGAACCTGGACGCCGACTGGAAGATTTTTGCCGATATACGTACGAATAGTTCGCCCATCGACAACCTGGTAGGAGTACCAGTAGGGGCCATGGCCTATACCCTGCTGGCATTTGCGACAGCGAGGCTTTCCACAGAAGTTGATTTGTTGGCGATAGGTGACCTTATCGTCCATCTTCTCACCGGCTCCTTTGTTTACGTCCCCGGGCACCGAACAGGGAGTAACCTGCATTACAGATGTCACTTGCATCATATGAGGTTCAATGGATGTGTCAGATGGTGTCATTATATCGCCTCTGTCAATCAAAGCCACTCCTCACACAAAATCAAAACGCCCACCCTCGCGGATGAGCGTTTGCCTGCATGCATCCTGCAATCTTAATCATAATGTGACATGAAACCCAACCCATAGGCAGAGCAACTATGAAGAGCAGTCAGCCTTAAGTTGACATATTACAAGGTCCCTTCTAGAGGTTTGTAGCTCACTCTTCCTCAACACAGAAAAGTAACAGGCGTAGAGTGATTTAGTGACGGTTTAGGATCTTAGGCGTGTACGCAATCGCATGAAACAGATTTGGAGTAGCAGCATGAAGAACGATGAGAGTAGCAATAATTAGAGATACAAGGACGAGTACTAGGATCAAGATCTGCGTTTTGCTCATGCGAAGTGCTATGCCCATGCTGTGTGCTCCTTCCCTTTCCCGTTGGGAGATTATT
>WNGO01005536.1_pt1 | contig 12678 bp, 10 predicted proteins | sample 5400511 | NCBI WGS metagenome assembly WNGO01 (sample SAMN13153380, study PRJNA577476) | soil metagenome | isolation source: 20 cm soil or saprolite under Garry oak tree replicate 2 | place: USA:California | collected 2016-06-15
CAGCGCTCGAGCGTGACGTCGATCAGCTTCCCGTCGTAGACGGTTCTCGCAGAGTCAGGCTTCATGCGGCAAGACGTTCTACAAGACGCCGCTGCTCCGCGTCGAACCAGGGCGGTTCGCCCGCGGCGGCGTTCTCACGCACGTGGCTCGGATTGCGCGTCGGGGAATCACCACGTCGACGCGATCGTCCGAGCGTGCCCATTTCAGAGTCCTTGGACCCACGACTCGACACCGAGCCGCGCAAGCGCCTCCTCTGGTACCGAGTCGAAGACCGCGACACCCGGCGTTGAGCGCAGCGTCGACGACGGCGTGCGCCAACCGCGAGTCGCTGCCGAATGTGTTCCAGGTCCCAAGGGCCGACGACGGGCCCGAGGCGCCGCTCGTCCATCAGCGAATGCGGTCCGCCGCGACACGCCCAGCCGCAAAAGCGGCTGCGAAAAAGAGCGGGTCCGCCTGCGGCCCGCGTCCCATGTGCGCAAGCGGGAGACCGGCGCACGCTTGTTCCCAACCGCTGACGTCGACGGCTAAGCGCGGCTCGAGCCAGGGCGGTGCCTCGTATCCGGCGGGCCAAGGGACGATTACCTCGCCCAGGCACAACTCGAGTAGCGCCCGGGTGTGGTGGGAAACGCCCCGGTGACGCTCACGCGGATCGCTCTGCGATGCACGGACCGAAACGATCGGTGTGCCGTGCAACGCAGCGGCGGCGTTTGCGGCATCCGCGGCCGCGAGACCGCCGTGACCGTAGGTCGATCCCGTTCCGACGATGCCCGGGCCGATGGCGCACACCACGACCTCGAAGGCCTCCGCCGCCGCCAAGAGCAGACCCGACGCCACTGAGACGCATTCGACGTCTCCGTCCAGACACGCACCGACCGCGACAGACATCTCGACGAGACCTCGCACGCGCAACGTTCGTAATGCGTCCGAGAGCGAAACCGGCAGAGCCCCGCCGGCAAGCTGCACGTAGGCCACGCGTCTCCCTTCTCCGATTCCCGCGCAGACGGGCACCAGCTGGCTGTGAAGCGAACAGCAGACAACGGGCAGACCGGCCAGCGACTCCGGTAGCGCCCGTTCCTCTTCAGCATGTCGGCGCGCGTCCTGAGCGGGCGTGTAGGGAAGCTTCATCACGTGGGCGTCGGTTTCCGGGAGGAGATCGAGACCTCGGGTCAGATTGGCGTACAGCACGTCGAAACCACCCGATCCGAGCGCGAGGTCGCGAGCCTGCGTGTTCACGATCACCTCGTCGCCGAGCGCGACCGGGCCGGTGAGCCGCGGGTACGCGACGCACGCTTCACCGTCCACTTCGAGCCGGGCCAGGCCCTCGACCCGCTCCACGACCGCAGTGACGCGGCCGCGCCTAAGTGTCAGCATCTCGAGCGGCATCGACGAGGGCGAGCGTGACCTCCACCATTCCCTCGAGGTCTGCCACGGTAATGCGCTCCTCTGGTGTGTGGATGTCCTGCATACCGTTCGCCAGGTTGAGGCACGCGAGCCCCCGCTCGTTGAAGATGTTCGCATCGGCTGCGCCCCCACTGAGCCCGTACGCCGGCTCGTAACCGCTGCGCGCCAGTGCGGCGGACGCGATCCGGACGACGGCATCGTCCGGCTTGAAGCGGTAGCCCTTGTAGCTCTTCGACACCTTCGTCTCCACCTCGCAATCCTCGAGCCCGGCTGCGAACGAGAAGACGTCGACCATTTCCTGCACCAGCTCTTCGAGCTTGCGCTCGTCGTGGGAACGAGCCTCGGCGTCGAGCGTGCACCACTCGGGAATGATGTTGCCCGCGGTCCCGCCTTGGATGACGCCGACGTTCGCCGTCGTCTCCTCGTCGACGCGACCCAGGCGGAGGTCCGAAATCGCGCGCGCCGCGGCTGCGATCGCCGAGCGTCCCTCTTCCGGGTACATGCCGGAGTGTGCGGCACGTCCGTGGAACCGGACCTGCATCGCCCGCGAGTACGGGGCACCCAGAATCACGTCGCCGATCGGCGCAGCCTGGTCATAGACGTACCCGAGGCGCGCGTGCAGGCGGTCGAGGTCGAAGGCGGCGGCTCCGAGCAGGCCCACTTCCTCTTTTGGGGTGAACAGGAGTTCGATCCCGCCGTGCGGACGGTTCTCCGCAAGCACGCGGCGAGCCCCTTCGAGCATCGCTGCAACGGCGGACTTGTTGTCCGCTCCCAGGATGGTGCCTGCCGCATTGCGCACGACCCCGTCCTCGATCACCGGCTCGATCGGCCCCTCGGGCGGCACGGTGTCGAGATGGGCACAGAGGAAGATGGGTTTGCCGCCGTCCGTCGCTTCGAGGCGGCAGTAGACGTTGCCGATGTTCGATCCGACCTTCGGCCCCGCGTCGTCTTCGTCGACCGACAACCCGAGGTCGCGCAGATAGCCGATCACGACGTCCGCAACCGCGCGTTCCTCGCCCGGCGGGCTCGGAAGCGCGGCAAGCTCGGTGAAGAGGTCCACGACCTCGGAGGCCATCGTTCGATCTTATGGGTGCCCCTGCCAGTACTGCCGCCGATTCTGGGTCGCGAGCACTAAGCCAGAGGCCGCACTCGACCGCAGCAAGGCCGGACCGCCTTGCTAAGGGCGAGGGTGGACTCTGGTGCCGCGTGATCGCGGGCCAGAAGCCGGCATGAAGTGCTGGTAGGGGCACATGACTAGGCCGAGGCCGCGCCGACGGCGGAACGCTCGCGCGAGCGCACAAGTGCGGCACCGACGAAGTCGCGGAAGAGGGGCGCGGGGCGCGTCGGACGCGACTTGAACTCCGGATGGAACTGGCTCGCGACGAACCATGGATGGTCGGGCAGCTCGACGATCTCGACCAGGCGGCCTTCCTGGAACGTTCCGGAGACCACCAAACCTCCCTCCACGAACGCAGGCCGATAGTGGTTGTTGACCTCGTAACGGTGCCGGTGACGCTCGTGCACGACCGGCTCGCCGTACGCGTCATGCGCACGAGTTCCGTCCACCACTTCGACCGCTTGCGCGCCGAGCCTCATCGTGCCGCCGAGATCCTCGATCTCCTTCTGCTCGGGCAGCAGATCGATCACCGGATGCGGGGTCTCGGGATCCATCTCGGTCGAGTTCGCGCCGTCGAGGCCGAGCACGTGACGTGAGAACTCCGAGACGGCGACATGCATCCCGAGACAGATTCCCAGATATGGGATCTCGCGCTCACGGGCAACGCGGCAGGCCAGGATCTTCCCTTCCCAGCCCCGCGAGCCGAACCCGCCGGGAACGAGCACCCCGTCGACCCGCTCGAGCAGCCTGGCCGCTTCCTCCAGTGACATCCCTTCCGCATCGACCCAACTCACCCGCACCTTCGTTCCGTGGTGAGCACCCGCATGCTTGAGCGCCTCATGGACGGAGAGGTACGCGTCCTGCAGCTTCACGTACTTGCCGACGAGCGCGATCTCGACGACCTCCTCGCTCTGCTGCATGCGCTCGTTGAGGTCGAGCCAGTCGCCGAGGTCGGCTTCGACCGGCGGCAGACCGAGCTTCTCGACGACCAGGCGGTCGAGCCCTTCGCCCTTCAGCCGTGACGGAACGAGGTAGACGTCGGGAACGTCGGGGCTCGCGATCACCGCGCCGGGCTCGACGTCTGCGAAGAGTGCGATCTTCTCGCGGATGTCCGCCGACAGCTCGTCGTGCGACCGGCAGACGACGATGTCCGGGTGAATACCGATGCGACGTAGCTCGTTGACGGAATGCTGCGTCGGCTTCGTCTTCAGCTCGCCGGCCGCCTCCAGGAAGGGCACGAGGGTCACGTGCAGGTAGAGGACGTTCTCGGCGCCGACCTCGCGGCGGAACTGGCGGATCGCCTCGAGGAACGGGAGCGATTCGATGTCGCCGACCGTTCCGCCGATCTCGCTGATGACGACGTCCGTCGGAGTCGACACGGCGCTGGCCCGAATCCGGGTCTTGATCTCGTTCGTGATGTGCGGGATCACCTGAACGGTCGCGCCCAGGAACTCGCCCTTGCGCTCCTTGCGCAGCACCGAATCCCAGATCGCACCGGCCGTGTGACTCGCCGCGCGCGTCATGTTCTCGTCGATGAAGCGTTCGTAGTGGCCGATGTCGAGGTCGGTCTCGGCGCCGTCCTCGGTGACGAAGACCTCGCCGTGCTGAAACGGGCTCATCGTCCCGGGATCGACGTTCAGATACGGATCGAATTTCTGGGCCTGCACCTGCAGCCCCCGCGCCTTCAACAGCCGCCCCAGCGAGGCGGCGACGATGCCCTTGCCCAGAGCGGAGACGACGCCGCCGGTGACGAAGACGTACTTCGTCGGTCGAGCCGACGAGGTCAAACTCGACCCAACCGATCGATCCAGGACAGAACCGGGGCCTGCTCGATCCAGGCACCGATGGACTTTCGCTCTCCAAGGATGGTGAGGCCTGCTAGGGCGCCGATCGCCACCCACTGGCCTCTTCCCGTGAATCGCTTCACGGAATTCAAGCCTAGCAGGGCGCCGAGCGCGTTCGATCCCGCGTCCCCGAGCATCGCCATCTCGCGAAGATCGTAGGGAAGGAGCAGGACGGCGACGCCGGCCGGAGCGCCCAGAGGGACGGCCGCGAACAGATACGCCTTGAGGGCGCGGCCCGGTCGCGTGTCGAGCTGATTGAACCCGCCGCGTTGCGAGCAGGCCCACCGCGGGGATGCCGACCAGCTTGAGGACGCCGGTCGTGCGGCGGGTGCGCATGTGGGCAAGGAAGCCTCGCTCGGGCCCGCTCCACAGATCGTCCGCCAGGCCGAGTGCGGATACCGCTGCGACAGCGGGACCGCCGGTCACGCCCACCTTCCAGCCGACGAGCGGCAGGCGCACGCCGCGGAAGTTGACTCCCAGGGGCCCGCAGGCGTAGATCGTGTCGCGCAGCTGCCGGGCGCGGTGGACGAAGCCGGTGAAGTCGCGGCCGGTCGCGCGGTGACCGAGTGAGAGCTCTACCTCGCGCACGCGCAGGCCGGAGCGAGCCGCGTCTATCGTCATACGCACCTCGCATCCGAACCCGGCCGCAACGGGGAAGCATGCGTTGCGCGCAGCTGCAGAGACAACGCGCTGACCGGAAAGGGGCTCGCGCACCTCGAGGCCGCCGAGCAGCTCGATCAGTCCACCCGCCACCCGCTTCGCCAGGCCGAAGCCGCCCCCGACTCGTTCCGCAAACACGGCAACGTTCAGATCGCCGCCCCCGTGCAGCAGCGCATCGAGCTCGCCTTGCAGGTCTGCGTCGCAGAGCAGCAGCCTTCCCGGCGGCGCGGCCCGCTCCCCAGCCGACAAGGCCTGACCTTTGCCACGGCGAGGCAGGCGCAGGACGACGGCGCCGGCCTCTTCGGCGACATCGGCGGTGCGGTCGCGCGAGCCGTCGTCGGCAACGATCACCTCAGCCTGCGGAAACGCCTTGCGCAGCCGCGTCACGGTCGTCCCGATCGCGGCCTCCTCGTCGCGAGCGGGGACGAGGATGGTCAGCGGCTCATCCACCCGCCGGCGCCGGCAGCGGGGAAACGGTCGGCAACTCGGCTCGTGCGGTCTTCTTGGTTCCGAAGGCACCGGTCGAAGTCGGATCGGCGAGCAAGGCCACGAGCGCGAGCTTCCCGATCCGAGTCTCGATGTCGTCGACCGTCGAAAACCCGGCCCGCTGGAACGCTTTGAGCGCGCTGGCCGGATCGCTCGTACGCTCCACGCCGATTACCGGAACGCCGACATCCGCGAGGCCGGCGTAGAGACCCTTGAGGAAAATCGCCGTCGGACCGGTCTGAGCCTTTGCAGTGCGGACGATCACAACGCCGTCGGCCGGAGGTTTCGCAGGGCCCGCCTTCTCCTCGACGATCAAGTTCTGCAGTGCAACCCAGAGCGGCGTATCCGTCCCCGTCACGAACTCGCGCCCCAGGTCATGACCGAGGCTTTTCAGCTGATCCGGTGCGGCGTAGTTCGCGAGCAACGGCTTCGTCGCCAGCTTCGACGCCAACGCGGACGGGTCCACCGGAACCTTGATGAACCTCATTCGCAGCGGCGTGCCCGCGTCTGCGTCGCTCAACGCCTGCGTGATCGCGGTCTGTCGAGCCGCCTCCGACGAACCGATGAAGAGGACGGCGATCTTCTTGCCCTTCAGCCTGTTCGCCATGACACTCTTGTACGTTCCGACGACGAAGGCGCGGTCGGAGGCGCCGTCGCTCATCAGCGTCGCCACCTGGATCCTGAGCACGTCGGCCTGGCTCTCGGCGCGCCGCAAGTCCTCTTCGAGGCGTTTCCGCTCCGTGTTCCCGAGACCGTGTGACGCGAGCGCGACCCCCACGAGAATCCCGATGACAAGCGCGAAGAAGACCGCGGCAAGGGACGCGACGTGGTAGCGGAAATCGAACATGAGGGGGCGAGGAGCTCGTTAGAGCTCAGCGGCAGTCTGGCACAAGGCGTGCAGACGGGTCAGCGCTTTACGGGGCAGAGCGCGGCTGAAGCCCCACAGCCACGGGGCCTCGACGTCGAGGGTCGCGATCGTCCGGTCCGGCCCACGCTCCTCGAGTCGAAGCTCGGCGTCGATGTGATCGCCGCTCAATGTCCAGGCGAAGCGTTCCGGAGGCTGGATGCCTGTCACGAGGAGCATGCCGCTCGATGTCGCACGTCGCAGCAGCGATGGCCGATCGGTGCCGCGGATCCCCCAGCGCGCGCCTTCGGCGAACCCGCGCCTGTCCGGCTGAACGCCCGCGATGCCGAGCCACCAGTCGGGAAAGTGATGAGGCTCTGCGATGAACGCCCAGACGTCCTCGCGCGCTGCCAGCAGCTCACGCGCGGCGGAGGCCCGAGGCATGCTGGTGTCAGCCGATCCCGAGCAAGTCGCGCAGGCGCAGTGCGAGGTATTCGAGCAGGTGGCGAAGCGCGGGAGAGACGAGGATCGCGGCTGCGATCGCGCCAAGACCCGCGAGCGTAAAGAGCACGAGGGGCCAGATGCCCACCTGCCTGCTCGCCAGCCGCGACACGCCTTTCGCGTCGATGAGGATCTCGCCCACCTTCAGGCGGGTCACGAACGTCGACGACATGCCCGCGCGGTTGCGCTCGAGGAACTCGATCAGGTTGAAGTGAGTTCCGACCGCAACGATCAGCTCCGAGCCCTTCTCCTGCGCGAGCAGAAGCGCCACGTCCTCACTGATTCCTGTTGCGCGTACGACCGCGTAGTTCACGCCGAGCTGTGTTGCGCGCTCTTCGCCCGGCGTTACGCCGTCGAGATATCCGTGGACGAGAACCTCTGCGCCGCTCCGCAATGCTTTGTCGGATACGGAGTCCATGTCGCCCACGATCACGTCCGGCTTGTGGCCGGCCTCGAGGAGCGCGTCGGCGCCCCCGTCCACGCCGATCAGGACCGGCTTGAACGCGCGGATGTATGGCTTCACCATGCGCAGGTCGCGCTTGTAGCCCGGACCGCGTGCCACCACGAGCGCATGGCGGTCACGGAAGCGCGTCTTCAGAGCCGGGAACTCGACCCCTTCGGCGAGCAGCTTCCCTTCCTCCCGGAGGTAGCGCATCGTGTTCTCGGCAAATGCCTCGAGCGCTTCCGTGACCCTGCCGCGCTGTTCGGCGAGCTTCCCTTCGAGCTCCCTCTCCTCGAGCACTCGCCCGGTCGCAAGGCACGTTCCATTGCGGTAGAGACCTGCGCCGCGAACGGTCAGGAGTTCCCCCTCGTTCACGTGCTCGAAGAGGCCGTCGGCCATCACGTCGATCAACCGGACGCCTCCGCGTACGAGTGCGAGCGGTCCTGGATTTGGAAAGCGTCCGGATTGCGACGAGGCCACGTTGACCACGACGCGTACTCCGGATTCGAGGAGTGCTTCCGCCGAGACGCGATCGAGATCGGTGTGGTCGATGATCGCGATGTCGTCCGCCGAGAGCCGTTTGACGAGATTCTTGGTGCGCCGGTCCAGCTTCGCGTGCCCGGTGAGCTCGACGAAACTCATCATTTAACGCTCGCGAGAAACTCTCGCCCGCCGAGCATGCGCTGCAACTCGTCGCGACGCTCTCCGTCGTTGAGGAGCTTGATGCGCGTGTGAGTCGGGTCGCCCGAGATCTTTTCGACGCGGAAGTGCCGCTCGGCGACACTCGCGATCTGCGGGAGGTGGGTGATCGTCACGACCTGCGCACGCTCGGCGAGTCTGCGCAGCGTGTCGGCGACGCGGTGGGCCGTTTCGCCGCCGATGCCCGCATCGATCTCGTCGAAGACCATCGTCTCGCCACCCGCCACGGCGGCGATCGCGAGGGCGATGCGCGAGAGCTCACCGCCGGAGGCGGTCTCTGCGACAGGCGCAAGCCGCAGACCCGGGTTCGGCCGGATGAGGAATGCGACCTCGTCGACCCCGGCCTGGCCGGGATCTCGCTCGCGTAGCTCGGCAACGAACTCGCCTTCACCCAGACCGACTCCGACAAGCTCGCGCGCAACCTCCTCTGCAAAGCGAGGTGCAGCGTTCTGTCGGGCGACGCGAAGCTCCTCGGCGAGCCGTCGGACTTCTTGCTCGGCGGTTCTCAATGCCTCCGCCGCAGCAGCCGCCGGATCGAGCCCGTCGTCGATCGCCTCCAGCTCCGCTTGCGCCTCGGTGGCTCGTGCCAGCAGGTCTTCGTACGACTGAGCACGAAAGCGACGCTTCGTCTCGGCGATGCGGTCGAGAGTCGCCTCGATCTGCTCGAGGCGTCCCGGTTCGGCCTCGAGGGTCGTCAGGAATCCGCGGAGCTCGCTCGCGGTCTCGCGGAGGCGCAGCTCGACGTCACGGAGCTCGTCACCGGCGCGGGCAAGCTCCGGTGCAAGCTGCTCGAGCGGTGCGAGGGCCCGCTCGGCGCTCCCAACGAGGCCCGCCGCGCCCTCGCCTTCGTCCGGGGCGAGCGCCTCGGCCGCGACGGCGGCGCCGTCCGCGAGCTCGGTGACATGACGGAGGCGTTCGCGATCCCCGCGAAGACTTGCTTCCGCATCAGGCTCGAAACCGGCGGTGTCCTCGATGAGTGCGCGGAGCTCGGCGAGCCGCGCCTCCGACGCCGCGGCGCCCTCTTGAAGCTGTTCGTGGCGGCGCCGGGCCGCGGCGAGCTCGCGCCAGGCGAGGCGCGCCTCCGCTCGCCGACCGAGCTGTTCGCTCCCGATGAACGAGTCGAAGACATCCAGCTGGTAACCGGGACGCGCGAGACGCCGTTGTTCGAACTGACCGGACATCGCGATCAGGCGTTCGCCGGCGGCCGCAAGATCCTCGCGCGCCGCGCTGCGCCCCCATGCGTAGGCGCGCGTGCGTCCGTCCGCGAAGACGCGGCGGGCGACAATGAGCCCGTGCTCGTCCTCGGGACGGAGGCCGGCGATCGCCGTGAGCTCGTCTTCTTCGAGCAACCCCGGAGGGAGCTCGAGCTCGGCCTCGACGTAGGCCTCGGCCGCAGCCGCCCCGATGTAGCCGGCGTCACCCTTGGCGCCGAGCAGCAGGCCGATCGCTTGCGCGAGAATCGTCTTGCCCGCCCCGGTCTCGCCCGTGATCGCGTTGAGCCCTGGGGCAAGGGTCAGCTCGGCCTCCTGGATCAGGACGAGGTTCTCGATGCGGAGGCGACTGAGCATGGTGCCGCCGAGATCGTAGGCGGCCTGGGGGCGCGGCACCATGGTCGAAGAGTCCCAGGCCCCGAGCGCCGGTCTTAGAGGTACACGCGTCTAGCCGTGGGACACCCCACCTCCCTCCCCATACGTCGAGCGTAGACCCCGAATTCGCCCCCGGGGGTGGCGCAACTGCGCCGAAATCGAACCCGCCGTCAGGAGCCGAAGGTGTCCCGGTAACGCCTGAAGAAGGTCGCCTCGGGAAGGGTGGCGAGGAGACTGCGCTGCTCGCTGAGCCGGATCGTGATCGGCGGGCCGTAGCCAACCTCCGTGAGTGGATGGCCGTCGACCAGCACCGTCACGTCGACGTCCAGCGTCTGATTCCGGATCTCCAGATCGACGCCGCGCGGGACGACGATCGGGCGAGCGTGCAACGAGTGCGGGGCGATGAAGGTGACGACCATCGCATCGAGCCCGCGCGCCAGGACCGGCCCGCCGTTCGACAGGTTGTACGCCGTCGAGCCGGCCGGGCTCGCGCAGATCATCCCGTCGCAGCCTTGCACCCCCATGTCCTCGCCTCCGAGCGCCCAGGCGAGCTCCACCATGCGGCCTTTGATCGCGCTCAACACGACGACGTCGTTGATCGCGGCGCCACGGATGCCGGCGACCTCGACCTCCAACGTCGTGAGGTTTACGACTCGGTAATCGCCGGAGAACACGCGCGCGAGGCCGGACTCGAGCTCGTTCGGCGGAACCGACGCGAGGAACCCGACCCGGCCGAAGTTGACCCCGACGACGGGGATCTCCGTGCCGAGAAACCGGTGCAGCGCGCGCAGCATCGTTCCGTCCCCACCCAGGACGACCGCTATGTCGGCGTCCGAGAGATCGTCCTCCGGCTCACCGACGCCATGCTTCTCCACCTCTTCGTCTGGCAGGAGCAATTCGACTCCCGCCTCGCGCGCCACCTTCTCCAGCCGTTCCAGCGCAGGGCCGATGGTTTGCGGCTTCCCGTGCGTGATGACGGCGGCGCGCTGCACGGGCTTAGACGATCGCCGCCGCGATCCGGTCGTCGATGTCGTCGGGGAGATCGGGGTGCTCACGGTGGACAAGATGGAGGAACACTTCCCGGTTGCCCTTGGGGCCGGGTAGCCCAGAGTCTACGGCCGCCAGTGTCTCGCCACCCCAAGCCAGTGCCGCCTGGGCAATTTCGCGTACCACGCGGCGGCGAACTCGCTCGTCTCGTACGACGCCGCCCTTGCCGACCTCTCCCCGACCGGCTTCGAACTGCGGCTTGACGAGTACGACCGCCTCCCACCCTGGACGGGCGAGTGCAAGCGCGGGCGGAAGCGCGAGCCGCACGCTGATGAAAGACACGTCGCAGACGATCAGATCGGGCGCAAAGGGAAGTTCGCGCAGCGCCCGCACGTTGGTGCGCTCGATCACTGCCACCTGAGGATTCGAGCGCAAGCGCTCGTGCAGCTGGCCGTAGCCGACGTCCACCGCGGCGACTCGCGCCGCCCCGCGTTGCAGCAGCACGTCTGTGAACCCGCCCGTGGAGGCGCCGACGTCGAGACAGTCCCGACCGGTGGGATCGACGCCGAGGACGTCGAGCGCGTGCGCAAGCTTGTGCCCGCCGCGCGACACGTACGGCGGCGGCTCCTCCACCTCCAGTGTTGCCGACTCGTCCACCTGCGTGCCGGGCTTCTCGTACCCGGGCACTCGTCCCGCGAGAACGAGCGCCTGCGCCTGCGTACGAGACTCGGCCAGTCCACGCTCGACGAGCAGGACGTCGAGTCTCTTCTTCACGCAGCTTCGCGCCGCTGGAGCGCGTCGAACATCTGCGCGGCAACCACGTCGAAGGCTGCACTCTGTGACGGCTCGCCGTCGAGAGTCCCAAGCGCGGGATCGAGCGGGATCCGACCGAGCACGGGAACGTCTTCGGCCCAGATCGATCGTGACTCCGCGACGGGAGTGAAGACCTCGATCCACTCACCACAGTGCGGGCATTGCAGGCCGCTCATGTTCTCAACTGCACCCAGCAACGGAACATCGACGTTTCGCAGGAAAGCGAGGAACTTCCGAGCATCCAGATGCGCGACGTCCTGCGGGCCGACGACCACGACGGCACCGTCGAGCTGGACGACGCCCACGAGTTGCTGCTGGAGATCGGCGGTCCCCGGTGGTAGGTCGAGCAGGAGGATGTCGAGCTCGCCCCACTCCACCTGATGGACGAGTTGCCTCAACGCCGCGGTCAGGAGAGGCGCCCCCAGCGTCAGCGCTTGCTGTTCTCCCAAGAGAAATCCCACCGACATGATGCGTATCCCGTGAGAGTCGACCGGCTCGTGGCGAACGTCGCCACCGCGCCAGAAGTCCCACCGGCGGGCATCTTCATGTCGCGTCAGGTTGACCATGAGGGGAATGTCGGGCCCATACACGTCAGCATCGAGAAGTCCGACCGCCAGGCCGCGCCGCGCGAGCGCAAGGGCGAGATGGAGCGAGACCGTGGATTTGCCGACGCCGCCCTTACCACTTCCGACCGCGACGATGTAACGCGCCGGATGTTCGTTCACGACGTCCGAGTCGAGAGTCCGGCAACGATGTCCGCGAGCGTCGACGTGTCCGTCGGAACATCGGCGAGGCGCTCGCGCGCGCGAGCCGCGGCTTCGTCTGCGAGTGCACGGGCACCGTCGTCGCCGTGTGCCAGGACATAGCCGTCGCCGTCGAGGATGTCGTCGACTATCTGGAACAGCAACCCGAGCTCATCGCCGAACGCGCGCCACGAAGCTTGCTCCCGCTCCGACACGCCTGCCACCCAGAGCGCGGTGCCGACGGCGGCGGCGAACAGGCAGCCGGTCTTGAGCTTGTGCAGGGTCGCCTCATCCGGCGCCGAGCCGGTGATGTCGAGGTACTGGCCGCCGATCATGCCGAGCGTCGCCTGCGCAAGCTCGCGGCCCACCTGTGGACCCTGGTACGAGAGCGCAAGCCGGAATGCTTCCGCGAGCACCGCGTCCCCGGCAAGGACGGCGACCGCCTCTCCATGCTGCGCCCAGACCGAGGGCCGGCCGCGGCGCTCTGCGTCGTTGTCGAGCGCGGGCAGGTCGTCGTGCACGAGCGAGAACGCATGAACGAGCTCCAGCGCCGCA
>WNGO01004031.1_pt1 | contig 12672 bp, 11 predicted proteins | sample 5400511 | NCBI WGS metagenome assembly WNGO01 (sample SAMN13153380, study PRJNA577476) | soil metagenome | isolation source: 20 cm soil or saprolite under Garry oak tree replicate 2 | place: USA:California | collected 2016-06-15
CCCGTGTCGTCAGGCCCTCAAAAACCTGCCCCAGATGCGCATGGGTGGTGGTTTCGTTGAGCGTATTGGGGTCGAGCGATTTGAGGTCGCCCTGGTTGGCGTAGCGCAGGGTCTGGGCCGATGCCGGCGACATCGCAAAAGCGACGATCGAGACCGTGGTCGCTGTAAGCAAGGATTGACGTACCGACATTTGTTCACGTTCTCCACTATGGTGTGCTGTTCTATACAGGGAATATTGACAGCTATGGCCGATCCATGTTGCCAGAGTTTGGCCGCCGCGCAAGCGCGATTTCCTGAAAGCCAGGGCGGTTGGCGAGGCGATGGCGCATTAACCAGCTTTACTGCTGCGCGGCTAGGCAGCTCGCGCGAGCACGTAACATTCAACGGGAGCGCCGGATGGCGGAACTCAAGGCCGACGTTCTCGTATTGGGGGCAGGCATGGTCGGCGTCAGCGCCGCCTTGCACCTGCAGAAGCGGGGACGGGATGTCATCCTGGTCGACAGGCACGAACTCGCGGGCGAGGAGACCAGTTTTGGAAATGGCGGCCTGATCGAATGTGCGTCGGTGTTTCCCTACATGTTTCCGCGGGATTTCGGGCAGATTCTTCAGTACGCGATGAACAGCACGCCGCAGGTGCGCTACAGCTTCGCCGATTTGCCGACCTTTCTGCCGTGGCTCGTGCGCTACTACCTCGCGTCCTCACCGGATCGCGCGCTGCACAGCGCGATGGCCGAATTGCCTTTGATCCGGCGCAGCCTGATCGAGCATGAGGCGCTGATCGCGGAGGCGGGAGTGCCGGAGCTGTTGCGGCGGACCGGCTGGATCAAGCTGTTTAGCTCCGATACAACGCTTGCAAAAGCGGTCAGAGATTTTGAGCGAGCGAAGCAATATGGGGTCGACGGCGAGGTTCTCGATGGCAAGGCCATTGCGGCGCGCGAACCCAATCTGACCGGCGAGTTCGCGGGCGCGATCCATTTTCCTGCACCCGGATTCGTCCCCGATCCCGGTGGATTGGCCAAAGCCTATGCGGCGCTTCTCAAGCGCAAGGGCGGACGTTTTCTGGTCGGCGATGCGCGAACGCTCGAACAAGGCGCCGGCGGATGGCGTGTGGGCGGCCCCCATGGCGCGACGGTCGCGCGCGAAGTCGTGGTAGCGCTGGGGCCGTGGTCCGACCTGGTGTTTGGTCCGCTCGGATATTCCATCCCGCTTGGCATCAAGCGCGGATACCATCTGCATCTGGCGCCGCGCGGCAATGCCGTGCTCAATCATCCCGTTCTCGATTCGGATCGCGGCTATCTGCTGGCGCCGATGAACCGCGGCATTCGTCTGACCACCGGCGTGGAATTTGCGCGCCGCGATACTCCGCCGACGCCGATCCAACTGCGGCGGGCGCTGCCACAGGCGCACGCGCTGTTTCCGCTGGGAGACGCTATCGACGCCAAACCCTGGATGGGCGCGCGGCCCTGCTTGCCCGATATGCTGCCGGTGATCGGAAAGGCACCCCGGCATGCCGGGCTGTGGTTCGATTTCGGACACCAGCACCACGGCCTGACGCTTGGCCCCGCGACCGGCCGTTTGCTGGCGGAGATGATGGCCGGGGAGACGCCATTTGCCGATCCGAGGCCCTTTGCGGTGGAGCGTTTTGGTTGACATATGTGCCAAATGAAGGCGCAGGAAGCCGACTGGCCGATCAGGTGGCTTGCGTCGTACCGCCTCTCGTGACGATACTGTGACGGGCGGTCAAGCAGCGATCAGGAGCGGCCATGAAGGTAAACGTTGAAATAGATTGCACGCCTCTCGAAGCCCGGCAGTTTTTCGGACTCCCCGATGTGCAACCGATGCAGACGGCAGTGATGGATAACCTCCAGAAGCAGATGCTGGCCAACATCGAAAAGGTTTCGCCGGAAGCTCTGATGCAGAGCTGGTTCACGTTCGATCCGAAGATCGCGGAGCGGTTTGGGGACATGTTCGTGACCATGGCGGGCCTCGGCGGCGCGCGCTCCAGCGACAAGAAATAGCGATGCCGATTGATCGAAGCGAACCGCCGCCGGCGGGCGGGCTGCGTCCACCGGGGCTCGGTCTGCTGCTGGCCGAGGTGAGGGGGATATTCGAATTCAACGCCAGCCTGTTGTTTTCGCCGCTGCTGATGCGCGCGCCGAAGGGCGACGGTCATCCGGTGCTGACCTTGCCGGGCTTTCTTGCCAGCGATCTGTCGATGGCGCCGATGCGGAGATATCTGAAGGAACTCGGATACGACACCTACGCGTGGAAAATGGGCCGCAACGTTGGTGGCGTCTCACGCATGCGCGCCGCACTGCGGGATCGGCTCGCCGAGATTTACGGCGCTACCGGCCGCAAGGTCAGTATCGTCGGGTGGAGCCTCGGCGGCGTCTATGCGCGCGATCTGGCGCTGCAGGCGCCGGACATGGTGCGGTATGTCGTGACGCTGGGAAGCCCGTTTGCGAACGACGTGAGAGCGACCAACGCCACGCGGCTTTACGAGGCGCTGTCGGGCGAAGCGGTCGAGGACAACCCGGAGCTTCGAGCGGCGATCTCAGGCGATCTGCCGGTTCCGACCACGTCGATCTATTCGCGCGCCGACGGCATCGTGAACTGGCGAACGTGCCTCCTGCGTCCCTCCGATACCGCCGAAAATATCGAGGTCCACCTCGCCAGTCATATCGGACTGGGCGTCAACGCCGCCGCTTTGTGGGCGGTGGCGGATCGTCTGGCCCAAACCGAGGGCGAATTTAAGCAATTTGACCGATCGGGGCCGTTTGCCATTGCATATGCGCCTCCGGAGACTGCACAATCCTGACCAATGTCCTGAACCCGAGGAGGGTCGGACCGCCAGAAGCGCCACCAAGGCGCCGCGTGATTTGTGCCGGGAGGGAAAGTATGAGTGACGCCAGGAAGCTGTCCTCGATGGACGCGTCGTTTCTGTACCTGGAAACGCCGGAAATGCCGATGCATGTCGGGAGCATGGCGATCTTCCGTCTGCCCGACGATTACAAGGGCGACTTCTTCGAGGACTTCAAGGCGATGATCGCCTCGCGGCTGCACATCGCACCGATCCTTAAAGCGCGCCTGGAAAAGGCGCCGCTCGACATCGATCATCCTTCCTGGGTCGAGGACGACCAGTTCGACATCGACCGTCACATCTTCCGCGGCAGCCTGCCTGCTCCCCATGATCGCGCGACCCTGGAGCGGATCGTCGGCTGGATGCATGCCAAACTTCTCAATCGCGCCCGCCCGCTTTGGGAGTTCTACGTCTTCGAAGGCATGAAAGACAACGAGATCGGGCTCTATTCCAAGATGCATCACGCCTGCATCGATGGCGGCGCGGGGGCCGCGCTCACCAGCATGATCTACGATGTGACGCCGGTTCCAAGGAAAGTCGAGCCGCCGGCGGCGAAGGCGAAGGTCGCGCAGGAGCCGCGCGACATCGCCGCCAATTTCATCGATTCCTATCAGCAGCTTTGGCGCCAGCCGTTCGATGCTTCGACATCCGCCAAGGGCATCGATCTGCCGCGCACCGGCAAAAGCGATCTCGGGTCGATCCTGTTCGACAACGCGATGTTCCAGATCGAATCCGCGGTGAAGTTTGCCGGCAGCATTCCCACGATGCTCAAGAGCGTCTCGGATGTGGTTGGAAAGATCTCCGATCCGAAATCGCGCGACAGCATCGCCAGCATGGTGTCGCCGTCGACGATTCTGAACAAATCGATTTCATCGGAGCGCAGCTTTGCCGGGGTATCGATCCCGCTGAGCCGTGCGAAGGCGCTGGCCAAGCAGGCCGGCGGCAAGCTCAATGACGTGGTATTGGCGATTTCGAGCGGCGTGGTCAGACGCTATCTCCTGGAGCGCGGCGCGCTGCCGGTGAAATCGATGACGGCCGCGGTGCCGATCTCGTTGCGCGAGGAGGGCAATACCGATGCCAACAATCAGGTGTTCGGCATGATCTGCTCGATTGCAACCGACATCGAGAATCCCAAGGCGCGGCTGGAGGCGATCATCGCGCAATCCGCCAAATCGAAGGAGATGTCGCATCCGATGCGGGCCTTGATGCCACAGGTCTCCAACGTCTCCATGCTCGGCGCGCCTATACTGGTTCAAATTCTGGCGCTGCTGTACAGCCGCTCAAACCTGTCCGATGTGCTGCCTCCGGCTGCGAACATCACGGTGTCCAATGTTCCCGGTCCGCGCCAGACGCTGTATGCCGCGGGCGCGGAGTTGCTGCACATCTTCCCGGTGTCGATCTCGACCCACGGGCTCGCGCTCAACATCACCGTGCAGAGCTACCGCGATCAACTGGACTTCGGTTTTATCGCCGGCGCCAACATCATTCCCCATGTGCAGGGTTTGTGCGACATGCTGCCCGGAGAATTCGCCGCACTCGAAGCCGCCTTTGCGCCACCGGCCGACCTGAAGAGCGCGGCAAGCTAGAGCATGATCGGGGAGGGTGGGCACCGGTTTTCCGATCGGATCGTGCGCGGAGATCAACAAGTGAGGCGACCATGATAGAAATGCCGCCGCTACAGTTCGCCCAGACCAACGGCATTCGTATGGGGTATTACGAAGCGGGTCCGAAAACGGATGCGCCGCCGGTTATTCTCTGCCACGGCTGGCCGGAGATCGCATTTTCGTGGCGTCACCAGATCAAGGCCTTGGGCGATGCCGGAATTCGGGTGATCGCGCCGGATCAGCGCGGCTATGGCGCAACCGACCGGCCCGAAGCCGTCGAGTCCTACGACATCGAGCATCTGACCGGCGATCTCGTCGGCCTGCTCGATCACCTCAAAATCGATAAGGCGATCTTCGCCGGTCACGACTGGGGCGGTTTCATCGTCTGGCAGATGCCGCTGCGGCACATCGACCGCGTCGCCGGCGTCGTCGGAATCAACACCCCGCACACCAGCCGTGCGCCGGCGGACCCGATCGAACTGTTACGCCAGCGCTTCGGCGAGCAGATGTATATCGTGCAGTTTCAAGATCCCGCGCGTGGCGCCGACAAGATATTCAACAGCCGCGTCGAACAGACCTTTGACGCCTTTATGCGTAAGCCCGTCCCGCGCAGCGAACCTGTGCCCGCGGAGCCGCCGACCGCGGGTGTCGGCGCTTCGCCGCGACTCAATCTGGCGTTTCCGCAGATGATCGCCGGTTACGATGCGAAACACGACCCGCGGACGCCGATCCTGTCGCCGGAGGAAAAGCAGGTCTTCGTCGATACCTTCACCAAAACGGGCTTCACCGGCGGCATCAACTGGTACCGCAACATGTCGCGCAACTGGCAGCGCTCTGCGGAGATCGATCACACCGTGCGGGTGCCGTCGCTGATGATCATGGCCGAGAACGATCACGTGCTGCCACCGTCCTCGGCCGACGGCATGGAGAAAATCATTCCCGACCTCGAGAAATATCTGGTTCGCGGCAGCGGCCATTGGACGCAGCAGGAAAAGCCGGACGAAGTCAGCGCCAAGCTGATCGAATGGCGTAGAAAGCGGTTTGGCTAAGATAACGCATCGTCATTGCGAGGAGCGCAAGCGACGAAGCAATCCAGTTCTTTTGCGGAGCTTTGGATTGCTTCGCGGAGCCCGTCATCGGGCGGCGCTTTGCGCCGACCCGTTGGATCGCAATGACGGTTGAGGCAACAGTGCTCGGCCAGGTTAGGAGAAACTACCGCGATGGCGTCGACCAACAGACTGAGTCCGATCCCGCATCCGCCCACAAAACCGGTGGTCGGCAACATGCTGTCGCTGGATTCGACCGCGCCGGTGCAGCATTTGGTGCGGCTGACCAAGGAGCTCGGACCGATCTTCTGGCTGGACATGATGGGCGCACCGCTGGTCATCGTCTCCGGCCACGATCTCGTCGAGGAACTCAGCGACGAAAAGCGTTTCGACAAGGCGGTGCGTGGCTCGCTGCGCAGGGTGCGCGCCGTTGGCGGCGACGGACTGTTCACCGCCGATACCAGCGAGCCGAACTGGAGCAAGGCGCACAACATCCTGCTGCAGCCGTTCGGCAACCGTGCCATGCAGTCCTATCACCCGAGCATGGTCGATATCGCCGATCAGCTCGTCAAGAAGTGGGAGCGGCTGAACGGCGACGAGGAGATCGACGTCGTTCACGATATGACGGCGCTGACGCTCGACACCATCGGTCTGTGCGGGTTCGACTATCGATTCAATTCGTTCTACCGGCGTGATTATCACCCGTTCGTGGAATCGCTGGTGCGCTCGCTCGAAACCATCATGATGACCCGGGGGATTCCGCTCGAGGGCATCTGGCTGAAAAGGCGACGGCAGGAACTCGCGCAAGACGTCGCCTTCATGAACAAGATGGTCGACGAGATCGTCGCCGAGCGCCGCAAGAACGCGGAAGCCGCCGAGGTCAAGAAGGATATGCTCGGCGCCATGATGACGGGCGTCGATCGCAGCACCGGCGAACAACTCGACGACGTCAACATTCGCTACCAGATCAATACGTTCCTGATCGCGGGTCACGAAACCACCAGCGGTCTGTTGTCCTGTACGCTGTACGCGCTGCTGAAGCACCCCGAGGTGCTCAAGAAAGCCTATCAGGAGGTCGATCGGGTGCTCGGGCCGGATACCGATGCAAGGCCGACCTACCAGCAGGTTACCCAGCTCACTTACATCACGCAGATCTTGAAGGAAGCCTTGCGACTCTGGCCGCCCGCGCCGGCCTACGGCATTGCGCCGCTCAATGACGAAACCATTGGCGGCAAGTACAAGCTCAAGAAGAATACCTTCATCACGATATTGGTGATGGCGCTGCACCGCGATCCAAGCGTCTGGGGACCGAATCCCGACGCGTTCGATCCGGAGAATTTCAGCCGCGAGGCCGAGGCGGCGCGTCCGGTCAATGCCTGGAAGCCGTTCGGCAACGGCCAGCGCGCCTGCATCGGCCGCGGCTTTGCCATGCACGAAGCCGCCCTTGCCATCGGCATGATCCTGCAGCGCTTCAAGCTGATCGACGTCAATCGCTACCAGATGCATCTGAAAGAAACGCTGACGATCAAGCCGGACGGCTTCAAGATCAAGGTGCGTCCGCGTGCCGACAAGGAGCGCGGCGCCCATGCCGGCCGTGTCACGGCGACCGCCGCCGTATCGACAACGGCGGCACCGGTTGCCCGGGCGCGTCCGGGACACAATACACCGCTGCTGGTGCTTTACGGATCGAACCTCGGCACCGCCGAGGAACTCGCAACCCGCGTCGCCGATCTCGCCGAGGTCAACGGCTTTGCGACAAAGCTCGCAGCCCTCGATGATTTCGTCGGCAAGCTGCCGGAGCAGGGCGGCGTGCTGATTTTCTGCGCGTCGTACAATGGTGCCCCGCCCGACAATGCCACCGAGTTCGTCAAATGGCTTGGCGGCGATTTGCCGAAGGATGCCTTCGCCAAGGTGCGTTACGCGGTGTTCGGCTGCGGCAACAGCGACTGGCTCGCGACCTATCAGTCGATCCCGCGCTTCATCGACGAACAACTGGCCGCGCACGGCGCCAGCAACGCCTTTGTCCGCGGCGAGGGCGACGCGCGCGACGATCTCGAAGGCCAGTTCGAATCCTGGTTCGCGAAACTGCGCCCGCTGGCGGTAAAGCAACTGGGCATCGATACGAGCTTCGATCGCAGCGCCGACGACGAGCCGCTTTACAGAATCGAGCCCGTGGCGCCGACGGCAGTCAACTCGATCGTCGCACTCGGCGGCGTCGCGCCGATGAAGATGCTGGTCAACCAAGAACTGCAGAACAAGCTGGGCGCCAACGCCTCCGACAGATCGACCCGGCACATCGAGGTGCAACTGCCTTCCGGCATCTCCTACCGGGTCGGCGATCATCTCAGCGTGGTGCCGCGCAACGATCCGGCGCTGGTGGATTCCGTCGCGCGCCGTTTCGGATTTCTGCCCGCCGACCAGATCAGGCTGCAGGTCGCGGAAGGCCGCCGCGCGCAATTGCCGGTCGGCGATACCGTGTCGGTCGGGCGATTGCTCTCCGAATTTGTGGAATTGCAGCAGGTCGCGACCCGCAAGCAGATCCAGATCATGTCGGAACACACGCGGTGTCCGGTGACCAAGCCGAAACTATTGGCCTATGTCGGCGACGATGCCGCCGCATCGGAACATTATCGCGCGGACATTCTCGGCAAGCGCAAATCGGTGTTCGATCTGTTGGAGGAACATCCGGCCTGCGAGTTGCCGTTCCACGCCTATCTCGAAATGCTGTCGCTGCTGGCGCCACGCTATTATTCGATCTCGTCGTCGCCGTCGGGCGATCCCCAGCGCTGCAGCGTCACCGTCGGTGTGGTGGAAGGGCCGGCGAGTTCGGGACGCGGCATCTACAAAGGCATCTGCTCGAACTATCTCGCCGGCCGCCGCGCCGGCGAAACGATCCAGGCGACGGTGCGCGAAACCAAGGCCGGCTTCCGGCTGCCGGACGACGCTGCCGTGCCGATCATCATGGTCGGGCCCGGAACCGGGCTCGCGCCATTCCGCGGCTTCCTGCAGGAACGTGCGGCGCTGAAGGCCAAGGGCGCCAGTCTCGGCCCGGCGATGCTGTTTTTCGGCTGCCGTCATCCCGATCAGGATTATCTCTATGCCGGCGAATTGAAGGCGTTCGCAGCCGATGGCATCACCGAACTGCACACCGCGTTCTCGCGCGCCAAGGGCCCAAAGACCTACGTGCAGAATCTGGTCGCCGCGCAAAAGGACCGGGTCTGGAGCCTGATTGAATCAGGCGCGATCGTCTACGTCTGCGGCGACGGCGGCAAGATGGAGCCGGACGTCAAGGCCGCACTGGTTGCGATCTATCGCGAACGCAAAGGCGCCGACGCGGACGCAGCACTGCGCTGGATCGACGATCTCGGCACCAGTAACCGCTACGTGCTCGACGTCTGGGCGGGCGGATAAAGCGGATTTTCAACGGGTCGCCCGGCCATCGCCGGGACGACGCTACGCCGCCTGCGCGGTCGCGCCATGGGCATGCTTGTCGATGGCGTCGATGATCTCCGGCCACATCGGAATCGGCAGTGCGTGGCCCATGCCTTCGATCATCAGGAGTTTCGCGCCGGGAATCGAAGCCGCGGTGTCCTTGCCACCCTCGGGGCGCACCAGGGGATCGACGGTGCCGTGAATGACCAGGGTCGGCACCTTGACCGATGCCAGCCGTTGCTTGCGGCTGCCTGAGGCGAGGACCGCGCGGAACTGCCGTCCGACGCCGGCCGGATTGAGTCCGCGCGCATAGGTGCGCTCGGCACGGGCGCGATCGAGCGCCTCGTCCTGCGGGAAGCTGCCGACGCGCAGGATCTTCCAGGTCTGCGCGAAGCGTTCGAGATACTCTTCCTTGGTGGCCGGGGGCGGGGCCATCAGCACGGCGGCGGCCTCGCGGGTTGGCGGCGGCACCCTTGGATTGCCTGTCGTCGACATGATCGAGGTGAGCGAACGTACCCGCTGCGGAAACGAAATCGCCAGCTCCTGGGCGATCATGCCGCCCATCGACGGGGTCAGGCGCTTGCCGCCGGTCAGCTTGCTGGACTTGCCGATGTCGCGATTGTCGAACCGGATGACGCGAAACCCGCGCGCCGCAAGCAGCCAGCAAAAATCGTCGTCCCAATGGATCATCTGGGCGCCCAGCCCCATGATCAGCAGCATCGGCTCGGCCCCGGCGTCGCCGAAGATCTCGTAACACAGGTCGATACCGTTGGCGTGGGCGATCTGCGGCGGCTGATGGGCGAGTACGTTCACCTTGGATTTCCCTCAAGTCGGTTTTGCTGGGATTTTATGACACGGTTTCGTGCACTGCAGAAGGCTTGCCTACGCAGGGAGGCCGACAAATCGGCCCCGCGATGTTGACCACCTTGGCGCAACAGTGTGGTATCACCAAAAACAGGCGAGGTATTCGTCGTCTATCCGGGGGACGCCAATGGCAGAGAAGAGCAACGATCCGGTCGCGATCTGGCAAAACATGCTGGGCGAGATGGAGAAGGGGTTCAACTCCTTTGCCAATCAGGCGATGGCGTCACCCGAGTTCAGCAAGGTCGTCAATCAGGTCGGCGGGGTTTCGGCGGGCGCGCAAAAGCAGCTCGGCGATCTCATGGAGAAATATCTCGTCGGCATGAATTTACCGAGCCGGGCGCAGATGGTCAGCATGGCCGAACGGCTGCAGTCGATCGAGGGGCAGCTCAACGAGATCAAGGCGCTGCTGTATCAGGCCCAGCAAAGTTCCGGCGCGCCGGCAGGCGGGCCGGCGGCTGCGCCGCGGCCGCCGCGTACCAAACGTCCGCCGCCCGCGGGCGGAGAGCAAAAATGAACGCGGCAGCGGACCTGGATCTTCAATCGATCCCGGACCGGATTCAATCCGAAGTGCAGCGCGCGATTCAGCGCAGCATCAAGGGGGTTGAATATATCTCTTCGGCGGGCCCATCGCTCGGATCGACACCGAAGGACATCCTGCAAGTCCGCGGCACGATGAATCTGTATCACTACCGGCCGATCTCGGACGAAATCTATCGCGTGCCGATCCTGATCGTGATGGCGACCACCAATCGCGGCTACATCCTGGATATGGTGCCCGGCCAGAGTTTCATCGAGTTCTTGTTGAAGCGCGGCTACGACGTCTACATGCTGGACTGGACCGCGCCGAAGCCGGAGGAGAAGTCGCTGCGGATGGAGGATTACGTCCTCGACTTCATCCCGGATTGCGTCAGCCGGGTGCAGCGCGATTCCGGCGAGACCGACGTCACCGTGATCGGCTATTGCTTCGGCGGCGTGCTGTCGCTGCTGTACGGCTCGATCTTCGCCGACGGCCCGATGAAAAATCTGATCTGCTTCACCACCCCGGTCGATTTCCGCGAGATGAAGCTGTTCCAGAATTTTTCGGACCGGCGCTATTTCGACGTCGACCGACTGGTCGACAGCGTCGGCAACGTCCCGCCCGAGATGATCCTTTCATCCTTCGAGATGTTGCGGCCGGCGTCGCGCGCCGCAAGCCAGCTGCAGTTGTGGGAAAACATCTGGAACGACGAATACGTCAAGTCGTACCGCATGTTCGATCGCTGGGCCACCGACACCCTGCCGCTGGCCGGCGAGTATTTCCGCACCATCACCAAGGATCTGATGTGGGACAACAAGCTCTATAACGATACGATGTCGGTCGGCGGGCGAGCGGCCGACATCTCCAAAATCAAGGTGCCGATCCTGCACGCGGTCGCGGAGCACGACCACATCGTTCCCTATGACGCCGCCAAGCCGCTGATCCAAAAGATCGGCTCGATCGACAAGGAAGAAGTGATGCTGAAGGGCGGCCACGTCAGCCTTGTCGCCGGCGCCAACGCCATCAAGCGGCTGTGGCCGAAACTGGATTCCTGGCTAGGTGAGAGATCGACATGAGCGACACACGTTCCTACCCGCGACACGCCAACACCGATGCCGGCGAAATTGAATTCCGCCTGATGTCGCGTACCGACGAAGTGGCGGTGCTCGATTTCGCGCAAAAGCTTCCCACCCACGATCTCTTGTTCCTGCCGCGCAACATCAGCCAGCCGAAGGTGCTGTCGGCCTGGATCAATGAGATCGAGCGCGGCGACATCACCAGCCTGCTGGCGGTGCAGGCGGGCAAGGTGGTCGGTTGCGGTACGCTGGTGCGCGATCCGCATTCGTGGTCGCCGCATGTCGGCGAGATCCGAATGGTGGTGTCACAGGATGTTCGCGGCCAGGGCGTCGGACGAGCGCTGTCGCAGCAAACCTTCGCGCTTGCCCTGGGGGCCGGCCTCGAAAAGCTTTCGGTGCAGATGACGGTCGATCAGCAGGCGGCGATCGCGCTGTTCGAAAGCCTCGGCTTCAAGGCCGAAGCGCTGCTGCGCGACCATGTGCGGGATGTCGAGGGCAAGAAGCACGACATCGTCGTGCTCGGGCACAATGTGGCGCAGGTCCGGGCCCAGATGGAAGCCTATGGGCTGCCGGACGCCGTGCAGCACTAGGCGCGTCAACCGGCTACGACACCGTTGCGCAACGATACTGCCGGGGGGCCTGGCGCAAGAAGGTCACATATCCGGTGATGACGGAAAAACTCACAGTTTGGTACAACACCAAATGTCCGGTCTGTAACGCCGGCATTGACTGGCAGCACCATCGGCTGGTTCGCGCGGCCAGAGCCGGCGCCATCGATTTTCGTGACATCAATCTGGAGCCGGATGCGCTGTCCGGCTTCGGCATCGGGGTCAACGACATCAGGCGCAGGCTGCATGCCGTCGATGCCGAGAACCGGCTTTACGCCGGGATCGACTGCGTGATCGCGATCTGGCTCCGAACGCCCGGTGACATCTGGCTCGGGCGGCTGGTCGGGTTGCCGGTGATCCGGCCAATTGCGGGCGTCTTCTACGATCGGTTCGCCGATCTGTTTTACGCGTGGAATCGTCGGAAGGGCCGCTGGTAGGGGCGGGAAAGCCGGATTGTTGGGCTAAACGCTCAATTTAATGGTTGATCACTAATTCGTGATATCGCATCGCAACATTGATGTTGCGATGCACCATTAACTATGGCACAAGGATCTCGCCCCGGGCCAGTCCGGACGGGGTGAGCCCATAGCTCAAAACCTGAGGATGGAGAGACCGCCGTGACCACTGAAACCAATTCAGCACTGAACACCGTCAAGGAAGCTTTC
>WNGO01009446.1_pt1 | contig 12670 bp, 7 predicted proteins | sample 5400511 | NCBI WGS metagenome assembly WNGO01 (sample SAMN13153380, study PRJNA577476) | soil metagenome | isolation source: 20 cm soil or saprolite under Garry oak tree replicate 2 | place: USA:California | collected 2016-06-15
TCACGAAGACCGCGCAGCAGCTCGGTCTGTCCGATCACGCCAGCCTGTTGAAGATCATGCGACGGCACGGCATCAGCCGCGAGTAGCGGCGCCGGCCCGTGTAGTCCGCGGGTAAACCCGCGACCGTCAGGGAGTCCTTAGGGCGGCTCGGCAGTGCCCGTAAACGGGCGGGGCCCTGTCGCGGCTCTCAGCCGCGGATCACTCGTCGGTCCTCCCCCCTCCACTGCTCTTGCCCAGCGACCTCATATTCCCGATCGTCACCTCGCCATTCGGGAATTGCCTCGGCGGCATGTCGGAGCGGCTGGTTACGTAGGTACTGGCGCGCCGATTCGAGCGCTCGGGAACCGACCGTCGCGATCGAGTAGCCCTTGCTCCACTTCAGCCGGACGCCCGTCGTAGAGTAGCTCCCCTTCCCCGCGATCGCAGAACTTCCCCCTTTCATCCTTTGGAGCAGACGGGTCAGATCAGTAGTGGGGTGAGCGCGCAGCAGGACGTGGACGTGCGTCGCAACCATGCCGACCTCGAGCACGTGCGCCCGCTCCTGGCGTGCGACTCCCCGAAGATAGCGGCAGAGAAATCGCGCGAGGCCATCGTCGATCAGGCGAGCACGGCTCCGCGTGGTCCAGGTTACGAGATAATAGAGGCGATGCCACACATAGTAAGATGCACCGCGAGGCGAGCCCCAACGTACCATCCGAACGCGGCCGCGTCCGTTTCACCGCGGTTGGTCGCGGGTAAACCCGCGACCGTCAGGGAGTCCTTTAGGGCGGCTCGGCAGTGCCCGTAAACGGGCGAGGCCCCTCCCGGGACCGCCGCTTCAGCGGCACTGCCGAGTCGCGGCTCTCAGCCGCGGACTCGTGTTCCGCGGGACACACCGCTTGGACGAATCACGTGTCGTCCCGTACTGTACCAAACGGGCGCCGCCGGCGCCTAACCAGGAGGTCACCATGCGGAACCGTATCACCCTCATCCCGATCGCCGCCTTCATCCTCGCGGCGTGCGGCGACAAGCGCCCTCACACGTCTGACGCGAACGCCGCCGAAGTCTCCCCCGTCTCGTCGGAGTCGGCGAGCGCGTCCGCGCCCACACCGGCCGTCACCGGACCCGTCTCGTTCGAGGACGCGAACACGGCATTCAAGGCAAAGCGTTACGACGAGGCGGCGCGGTTGTTCGCGACGTACACCACCGCGCAGCCCGACAACGTGTGGGGACACTACATGCTGGGACTCTCCGCCTGGAAGGCGGGAGATCGCGACCGGGCCGTCGAGGCGTTCCGGCGCGCGCTCGAGCAGGACTCGACGCACGTCAAGAGCCACTTGAACCTCACCCGCGTGCTGCTCGAGCAGGGCAAGCCACAAGACGCGCTGTCGAGCGTCGAGACGGCGCTCAGGATCGATTCCGCATCGAGTGAGGGATTCCGGCTGCTCGGCCGGGTGAAAAGCGCGCTCGGGGATACCACGGGAGCAATCGACGCCTACCACCGCTCCCTCGTGCTCGACGACCACGACGTGTGGTCGCTGAACAACCTCGCGGTCGTGTACATCGACCAGGGTCAGTTCGACCAAGCGCTCGGGCCCCTGGCGCACGCGATCGAGATCGATTCGACCGTGGCCGCGTTTCAGAACAATCTTGGACTGGCGCTCGAGCGTACCGGCCACAGCACCCAGAGTGCGGACGCCTACAAGGCCGCGCTGGGGATCGACAGCACGTACCAGAAGGCCGCGGGCAACCTCACGCGGGTCGAGGGGGTGAAGCAGGATCCGGCGATCGGGCCGGTGGATCTCGCCGACGTCGCCCGAAGCTTCCTGCAGGAAATCGCAGGCTGGCGGAGCCCGAAGACCACACCGTGATGCGCGGCTGAAGCAGCGACTCGGCAGTGCCGCTGAAGCGGCGGCCCGATCCGCCCGTTTACGGGCACTGCCGAGCCGCCCTAAAGGACTCCCTGACGGTCGCGGGTTTACCCGCGACCTGACGCTGTCCGCCCCCCCTGCCAGGCCGCATAGCTCCAGATGATCCCCCCGACTAGCACCGCGAAGGGAATGATCAGCATTGCCTCGCCGAGCGAGCGCGCGTCCGAGATCGCCCCGACCAAGGGCGGCGACGGCACGTCGCCCAGGATGTGAATCGTGAAGATGCTCAGTGCGACGGCGGTCGCCCGCACGTGGGGAGACACGACGTTCACGATCGTCGAGTTGATGGGCCCGGTCGACGCGAACAGCAGCAGCTCGGCCGCCACGATGGCCGTCCAATAGACCGGGGGCGCCGGCGCGGCGAGGGCCGCAAGCGTGAGCGGCGCGGCCGCGAGTGTCGCGACCCCCGACACCCACAGGTACGCCTGCTGGGTGCGTCGCAACAACCGGTCGCCCAGCCAGCCGCCGCCGTAGGTGCCGAGAAACCCCGTTACCACGACGATCGCCCCGAACTGCACGGTCGCCTGGGCCTTCGGTATGCCGCGGGCTCGCTCGAGGAAGGACGGCGTCCAAAACGCGAGGGCCCCGATCGCGAAGGTGTACGCGGCGTACCCGAGCACGGTCAGGAGGTAGGGGCGGTTGCCAAGCAGCGCGGCGTACACGGAGCGGGTCACGGGCGCGACGGCGTCGGGGTCCTGGCCACCGCGCCGCGGCTCATGCAGCCGCAGCGCCAGGGCGGCGAGCAGGAGTCCTGGGACGCCGGCGACGAAGAACGCGCGCCGCCACCCGAGATAGTGATCCGCGAGGCCCCCCACGACATACCCCAGCGCCGAGCCGATCGGAATCGCGGCGAAGAAGATCGCGAACACACGCCCCCGCCGCTCGCGCGGGAAATAGTCGGCCAAGAGCGCCGGGGAGATGGTGCCGTAGGCCGCCTCGCCGACTCCCACCGCAGCCCGGGCCGCCAACAGGGCGGCGTAGCTCCGGGCCAGTCCCGCCAGCGCCGTGGCCCCGCTCCAGATCGCCACGCCGAAGGCGATGAGTCGCGTGCGCGACCGCCTGTCGCCGAGCGAGCCGAACAGCGGCGCGGCCAACATGTACACGACGATGAACCCGGTCATGAGCGCGCCGAGCTGCGTGTCCGACAGCCGCAGCTCGGAATGCTTCATGCTCTCGGCGAGCGCGGCCACGATCCACCTGTCGAGATAGTTGAACAGGTTGATCAGGGTCAGAACGGCGAGGCCGGTGCGCGCTAGAGGTTCTTCTCGAGCCACGCTGTGAACAGCCCGTACAGGTTCTCGCGCGTGTTCCCGCCGGCGATCGCGTGGGTCTTGTTCGGGTAGATCCGCATCTCGAACTGCCGGTTGGCAGCTTCGAGGCGCTCCACTAACCGCACCGAATTCTGGAAGTGCACGTTGTCGTCGCCCGTGCCGTGGACCAGCAGGAAGTGGCCTTTCAGGCTGTCGGCGTAGGCGAGCGGGGCGCTCTCGGCGTAGCCGGCCGGGTTCTCCTGCGGGGTGCGCATGTAGCGCTCGGTGTAGATCGAGTCGTAGAAGCGCCAGTCGGTGACGGGGGCGACGGCGAGCGCCGCCTTGAACACGCCCGCGCCGCGGAACATGCTGAGCGAGCTCATGTAGCCGCCATAGCTCCAGCCCCAGATGCCGATCCGGTCGGGATCGACGTACGACTGGGCCGCAAGCCAATGGGCCGCCGCGATCTGATCGGCCGACTCGTACCGACCGAGGTGGAGATACGTCATCTTCATGAACCTGGCACCGCGCCCTCCCGTGCCGCGGTTGTCCACGCTCGCGACGAGGTATCCGTCTTGCGCGAGCATCTGGTGCCAGAGGTAGCTCGCGCCGCCCCAGGAGTCGGTGACCGTCTGGGAGCCCGGCCCCCCGTACACATTCATGAGCAGGGGATAGCGCCGGGACGGATCGAAGCCCTTCGGCTTGATGATCCAGGCGTTGAGCTCCACACCCTCTGCCGTCTTGATCGTGATGAATTCGGGGCGCGCGAGCGCCAGCCCGGCAACCCGCGCCGCCAGCGCCGCGTTGTCCGCCAGGGTGCGCACGACCCTGCCGTCCGCCCGCCGCAGGGTTTGGACCGGGGGAACGCCTGCGCGCGAATATGTGTCGACGTACAGCCGGAACGTCGGATCGAACTCGATCCCGTGCGTGCCCGGGTCCGCCGCGATCCGCGTGAGGCCCTTTCCGTCGAGCCCGATCCGCACGAGGGGACGGCCGAGCGGCCCATCGATCGCGCCGCTGCAGTACAGCACCTTTTGCTTCTCGTCCACCCCGTACACCTGCAACACGTCCCACCCACCCGTGGTCACTCGTCGGACGAGCGAGCCGTCCCGGTTGAACAGATACACCTGGTCGTAGCCGTCGCGCTCAGAGACGAACAAGAACTGTTTCCCGCCGTCGATCCAGCGCGGCTGGTTGGCGTCCACCCACGCCGAGTCGCGGTCGGTCATGATCACCCGCGACGCACCACGTTGCGCGTCGGCGAGCAGGAGGTCGAGCCGGTTCTGATGACGGTTCAAGCGGGTGAGCCAGATCTCGTCTCCCGATCCGGCGAAGTCCATTCCGGCGACGTAGATGTCCTTGTCCGCTCCGAGGTCGACCCACGCGGTCCGGTGCGTCGCCAGATCCGTGATGCCAATCCTGACCTCCGAATTGGGCGTCCCCGCCTTCGGATACCGCACGGGCACGAGCTCGGGGTACAGCGAGTCGGCGTTCAGCAGGTAGAAGGGACGGATCGCCGTCTGGTCGAGCCGCCAGAAGGCGATGCGCCGGCCGTCCGGGCTCCAGCGGAACGCGTCACGCAGATCGAGCTCCTCCTCGTACACCCAGTCGGAAGTGCCGTTGATGACGTTCTCGCTGCCGTCCGCGGTCACCGCGGTCTCGGCGCCGGTCGCCAAGTCGGTCACGTAGATGTTGTTGGCGCGCACGAAGGCGACCATCCGACCGTCGGGTGAGAACTTGGCGAACATCTGGTAACCGGGCTGCGCGCTCACCGGGATCAGACGCTTCGCCTGCAAGTCCCACACGTAGTAAGTGCCTTTGGTGTTCTGGCGCCACACGCGCGCCGAGTTGGTGAAGATGAGCAGCCTCGCGCCGTCGCTCGAGAACCGGTACTCTTCGACCGCCACCGGCTGCGAAGCCCCGGGGGGAACGAGATCGGCGCCGCGGACGAGGCGCTCTTGCTTCCCCGACAGGGCGTCCACCCGGTACAGATCCGTGCGCCCCGCGCTGTCCGTCTCGACGGTCGTGTAGGCCGTGCCGTCCTTGGTCCACGTCGGGCTCACGAGGTCGCTCGCGAACTCGCGCGTGCCCCAGATCGAGTGGACCGTGAGAACGGGCGCCTGGGTCGCCTGCGCGACCGGTGGCACGGCCAGCAGGACGGCGAGGGCGAGGGGGAACGGCCGCGGGAGAGATCGTGCGCGCATGTGGGCCACCGAGCGGTAAGTTTGGGTGCCACAAACTTAGCCGCCGGCGGCCGGCGTGCGAACCGCGTCCTTGGAGGGCAGGCGATGAGCGCAGCGACGCAGGCGCAACAGGCGGAGCGTTTCCGCGCGCTGCACGCGGGACCGCGCCTGCTCGTCCTCCCCAACGCGTGGGATGCCGTCAGCGCCCGCCTGATCGAGCAGGGCGGGTTCCCCGCGATCGCCACCTCGAGCGCCGGCGTCGCCTGGGCGCTGGGGTACGCCGACGGCGAGCGCATCAGTCGCGGCGAGATGCTCGCGGTCGTGCGGCGGATCGTGCAGGGAGTGCGTGTCCCGGTGACCGCGGACGTCGAGGCCGGCTACGGCGCGACGGCGGAAGCCGCGGCGGAGACGGCGCGTGGCGTGATCGCGGCGGGCGCGATCGGGTTGAATCTGGAAGACGCGACGGACGAGGGGTCGCTGCTCGACCTCACGCTCCAGGTGGAACGGCTCCGGGCGGTGCGCGAGGCGGGGGCGGCGGCGCGCGTGCCGCTGGTCGTCAACGCCCGGACCGATGCGTTCGAAGTGAAACACTGGTCCCCGGCGGAGCGGTTCACCGCCGCCGTGCGCCGCGCCAACGCCTACCGCGCCGCAGGGGCAGACTGCCTGTTCGTCCCCCACGTGAGCGACGCCGACACGATCGGGCGGCTGGCCCGTGAGATCGCCGGTCCCCTGAACGTCATCGCCGGCCCCCCCGCCCCACCGCTCGGCCAGCTCGAATCCCTCGGCGTGCGCCGCGCCAGCCTCGGACCGCGGATCGTCCAAGCCACCCTCGGGCTCATCCGCCGCATCACCGCGGAGTTGCGCGAGCGCGGCACCTACGACGCGCTGGCCGACCTGGTGATCCCGTTCGGGGAGATCCAGCGTCTGTTCGCCCGGTGACCCCTTGACCGGCAGCGCGGCAACGTATATTTATTCTGTAAGCCGCATATTAATACGAACTGGTTAGTACGATCAGGTAGGTGCCCGTGACCGTCCGCACGTCGAACGCGAATCTGATCCTGACTCCGGCCTGTCCCGTGACTGGGAGCGACCGGGCGGCTTAGAGTGCGAGATCACGAGCAACGCCCCGGCCCGCTCCCTGACGACGGGTGCGTGGCGCGCGCATCCGGCGAGCGCTCCAGCGGCATCGTCGCCCTGGCGCTCCAAGCGCTCGCCCGCGTGGCGCACCGCGGCGCCGCCGCCACCGACCATTCGGGCGACGGGGCCGGCCTGCTGGTGCAAATCCCCCGCGCCTTCCTCCATCGCGAGGCGGCGCGCCTAGGCCTCGCGCTCGCGCCCGAGCAGCCGTTCGCGGTGGGCATGTTCTTCCTGCCACCGGAGCCGGCGGCGCGCGAGCGCGTCACCGCCATCATCGAAGACGTGCTGCGCGATGCGAGCACGCCGCTGCTCGGGTGGCGCGACGTTCCTGTGGAGCCCGCGGTGCTCGGGCTCACGGCCCGGGCCACTTGCCCCACCATCCGGCAGGCCCTGATCGCCGCGCCCGCGGGCGGCCGGCACCTGGACGCGTCGGCCTGGGAGCGGTCGCTCTATCTCGCCCGCCGCATCATCGAGCAGCGGATCGCCGCGGCGGGACCCGAGCTCGCGGGCTTTTTCGCGTGTTCGCTCTCGTGTCGGACGGTCGTGTACAAGGCCCTCCTCACCGGCACGCAGCTCCCCGCCTTCTTCCCGGATCTCGTCTCGTCCGACTTTGAGTCGGCAATCGCCGTTTTCCACCAGCGGTACTCGACCAACACCAGCTCGAGCTGGGCCCTGGCGCAGCCGTTCCGGTTGCTCGGGCACAACGGCGAGATCAACACGCTCTGGGGCAACCGCAACGCGATGACGGCGCGCGAGCCCGCCCTCGCGTCACCGCTCTGGGACGAGTGCATCGATCACCTGAAGCCCGTCATCTGGGCGGAGGGGAGCGACTCGACCAGCCTGGACAACGCGCTCGAGCTATTGGTCCGCTCGGGCCGCGACCCGGTACACGCCTTGATGATGCTCGTGCCGGAGGCCCACGAGGGCGCCCCCGAAATGGGACGCGCGCTGCGCGGGTTCTACGAGTTCCACGAGTGCCTGGTCGAGCCGTGGGACGGCCCCGCGGCGCTGGCGTTCACGGACGGCGTCATCGCCGGCGCCGCGCTGGACCGCAACGGCCTGCGGCCCTGCCGCTACAAGGTCACGCGCGACGGCCTGCTCGTTGCCGGGTCCGAGGTGGGGCTCGTGGACTTGGACCCGCGGGACGTGGTCGAAAGCGGGAGCCTGGGCCCCGGTGAGCTCATCGTGGTGGACACGCGGCGCCAGACGATCTTCCACAACGCGGACGCCAAGCGGGAGGTGGCGCGTCGCCGTCCGTACGCGCGCTGGGCCGCCCGCTCCGTCCGCCCGCTCCGCCCGGCCGCCGGGTCCACCCCGCCGCGGTACGAGGGGCCTGAGCTCGTGACGCGCCAGCTCGCCTTCGGCTGGAGCTTCGAGGACCTGCGCTACGTCGCCGAGCCCATGGCGACGGCGGGCCAGGACACGGTGTGGAGCATGGGGGACGACACGCCGATCCCCCCGCTGTCGCGCATTCCGCAGAGCCTGTACGCGTATGTCCGCCAGCGCTTCGCGCAGGTGACGAACCCGGCGATCGACCCGCTGCGCGAGACCCTCGTCATGTCGCTGCGCATGCATCTCGGACGGCGCGGCTCGCTGCTCGCCGACAGTCCGGCTGCACTGCGACTGATCCGCACCGAGCATCCGATTCTCCTGGAAGACGAGATCGCGGCCCTGCGCAACCTCGCGGGCGATCAGCGGGTGACGCTGCCGGCGCTGTGGCGGCCGGGGATCGGGCCGGACCCGCTCCGCGCCGCGCTCGATGGCCTGTGCACCGCGGCCGAGCGCGCTGTGCGGCTGGGAGCGCGTGTCGTGATCGTGAGCGATCGCGACGCGGATGGCGAGCACCCACCGATCCCGATGCTCCTGGCGATCGGTGCGGTGCACCAACACCTGCTCCGCCAGGGTCTGCGCACGCGGCTCGGCCTCGCCGTGGAGGCCGGGGACGCCTGGGACCTGCACCATTTCGCGGCGCTGATCGGCTACGGCGCGGAAGCGGTGCACCCCTGGCTCGCGCTCGCGTCGCTGCGGGCGCGGCTCACGCCGGAGGCCCCCACCGCATTTCGCGCCGCCGCCGAAAAGGGCCTCCTCAAGATCCTCTCGAAAATGGGGATCTCGACGCTGTCCTCGTACTGCGGCGCCCAGATCTTCGAAGCGTTGGGGCTCGGCGCCGAGGTGATCGATCGCTGCTTGACGGGCACGGTCTCCACCATCGGCGGGATCGGATTCGCCGAGATCGCGGAGGACATCCTCGCCCGCCAGCTCGCCGCGTACGGCGACGACGGCGCCGAGCGGGTGCTCCCCGACCACGGACGCGTGCGCTTCCGCAAGGACGGGGAGGACCACGGCTGGTCGCCGCCGGTCGTCACCGCGCTGCAGCGCCACGGCTACGAGGCCTTCCTCGCCAAGGTCGCGGCGCGCCCGCCCGCGGGCCCGCGCGACCTGCTGGCGATCCGCACGGGCGCCCCCGTGCCGCTCGAGGAAGTCGAGCCGGCGGAGGTGATCCGCCGTCGCTTCATCTCCACCGCGATGTCACTCGGCGCCCTGTCGCCCGAGGCGCACCGTACCCTCGCCACCGGGATGAACCGCATGGGCGCCCGGTCGAACTCCGGCGAGGGCGGCGAGGATCCGGACAGCTACGCGCCCCTGCCCAACGGCGATCGCGCCGACAACCGGATCAAGCAGGTCGCCTCCGCCCGCTTCGGGGTGACGACCCAGTACCTCGTGCGGGCCGACGAGCTCGAGATCAAGATCGCCCAGGGCTCGAAACCCGGTGAAGGGGGCCAGCTCCCCGGTCACAAGGTGACCGCGCTGATCGCCCGGCTGCGGCACGCGGTGCCCGGCATCCCGCTGATCTCGCCGCCGCCGCACCACGACATCTACTCGATCGAGGATCTGGCGCAGCTGATCCACGACCTGAAGCAGGTGAACCCCCGCGCCCGCGTCGGCGTGAAGCTGGTGGCCGAGGCCGGCGTCGGGCGCGTGGCGGCGGGCGTGGCGAAGGCCTACGCCGACTACGTGCTGGTCTCCGGGCACAACGGGGGCACGGGCGCTTCGCCGCTGTCCTCGATCAAGCACGCAGGGTCGCCGTGGGAGCTGGGGCTCGCCGAGACCCAGGCGCTCTTGATCGAGAACGGGCTGCGGCACCGCATCGAGGTGCGCGTGGACGGCGGGCTCAGGACCGGGCGCGACGTCGTGATGGCCGCCCTGCTGGGCGCCGAAGCGTACGGCTTCGGGACCGCGGCCCTGGTGGCGATCGGCTGTGCCATGGCGCGCCAGTGCCACCTGAACAGCTGCCCCACCGGCATCGCCACCCAGCGGCCGGAGCTGCGCGCGAAGTTCAAGGGCACGCCGGAGCAGGTGGTCGCGTACTTCACCGCGATCGCGGAGGATGTGCGGCGCATCCTCGCGGGGATGGGGTTCCGCGCTCTGGATGAGATCATCGGCCGCGTGGACCTGCTGGAGCGGGTCGACCGGCCGGACGTGCCGCGCGCCCAGATGCTCGACCTGTCGTTGCTCCTCGCCGACCCGGAGCCGCGCGACGCGCCCCGGCGGCGCAGTGTGGCCCGCAACGACCGCCCCGGCGTCGAGTCGCTGGACGACGCGATTCTCACGACGCTGGGGCCGTGCCTGGAGAGCGGGCGGCCGTTCGACGAGGCGTACGACGTCGGCAACGGCCATCTGACGCTCGGGGCGCGGATCGCCGGGCGCATCGCCGAGCGTCACGGCAGCGCCGGCTTGCCGCCGGGTCGCGTGCGGCTGCGGTTCCGCGGCAGCGCGGGCCAGAGCTTCGGTGCGTTCGCGCTCGCCGGCATGCACTTGGAGCTCGAAGGGGAGGCGAACGACTACGTCGGGAAGGGGCTGTCGGGCGGCGAGCTCGTCATCACACCGTTCCGCGATGCGGCGTACGCCGGTCTCACCCATCGCAACGTGATTCTCGGCAACACCGCCCTGTACGGCGCCACCGGCGGGACGCTGTTCGCCGCCGGGCGCGCGGGCGATCGGTTCGCGGTGCGCAACTCGGGCGCGGTCGCGGTCATCGAGGGCGCGGGTAACCACTGCTGCGAGTACATGACCGGCGGCACGGTCGTGGTGCTGGGGGACGTCGGCCGTAATTTCGGCGCGGGCATGTCCAACGGCGTCGCCTTCGTACTCGATGAAACGGACAGCCTCGCGGCCCGGCTCAACGGGGACATGGTCGCCATCCGTCCGCTCGAGCCGCAGGACGAGGTGCAGCTCCTGACGCTCGTGGAGCGGCACCTCGCGCGGACCCTGAGCCCGCGGGCGCGGGACCTGCTGGCGGCCTGGCACCGCGCGTTGCCCGCGTTCCGCAAGGTGGCGCCGCTGCCGCCTCCGGCGAGCGCGCCGGTCCCGGCAATAGCGGCCGACCAGGAGCCCGCCGAGCAGGTGTCGTGATGATTCCCATCGGCATCCCGCGTTCGACGAGAGGCAGCGTGCCGGCGTTCGGCTGACGAATCAGCGCGACGCCAAAGCAACGCGGCCTCTCGTCCTAGAGGCCGCGTTTTTTTCGATTGGCTGTGACACACGGAGCGCGACATGAACCCGACCCTGTACGACACGACCCTGCGAGACGGCACGCAGCGCGAAGGCCTCTCCCTCTCGGCGGAGGACAAGGTCCGGATCGCCTGCCGGCTCGACGCGCTCGGGATCGGCTACATCGAGGGCGGCTGGCCCGGCTCGAATCCCAAGGACGCGGAGTTCTTCCGGCGCATCGCGGGCGTCCCATTGCAGCAGGCGAAGGTCGCGGCATTCGGTATGACCCGGCACGCCGGAGGCGACTGCGCCGAAGACGGAAACTGTCGTGCCCTGGTCGAGGCCGGGACGCCGGTGGTCACACTCGTGGGCAAGAGCTCGACGCTTCACGTCGATCGCGTGCTGCGGACGAGCCGCGACGAGAACCTGCGCATGATCGCCGAGAGCGTGGCCCACTTCAAAGCGCTGGGGAAGGAAGTGATCTACGACGCGGAGCACTTCTTCGACGGGTACCGCCTCGATCCGGCGTACGCGCTGGCCACGCTCGACGCGGCCGCGGGCGCGGGCGCCGACTGTGTCGTGCTGTGCGATACCAACGGCGGCGCCCTCCCCACCGACGTCGAAGCCCGCGTGTGGGAGGTGCGGGACCGGATCACGGCCCCGCTCGGCATTCACCCCCACAACGACAGCGGGCTGGCGCTCGCGAATGCCCTCGCCGCCGTCGAGGCCGGCTGCGTCCACGTCCAGGGGACCATCAACGGATACGGTGAGCGTTGCGGGAACCTGGACCTGGTGCCGCTGATCGCCACCTTGCAGCTCAAGCTCGATTACCAGGTCGTCGCGCCGGAACGCCTGCGCGAGCTGCGCGACACGGCGCACTTCGTGGCGGCCGTCGCGAACCTGAACCCCGATGCCCACGCCCCTTACGTGGGTCGCAGCGCGTTCGCCCACAAGGGCGGGATACACGTCGCCGCCGTAGCCCTAGTCCCCGAGAGCTACCAGCACGTCGATCCGGCGCTCGTGGGAAACGAGATGCGGGTGGTGGTGAGCGAGCTCGCCGGGCGGCGCACGGTACGCCTGCGCGCCGCCGCGCTGGGCGTGCCGGCGGGCGAGCGGGAAGCCGCCGTGCTGCAGCGGATCAAGGAGCTCGAGCACGCCGGCTACCAGTTCGAGGGCGCCGAAGGGTCTTTCGAGATGCTGTTGCGGCGCTCGTCCGGCGACTATCGAGCGCCGTTCGAGATGATCGAGTACACCGTCGTGGTCGAGAACCGCTGTGGCGCCGTGCGGGCAGAGGCGAGCGTGACCCTGCGCGTCGGCGAGGTCGTGACCCGCGCCACGGCCGAAGGAGCGGGTCCCGTGAACGCGCTCGACCGCGCCGTGCGGGAGACCCTCGTACCGCACTACCCGCAGCTCGCCCTAGTGCGCCTGGTGGATTACAAAGTGCGGATCGTGGACGACCACCTCGGCACCGCCGCCAAGCCCCGGGTCCTGATCGAGTCGGCGCGCGGCGACGAGCGCTGGAGCACGGTCGGCTGCTCGGAGAACATCCTGGAGGCCAGTTGGCAGGCGCTGCGGGATGCGCTCGAGCTGCCGCTGCTGCGGCGCCCGGCTAGTACAGGTACGCCACAGCCAGCGCGAACGTGACCTGATCCTTCTTGCCGGCGAACGCCGCCAGGGTCGAGCGGTCGTACCGGACTTC
>WNGO01004190.1_pt1 | contig 12668 bp, 8 predicted proteins | sample 5400511 | NCBI WGS metagenome assembly WNGO01 (sample SAMN13153380, study PRJNA577476) | soil metagenome | isolation source: 20 cm soil or saprolite under Garry oak tree replicate 2 | place: USA:California | collected 2016-06-15
GCTTCTCGGCTGAGACTTGAAGGCTGTTGTAGTTGGAATAGAAACGGGGGGAGATTTGGCCGATAGTACCGTAGCCCACAAAAGGCCGTATGCGGTTTAGCAGTCTCGCCGCCGTCGAGGTCGAACATGAGCCAAAGTTTGAATTCGTGGCATTGCAGCCAAGAATCTGGCCTGGCACAACGATTCCCGCCGCGAGGGCCGCTCCTGGACCGACTTGGTTGATATCGATAACACCGACCAGGTGAGTTCCCTTGTTGCCCACATAGCCGACATCGAATAGCCAGCCGCGACCCACGCTTTGCTGGACGTCGAGATTCCACTGCTGGGAGTAGGGAGTGTGCCAGCGGGGGTCTGTGGTCCAGAGCGAGGGCGGGATGGTACTGGCGGAGGCGGCCAGCGTACTGAGGTTGGAAAGAAACACTCCTCCACCAAACTCGGCGCTGCCAAGGAATGGGGGATTGTTGAAGACGTTGTCTTCGATCAGCCCAGCGGCAACCGAATCATAGAAGATACCGTATCCGGCGCGTACCGAAGTTCTCCCCTTTTTGAAGGGGTCCCAGGCCACTCCGAGGCGAGGAGCAAAGTTCTTTTTATCCTGGCGAGTAATGGCATCCCCGTAAGGGGAATTGACTCCACCAACGATGATTCCGTTTAAAGGGTCTCCCGTGCCGAGAACAAGCCTGCCAGACGCCGTGAGTGTGGGCGCTTTTGCCGCGCTGTAGACCGAGGGGTCGAAGGTGGTCAACTTATTCGCGCCGTCATAAGGCGTTTTAAACAAGGAATACCGGAGGCCAAAGGTAATGGACAGGTTGGAAGCCATACGGAATTCATCCTGACCATAGAATTCCCAAAGATTTTGGCGTGTATCAGCGGTTATGTCGGTAGGAGATTGGCTGAAATCCGAGGAAACAAACCCTAGGAGGAAATTAGCGAAGTCCTGCTCGCGGGCGATCCCTCCCGCAGGCAAATTCGTGCTGTCGAACTCCAGGTTCCCAGCGTTATCGCCGGCGGCGTTCTCTTTCTTTTGGTAGTGGTGGAAGCCAAAACCGAATTTCAGTGCATGTCGACCGCGGATCCAGCTCAGGTTATCAAAGACGTTGTGGTTGCGGTTGTAGTCGCGGTATTCGCCGAAGCCAGCGAGACTGTTAAATCCATCGTCGAAAAGCAAATTTGGGATGCGGTTCAGTTGCACCAGGTAGGGAAGCTTGATCGCGCCAGCCACGTCGGTAGACTTGCTTCTAGCGAGTGAGCCGGTGGGATCGCTGACGATCGCGCCATAAGAGTAGGCGTAGCCGATCTCATTGAAAACACTGGGCGCGATCTGCCAGGTGACGCGGCCCATCCACTGGTGCCCTGGAGAACTGGTGGCGTTGTTGGCCACACCCGGCACTCTGCTCTGAGGTCCGAAGAGTCCGAAGGGCTCCTTCGTCGGGATATGGTCGTAAACGAGGCGACCCATCAGGGAGAGCTTGCTATTCACAACATGGTCCGCGCGGACCAACTCCTCGCGGTAGTTGAACACCCCGGGAAACACGGAAACCAAGACCCCGTCGGAGGCAGGCGGGAGAGGCATATTGGCGAAGACGTCCTTGAGGTAACCCGCAGAAACCGGATCAAAATTCGCGCTAGAGATCTGCGTTCCAGTGGCTGTGCATCCTCCCGATGCGTCCACAGCGATGCATACGGGCTGCTGGAAAGTACCCTGACGCTCCTGAGCCGTGGGGACAACAGAGGTCTGAGTGACGGGCGTGGTCACGCGGCGAACTTCCTCGGAGAAGAAGAAAAAGGTCTTTTCTTTATTTGTGTTGTACACCCCGGGAATAAAAAAAGGCCCGCCGATGGTGCCGCCGAAATCGTTGTAGCGAAGAACGGGGCGCGCAATGCCGTTGCGATTGTTGATAAAACTGTTCGCGTTTAGCACATCGTTACGGAAGAATTCATAGACCCCGCCGTGGAAAGTGGAAGCGCCGGAGCGGGTGACCACGTTGATCTGGCCCGAGGATGAGCGGCCGAATTCGGGCGAGTAGTTGCTGCGCTCGACTTTGAATTCGGCGATGGCGTCCACACTGGGATAGACGAGGAGAGTGATGTTCGAACCGTGATCCACGTTGTCAACTCCGTCCACGGTCCAGTTGTTCTGGCTCTGACGGTTGCCGTTGATCGAGAAGCTGACGATGTTGACTGCGCCCTGAGGGTTGGTCGTGCCAACGTATACCTGGTCGGCGGTGTTGCTGGTTACGCCAGGCTGGAGGGTGACGAGCTGCTCATAATTGCGGTTATTCAGCGGGAGCTCGCGAACCTGCGTGCCGCTGATGAGGCCTTCCACAGCGACATTCTGGAGATTGACCTGGAGCGGGTCGGCTTCGACGGAAACGGTTTCCGTCAACGCCCCGGTCTGAAGAGCGGCATCAACAGTCAGCCGGTCGCTGACGTTGAGTTCGATGTCGTTCTTGACGAACTTCTTGAACCCCTTGATTTCCACGGTAACGGAGTAGCGGCCCACGGGCAGAAATGGAGCCACGTACTCCCCTGCCGGGTTCGTCTCCACCGTGCGAAGAACTTGGTTGCGATCCACGCTGGTAATCGTAATCATGGCATTGGCAATTACCGCCCCAGATGCGTCGGTAACAATCCCTCGAATCTGTCCGGTGATCTCCTGGGAGCGCGCCAGCTCGCCACAAAGGCAGAGCAGTGACAGCAATGCGACAATCGCGCGTTTCATGGGCATCTCACCCTTTCTTCCTCGGCTTATTTGTCTTGAGAAACGGGAAAACCCGACGGTTGCCGGGTATCGTAATACCGCCTGCCGGGGTGGTCAAGTTCAATTGTGGTGGCGCACCCTAGGGAATCCGGTTTCAGAAATGTCCGGAGACAATGCCGGGGCAATCCGCCCAAGGATTCCGTTGCTCTAACGAACGGGGTTTACGTCACGGTTTCGGCCAAGTCCCGATAAGTCGTGCGGATTACCGGACATCTCTAACAATGCCTTCGGAGAGTTAGCTCCAATGATTGACTCCAATTCCTTTTGATAGGCAGCGGGTTTGAAGTTGTCTAACAATTCGATCCCCACCGCCCCTACCAGCTTTCCCATTCTTTACAAAGGACTTGCTAATCCCGCGAGGCAGCGAAATGCAGCAATAAGAGCGAAGAGCGTCAGCCGGTCGCACATGAAACTCGCGGCACGGATGGCAAGCCGACGAATTCCTCTCGCGCTAGCGCTCCATACCACATGGCAAGCATGATCTCTCCGGTGAGACGCGAAACAATCGACTTCTTAGCTTGCCGCAGCTGCGGTTTGTGCGCCTTCGATTGCCGCGACTTCGCAATACACCTTGATCGATCCCTTGGAATCCGTGAGCAGGCGAATGATTTCCTCGTAGTTCTCTAATCCCTTCACGGGGTGCGTAAGAAGTTTCTTCAGCCACCCAGGGTATTGGAGCTCCGCTGTGGATAGATCCTTCACGCCAGTTTCGAAGTACTCGCGATTCGCGTTGACGCTTCCAAAGGCAACCTTGTTGCCCAGCACAAAACGCACACCGTTCTTCGCGAGGACATTCATCGCCTCGAACACGAGCGGCGAATAACCGGTTCCTTCGAGAATCAGATCGAACGGGCCATACTTTGCGGAGGCATCTGTTAGCGACATTTCTTTGGTGCTGACGTAGCGGACGCCAAGTTCTTCGAGGAGCCTCGAATTCAGGAACGGCGGCATCGTATTCCCGAAGGTCGTGACTTCAAGGCCGCGCAGCCGCAGGACAAGCGATGACAGCAGGCCGAGTGTGCTTGCTCCGAGCACCGCTGCCCGTCTGGGACGCCATACGCGAAGGCGCTGCTGGATGCGGTAAGCCTGTTCAATCGCTTTCTGCGCCACACTCATCGGTTCCATGAGGACGCCGACTTCTTTCAGGTTTTCCGGCACGCGAATGATGTATTCCGGTTCATCAACGACGTATTCCGTGAGAAAGCCGTGGCGCAGGTTGATTCCACGCTCGAAGTAGGTGTCGTCGGTAGTCATGTCGTAGGTGCCGATCTGGTCGTAGAGACTCGAACCGGGACGGCGCACTGTGAGCGCGACGTAATCGCCGGGCTTGAATTCCGTAACGCTTGGGCCAATCTCTTCCACGCGACCAAAGCTTTCGTGCCCGAGTATCAGATAGTTGTTGCCGTCGGGGGCTGCTCCATATTCGGCCGCATTGATTTCCTTGTCCGTGCCGTCCACACCGACGCGAAGAATCTTCACCAGCACGCCGCGACCATTCGGGACGTCGGCGACGCATGGCTTTGGGACCTGCGCCAGATGCACGCTCCCTGCTTTGCCAGGTAATACCGCTATTGCTTTCATGATGTTCTCCTTATCTCGCCGCACTTTTTGATCGAAACTCAATGTTCTTCTCGCGGGCTTCGCCGCTCTGGGTTAGCAGTTTGGCGACAAGCCCGGTCCATCCTGTTTGGTGATTCGCGCCGACGCCGCTGCCAGTGTCTCCGTGGAAATACTCATGGAAGAGAATCAGGTCGTTCCAGTGCGCGTCGTTCTGGAAAATCTCCAAATTTCCAGCCACGGGGCGGCGACCGTCTGCACCGCGGAGAAAGATTTTGTTCAGGCGGCGGGAAATCTCTCCCGCGACCTCCGCTAACGTGAACATCTGTCCGCTGCCGGTCGGGAACTCGACTTTGAATTCGTCTCCAAAGTAGTGATGGAACTTTTGGAGAGACTCGACGAGCAGGAAATTCATGGGGAACCAGATGGGCCCGCGCCAGTTGGAGTTTCCGCCAAATAGGGAGGTCTTCGATTCCGCCGGTTGATAATCGACGCGATGCTCCATGCCGTGCACATTCAGGACATAGGGATGGTCCATGTGGAACCGAGATAGCGCGCGGATGCCGTGTGGCGAGAGAAACTCGCTCTCATCCAGCATGTAACGGAGTGCATGGCGTAGTTTGTCCGCATCGACGATGGAGAGGAGTCTTCGTTCGTGATTGCCTGGCGTACGCATACAGGCGATGTTGGATGTCAGGTCGCTACGGTTCTCGACAAACCAGTCGAGCCTGCGTTTGAAATTGGGAAGCCGCTCCAGAAGTTCGGGTTCCAGGGTCTGAACAGCAAAGAGCGGAATCAAACCGACCATAGAACGGACCTTCATCGGTGTGCGTTCACCGTTTGGAAGATGGAGTACGTCATAGAAGAAGCCGTCCTCTTCATTCCACATGGATTCTTCACCGTCGCCGCGGTGGCTCATGGCATTGGCGATGTAGAGGAAGTGTTCCCAGAACTTGCTGGCTACGTCTTCGTAGACGGGATTCTCGCTGGCGAGTTCGAGGGCGATGGCCAGCATGTTGAGCGTATACATGGCCATCCATGCTGTGCCGTCGGACTGTTCGATGTGGCCGCCCGTCGGGAGCGGAGCGCTGCGATCGAAGACACCAATGTTGTCGAGCCCCAGGAAGCCGCCTTGGAAAACATTCATGCCTTCTGCGTCTTTGCGATTCACCCACCAGGTGAAATTCAGTAGCAGTTTTTGGAATACACGTTCGAGAAATGCTAGATCGCCCCTTCCACGCTGCTTCTTGTCGATCTTGTATACGCGCCACGCTGACCAGGCGTGGACCGGAGGATTTACATCTCCGAGCGCCCATTCGTATGCGGGCAGTTGTCCGTTGGGATGCATGTACCATTCGCGGAGGAAGAGAACAAGTTGTTCTTTGGCGAAATCCGGATCAACCAACGCCAGTGGCACGCAGTGAAAAGCCAAATCCCACGCAGCATACCAGGGGTATTCCCACTTGTCGGGCATGGAAATTACATCGGCATTGTAAACGTGAGACCAGTCGCTGTTGCGGCCGTGCTTGCGTTGTTCGGGGGGTGCCGGTTGCGCGGGATCGCCGGCTAGCCAGTCTCTTTGGGCGTAGTGATAGAACTGTTTGGACCACAGGAGTCCAGCAAAGGCCTGGCGCTGGACGTTGCGACCATCTTCGGACAAAGAGGGGGGCATCACTTTTGCATAAAACTCATCGGCTTCTTTCTTACGCAGCAGGAAGATGCGATCGAATTCGCTATCAAGTGGGTTCTTCTGCGCGACCGGATTCTCTTTCGTCAACCGAAGCTTGATGGTGACGCTGCCACCCGCCGGAACCACGGAGGAATAGTGCGCGGCCGCTTTAGTGCCGGATAGCGCGGGATTCACAGCATCCTTGTTGCCCGCGACGATGTAGTCGTTGATACCGTCCTTGGTGTACGCCGGCCCAGGATGCCCGTAGAGGCGCTGAGTATTCGTTTCATTTTCGGTGAAGAGGGTCTCGGCGGCATCCTGGCAATGGAGCCAGAGCTTGCCGGCTTCCGGATGCTCGAGGGCGAGGGTGCTGATTTTGCCGGGAGCGTCGACCTTTTTTACGATCGGCTTGGTCTGGCCTTGATTCCAGGACCAGGTATTGCGGTACCAAATTGTCGGCAAAAGATGTACGCGCGCCGATTCGGGTCCACGATTGTGCGCGGTGATTCGAATAAGGATGTCTTCCGAGGCGGCCTTCGCATACTCAACGACGACATCGAAATAGCGGTTCTCGTTGAAGACGCCGGTATCGAGCAGCTCAAACTCGGGATCTTCTTTCGAACGACGACGGTTTTCTTCCAGCAATTGTCCATAGGGAAATGCGCGCTGCGGATATTTATAGAGGAACTTCATGTAGGAGTGAGTCGGCGTGCTGTCGATGTGGAAGTAATACTCCTTCACATCCTCGCCATGATTGCCCTCGTTGCCGGTCAGCCCGAAGAGACGCTCCTTTAGGATCGGGTCGCTTTCATTCCATAGGGCGAGTCCGAAGCAAACAAATTGGTGTCGGTCGCAGATGGCGGCGAGGCCGTCCTCGTTCCAGCGATAAGCACGCGAGCGGGCGTGATCGTGCGGAAAATATTCCCACGCCTCTCCGGTCGCGCTGTAGTCCTCGCGCACCGTTCCCCACGCGCGATCGCTGACGTAGGGGCCCCAGCGCTTCCAGTGTGCTTTGCGAGTTCTTGACTCTTCCAGGCGTTTTTCTTCTGCGTTCATGTCGTCCTCTAGGTGCATCAATGTTGAACAATACTGATTGCGTGACCGTCCGGGTCGCGCACCACAAAACCACGGGTGAAGCCGAGACTTGGGCGAGAGAAAGAAACCAAACCGTCGGATATGAAATTAGTTTTCGCCATGCGTAGAGGCTCCGTCACGGCATCGGAGTTGTCCGTTTCGAGTTGCGTCTGGCGATGTACGAGGTCGTTGGCGTGTTCATCGACAGGAATCGCACGGCCGTTACGCGGGCTCAGGTATTCGAGGAGTTCGATTCCTGGGCCGGTCGGTGCCCGCAATGCAGTGATCCGCAGCCGCGCGCCGAAAACATTGTTGAGATGCTCCTGCTCGGTTCCATAGTTTTCGCTCGCTCCCGCGATTCGCAACCCGAGCAGGTCACGATAAAACCTGAGGCTGGCGTCGGTATCGGAGACCACGATGGCGGTGTGGTCAATTCCCAGGAATAGCCGGTCGCTGGGGCGCTGCCACTTGGGATCTCCTTTGCCCTCGGGGAATTGGAGAATCTCGACGGGGTGCTCATCGGGGTCTTTAAAGTAGAAAGCTTTGATGCCGCCCGCGTTTTTGTTCCAATCCGGCAGACGCTGCGGTCCGGAGGAAGCGTGCTCGACTTTGTTTTGTCGTAGAACCGCATACGCACGGTCCATATCACTGACGATGATGGCGATGTGCTGAAACCACACATCGTTGCTTCGGGAATCGACGGGAATGGGGCGGCCCTTCGGGGCCAGAAATTGCAGCAGCTCGATGGATTCGCTTCCCAACTTCAACGTAACAATTCGAACGCGAGACCCGAAGACGCCAAAGAGGTGCTCGACGTCGTCTCCTGCAACTTCCGCGTCCGATATTTTTTCGAACGTGAGCACGCGAGTGTAGAAATCAACGGAGCGATCCAAGTCTTCGACGGTTATCGCGATCGGTCCTACCGCTCGAATATGAATCTTCTCGGCCGCAGAAGAAGTGGAAGGTGCGATGTTCGCTTGTGGCCGCGCGGCGGGCGCCCAAGAGACACATAGGGCGACCGCGAGCGCCAGGGAGCGGATTGCACTAAACAACATGCTGTACTCCCGTCGTTGCTGGCGCATGGATGTTTGTTTTTTCGATCGTGCTGATCCCGAGTCGCTCGATCAGGTGATCACCGACGCGGAGCGCATTGGCCATGATGGTCAGCGCGGGGTTAACGGCGGCGCTGGAAGGGAAGAAACTGCCGTCTACAACGTATAGATTGTCAACCTCGTGCGCCTTGCAATTCGTGTCCAGGGCAGACGTCTTGGGGTCACTCCCGAAGCGGATCGTGCCGTTCTGGTGCGCCACGCCTGCAAGCGGAATGCGGTCACCGACGAACAAGTTCCGCGCAAACAGTCCTTCGTGACACTCGTGGCCGTGAACGCCGCATTTGGTTTGCTGCTGCATGAGATCTTTGAGCTTGGCAAGCAAACGGCGATGGGGCTCTTCGTTATTCGGTGTGTACTGGAGAACGATTTTGCCGTCGCGGTCGACAGTGATGCGATTGTTGGGATCGGGCAAGTCTTCCGAGGTGATCCAGAAGCTGAGGGTGTGCTTGGCCATGAGGTCCAGCGTCCAACCGGGAGCGATGGCTGGAGCTCCGGCGGAGAGCGCGGTTCCGTCGAGCTTCGCGACGAAGGAGATGTGGCCCATGGGGTGGCTCCAGTCTTTCGAGCCGAAGTAGAAATCGTTCACCGAGAGCGATTTCTGGTAAATCGTGGGATTCGGGCACTTTGAAAGTGCGAGCATGACGGAGTTTGTGTGGCCCATGTAGTGGCGGCCGACAACGTCCGAGCCATTGGCTAGTCCTCGCGGGTGTTTGTCGTTGGCGGAGCGAAGCAGTAAAGCAGCTGAATTAATCGCTCCGCAGGAGACGACCACGAGACCTGCGGAGTAGTTTTCTCTGGCGCCGTTGCGGCTGACTACCACTCGCGATATTTCATTGCCCGATGCATTTGTTTCCAGGAGTTCCACGTACGCGTTGGTCAGCAGAGTCACATTCGGAAAGCGCAGCGCGGGGTCCACGCAGAGCACTTGGGCGTCGGACTTTGCATCGACTAGGCAGGGATAACCGTCACACGTATCGCAGCGGATGCACTTGCTGGCATGAAGATTTTGCTCATCGCGCTGCAAGCCGAGGGGTGTATGAAATGGTCTCAATCCAAGCCGTTCGAAGTCATCACTGAGTTGCTGAATCCGCGGCTCGTGGCTGATGGCGGGGTGTAGATAGGGACCGCTCGCATGAGGATCCGTGGGGTCCTCACCGCGCTTCCCGTGAACGTGATAGAGCTTTTCCGCTTTCAGGTAGTACGGTTCGAGTTCATCGTACGAGATGGGCCAGGCCGGTGAGATTCCGCCGAAATGGCGAATTTCGCCAAAATCTTCCTTGCGCAGCCGGAAGAGCGCTGCGCCGTAGAATTTGGTATTGCCCCCGACGTAGTAGTTCGTGTGCGGATGGAGCGGCTTGCCGTCCTTGTCGCGCCACTCTTCCTTAGTCTGGTACTTGGCCTCGACATTGACCGCACGCGAATCCCAATTGGCTTTCTCCCGGGGAACATAGTCCCCCCGTTCCAAGATGAGAATGCTTTTCCCCGTGGAGGCGAGCGTGTGCACCAGTGTTCCCCCGCCTGCTCCCGTACCGATGATGATTACGTCGTAGTGCTTGTCCTGAGTCATCGTGTTTGCCTCCACTGCGAATGATTGGAATCGAACTTATTCCGCGATCCCCAAAGTGTGCGGGTTCTCGAGCTCTGCAAACCTGCAACGAAAAATGCATCGCTTGTCGTTGTTGTGATGGTATTTCACGCAATGAACCGCGCGAACGGAACGCAGCCGCACGTATACTTCCGCGGCTGCCAGCATTCCGATCGGAGGCGCAAGGAAATAGAGCCACAGCGCGTCGAAAGATTTGGCTAGGAACGCGGACCCGAAAGTACGGGCGGGATTCATACTCATCCCGGAAAGCGGCGCTTCAAACGTGATATAGGAAGCGATCAGCATTCCGCCAAACAATCCCGTGTATCGCGCCAACTTCTTGTTATTGGAAACCGTAAGGACCGTCAGAAGCAGTACGAAAGAGATGAGCACCTCGGCCACGAACGCGACTTTCACCCCCAATGGACCTGGCCGCGTGACTGCGTAATTCACAGAGGGATGTGCTACCAGCATTCCAAGAAAGAGCGATGCGATCGCAACACCGGCTACTCCGCCGGCAAACTGCGCGATTACATAAAAGAAGGCGTCCCATGGCTCCATCTTCCCTAACCGGAAGAATGTCAGCGTCATGGCGGGGTTCATGTGCGCGCCAGACTGTTTTCCCCATGCGGAATAAATGATCGACACGGCAGTCAGCGCCATCGCCAACCCGATGAGGGCATTCCTCACAAACGCGTTTGGTATCAGCCGGAGAACCGGAGAACCGGGGTACTCCAGCAATGCCGTAAAGACACACGCGGAGATCATGAAGATTCCGAGCTCGGCACCCTCCATCAAGTATTCCGGCCAATGCTGAGCGAGTGCTCGGCCAACGCTGCGTGCAAGCGGTTCCGCATTCTCGGGAATGGGTGGCGACGCGCTTAGATCGCGTTGTGTAGCAGGCGCTGGCGAGATATGCGTGTCGGTCACGCGGGATAGGATTCGGATGGGCGCAATAAGTGACAGAGGTCAGAGAAGAGATTTGCAGAAGCTGGTAGTTACGCTCATCGAAAATTCTTGAAAATAGTTGCGACCTTCTGAAAGCTGCTACATCCGATAGGCATTCAAAAGTAGTGCTATCATGCGGGACTTCGAAATTATTCAGGTCGTCAGACAGCGCATGGCTATGGGAGCTTTTAAGGGCAAAGTGTGAATTCCATAGTTTGTGTTAGTTAAGGCGGAAATCCGTGTCGACGGGGACAGCCAAGCCAAACTTTGACACAAGGGAGTCGGAGCTAATCCAGCGTGTTTGCCAGGGCGACAAGGAGGCTTTCTACAGCCTCGTTAAACCATGTGAGCGCGGCGTTTTCACCGCCGCGATGTCCATTCTCAATAACCCCGCCGACGCCGAGGAAGTGGCACAGGAAGCTGTTCTGAAGGCCTTCTCAGCCCTGCCGCGGTTCCGTGGCGAAAGCAAATTCAGCACCTGGCTGATCCAGATCACCATCAATGAGGCCCGGCTGAAGGTCCGCAAGGACCGCAAACACCTCTATGAGTCCGTTGACGAGCAGAAGACGGACGAGCAAGGGGACTATTTTCCCAAAGACTACGCCGATTGGCGGGAAATCCCCTCAGAAGCACTCCACCGGAAGGAGTTGAGAGAGGCCCTGCAGCGGGCTTTGAACTCCCTGCCCACGAAATACAGGGAAGTGCTTATACTGAGGGACGTCCAGCACTTGAGTATTCAGGAAACCGCTCAGGTTCTGGGCATTACGGAAGGCAGTGTCAAAACAAGGCTTCTCCGAGCACGCTTCCAGATGCGGGACGCCTTGGCACCGGGTATCGACGGGAGCTGGTATTCTGGCAAGCAGGAATACGAAAAGGTGAGGCCGTGGTAAGACCCGGCCGCGCCAGGCACATGAAACTAAAAGGAACCTTCTGTATCCAATGAAGGTGATTGAAATAAGCTGCCTTGAGGTCTGGCGAGAGATCTCCAATTTTCTGGACGGGGAGGTCGACCCGGAGATGCGCGCACGCATGGAAGCACATTTCAAGGTTTGCGCCCACTGCACGGCAATCCTAGATGGGACCAAAAATGTGGTGAAACTGGTGGGTGATGGTGTCGAATACCAGATGCCCGAGGGATTCAGCAAGCGCCTCTACGACAAAATCAAAGATAAATAGCCAGGGTTCAGGCCTGCTGATCCGCAGCGTGTGAGCCAGGGTTCAGTTGACCGTCGAAGCGTGCTCCTCGCTGAGGAACCAGTGGCTTACGCTGCCGCCGAACTCTTCGCGGACATCCTCATTGTTGATGTGAAAGGCTATCTTCCAGTCGTCTGAGGAATCCTTACTCCAAAGCTCGAAGTAGCGCTGCCGCTTTCGAATTGGCTCGCCGCCGTTCTTTGGTTTCAACGTGAACTCGTGCCATCCGTAGTCGTAAGCGGTATCCCCCTGGACGACGATGTCGATGATGATGACGCTCATTTGCACTGAATACTCGTCGAACAACTCCGCTGCCTCTTTACGAAGGCTGGAACGCGCGCCGCCGCCGAATTGGCTCGGCCCGCCTTCGAACATGCTCGTAAAGCCCTCGCCACTGAATACCGCGAGCAGGCGGTCCACATCCCCGGTGTTATAGGCTTCTCGAAACTCGGTCTTGGCTACGTTGATTTTGTAGATGTCATCCATCGGAGGAATTCTCCCAGGGCTACCAGGCCATCGCAACTAAACCGAACATGGAATGGCCGGAACTTTGCTAATTCATGGTAACCATGAGATGCCGGCCGGGGATGCAGGGATTCGGGAAAGTGGAGGGGAAGTTGGAAGAGACCCTTTTAGGGCAGCGGAGAAATGGCGGAAGGTCCCGTCTTCAGGTAGAGCGTTTCGCCGGTTTTCACAACACTTCCATGGATGCGGACGGGTTGTGCCACTAGTTTGAGGAACGTTTCCTTGGGAAGAGGTTTCTGATGG
>WNGO01009636.1_pt1 | contig 12668 bp, 13 predicted proteins | sample 5400511 | NCBI WGS metagenome assembly WNGO01 (sample SAMN13153380, study PRJNA577476) | soil metagenome | isolation source: 20 cm soil or saprolite under Garry oak tree replicate 2 | place: USA:California | collected 2016-06-15
CTCGTACTCGACCGCGCTGACGTCGAGGGCGGTGTTCACCGTCTCAATCGTCTGGTCCGACTTCGTCATCGACCCATACTTGCCGACGTTCAGCCGGATGTGGCCTCGCACGAGGGTCACGTAGCCGTTGTCGACCAGGACCGTCTCATCCTTCTGGACCTGACCGATCTGGTCGTTCCAGAGGGTGAGCAGGACCGTGGCGGTCTCGTCCCCAACCGTCGCCTCGACGAGCTTTCTCGCTTCGCCGAACTTCGACGTGATCTCTCGCTCTTCACTCAACCCGACGACCTTCACCAAGACATTTACCTGCTTGGATGCGGGAGTCAGGTCTTTCACTTTCGTCATTGTCTTTTCGTCCATGCTTTCACTTCTGCCGACACAAGCCGCCGAGTCGCAAAGGGTCGGGAAAAACCTACCACCAGGCGAATTCAGACGATGTGGGCTAATTGTCCTGACGAACCGCTGCTATAAAAACATTCGGAAGCGTCGAAGAATTAATCGGGCCGCTCACGTGCGCCCGGTTTCGACTTTTTCCCGGAGGCCGCGCGTTCGAAAGCGCCACCAACTATTTAGACCGACCCTGGGATTCCACGCATAGCCATGCTTGTCGACGCGTTCGGTCGCGGCGTCACAGACATTCGTGTGAGCGTGACGAAGCGATGCAACTTCGGCTGCATTTATTGCCACGATGAGGGCCTCGGCCCAGTGCTCAAACCGCGGATGCCTCACGAAGATGAGATGTCCGTCGAGGAGATCGAGCGCCTCCTCCGTATCGCCCGGGAGTACGGGATTCGGTCCGTGAAGTTCACCGGCGGCGAGCCGCTCATCCGGTTGGACATGGAGGAGATCATTGACCGCGCCGTGAGGCAAATCCCGGACGTTTCGATGACGACGAATGGTTCGATGCTCGCGAAGCGAGCGGAGGGCTTGCGCTCGGCCGGCCTCAAACGCGTCAACGTCTCGATCGACTCGCTGGATCCGGCGGCCTTCCGCGAAATTCGGAAAGGGGAGCTCGCGCCGGTCCTCCTTGGCATTGAAGCCGCATTGCGAGTCGGCCTGAAACCTGTGAAGCTCAACCTGGTCGTGTTCAAGCAGACGCTCCCGCATATCCCCGCGATGATCGAGCACATCTCCCGCGGCGACGGCCTGAAGCTCCAGCTCATCCAGTTCATGCCCGAGCTCGTGGGCCAACAGGAATGGATGGTCGACATCGATTCCTTGAAAAAATGGCTCGAGCTGCGCGCCGACCAAGTGTTGGTGCGGGAGATGCACCATCGCCGAATCTACCTCTTCAACGGCGCCGAAGTCGAGGTCGTAGATCCGGTATACAACGCCGAGTTCTGCATGAATTGCCACCGGATTCGGGTGACGCACCAAGGCGAGTTGAAAGGGTGCCTGAACCGGAACGACGACCTCATCGCGACCCGCGGCCTCGATGACGACGGCGTGAGGGACGCATTCCTGAAGGTCGTGGCGAACCGTGTCCCGTACTACGGAGCCTATGTGAAGGACTTCCCGCGCCGCGCCGTGGCGGCGGCCCCCATCGAATTCCCCGAGATATCGGCCGCTTGACGCCTCGGTCAGAATCCTAAAATAGCCCTGCGGGATGCGTCGCGCCCGTGAAAGTTTTCAGGGGCCTCGATGTGATCGCCGCCGAGTACAAGGCGACCGACCAGGTCCCTACAGAGGCCCGCAAGTTCACGGGATGGGATCAGTTCACCCTGTGGTTCGCCGCGGCCTCGTTGCCAGCGGCTTGGCTCTACGGCGGCTACATGACCGGCGCATACGGACTGCCGGGAGCCTTCGCACTGATTTTCCTCGCTTCGACGATCACGTTCATCCCGTGGGCCCTCATCGGCTACATTGCCGCGGACAAAGGCGCGTCGTCCGTCTCCCTGCTCCGACCGGCGTTCGGTTTGCGGGGGAGCAAGCTGCCCTCCGTCTTCTACCTCTTTTTTGGCTACGGATGGGCCGCCGTGAACGTCTTCATCGCCGCGATCTCGATGTCGTTCGTCTTCAATCTCACGCTCGGGTGGCCGGATGCGTTCCACACGCCGGCTGGCTCGCCAATCAATTACTACCTCGTTCCATCGATCCTTTTGATCTGTTTCCTGCAAGGGCTGTTCGCCACGGCCGGCCATCGGGCGATACGATATCTCAATTGGGCATCCACCGTGGCCCTCGTCGGGTTGGGAGCCTACGCGTCGTACATCGTCCTGAAGGATTTCGACTTCGGACAGCTCTGGGCGTGGCGTCCGGCGCAACCCCTCTCGTTCACGTTCACGGCCGGCGCCCTTGGGAATGGCTTTACCTACACCCTGACGCTCCCGCTCCTGCTCGACCTGCTCATTGCCTATAACTGGACCTGGGAGTTCATCGGCGATTTCAGCCGGTTCGCTCGGTCGAAACGGGCAGGGACGTGGGGGCCGTTCGCGGGCGCGTCCCTCGCCCAGTACTGGTTCTTCTCCGTCGGCGCGTTGATGACGGTCGCGTTCCTGGTCACTGCCTCTCCAGGCTCGGTGAATTTCGCGGCAATCTCGGACCCGAGTTTCAAGGCCACCCAGCTCGGCTTTGGTCTCGGTGCTTATCTGATCATCCTATTCGCGACGATCTCTACGAATGCGGGGAACATCTACGCCTCCGCGCTCGGCATCACCAACATCGCAACGCGATGGAAGACGTCGATGCGGAGGCTCCTCCTCGTATCCTCCGCGATTGTCGTCCCGCTCGCGCTCCTCCCGTTGTTCGAGACGAACTTCGTGTTCACCTACATTTTTTTCCTCGACTTCCTCGGGGCCATCGTCGTGCCTCTGTGGACCCTCACCCTCGTCGATTACTTCCTCGTGAAGGCGCGCCGCTACACGGATGACCTCTTTGCGAGCGAGGGGGGGCACTACTGGTACCGCGGCGGATGGAACTGGCCCGCCGTCGTCACGCTCCTCGGCGGGACCGCGCTGTACTGGACCATCGCGTTTGGCTTCCCGGCCTTGCGGGAGACGACCTCAGCGGCGTTGCCGACGATCGCCTTCGTGATCGCCCTGTACTATGTCTGGGGTCGGTCGGCCTGGCAGAAGCATCTCCGAGCTCTCCGGGAGGCGCGGCTCGTTGAGGCGTCCGGATAAGCTGACGCGGGGACATACAAAACCTATATTCCCTTCTCCCCTTTCCTTCCTGGAACCGAGCCGGACAGGTTCTCCAGGATGCGCGATCCGATGACGAAACGCAACCCGAAGGGTCCTCGCGGGCCGAAGATCGTCGCGATCCCTCCGGGACCCAAGTCGAAGGCGGCGCTGAGCCGCAAGGAGAAATTCATCACGAACGGTGTGCGGGTCGCCCTTCCGATCGACGTCACGTGGGCGGAGGGTCCGTTCGTGCGCGACGCGGACGGGAACGTCTATGTGGACCTCGGCGGCGGGATCGGCGTCCAGACCGTCGGGCATCGTCCCCGATCCGTGATCCGAGCGGCGAAGGCCCAGTTGGACCGCCTCACCCACATCAGCTTCATGGTGGCGACCTACGGGCCTGTCCTGGACCTCGCGGAGCGCATGGCCGACATCGCGCCACCCGGCCTCACGAAGTCGATCTTCCTGAACTCGGGCTCCGAGGCCATCGAGAATGCGGTGAAGGTCGCTCGCGCGGCGACGAAGAAGGCGTGGCTCGTGTCCTTCAAGACCGCCTTCCACGGTCGCACATTGCTCGACATCAGCCTCACCGGAAAGGAGAAGCCGTATCGGGAGGGTTTCGGCCCCCTCGTCCGGGAGGTCCTCCTCGCCGACTACGCCGACCCGTATCGCGATCCGCAGGGGCGGGCTCCCGCGGACGTCGCAAAGGCCCGCGTTGAGGAATTGGAACGGCTCATCAACCAACCGGAGGTCGCGGGCCGCGTCGCGGCCATCTTGGCGGAGCCGGTCCAGGGAGAGGGGGGCATGATCGTCCCCCCGAAGGAATTCTTCCCGCTCCTCCGACGCCTGTGCGATCAGTACGGCATCGTCCTGATCGATGACGAGGTCCAGGCGGGCGCCGGGCGCACCGGGAAAATGTGGGCGATCGAGAACTGGGGCACGGTCCCCGACGTCCTCGTGAGCGGCAAGGCGATCGGCGGGGGTCTGCCCTTCGGCGGCGTGACGGGCAAGCCCGCGGTGATGGACGCGCCCGGCCCGGGGGGCCTGGGGGGCACATTCGGCGGCAACCCGGTCGTGTGCGCCGCGGCCCTCGAGGCGGTGGACGAAATCGAGAAGGCCCTCCCCGGGACGAAGCGCCTGGAGGCCCGGATCCGCAAGCGCCTCGACGAGATGGCCGAGGGCCACGAGCGGATCGGAGAGGCTCGCGGGATTGGAGCCATGTGGGCCCTCGAATTCGTCAAGGATCCCCGGACGAAAGAGCCCGATGTGGATCTGGCACGGGCGGTCCAAACGGCGGGGCTCAAGAACGGCCTCATCCTGCTCACCGCAGGGTTCTACAACAATTGCATCCGACTCCTTCCCCCGATCAATATCCCGATCCCTCTGATGGACACAGCCCTGGACCTGCTCGCGGACAGCCTGGACATGGCCGTCGCGGGCAAGGGCCGCTAAGCCGTCCGATGGCGGGAACCATTGCGTGGGGCGGGAGGAGCCCCTTTTCCCGTCTTTAAGCAGAACCAGGTTCTCACCCGAAACGTGGTACGGAAACGAAACTATTTATACGGCGGGCACACACTATACTAGTGCGAGAACGAAACACCATGGCCGAGGAACAGAGTCCCTGTTCGGGACCGGGGTGCGGAGCAATGTTCGCCATCGAGGTGATCGGCTCCGAGCTCAAATTGACGGTCCTGCACAGCCTTCTTTCCGGGCCCAAGCGGTTCAACGAACTGCGCGTGGCCACGGGGATCTGCCAGAGCTCCCTCGCAAAGACGCTGAAGGAGTTCGAGGAGGTCGGGATCGCGGAGCGGAAGGTCCACCTGGACCGGCCCGTGGCGGTCGAGTACCGCCTGTCGCCGAAAGGGCAGGACCTGTTCGAGGCGGTCCGCGACCTGGAGGAATGGGCGACGCGATGGGTCATGGCGGCCGGATCTCGCGAGGTGACGCAATGAGTCAATTTGCGAATACGAACACACGCGACGTAACGTTCCGACAGGAGCGGGAACCAGCCGAAGGCCGGGACCCCGCGCGCTGCCCGAATTGCGGCAGCTTTGCCCTGTACGTCGACCCGGTCCGCGGGGAGCGCGTGTGCGACAACTGCGGATTCGTCGTCGATGAGGCCCTCGTGGACCAGGGGCCCGACTGGACGACGTTCGAAGGCGACGACCGGATCCGGGCGGGTCCGCCGCCGTCCGTCATGGCGCCGGACAAAGGCCTCGGATCGATGGTGGGCAACGGCCTCCGGGATGCGAAAGGGAACCCGATCGACGCCCGGAGCGTGGCGGCCCTGAACCGCCTGCGGCGCGTGAGCCGATGGACCCGGTACGATCGGACCGAACGGGCCTTGGCGCCCGGCCTTGCCCAGCTTTCCAGTCTCTCCTCCCGACTCGGTCTCGCGCCGGCGTTCCGGGAGCGGGCCGCGATCTTGCTGAGGAAGGCGATCGAGGCGGGGCTGTCACGCGGGCGCTCGATGGACGCCATCGTGGCGGCGGTCGTCTACCTGGCCGCGAAGCAGCTGGGGGCCCCGCGGGGGCTACATGAGCTCGCCGAAGCCACGGGCGTGACGGTCCACCGGATCTCGCTGACCGCGAAGGGAGGGCCATGAACCTGGTCGCCCAGGGGAAGGATTCGAAGATCCTCGAGGCGAACTCTCCGGTCGGGATCGCGGCGGGGGCCCTCTACTTGGCCTCCGAGGACTTGGACGTCCCGCTGACGCAGGCCCAGATCGCCCGCCTGACCGGCGTGAGCGAGGTCACCATCCGAAAACACTATCGTCTACTGAAGGATTTCCTCCTCACGAAGGAGAACCCATCGGAGGCGGCTTGATCGCGGGGATCTGCGCGACTTGCGGGTTGCCCAAGGAGATCTGCGTCTGCGAAGACCTGGGTCGCGAGACGACCCAGCTGTCCGTCGAGATGGACACGCGCCGGTATGGTAAGGCCGTGACCGTCGTGCGAGGCCTCGAGTCGAAACCGGACGAGGCCGAGAAGCTCGCGAGGGAACTGAAGAAGGGACTCGCGACCGGCGGATCCGGGAAGCAAGGCGTGATCGTCCTGCAAGGCGACCACCGCAAGGATGTCGTCCGCCTCCTCCAGCAGAAAGGATACAACGTCCGTTGACGGCGGCCCTTATCTAGGACCGCCTCGTTCGCCGGCGTCGCGCAGGTGGTACGCTGAAGGCCGTCGTCCTGCCGCAGTACGGCGGGCCCGAGGTCCTCGAGCTGGTGCAGGACTATCCGGATCCGGTGCCCGGGCCGGACCAGGTCGTGGTCCGCCTCCACGCCGATCCCGACCCTCAAGCTCACCCTACCGCACATCCTCGGTTCGGACGGGGCCGGCCACATCGCGTCCGTGGGCTCGGACGTCACGGACCTCGAGGTCGGGGACCGCGTCGTCCTGAACCCGGGGATCTCGTGCGGGCGCTGTGAGTATTGCGTGAAGGGCGACGACTCCGCGTGCGTCGATTACCGGATCCTCGGCGAGCATCTGCCGGGGACGTACGCGGAACAGGTCGCCGTCCCGGCGCGGAACGCCCTGAAGATTCCCACAGACCTGTCCTTCGAGGCTGCGGCCGCGGCTCCCCTGGCGTTCATGACCGCCTGGAGGATGCTCGTGGGCCGCGCGCAGGTCCGCCCGGGCGAGGACGTCCTGATCCTCGGAGCGGGAGCCGGGCTCTCGACGGCCGCCATCCAGGTCGCCAAACTGGCCGGATGCACGGTCTTCGTGACGAGTTCGACCGACGAGAAGCTCCAGAAGGCGAAGGCCCTCGGCGCGGACATCCTCGTGAACTACAAGGCGGTCCCGTGGTCCAAGGCGGTCTGGGAGTTGACGGGACGGCGGGGCGTCGACGTGATCGTGGACCATGTGGGCCCGGCCACCTTCAAGGACTCCGTGCGGACCCTCCGGAAGGGCGGTCGGATCGTCGTCCCAGGCGCGACGACCGGATCGATGCTCGAGCTCGACGCCCGGTATCTGTTCTGGCGCCAGCTTTCCGTCCTCGGATCCACGATGGCGAACCAGCGGGAGTTCGAGGAGGTCATGAAATTGGTGTTCATGGGCCGGCTCAAGCCGGTCGTGGACCGCGTCTTCCCCCTCAAAGACGCCCGAGCCGCCCACGAGTATCTGGGCCGTGGCGAACAATTCGGGAAGGTCGTCCTCGCGATCCCCTAGGTCACACGGCGAAATGAACGCGGACGTTCAGTCGGCTGGGGTCCCCGCCTGTCGACCCGCCTTCGCCGTTGCCCGCCAGGACCGGAACCGGCGGACCAATCCAGACGGCGCCCGGCGACGCCTCTCCAGCGCGACCGCGCGGCGCAAGGAGAACATGACGCTTGGTTGGTCCTCAAGCCGGAATTCCAATCGGACGAAGTCTGCGAGACCGCTGCTTCCGAGTCGCTCTCTCACAATTCTGTCGCTGCCCATGATCAGGGACGTGTTTCCGAACATACTAGGTGGAACACGGTCCTCGGGGAGAGAAGTTCACCCGCCATAGACGGCCGTCGAACGACGGGCCAACAGGGATATGCCAGCCGGATCGATGAGGAGTCTCAGGCCTTCTTCCGCGCCTTTCGCGGTCCAAGGCGATCCCGGATCGTCCGAACCAGCTCGCCGGTCTCGGGGAATCGCATCACCCGATCCATGGAGAAGACAACTTGCCCGTCGACTTCCACGTCGTATACGCCGTGATCCCCGGGAACCAGACGCAGGCCCGATAACTCGGGGCCGAACTCCTTCAGAATCGCGTCCGCATCCTGCATCGCCTGCGGCTGATACCGACACGGGAGACAGTACCGGATCAGGACTTCCGGCATCATCCCTGGCACGGTGCGGTGCAATAAAAAGCTGCGCCGCACCTAGATTTCCGAGTCGCGATGGCCCTTCAGGTCGAAGGCGGCGAAGCCGCGGTATGCGTTCAGGAAATACCGCACCCGCAACCATAGTCGCCGCTTTGGTCGCTTCGGGGCCGCGGGGCGTGACTGCTTCGCAGTGGCCACGATCCAGGCGACGTCCGGGGTGCCGTATTCCAGGCGCGCGTACTCCCGTAGGGTGAAGTTGCGGTTGCTGTCCGTCCAAATTCGCGTGTTGCCAGGTCCGAGTAGGTACATGTCTTGCTGCCTCGAACGGGATAAGAACGCCTGCGACGAACCTTATTGACCCGCCTATGGCGGCCGTCGAATGACGGCACCACCTATATGCCCGAGGACCGCGTTCGACTGCCCATGAGCCTCTGGGAGATCTCTTTTCGGACGCAGTACGACTATCCGTTCATCAAAATCTCGGCCCGCCATCCCGGTCTGCCGATCTCGATGTGGTGCATCTGGAACCGGGAGATGATCCAGGTTCCGACCCAGGACGAAAACGTGCTGGATCAGATTGCGAAAGAGATCCGCAAGGCCGGCAAGTGCATCGATCAGTGGGCCGAGGCGGGGGACTCCCGCATCTTCATGCTCAAGTGCACGTGCGCGAACTGGGACAGCCCGTGGAATGTATGGGAACCCCACGAGGCGGTGGACGCGCCACCGGCGATCTTCCAGGACGGCTGGGGTTACTTCCGGGTGATCGCGTTCGACGAGGTCCGCACGCGAGACCTGTTCAAGGACTTCAACAAGCGCGGACCGACCGAGCTGATCCGGAAACGGGAGCTGCCGTTGTCGGTCTTGCCATCGACCGTCTGGGTGAACACCTTGTTCGGCGACATGACGTCGAAACAGATGGATGCCTTGCTGAAGGCCCACCGGTATGGATACTACACCTCGCCGCGGGAAGTCACGACGGAAAACATCGCGCGGAGCCTGGGCGTCAGCCGCTCTACATACGAAGAGCACCTCCGAAAAGCCGAGAACCGGATCGTGGGCAACCTGATTCCGTACTTGCAGCTGTTCGCCGTGGGCGAGAAGAAGCCGGAGAAGATGCTACTCAAAGAGACTCCGCTCGAGCCTGCCATCGAGACGTGACCTAGGGAGTCGGAGGCGCCGGAGGCTTGGGGGCGGGAGTCGGCGCCGGGGCGGGTGCGGCAGCGGGCGGCGCCGCGACTTTCTCGGGCGCCGGAATCGGGCCGGTATGCGTTTGGCCAACGACCTTGCCGCGCACGACCGCCCCCTTGTCGACGAAGAGTCGGCCTCCTTCGTTGATTACGTCGCCCTGGACCATCCCGTAGATTTCGAGGTCGCCACCCGCGGATTTCGCGGCCTTCGTCACGAGCCCGTGCAGGATCGCCTTGCCCGTCCGCTCCGCGAGGAGGTTACCGGACACCATGCCGGTCACGTCGCAAATGCTGTTGTCGCGTACGAAGAGGTCTCCGCGCACGAGTCCCGTCATCGTCGTTGCTCGAGGGCCTATGACGACGACGGAACCCTCGAATCGCTCATCGAGGACGCCGCCTCGGAAGATGCGGACCATGCCCTCGACTCCAAGGAGGCGATGTTACTTCAAAATTTCGGGGATCCTCGCCGCACATGGCCTGCGATGCGCGTCCCCAGTCGTGGCTAGGGTTCCTTGCGACCGGCTCGTCGCGACCGGATCCACCACCACAACCCGACGGCGCAGCCACCTGTTGCAACCGCAGCTACAATTGCAAATGGAATCCAATCGAGCGCGCTCGTGGTCATCGGTCCTCGGATGGACACGACCCGGGATGAGGTCGCAGTCGCTCCCGTGGCATCCGTCACCACCACCGCGACCTCATACTCACCTGATTTGGAGTAGTCGTGAACCGGGCTCGAGTCCGAACTCGAGGCATCGTCTCCGAAGGACCACGCGACAGCGAACGGAGGCACTCCCCCGGTGATCGATACGTTGAAGGACACGGTCTGGGGGTGGGCTGTATCCACAACCCGCGCGAAGGACGAGACGACAAGTGGCTCGACCACGGCGAGCAGATCGTATTCCCACGTTTCCGAATCTCCAAAGGCTACGATGACCCCATCCGGATCGTAGGCGAAAGCACTTCCTGGAGCGAACGTCGGTCCGGGATTCGTCGACACCTTCGTCCAGGCATGTGTCCGGAAGTCGTAGGACCACGTATCGGTGTAGCATCGCGGGGCCGGGGCCAGCGGGCATCCACCGTAAAGGAGGGTGACGTCCGGGACGAAGGCCATGCCGGGTCCGTATCGCTCGCGCGGCCAGTCGATCGGGTCGTCCTGCTGCCATCCGTTTGTCGCGGGGTCGAAGAACCAGGTGTCGTCGAAAGCGTAGCGGACCTGGTACGGTTCGCCTGGTATTCCGCCAAAGAGCACGGCTTGTGAGCTCGTCGGATCGAAGGCGAACGCGGCGTGGGAGCGAGCAGCCGGAGCGATCGAACTCGTCACGTTCCTCCAAGTGTTCGTGTGTTCTTCGTAGGTCCATGTGTCGTTCAGGCGCGGTCCGTGATTCTCCGGGATGCCGAACCCACAGAGGGGCCGGTGACCGCCAAATAGGACTGTGCGCTGCGTCGCAGAATCGTAGGCCATGGCGGCATAGAATCGCGGCGGCGGGGAGTCCCGCGGCGTGACGTTTGTCCATGTGTTCGCCATGGGATCGTAGAGCCATGTCTCATTGCCGGGGCAGACTGAGTGGTCCGTCCGCTCCCAGACGCCTCCGAACATGACCACTTTCCCGGCGCCGGAATCATGGATCACCGATGCCCCCACCGTTGGCGGAGGAGCCGAAGAGGGAGACAGCCGGGTCCAGTTGTTGCTTCTTGACCGGTACGTCCACGTCTCGTTAGCGTTCAGAGACCCACCGAAGAGAAGCATGCCTCCAAGTTCGGGGACGTAGGTCATCGCATTGTAGGATTTGGGTGAGTACGCGGGCGAAACATTCGTCCAAATGCCGTGGGCGCCACTGTCGCCATGCGCCGGTAGCAACGCGGAATTTCGGGTACGCGAATCCGCGGCCGCGGTGGCCTGATCCGAAGGACCGAGCGAGTGTGCCGCAAGAGGCGCAAGCACACCCAGGAGAATCATCGTAATTACGACGATCATTACCGCGGGTCGAGAGATAGTTCCTTCCCCACCGGATCATGAGGACGCCGAGAATACTTGGCGCTTGTGCAAGAGCATCTTCGCCACGCGGACCCGACCTTGGACAAAGTCCGAACGGGCTCGTCCTTTCCTGCCCGCTGGGCGGGGGACGCTACTCGGTTGCTTGAAGCCACTTCTCGGCGTCCAATGCGGCCATGGACCCGAAGCCCGCGGCGGTCACAGCTTGCCGATAGCGGAAGTCATGCACGTCTCCCGCGGCGAAGACGCCGTCCACGGATGTCGCGGTCGCCAACCCGTCACGCGGCCGGAGGGCGACGTAGCCTCTCTCCAGCGCGAGCTGGCCTTGGAAAACCTCCGTCGCGGGCGTATGCCCAATCGCGAGGAAGAGGCCGTGGACCTTGAGGTCCGAGGTTTTTCCGGTCTTCACATCCTTGATGCGGACGCCCTCGACCTTCGCGCCGCCGAGCACTTCGACGACCTCGGAGTTCCAGACGACCTTCACGTTCGAGGCCTTGAACAAGCGGTCCTGCATGATCTTGCTCGCCCGGAACGTATTCCGGCGGTGCACCACGGTGACTGTCTTGCACAATTTCGACAGGTAGAGGGCCTCCTCCATCGCGGTGTCTCCCCCGCCGACCACGACGACGTCGAGGCTCTTGAAAAAAAATCCGTCGCACGTCGCACACGCACTGACTCCTCGTCCTTTCAAGCGTTCCTCGTTCGGGAGGCCGAGGTACTTCGCGTTCGCGCCGGTGGCAACGATGACGGACCGAGCCTCATGGACTCCATCCGAGGTCCAGACGGTGAGAGGGCGTTTCCTGAAATCGACCTTGGAGACGTTGTCGTCCACAAAATCCGCGTTGAACCGTTCCGCTTGCTTTCGCCAGAACTCCATGAGCTCCGGCCCTTGAATCCCGTTCGGGAAGCCCGGATAGTTCTCCACGTCCGTCGTAATCATGAGCTGTCCCCCGGCCGTGGCCCCCGCGATCACGAGCGTCCTCAAGGCGGCTCGGGTGGCGTAGATCGCCGCGGTGAGACCTGCGGGTCCCGAGCCGATCACAATTACATCGTACACGGGAGGCATGACATCGGTTGAAGGTCCCGGTTCATCATAAGAGTTGCTCCCCTCGAACGCGCAACCTAAAAAGCCCGTCGACTTTCCTCCAACCGTTGGCATCAAAGGACCTCGAGCGCCTCTTCGCGCTCCTCCCGACATTCGAACATCAGAAGGGCATTCGGCTGTTCGACGAACTCGCCAAGGATCCCTCGACCGCGGGGCCCATTTTGCAGGAGCTCCTTGCGGTCGTCTCGAATCATGACGATCCGCAGCTCCATACGCCCCACGGCGTCCTAACCCTCCACGCGGGCCGCGAACTCCTCCGGCTCACACGACCTCCCGGCGGTTTGGGCCTCTTGCGGTTCCTCGTCTTTTACAACTTCAGTCTTCCGAAACGGTCTCTTACGCCGACCCGGGTCGAAGCAGAGGCCCGCGCGATCCCGTCCGCCTCTGAGGAGGAACAGGCGCTTGCGTACCGCAAATTCGTGTTCGAGCGCATGGGTCCGAAGGCGGCTCCGCTCTTGGTCCG
>WNGO01006566.1_pt1 | contig 12654 bp, 6 predicted proteins | sample 5400511 | NCBI WGS metagenome assembly WNGO01 (sample SAMN13153380, study PRJNA577476) | soil metagenome | isolation source: 20 cm soil or saprolite under Garry oak tree replicate 2 | place: USA:California | collected 2016-06-15
AGTTCCCAGCGGCGATGACGGGCAGCGCGGCACCTTGTCCGCAAGCGCCGACGTCGATGCACGGATCTCCGAGGACCACCGATCCATCCCGGCCGATCAAACCGAAGGCGTAGAAGATGTGGGTGAGGTGTTTCGCGGGGAGTTGTGCTATCGAAGTCCCCTTGTTCTTGACTCCCCACGAAGCGAGGTAGCCGACGACTCGCATCGGCGGCGCGATGTTGCCGGCGTGCTCTCCGCCGAGGGACTGCGGCGCCGCTGCCACACTTGTGGTGAGCAGCGACAGAAAAATCAGCTTACGACTGGCGCTCATGAGGCTTCCCCCCGGGGAAACACCGTGATCCTTGACCCGATCGGAAATAAATGACTCACAGATAACATGGGACTTTTTCTCGGACAAAAATATCCTACTTGACAACTCGAAAAACGGGTCGTATTAGAGTGTGGCTCTGAGCCTCCCTCGGGAAGCTTGGCTGGCTACGCACGTAATTCAGGCCGACTTACTTGACTTCTCTGTAGCGAGGGTCGTACGCGGCTTCATCGTTCGTCAGTCCTGCTGTTAAGTGGAATGTGCATTTCAGTCTCACCGACACTAGCTGTCGGTCAGGCTGATCGTGCCGTCAATTCTGCCTCCGCAGCCGACACCTATCTCATCATCCGCAGTGACGATGCTGGTATGAGCCACAGCGTCAACATGGCGCTGGAAAAACTCATCCAGTCCGGTCTTCCCGTTTCAGTATCAGTGATGTTTCCGACTCCGTGGTACCAGGAGACGGTGGAGATGCTGAAGCGTTATCCGAACGTCTCGGTTGGAATTCATCTCACTCTCAATTCAGAGTGGAGGAATTATCGATGGGGTCCAGTGCTCGGTCGCAGCGCAGTGCCAACGCTCGTCGATAAAGACGGGTACTTCTTTGCTTCTTCCGCGGTTCTGCCGGCGAATCACGCCGATCCAAAGGAAGTCGAGAAGGAGCTGCGCGCGCAGATCGAGCGCGCGATCCATTCGGGCCTTAAGATCGACTACGTCGACTACCATATGGGAACCGTGACGAAGTACCCCGAGTACCGCGACATCGCGGAGAAACTGGCGAAGGAATACGGTCTCGGGATGTCGGGCTACTTCGGCGAGGCCAGGCAGGACGCGCAGTACTCGGCGACTCCTGCCAACAAGGGCGACAGCCTCGTCGTGATGGTCAATCGCCTCAACCCAAAGTTCAATCTCTTCGTCACGCACGTCGGCATCGACAACCGCTTTACTGGATATGAACCAGTCGGGCCCGCTCTCCAATATGAGTCAAAACCGCCAGGGGGAGCTGGACGCCCTGACGTCACCGCGGTTCAGCGAGTCTCTCAAGGCTCGCAACGTCCGGCTGATCACGTATCGCCAGTTGATCGAGATGCAGGGCCTGAAGTCCATGCGGCGACCGGAGGATAACAACTGATGCACGCAACTGGGAGGAAGACCATGGAGAAGAAGCTGTCGGCAAGGCATGAAGTTCAAAACCGAAGCCTGCACCGTGTGTGCGCAGTGGGCCTGAGCCTGCTGTTAGCGCTGTTCGTGACGGGCAATGCGTTCGGTCAGAACTTGGCGGTCCAGGGGACCGTGACGTCGACGGGTGGCGCGCCACTACCCGGAGTCACGGTGCGAGTTCAGGGGACGGATGTCCGGACGATCACCGATAACGCCGGACACTATCGACTCAGCGCACCCGGAGACGCCGTTCTCACCTTTTCACTCGTCGGCCAGAAACCCGTGCAAACCACGGTCGCCGGACGCAACACGGTCGACATCACGATGGCGAAGATCGCCTACCTCGAGCAGGTGGTCGTGACCGCCTACACCGAGCAGCGGCGCGGCGATATCACTGGAGCCGTGTCCAGCGTCGACATCGCGAGCGCGCAGAAGCAAACGGGCGCCAGCGTGCTGCAGAGACTCGATGCCGCCGTGCCTGGTGTGACGGTCGTCTCCGGCGGATCGCCCGGATCACGCAGCACGGTCCGCATCCGCGGCATCAGCTCGTTCCAGAACAACGATCCGCTTTACGTGATTGACGGCACGCCGGTAGAGGAGACGTACCTCAACTTCCTCAACCCCAATGACATCACTTCCGTCCAGGTCCTGAAGGACGCCTCGGCGTCTTCGATCTACGGCTCACGCGCCAGCAACGGCGTGGTTCTGATCGAGACAACGAAGAGGGGCGTACAGGGACCGCCGCAGACGACAACCGGCGTTACCAATCCCGTGCGCGGTTACGACGATCTCCTTATTACCAACTCGCTGGACTATGCAGCGGTAATGAAGGCGAGCTATGTGAACGCCGGTTTGGCGGTGCCGACCAATATTTTCGGTGATCCCAACAACCAGACGGTTCCCGCATACATCTTCGCCGCACCTGGTACGGCAACCGCGACCGATGCGTTCGGCCGTCCGACTGCTGTCAATGCAGCCCTCTACTCCTATCCCCTCAGCCTGATCATGCCGGGCAGCGCCGGCAACAACTGGTGGGCCGACGTATTCGGGCACGGGCAGGTTGGCGACTACAACCTCGATGTGAATGGCGGCAGTGACGCCAACGCCTACCGCGTCTCGTTCAATTATTTCAATCAGAAGGGCACCGCGGTCTACAACGATTTCAGACGCGGAACGGTTCGCGCCAACACGCAGTTCAATCGCGGCAAGCTGAACTTCGGCGAGAACATGGCGCTTGCTCTCGAGCGGCACTACGGTGGAATTCCGGATGACCCGGGAGGCTACGCCGAGGACGGGATCCTGGGCAAGGACATCCTGATGCAGCCCGTCATCCCGGGTTTCGATATCAAGGGCAATTTCGCCGGCGGTAAATCGACGACCCTCGGCAACCAGACCAATCCGGTCAAGTGGGCGTTCACCCACAAGGACGACGTCGGCAAGAACCTGAATCTCTTCGGGAACGTCTTCGGCGGCTACGACCTCACGCCGGCCATCTCATTGAAGACGAGACTCGGCTTCAGCACCGGCGAGAACACGTTCAACGGGTACACGCCAGCGAGTCCAGAGGTTGCCGAGGCTACGTTTACCGACGCGATCGACGAGAGCCAGAATCAGTTCCTCGATTGGACGTGGAGCAACACGGCACGCTTCGTCAAGGCGCTTGGCAGCCACAACTTTGACATCCTGCTCGGGCAGGAAGCCAATCAGAGTCAGAGTCGATACATCACGGGACACCTGGGCAACCTGCTCAACAACAACCTGGACGCCCGCTACATCAACGACGCGCTCGGTGATGCTACCACGAAGAACGTCTCCAGCACCGGCGGAAAGGCCGCGCTGTTGTCACTCTTCGCCAAGGCCGATTACAACTTCGCCGACAAGTACATCGCGAGCTTCACGGTTCGCAGAGATGGCTCGTCGCGCCTGGCCCCGGGCCATCAGTGGGGATCCTTCCCGGCGTTTGGCCTGGGATGGCACATCAGCAATGAAGGGTTCCTTTCCGGCAACAGATTCCTCAACGATGTAATGCTCCGCTACGGAGTCGGCGTTACCGGTAACCAGCTCATTCCGTCGGGACGCATCGTTTCGCAGTTCGGCGGCGAACGGGGAGAGACCTATTACGACGTGACCGGCTCCGGCAGCAACATTCAGGCGGGATTCCGGCAGACATCGCTCGGCAACCCGAACCTGCAATGGGAAGAGAACAGATCGCAGAACGTTGGCGCGGACATGGTGCTGTTCAACGGCAACGTGAACTTCGTCATCGACGTCTATCGTCGTAACACCAACAACCTGCTGTTCGATCCGGCGTTGCCGGCGACGGCCGGTATCGCATCCCCGCCGATCGTCAACGTCGGGAAGATGCGCAACACCGGCTTCGACTTCTCGGTCGGCCACACTGCGTCGTGGTGGAACGTGGCGTTCAACGGCAGTCACTACCACAATGAGATCATCTCGATCAACGGGACGCAGACGTTCTTCTATGGCCCGATCTCGACGCGGTTCGGTAACCAGGTGATCAACCAGATTGGTCAGCCAATCGGGTCGTTCTATGGTTACGTATTTGATGGCTTCTTCAATAGTGCAGCCGATGCGACTGCGCACACACCCGCCGGTAACTGCGGTGTCTCTGCCGCGTGCCAGGACGGTGCCGCAATGGGACGCATCAAGTTCCGTGACGTGAACCACGACGGCGTCATCAACGCCGACGATCGCACGATCATCGGGAGTCCGCATCCGAAGTTTACGGCGGGCATGGATCTCGGCGTGCACCGCGGGAACTGGGACGCCAGCGCGACGTTCTTCGGAACCTACGGCAACAAGATCTTCGAGAACCAGATGGAGTTCTACGTGTTCCGTGAGTTCGAGACCAACGTGAAGAAGGATCTGCTGGCCAACTCGTGGTCGCCGACGAACTTGAATCCCAAGTATCCGCGAATCGACATCAACGACACGTTCAGTCGTGCTCTCAGCAGCTACTACGTGAAGAGCGGAACCTATACCCGGCTGCGCAACCTGCAGCTCGGCTACACCATTCCGTCCGCAGCGCAATACCTGCCCGGCGCGAGAGTGTACGTGCAGGGCGACAACCTGTGGACACAAACGAGTTACGAAGGCCTGGATCCGTCGCTGCCCGCGGCGAACATCACCGGAGCAGCTGGCGACGTCCGCGATCAGTATCGTGGCGTCGACCGCGGCGCGTATCCGAGCAACAAGATTTTCAGTGTTGGCATTGTGACCACGTTCTAACGAATCGGCCTTTTTCGAGGAAGTGAAGACGATGAAAATCGGATCGAATTACAGACTGCTCGTCGGGACGGCGGTGCTGACGCTCCTGTCTGCCGGACTCTACGGCTGTAAGGATTTCCTGTCACAGAACTCCGTTCCGCAGGGTACGCTCGACGCGGGAACGCTCGCAAACGCCGCCGGCGTCGAGGGCACCCTCATTGGCGCGTACAGAACCATCGATTGCACCAACAACACCTCGGCCTGGGGTTGCGCGGCGAGCAACTGGGTCTGGGGAAGCGTCGCGGCTGACGATTCCTACAAAGGATCCACCAACACCGACCAGCCACCCATCAATGACATTGAAGGTCGTCACTGGGGCGCGCCGGACGGCCAGGGCTACATCAATGCGAAGTGGCAGATCGTTTACGAAGGGATTTCGCGGGCGAACGCGACGATCCGCCTGCTGAAGTCAGTGGTGGCGTCGAAGCCGAGCGAACTCTCCGCTGCGGACGCAAAGTCGATCGAAGGAGAAGCGATATTCCTCCGCGCCTACTACCACTTCGAGGCGTATCGGATGTGGGGGAACGTTCCCTATTACCGGGAAGACGACACGGATTTCCGCAAGGCGAACGAGACACAGGCCGAGGTCGTCGCGGACCTGATCAAGGACCTCGACGCAGCTGCCACGCTTCTGCCGAACACGCCTCGGGATAAGGGACGCGCGGGTGCGTGGACGGCGAAGGCGTACAAGGGTCGGGTCCAAGTCTATGCCGGACAGTTTGCCGCCGCAGTGACAACGTTGCAGGATGTAAAGGACAATGGTCCGTACAAGCTCGAAACGAGCATGGACCACGTCTGGACAGGATTCAAGAATTTCTACGATGGTCCGGAGACGATCTTCGCGTATCAGGCTTCTGCCAACGACGGCGAGCCGAATGGCAACAACGCGAACTTTGGCGAGCGGCTGAATTTCCCGTACTCGGGAAGCCACTTCGGGTGCTGCGGATTCAATCAGCCATCACAGAACCTCGTCAACGCGTACCGCGTTGATGCCGCCGGACTTCCGCTGCTCCTGTCGTCTCCAGCGACATGGAACGCGTCGAATGCGCAGTTCGTGGCCGGCGATATGACGCCTGTCGATCCGCGGCTGGATTGGACAGTTGGTCGCAACGGCGTGCCCTATAAGGACTGGGGTCTCGTCAAGGTCACCAACGGCTCAGACAGCTGGGTGAGAGACGTGAGCAACGGCGGCCCCTACAGTCCCAAGAAAAACGCCCACGAATCTGCCAGCGGATCGGAGCAGTCGGCGGGCGGGTGGGCGCCAACGCAACAAAACTCAGTTCATATTCACCTTTTCCGGTTTGCTGACCTGTTGCTCCTGCTCGCCGAGGCACAAGTCGAAACGGGCGCCCTCGCGGGCGCGATGGCGAATGTCAATCTGGTCAGGGCCCGCGCTGCGGCAAGCGCGCAGGGTTGCGGCTTCAGGTCGGACCCGACTATTGGCGCTCCCGTGCAGGCAGCTTATCCACAGTGCGCCAGCGATGCCCGGATCGCAGTACCGATTAACGATCCTTCGATCACCTGGGCAAAGTATGACGTCAAGCCGTACCTTGTTTTCCCGGACGCGGCGTACGCTCGTGAGGCTGTTCGCACTGAACGGCGGCTCGAGCTGGCGATGGAAGGACAGCGCTTCTTTGACCTGCGTCGTTGGGGACTTGCCTACGCGGCTGCGCAGATGAACGGGTACATCAAGGGCGAAGGCGGCCGTGCTGAACCCGCGTTCGTGGCCTACAAGAGCAGCGCGGAGGATTTCACGCAGAGACACCTCCTGTTTCCTATTCCCGACCTTCAGATCAGCCTGAGCCAGGTAAATGGCGAAGACAGACTGAAACAGAATACGGGCTGGTAAGAAAGAGAACTAAAAAAAGGGGACGGCAAACCGCCGTCCCTTTTTTTTGCTACGACTAGGGCTTCCGAATGTTGAAAGCCTGAACCGAATCTGCCGTATTCGCCACGAGCACTGATCTCCCTCTCGCCGTGTGGACCAACGCCAGACCTGAGACATCGAGCGGAGCAAGGAATCCACTCTCCGCGGGCGGCACCGGAGTGAAATGACCTTTGCCATCACCGCGCAACCAGAGACCGTTACCAGCATCTGCGGGCGGAGTATTTGGCTCGGAGTCGTATAGGTTTCCGGCGACGATCAGGTCAAGATTGCCGTCACCGTCGACGTCCTCGGCGATGATTCCTTTTACCGGGGAGATTTGCGCCAGATTGGGCAAAGGGCGCGTACTGAATTTCCCGCCGCCGTCGTTGTGCAGGTACATGCTGGCGAAAGTGTCGGCCTGGTAATGGATGGCATGCTCTAATTGCGCCGAGCCGAATATCTCTCGGATCGAAGCCTTGGCGAAGGATCCGTTGGTCGGAAAGCGTATGCCGAGCTGGTACATTTGCTCGCCAAAGAATGCCAGACCTGCGATTGGATATTCGGTGCCGTCCTGCTCCTTGGTAAGGACGATGTCGGTCGCGCGATCGCCAGCGAAGCTGCCGGCGTAGACTCCGAGCTTGCTGTCCTTCGACGTCGTATAGGTGTAGTTCAGCCCGAGGTTCCCCGCCACGATGTCAGGCCGTCCATCGCCGTCGAAATCGCCCGTCGCCAGGCTATACCACAAACCGCGCAGCGGCGGCAGCCCAGTCGATTGCGTCACGTTCTGCAGCTTTTTTCCGTCATTACGGTAAAACTGAATCGGCATCCATTCACCGACCGTGACGAGATCAAGCTTTTTGTCGCCGTCAAAATCGATCCACGCGGCATCCGTAATCATGCCGCCGGGATTGAGGAGGTCCGGCGCCACCTGCGCCGTGACGTCGGTGAAACGGCCGCCGTCGTTGCGCAGCACGTAGCTTCGGGTGGGATATGGATAGTTGCGCGGCGTTAGTCGCCCGCCCACGAACAGATCCGGCTTCCCGTCGCCGTTGAAATCGCCAACGCGCACCGTCGCCTTGCTCGTGAGCATTGGCGGCAGCGCCTGCGGATCTCGCTTGAACTTGCCGCCGCCCTGGTTGATGTAGAGCCTGTCCTGCAGGAGCGGCGATTCAGGTGCGAGTTGGTACCCACCGCTGGCAACGTACAAGTCAGGCTTGCCGTCGCCATTGGCGTCAAAGAAAACGGCCCCCCAGTCTTCGAACGCCTTGTCAGCATCCCACGGTTGGCCCTGCGCGGATTCGACGAAGCTTCCGTCTTTCCGTTGGATGAACAGCTTCCCAGGCGTTCCGCCACCGCCGCCGATGAAAACGTCGTCGAGACCATCGCCGTTCACATCGGCCACCGCGATCGGAGGGCCGTGACGGGAAACCATGTACGGGAGCAGCGCTTGTACGCTGAAATCCATCTGCGTCGCCGCTGCCGGCTTGTAATCGAGTCCTGGGAGGTGCACGGCCTGGAACCACTGGTTCCCTGTCGTTGCCGCCGCTGAGCGCGGCGCGGTGCCCGCGGAGCCCGTCCGCGCTCTCGAATCGGTTTGTCTGACGACGAGTCGTCGATCGACGGCAAGATTCGTCAGCAGCTGATATCGACCGTCCGGCCACTCGATTTCCAGACTGTCGACGCGCTGCGCGCGACCGAGGCCGAAGTGTGCGCGCTCGTCCATCGTCGACATGAATCCCCGGTAGGGCGTGTAGTAGATGTATTGTTTCTGTCCGCCGGCGGTGAGAATCAGCTGCGCCCCAATTCCCGCGGTCTCCTCGCGCGGCGGCTCGCCGACGAGTTTGATCTCCAGGTAATGGTGTGCGTCGTCGTTGGGCGCGAGGTTCTGGTAGATGAACGCCGGGCCGTCGATGTTGTTCACGACGAGATCCAGCCGGCCGTCGTTGTTGAGATCGGCGTATGCCGCGCCGTAGGAGTAAGCAGGCTCGCCGAGTCCCCACTGTTTGCTCTCGTCGGTGAAGGTAAGGTCGCCATTGTTGCGGAAGACGTAGGCCGACTCCTTGTAGCTCGGTAACTCTCTCAACAGCCGCCGCGCTCCGACGGTATCTCCCCTCTGTCTCGCCGAGAAAATGGCGGCCATGTAATCCAGGTCGTTGACTGCTTTCGGGTAGCCGTTGCCGATGTAGATGTCCTTGTAGCCGTCGTTGTCGAAATCGGCGAAGAGAGCGCTCCAGCTCCAGTCGGTGTGTGACACCCCCGCCATCCGCGCGATCTCGCTATAGACGACGTCTCCGTCTTTGGTGACTCCGTTGCTCAGTTGCAGCGAGTTCTGCGAATAGTCGTCCCGAAAGCCGCGGGCGCGCGCATCCAGCAAGCTCCCGTAACTGACCAGCCCCCTCGTCCGCTTCTGTCGCTGGAGGTCGCGGGGCATCATGTCCACCTGCAGGATGTCGGGGCGTCCATCGTTGTTGAAATCGGCGATATCCACTCCCATGCCCGCCTGGCTGGCGTGCTTGAGATATTTCGCCGCCTTGTTGGTGAACGTCCCGTCACCATTGTTGATGTAGACGACATCGTTGGGCGTGCCGTCGTTGGAGACGTAGATGTCCGGCCAGCCATCGCCATTGAGATCCGCGACGACTACGCCGAGGCCGTAACCAGCATCTCGCAGTATCCCCGCCTGCTGCGAGACGTTGGTGAATTTGCCGGGCTTCCCGTCCTTGCATTCGCCTCGATACAGCTCGTTGTAGCTACCGGGCGTCTGGCCGCGCACGGCGGCAGGATGGCTCATCACGCCGCGCGAGAAATCCTTCGGCGAGTTGTTCAACAGGAACAGATCTAGGCAGCCATCGCGATTGTAATCGAGAAAGACCGCGTGGGTGGTGAAGCTGGTGTCGGCGATCCCGTACTGCGCCGCTTCCTCGGTAAACGTCCCGTTTTTGTTGTTTACGAAAAGAAGATTTGCTCTGTCATCTCCTTTCGACCACTCGGGGCCCGACACGGAGACGTAGATGTCGAGATATCCGTCGTTGTTGATGTCGACCATCGTCGCGCTGTCGGGGAGGCCGTCGTTGTCGATGTCGCCAACCGCGACACCCGCGCCGTTGTAGACGTAGGCGTCGGTCTGAACGTTCATCGAGTCGTTCGTCGTAATCGTGTTGGCGAAGTCGATCCCCGTTTCCTTTGCGCTCAAGAGCTTGAACAAGGGATGCTGTCGCTCGGAGCAGCCCACCGAAGCGAGCACAAGGACGACGAAGCCTGGGACAACGGAGCGTTGCATTCGAGCGACGCGGCCAATTCCGCGTCTTCGACCGGAATGACCACGAAGTGGATATACGCCAAAAGAAATGGAAGCACGATCAACGGCCAGAGCTCGAGACGAGTACCCGCCACGCCAATGTAGATGAGTGTCAACCCCAGGTACATCGGATTGCGAGTGAACGTGTAGGGACCCGCCGTCACGAGCGCCGAAGGCGTTTCGAAAGGAATAGTCGTCGTCTTTCTCTTCTTGAAAATTCCAAGGGCAGAAAAGGCGATCACAATCCCAATCCCGATAAGTGTGAAACCCACCTCACGGATCACGGAGGCACTCACCGTTGAATGAATTCTCGCCGGTAGATACAATTGCACGACAAATCCGATGAGATACGCCAGAATGAACACCCACGGCACCGGAATGTTCATCACCGGGTGAATGTCACGTCTCACGAATTCACGTCCCGGATCGGGTGAACTAGCTGGCAAATTCGGTTCTTCAGCACCAATTTCTCCGCATGAATCAACACCTGCCCATTTCTCGCGTCATCAACCTCATCCCCGCCGAATCCCAGCGGTTCTGGACAGGCGACGAATCTGAAGCCCGGCGCAGGCTGCTCGCTAGTGATATCGACGGAATTCTTGGGATCGATGGCTCATTTGCCATTGTCGCCCAGGACGGTGAGCGGGTGATGCTGGCGCGGAGCCTCGATCGACCACTGCGGTATTTTCTCGCCAAGGCCGTCGACGGACCGGCGCTGATCGTTGCCGAGCGCATCGACGAGATCGCTGCCGAGCTAGGTCGGCGCGGCTGGTCGGAGCAATTCCATCCGTCATATACGCGAATGGTGCCGGCGCACCACGTTACCACGTTGCGACTGGTGGGGTGCCCCGATCCGAATCCAGTGCACCGGCGCTTCTTCGATCCGCCGCGGGCGACGCTGCCAGCGGATCTCGACCTCATTGGTCGCCACTACATCGAGGCTCTTTACGCCGAGCTGCGTCGCTGGCTGCACGCGCACGACCGCGCAGAGCCAATTGGAGTTCCGTTCTCCGGCGGCATCGACAGCGCTGCCGTGCTCCTTTGCCTGTACAAGCTGCTCCTCAACGAAGGAGCGTCGCCCGCGAGGCTAAAAGCCTTCACACTGTCGATTGACGGCGATGGAGACGACGCGCGACAGGCGCGGGACTTTTTGGGGCGGATGAATCTCGAGATGTTCGGCGAAACCATCGAAGTCTCTTCGACCGCGCTCGATCCGCTGCGCGCTGTCGCCGTTATCGAAGACTACAAGCCGCTGGATGTCGAGTGCGCCGCGGTAAACCTCGCGCTGCTGGCCGGCATACGCGAGCGCTATCCCGACTGGCGACTGCTCGTCGACGGTGATGGCGGGGACGAGAATCTCAAGGACTATCCGATCGAGGCCAATCGTGAAATTACCATTCGGAGCGTTGTGAACAACCGGATGCTCTACCAGGAAGGATGGGGCGTCGAATCGATCAAGCACTCTCTCACCTACTCTGGCGGGTACAGTCGCGGCTGCGTGCGCAGTTACGCGTGCGCGCGACAATTTGGGTTCGACGGATTCAGCCCATACACCCGACCGTCGGTCATCGCGGTCGCCGAGGCGATTCCATTCGCCGAGCTGACACAAGGTTCCCACGAGCGGCTTTACGCGCTAAAGGGCGATATCGTCTCACGCGGCGTTCAATCAGTGCTGGGGCTCGAGATGCCGGTTTTTCCGAAGCGCCGGTTCCAGCACGGGTCGGTTGCCGCCGAGCAGGTGGCGCGACTGTTTCCGCAGAACGAGACGCGCTATCGCCACCACTTCGAGACACTGCACACCCCGGTCGCGTGAGCACCTCCGAAGTTGACCAGCGCATACGGAGTCTTAGGCCGGCCAAGCCATACGTAGATCCGTTCAAAGCCCTCGGCTCCGTCCTCGAGGAAGAGCGGCGGCCGAACGGAAAGATCGAACGGGCGCTCACGGTCTTTCTCGCCGGCGCCGAGTGCCCGTTCACGTGCTCGTTCTGCGACCTGTGGCGGATGACGATCGAAGGGCCAACGCTTCCCGGGGCGCTTACCCAGCAGCTGACGCCGATTCTGAATGCGTTGGAGAGTCCCCCGCCAGATCGGCTCAAGATCTATAATGCCAGCAATTTCTTCGACAACCGCGCGGTTCCACCCGAGGATATCGCCAGAATCGCGGCTTTGACGGCGCCTTTCTCGGCGGTCACTGTGGAATCGCACGCGCGAACGATTGGGCCGAGCGCGCTGACGTTCGCGCTCGAGATCGCGGGCAGACTCGAGGTGGCGGTCGGGCTCGAGACAATTCATCCGGTCGCATCTGCGCATCTCAATAAGCGTCTCGACCTCGCGCGATTCGACCAGGCAGCACGCTTCCTCACCAACAATGGCATCGATCTGCGGGTCTTCGTTCTGATTGGCGCGCCGTATGTACCGGACGAGGAATCGATCGAATGGACAATGCGGTCCGTGAAATACGCGGCCCAGCACGGAGCTTCCGTCGTCTCCATCATCCCGGTGCGAGGCGGGAACGGAGAGCTGGAGAGGCTGCAGTCGCTCGGGGACTTCATTCCCCCAACGCTGGCACAGCTCGAAGAAGCACTCGATCGCTGCTGCGCGCTGACGAACGTCGCAGTTACAGCCGACCTGTGGGACGTGCAGCGCCTGGCTGGTTGCGAGCATTGCAAGCCGGCGCGGATCGAGAGGATGCGACGTATAAATGTCACTGGTCGCGTTGAGTCGCGGGTCGCC
>WNGO01002143.1_pt1 | contig 12652 bp, 12 predicted proteins | sample 5400511 | NCBI WGS metagenome assembly WNGO01 (sample SAMN13153380, study PRJNA577476) | soil metagenome | isolation source: 20 cm soil or saprolite under Garry oak tree replicate 2 | place: USA:California | collected 2016-06-15
TTGCCGGCGCTGGGGACAGCGAGCTTGGTTGCTCCAAGATGTTTTGCCATGGACACAGCAACACTCATCCCGCGCGCCTTGAAACTTTGCGTCGGGTTTACCGACTCGTCCTTGATCCAGAGATCGATGTCGTCGCCGAATTTTTCTGCGCGCACTAGCGGCGTTCCGCCTTCGCCTAACGAGACCGGCTCAACATCACCTGGTAACGGCAACACTTCGCAATAACGCCATAATGATTTCTTCCGTGTCGCCAGTGTCTCGCGCTTCAGCGTCTGACTCGCAGCAGCGAGATCGACCATCGCAAGGAGCGGTTTGCCGCAGGTAAGACAGAGATTCTGCAGGCGTGAACATTCGTGCTGACCGCCGCACGCGCTGCATTCAAGGTGCGTGACAAACATGGGACAATAAAGAGTAGCACGTTTGTGGCTTGTGGTAGATTTGACGCGATGGATTTGATGACACTGACTGAAATTCGCCGCGCGGCGCAGAATGGCGCGGTGCCTGCACGCGTACATGTCCAGGTAGAAGCGGCCACTGCAAAGACGCAACGCGAAGGCAAACCGTACTGCGAATTGGCTTTGGCAGATGCGTGCGATCGAATGACGCTACGAGTATGGAGTGATCATCCCGCTTACAAATCATGCAGCGCATTCACCAGCGAAAGTTTCATCGAGCTCACTGGCGACTTTCGTGTACACCCTCAATACGGACTCGAAGCAGATAAGTGGACGGTCCGGCCACTCTCTGAACAAGAGAGAAAAGAATTGCTGGAAGGACCGGCAGACTTGCGCACAAAGCAAAAATCTGACTGGGAATTTATCGCGCAATCCATAGGCACGATCGCTGATCCTCGCCTTCGCGCATTATCCGAAATCTTCGTCAACAAATGGGGCGATCGATTTCGTCGCACCGCAGCGGCTCGCAAATATCACCATGCCCGGCGCGGCGGCCTCGTCGAGCACACCGCGCAAATGATGCGCCTAGCGAGGGCTATCGCGCCTCTCTATTCGCAGTTAAACCTCGATCTTTTGATCGCGGGCATTCTCTTTCACGACTCGGGTAAGCTTTGGGAAAATCAGTTTTCCGAAACTGGTTTCGTTATGAGCTACGACGAGCTTGGTGAACTGGTTGGTCACATTTCGATTGGGCTCGAGCTAGTCAATTCGCTATGGCAAAAGCTCGCCGCCGAAAACGCCGATGTCTGGAAAAGATATCGCCCGCCCTCCGAAGATGTGCGCATACATCTTCTGCACCTTATTGGCTCGCATCACGGCGACAAGCAGTTGGGTTCGCCTGTTGATCCGAAAACGCCAGAAGCAATGGCATTACATTACATCGATAATCTCGACGCTCGCTTGGAAATGTTCGCCGCGGGTTACACAACAGCCAAGCCGCTGGCCGCACGCATTTTTGATCGCGTACGTCCGCTCCCGGGAAATTTAGTCAAATCGCTGGAAAAATTTCAGCAGTCAACCGGGCAAAATCCAAGAGACGAACTTTTGTGATGCGATACAAACACACGCAAATCGGCTATTTGATAATCTTCGTACTGTTCGCCGCGACCGTTTTCGTTGCCATCACAGGAATCGCTGCACCGTCTGATCGGGGCGTTCTCGTGATCGATGGAATAATCGAATTAATCCTTCTCATCTGCGCGATTGTGTTCAGTAAGCTGACGATCAAGGTCGGTGAGGCAACTTTGCACGCCTGTTTCGGTATAGGGCTGATCTGCAAAAAAGTGCCGCTTTCGGAGATCCTCGGGTGCGAGTCGATTCGCATTCGCTGGTGGTATGGCTGGGGAATTCACCTGACGCCTTACGGCTGGCTCTACAACGTCTCAGGATTAGACGCCGTGGCGATCATGTTGCGTGATGGACGAAAATTTGCATTGGGAACGGACGATCCTCACGGCCTCACCTCGGCTATCAGGCGTTCGATCAACACCGGATAATGTTTGGACCGTCTCCGGGCTCCCTGTGAGCAGCCGATGCTGAACGAGGCCAGCTATGAAAACCGGCGCAGCAGCGCCGCACTCCAAAACGTGGCCAGAACTTCCGCGCTCTAAATCCGCGCTTGCGCTTTGGAGTGCGTCGGTGCTCCGGCGCTTTGGATTCTTCGAGAGCGACTCTATTTCGCCAGTTCGCGAAACCAATGCAATGCGATCGATGTTTGTGCGTCATTGACCTCATGGCCGCCACGAAAAGTCCCGATTCGAATCCGCTTAAAGCCTGTTCGCTTGATCATACCCACAACGGCGTATTGCTGCTCCTGGGTTGCGATTCTGTCCTCGTGCCCGGCACTAAAGTAGATTGGCGTATTAAGAAAGTCTGTGCCGGGCTGCAATCGCGCATATCCGTCGCTCAGGTGGTCTTCATTCGCACCGGTGATATAAATTCCGATGACATGGCAATGGTTTCTAGCGAGAAAAGGCGCAACGTAACCAACGCCTTTTCCTCCCCCGGAGAACCCCGCGCATGCGATCGGCCACTTCTCCGAACCGGGAAAGCTCCGGTGAAGCGCATCCACGGCAGCCATTGTCATGGATTCGCGCCATGCCACATTGTCATTCTTTGCGTGCTGTGGGCCGTCCCCCGCGAGTAACACCCAGCCTTCAGAAAGTCCGACCCGCCGATAAAAATCGGCAAGGTCATCTCGGTTCTGACGTTTAAAATCACTCGTGGAACAGATTACCAAAACGGGCCAACTCTTCGTCGGATCAAAATTTGACGGCGTAGCGAGCACGGCCACTGCGTTTGCCGGCACGGGATTGCCACCTTGCGCGGCGTACGATTTTTCCTGTGGACTCATAGGAACATTAGCTCGGACGGTTGAGCCTGGAGAAAAGGGAACAGCTCCGAACTTCAAAGAAGCTGCAGCTGTGTCCACGGTAAATGTGGAAATAAGGCTCAGGATGAGAACCAATAAGACCCATAAGTGTAATCTGTTCGGGGCAGCGTACGCATCTCGCCTGCTGGAAATGCCAGTCCGGCTCGGACCAGCGTCTTCGCCAAACCGGACTTCGACCGGGCGTGCCTCCGTCATTTGATGTGAACGTCAGCGAAAATCTTGAAATTACGAGGACGCATTTCCGAGCATGCGGGCCCTGGGCGACCCAATCCGTCGTTTCGCCTCTGCGAGGTAAGCTTCGTCGATCTCAAACCCGATGAATCTCTTCACGCCGCAGCGTTGGGCGGCGACGGCGGAATTTCCAATACCGAGGAAAGGATCAAGCATCGTTTCGATTCGCGAGACGCCGTGCAGCTTGATGCACCATTCAGCCAGTTGAATGGGAAACGTCGCCGGATGCGGTCGTTCCTTCTCGCGGCTCTGAATTGTTTCGTAGGGAATGAACCACGTGTTGCCGCGACAGCGTAGATCGGTCCCTCGAGTGTGCGACCAGCGCGCGATGTTGCTCTTGTCCTGATAGGGCACGCCGAGAGCAAGCCGCTCGATTTCAACTCGTCCCGACTTCGTAAAGTGAAAGAGGTGCTCGTGGCAATCGCTAAGAAACCGTTTCGAATTGATTGGCTTGAAATGACCGTGCGACTTCAGATCGCCCTTTCGACTTTCAACTGCGATCGATTTGATCCAGTGAATCGTGTTCTGCAAAAGAAATCCGTCCGAGGTGGATGTCAGTTCGATTACGATTTGGTGGGGCAGCATCGGATTCGATGGCGCGGAGCCAACGTTCAGAAAAAAAGATCCGTTCGATCGTAGAATTCGCCGAATTTGTGCTGCCCATTTGACGCACCACTTCAAATACGATTGTCGATCCTGCCGGTCGGCATATTGCCTGTAGCCAATTCCGAGGTTGTAGGGGGGTGAAGTCACAACAAGATCGACACTTTCATTGGCCAGCCGCGACATTCCTTCGACGCAATCCTGTCGGCAAAGATCGAACTGAGTCATTGACTGAAATGTGGCGTGATTGAGGCGTTGTACAAGCTGAAAATAGCGTGCTTTCTCTAGTGGCAACCTTGTCGGCTGCGAAATCCAAGGACATTGCGGGCGGCACGCCTGCCTCTAGAGTCTGTCCGACGTAGCCTGTGCCCCCAGATCCAAACTCGCACCTTTGCGTGAATTCGTTTATTCTTTATCGATGTCGGACAAGCCCTCGAAACTGAAGATCGCCGATCGCGAGTTCAGCTCGCGTTTGCTGGTTGGGACAGGGAAATTCGCGTCGAACGAATTGATGCGCGACGCGCTTATTGCCAGCGGAACGGAGCTGGTGACCGTGGCGCTCCGGCGCGCGGATATCTCCGGCAAGCACGATCCGTTTGCAAACATTCTCGATTTCATCGATCCAAAACGTTTTCTTCTTTTGCCCAACACGAGCGGTGCGCGCAACGCGGAGGAAGCGGTGCGCCTGGCGCGGCTGGCGGCGAGCGCAGGCTTGCCAAAATGGATCAAACTCGAGATTCACCCGGACCCTCGTTATTTGCTGCCCGATCCAGTGGAGACCCTCACCGCTGCGGAAATTTTGGTGAAAGAAGGATTCACGGTTCTTCCCTATATCAATGCCGACCCGGTACTCGCGAAGCGATTGCAGGACGTCGGCACCGCCACCGTAATGCCGCTCGGTTCGCCGATCGGCAGCAACCGGGGGATCGAGGCGCGCCTGCAAATTGAAATCATTATCGAGCAAGCCACCGTGCCTGTAGTCGTGGACGCGGGGCTCGGCGTGCCAAGTCACGCCGCTGAAGCGATGGAGATGGGCGCAGATGCGGTTCTGGTTAATACGGCAATCGCAATTGCTTCCGATCCGATTCGCATGGCCAAAGCGTTTAAAAAAGCCATCGAGGCAGGTCGCGAAGCACGAGAAATCGGATTGACCGAAAAACTGGACGTCGCGGCCGCGACCAGTCCGTTGACAGGATTTCTGACCGGAAGATAGCCATCTTGGCTGTCTCGGCAGACAGGCTTCCTAGCCTGTCGACCCGCGAGGTTCCAAAGGTGCGGCACCTATCTTACTGGACCCCGCTACAGCGTCGTCTCACTTACGAGCGCTTCTCGATGTCTGATGCCGCGTCTCGTCTCCTTCTGTAACCGTTTCAGGCGGCTCGACAATGCGGCCTTTGCCGCGGAATTCATACGATCGATAAATAGAATTCCATTGAGATGATCGCCTTCATGCTGAATCGCGCGTGCAAGAAATCCGCTCGCTTCGATTTCGATTGTGCGGCCTTCCAAAGTTTGTGCGCGCACGATCACTGACTTTGCCCGGTCGATGTCGCCTGTGATTTCCGGAAAACTTAAGCAACCTTCTACTCCCACTTCGTTTGCGCCACGTAGCTCAATTTCCGGATTGATTAACACCAACGGCATCGCCGCTTTGGGATCGACGTCTTTGCCGTCCAATTTCAAAGTGCTCGGCCGATCTTCGACTAGCGAAACATCGAGCACTGTGAGCTGCAAAGTTTCACCGATCTGCTGGGCTGCCAGGCCTACGCCATTCGCCGCGTGCATCGTCTCGATCATGTTTGCGGCCAGTTCGCGAATCCGATCGTCGATGTTCTCGATCGGTTTACCTTTGGCCCGCAGGATCGGGTCGCCGTACTCCAAGATCTGCAGGATCACTTCTCTTCCCGGGTAAACGCCGGCAAATTTCTCACGCCCGCCAGCTTTAACGCGTCCATGACTTTGATAATCGTGCCAAAGGAGGCTTTCTTGTCCGCCTGGAGCGCGAGCGTGGACTTGCGGGTCTCCGGCAAGTTGCGCACGGCGCCCTCCAGCTCATCCACGCCGATTGCTCGTCCGTCCAATTTGAGCTCGTCATTTTGATCGATGCTAACGATAGCGTGTTCAGCCTCAGCAGGCTGTTTTTTTGCCGTTTTGGATTCTGGCAGATTAATCTGAACTTCGGGCTGGTCTTTCTTAAAACTTGTCGAAACGACAAAAAAGATCAGCAGGATGATCAGAATATCGACGAGCGAAACGATGATGATGACGGGTGCCCTTCGTTTTCGTACTGCAAACTTCATCGCGTGAAATGCGCCGCGCCTCTTACGCTACCGGTGTCGAAATCGGCATCGTGCCGGCAGATGCTTTTGCCGGCGCGAATTCGCGCGAAGAACGCCCGTAATAGCATTTGTTAATCAATTCGACGACCAGGGTTTCCATCTCCACTGACATCACTTCAACTTTTCTCGAAAAATAGGTGAAGCCGATCAGCGTCGGCACAGCGATCGAAAGGCCGAAGACGGTTGCATTCAACGCTTCGGCGATGCCGCGCGAGATTTGACGCGTATCCGATGCACCCGAGCTCAATCCGAGCTGGGAAAAGACATGCACCAGTCCCGAAACCGCCCCGATCAGGCCGAGCAGCGGCGCAATGCCCACAATGACTTCGAGAATGATGAGACCTTTTTCCAGCCGCACCATCTCGTGACGCGCACGTGTTTGAACCGCTTCCACGTTTTCCGAGCGTGGACTGCGTAAATATTGCAACGCCACGCGGGCGATCCGCGCCAGTGACGAACCATCGTGGTGCACAATGCGCGACAGCCGCTCCGGGCTTTCACCCGGGGCCAAACGCTCTATTTCGCTCTCGATCAAAGGCGGCAGGACCTTGGTGCGCCGCAAAGCCAGGCCGCGCAAAATCATTATTGTCACCGAGACAATCGAGCAGGCCAGCAAAGGCCACATGAAAAGGCCGCCCTTAGAGAAGAATCCAAGAACAGTATTCACAGTTTCCGGCGTTTCGATAGTTATCGCAGCAAGGATCATCAGTTTCGAAAAACGGTGAACGGAATGTCCATCGGGAACCCATCGCCAGGCAGCGTGGTCGCTAAGTCATCCGGCATGGGAGGCAATTGCGCGTCTTGAACCGCTTGAATGCAAACGTTTGCCAAAGTTTCGTTTCCTGAGTTTTCGACGATCTTGAGATTCTTCACGTGTCCATCTCGATCAACTAAAAACACAACACGAGTAGTGCCGATATTGATCAAGTCCCTCTTTTGCTCGACAAAGGCGTACCATCGAGAGCCAATCGCGTCCAAAAGAAACTTCTGGTAACGGCCAAGCGGAGTGCCGAGCGCATTGACAGAAGAGACGCCGTGGTTCGTAATCCGACCGGAAATCCGCGTTCTCTCTTTCTGAGCCCGGTACGCGGATCGCGCTTGCTGAGACGCGGCCGATGATTCGGCTGCGGGAGTGGGTTGAGTCAGCATCGCAAATTGCTCCGCCGCAGTAACGGGAGCCGGTTGCGCCTGGGGCGGCGCTGACGGCTTCGGATGTTCCTGTGGCGCTGCGCTCGGTTGTGGCTGCGCCCCTTTTGTTTCCAGAGAGTGTTGATGCGTTTCCAAATCCATAAACGGTCGGTCTTTGCCGGTCTGCGATGGCAGCGGCAATTCCCCAGTGGCAGCTAGCTCGCTTGCTCCAATCGAATTGGCGTTAGATTCAAATGTTTTCTCTTTCGGTTCGGGCGCTTTTTTTGATTCGTCTGTCTCGATGAACGCGGAATTCTTCGGGGCTGTTGGTGCCAGATCCATGAACGTGAGTTCAGACGGCTTGTCCTCTACGTGAGTCGCCGGCGAGAAAACGCCGCCAAAGGCAGCAAGGAAAAACGCCACAAGCAGGTGAATGAGGATCGCCGCAAGAAGCGCCAACAAAACCGTTCGCGTCTCGTATTCGTGATCCCGAAGGTTTTCGGGTTTGCCCGGCTGGGCGAACATAATGTCAGCCGTCGTCATGAGAGCGATTTCTCAATAGTCAGGAAAATTGGGCTTAGGGCTTTCTCAGCTTAAGGCTGAACATTATCTCACCCCAAGGGCACTGACAACTTGAGGTGGAGGTTAGGCTTCCAGCCTGACCCGGCAGGCGGGCATCTTGCCTGCCTTGTCGCTTGGCAGGGTGGCAGCATGCCGGCCGTGACAGGCTCGGTGGTCTATCTTCCCAAAAACCATGCGCGCGTCCTCCCTTTTGTCATTCCGAGCGGAGCGAAGCGTAGTCGAGGAATCTCTTGGTGTTCCTGACTTCCGCGAGGTCATTCGCGCATGGTGAAACAAGTATTGCTGCGCGTAACCGCCGTGTTCGCCAAAATATGTTTCCGAAAATTCGCGCAGCCGTGGTTCCGTGACTTTTTTCTTCCGCGGAAAATATTGTTGTTTCAAAACTCTCTCGATCCAGACGTCGATCGGAAATGCGCGCAGGCGCTCATAGGCAAACAGCATTACGCAGTTGGCTATCTTGGCTCCCACGCCGGGCAAGGAACACAACTTTTCTCTGAGAACTGGATCAGACAGAGGCGACCATGATTCCAGATCACATTTACCTGAACTGACAAGCCGGGCGGTCGCGAGCAGATTTTTGGCGCGATAACCTAGCGCGCATTCGCGCAAATCATTCTCAGTAGCGCGGGCAATTCGTTGCGCTGGCGGAAACGTGTAAACCACATGATCACTGACTTTTCGTCTCTCACCCAGGCGTCGACGGAGCGCGAGCGAAATCTGACGAATATGTGCCACCTGTTTCATCGACGAACAGATGAACATGGCCAGACATTCCCATTTCGGCTGGCGAATGATTCGCAAGCCGCGACAAAATTGTCGCGCTGCGTTCATAACCGGATCGTTGGGAAATGACGCACAGATTTCTGCGAGTGGATGATCAAGCGCGAAGTAACTGGAAATCGTGGCATGCGCATCTTGCGCATGTCTACCTAACGATCGACTGGAACCCGACGCCACTTTTGCGCACAAAACCTCGCCACGCTGCTCGATACAAACCGGCAAATCGCCGATCGTTCCCACAAATCCTTTACCGACCTTTTCCCAATGAAAGACCTGGCCGGAATCGATTGTCTTTTCTAAATCAAAATCCGGTGCGGAAATTTCCATGCGCTGCACAAACAAACGTCCAACGTCCAACCCATCTTCGCAACGCTACGGCGCGGCGAGCGCTCAGCGTCCAAAACTGGACTTCAGAAAAACTGCTTTGCGGCGATGAAATATTCTGTCACCTAAGGTCCCCATGGACGCACGACTCGCGATCGACAGTGCGGTTTTGCTGCTCTATTTCGTTCTCATCATCTCCATCGGCCTTTACATGGGCCGGAAGGAGCAAAACCTCAAAGACTTCGCGCTTGGCGGCCGAAGAATTCCGTGGTGGGCTGTGCTCGCTTCGCTGGTGGCGGCTGAAACAAGTGCCGGCACATTTTTCGGGACGCCCGGGGAAGGCTTCAGCCACCGCGATTACACCTACCTACAACTCGCCTTCGGCACGATCATCGGACGCGTTCTTGTCAGCTATATTTTCATCAAACCGTATTACGACTATAAAGTTTTCTCGATCTATGAGTACCTGACCGCGCGCTTTGGGGTTGCTAGTAAGAATGCGGCTTCCGCTGTTTTCATGATTACCCGTCTGCTCGCTTCCGGAGCGCGGTTATATGTCGCAGCCATCGCACTCGCTCTTGCCTACGAAATGATCAGCGGCACTCGGCCAAATCAAACTCAAACTCTGTGGATTTACCTCGGTGCCACGATTGCCATCGTCATTCTCACGGCAGTTTACACCACGTTCGGTGGTATCAAGGCCGTCATCTGGACCGATTTGATTCAAGCTTCGATCATGATTGGGAGCGCGTTAATTGCGCTTGCTTTACTTTACTTCGCAATTCCCGGCGGCTGGCACGAGATCGTGCAACGCCGTGGCGCATTTCAAGTCTCGGATCTCATCACAACCGGTCTCGATTCGGCCAAACATGGCTGGGACCAGGTAAAGAGCATGTTCGAGACGGAGTACACGATCTTTGCCGGGTTGATCGGGGCAGCGTTCATCACGATGGGAACACACGGCACGGACCAGGACATGGTGCAGCGAATGTTGACTGCGCCCGATATCCGCCGGAGCCGTCGCTCTCTTATTTGCTCCGCGCTCGCCGACATCCCGATCGCGCTTACGTTTCTCAGCATCGGACTACTGCTGTGGGTTTACTATCAAGCCCATCCCGATCCGACGCTGCCCAAGACTCCGAACGAAACATTCTGCCACTTCATTCTCTATCAAATGCCAGTGGGACTTCGCGGATTGCTCCTGGCCGGAATCTTTGCCACCGCCATGGGATCGCTCAGCACCGCGTTGAACGCGCTCGCTACCAGTTTCACGCGAGATTGGTACGAGCCGTACTTCAACCCCGAAGCCACGGACGCGCAAAGCTTGCGCGCTGTGCGTTGGGCGACCGTGTGGTTTTCTGTCCTGATGATCATTGTTGCATCGACAACGGCCTATCTTGTCATCGTGCATCCCAATGTCCGAATCATCCCAATCGTGCTCGGGATTTTCGGTTACACCTACGGCTCACTTCTCGGTGTGTTTTTCGCGGGAATGCTAACCAGGACGCGCGGGAACGATCGTGGCAACATCATTGCGATGATCGTCGGCTTTACCGTCGTCGCCATCCTGAGCGGATTGCCTAACAACATCGCTGGGATTTTCGGAGCAACCGCTTATCCGCAGCCGAACTGGCTTCCGGTGATGGCATTTCCGTGGTGGATTTCTTTCGGAACAATCGTCACGTTTTTTGTCGCGATTCTGTTCCGGACTGGCCGCGAACACCACCCACGAGCGGCTTGACACGACCTTGAAACAGGAATTGACCGGCCGGGCATTACCGAATTACTTGAGGCGTCAACGGCAGTCCTTTCACGAAACCCTCAACAACCCAATCCCATGCCCCACATCGTGACCGACAAATGCAACGGATGCAAGTTTACCGACTGTGTGGAGGTGTGTCCCGTGGCCTGCTTCTACGAACTGGACAACCAGGTGGTCATTCACCCGGAGGATTGCATTGATTGCATGGCATGTGTGGACGTCTGCCCGGTGCACGCCATCTACGAGGAGAACGATCTTCCGCCCGAATTCGCGAAAGATATCGAGTTCAACGCGGTGCAGTCGAGGCAGCTGAAGGATTCGGGCGCGCCCGCAATCACCGCTCGCAAGGATCCCTTGCCCAGCGCCGTGGAGCGAAAAAAGGCCCTGGGTTATTGAGCGACCATCCCGCGCTGGTGTTTACACCGGCGTAATCCGGCCTCCCTCATTGCCTTTCACCCGCCAGCTTGATCTCGAGAGGCCTACCATCTAATTCTCGTTCAGGCATGTCTGCTCCGCCTGTGATTGCTGATCTTGTTGAGCGCTTTGATCAGCAAAGCGATGCGTACAAGTCAGGCCAGTATAACGAGGCTCAATTGCGTAAGGAATTTGTCGATCCGATGTTCAAGGCGCTCGGATGGGACATGGAAAATATCAGTGGTTACGCCGAAGCCTACAAAGACGTCATCCATGAAGACGCCATTAAGATTGGCGGGGCGACGAAAGCGCCGGACTATTGCTTTCGCATCGGTGGCACGCGCAAATTTTTTCTCGAGGCGAAAAAGCCATCGGTGGACATCAAAAGCGATGCGCACCCGGCGTTTCAACTTCGCCGCTATGCCTGGTCGGCCAAACTGCCGCTCAGTGTCCTGACCGATTTCGAGGAGTTCGCCGCTTACGATTGCCGGGTAAAACCGGCGCTGAGCGACAACGCTGCGACTGCGCGCGTGCTTTACCTCCAGTTTCGCGAATTCATTTCGCGCTGGGACGAGATCGAGAAAATCTTCTCGCGCGAATCGATCCTTAAAGGGTCCTTCGACAAGTTCGCCGAGTCCACTAAAGCCAAGCGCGGCACGGCCGAAGTTGATGACGCGTTTCTGGATGAGATCGAGAAATGGCGCGCCGATCTTGCGGGCAATCTCGCCTTGCGCAATCCAGCGCTCTCACAGCGCGATCTTAATTTCGCGGTCCAGCGCACGATCGATCGCATCGTTTTTCTGCGCATCTGTGAAGACCGGCGCATCGAAGTTTATGGCCGATTAATGGCGTTGCTCAACGGCGAACACACCTATACGCGACTCCAACGTCTTTTCCGCGAAGCCGACGAGCGTTACAACTCCGGCCTATTCCATTTCCAAAAAGAAAAAGATCGCGTCGAACCGCCGGACGATCTCACGCCGGGGCTCGAGATCGACGATGCCGTTCTCAAGAAAATCATCCGGCGGCTCTACTATCCAGAAAGTCCGTACGAATTTTCCGTCCTGCCCGCAGATATTCTCGGGCAAGTTTACGAACAATTTCTGGGCAAAGTCATTCGACTTACCGAAGGCCATCGCGCCAAAGTCGAAGACAAACCGGAGGTTAAGAAAGCGGGCGGCGTCTATTACACGCCCACTTACATTGTCGATTACATCGTCAAAAACACCGTCGGCAAATTGCTCGAAAACAAAACGCCGAAACGGGCCGCCAAGCTTTGCATTCTCGATCCGGCGTGCGGTTCCGGCTCCTTTCTGATCGGCGCGTATCAATACCTGCTCGATTGGCATCGCGACTGGTTTGCCAGTCACGATCCCAAAAAATCAGCGACTGGTCGCAATCCCGTTTTGTATCAGGCGCCAGGCGGCGAATGGAAGCTCACCACCACCGAGCGCAAACGCATTCTGCTGCAAAACATTTTCGGCGTGGATATCGATGCGCAGGCAGTTGAGACGACCAAGCTCTCGCTGCTCTTGAAAGTCCTAGAAGGCGAATCGGAACAAACCCTCGCCACTCAACTTCGTTTTTATCATGAACGCGCGTTGCCCGATCTCGGCCGCAACATCAAATGCGGCAACTCACT